>Ga0207428_10001877_pt1 | contig 21401 bp, 19 predicted proteins | sample RhiMethybrSRZTD1_FD_187600 | JGI IMG/M metagenome (GOLD analysis project Ga0207428, IMG submission 187600) | Populus rhizosphere microbial communities from Tennessee, USA - Rhizosphere MetaG P. TD hybrid SRZTD1 (SPAdes) (version 3) | ecosystem: Host-associated > Plants > Roots > Rhizosphere >...
ACCGCATGCGCGGAGGGGAGGAGTTTGCCGGGCGGCTTCCGCCGTAGCACGTAGCGGCGTGGCGGCGTCTCCAGCAGGTAAGTCGGGTTCGATTGCCCGCCCTTGAATTGGCGGACCGTAAGCGGTCCCGCGAAGCCTGCGATTTTCGCGGCGAGATAGCGTTCGAGGCTTGCGACATCGATCCGCAGCGCAGCCGCCACATCCTTGGTGCCGGAGAACACTTGCTGGCGGTCGACCGTCGCCATCGCACTACACCATCACTTCCTTGGCCCGAACGAGATCGGGGCGTCGGCATAGATCTTGTACTGTTGGGACTTCGGCTTCGCCTTGTCCTCCTCGTTGACGTACTGAATCGAGCTTTTGCCGACGAGCTCGCGCGGCAGGATCATCACCCGGATGAAGCGGCTGGGCTTGTCGGATGACGCCTGCGCAAACACGGCGTCGGGTCCCGATTCGTACCAGGCGCCGCCGGGCCCGAAGGACGTCGAGCGGCCGTGCGTGTCGATGCGGATGCCGCCCTCGATCAGGCAGCGGATTCCCGGCCCCTGATGGCGATGCTGATAGGCGCAGCCGCCGGGCGGGAAGGCGACGCTGTCGCCGCGCATCAACAGTTCGCCCTTCGGCAGCGTCTCGAGAAACGCCGTGAGTTTCTCATGCGTGGTCATGCCGGGCGCGTTGGCAGTCGTGCTGCCCTGGTCGCCGCGCGCGAGCTCCCAGCGCCAGCAGGTGACGCCGCCGGAGCCCGGTTTCACCGTGACCGCCGCCTCGCCCTGCCAGGCTTCGCCTTCGCTGAGGGTTGTCCCGGCGACCTTGGCCGACCCGTGCACAATGAAAATAAAGCGCGGCAACGGCGGCAGCCGGAACTCGACGTTCTCGGCACTGGACAACACGTCTTCATACAGCCGCATCGTTGGATGCATTCATCGCTCCTGAATCACGCGGCAAGGAATTCGAGCATGGCCGCAGCTGTCGCGTCCGGGTTTTCCTCGGTGAGGAAGTGACCGGAATCAATCGGCCTGCCGGCCGCCCCCGGCGCCCATTTTTTCCAGATTTCGAGCGGCCCGCCAGTCTCATTGGCAATGCCGACGCCGCCCCAAAGGGCGAAAAGCGGGCAGCCGATTGTCCTGCCGGGCTTACGATCGGCTTCGTCATTGGCGAGATCTGCGTAGCGCCCCGCCCGATAGTCCTCGCAATGCGCGTGGATGCGCAGGGGATCCGAAAAGGCCGCCCGGTAATGATCCATCGCGCGCTGGTCGAACGCCGACAGATTCTTCGCCTTGGTCCAGCTCGCCATCTTCCATTCAAGGTACTCGACCGGCGCTTTTGTGATCAGCATTTCCGGCAACGGTTCCGGCTGCGCAAGGAACGGCCAGTGCCACACCTTCATCGCCATGTTGCGATCCATTCTCTGCCACATGTCGTAGGTCGGCACGATGTCGAGCGTCACCATGCGCTCGACGCGCCCCGGATGATCGAGCGCGAGACGGTAGGCGACGCGGCCGCCCCGGTCGTGGCCAGCCAGCCGGAAGCGAGCATGGCCAAGTCTGTCCATCGCCTCGACCATGACCTTCGCCATCGAGCGCTTGTCGTAGGGCGCGTGTTTCTCGTCTGCGCGCGGCACGTCCGACCAGCCGTAGCCCGGCAGGTCCGGGATCACCAACGACCAGCGCTGCGCGAGCTGCGACGCCACGCGGTGCCACATGACGTTGGTCTGCGTGTAGCCGTGCAGGAGCAGGAGCGGCGGTCCGCTGCCGCCGGTTCGTGCGAAGATTTTCCCGACCGATGTATTGATCCACTGCGAGGCGAAACCGGGAAAGAGATCGGCGAGATCAGGCATGGCGCCTTCCGTGGCGAAATGGGCGCTTCGATTGTTACTTATTGGCGATGTGTTTGTCTTCCTTGGTCGTCCCCGCGAAGGCAGGGACCCATACTCTGTGGCATATCGAAGGGGCACGGCGTATGGGTCCCGGGCCTCGCTCACTTTGTTCGCTCGCCGGGACGACGGTTGAGTGTTCTACTTCTCACGTTCGATCGCGCGCCAGCCGATATCCCGGCGGCAGAAGCCATCGGGCCATTTGATGCGATCGACGGCCTGATAGGCCCGCGCCTGCGCCTCACGCACGGTCTTGCCGCGCGCGCAGATATTGAGCACACGCCCGCCATTGGCGAGGATTTTGCCGCCATCGGCCTTCGTGCCGGCGTGGAAGATCTCGACCCCGTCGACCTGCGCGGCGGCATCAAGGCCGTCGATGACCGAGCCCCTGTTGTAGTTCCCCGGGTAACCCTTCGCCGCCATCACAACGGTGAGCGCCGCGTCCGGATACCAGCGCAAGTCGAAGCTCTTGAGCTGCCCGTCGCGAGCGGCCATCAGCGCCGGCACTGGGTCCGACATCATGCGAAGCATCAGCACCTGGCATTCCGGATCGCCGAAGCGGACGTTGTATTCGATCAGCTTCGGGCCATCCTTCGTGACCATGAGCCCGGCGAAGAGCGCGCCCTTGTACGGCGCGCCTGCGCGCGAGAGCGCGCGCACGGTCGGATGGATGATCTCGTCCATCACGCGCTTGCTCATCGCCTCGGTCATGATCGGCGCCGGCGAGTAGGCGCCCATGCCGCCGGTATTCGGTCCTTTGTCGCCGTCGCCGACGCGCTTGTGATCCTGCGCCGAGGCGAGCTGGATCGCGGTCTCGCCGTCGCAGAGCGCAAAGAACGATGCCTCCTCGCCGACGAGGCACTCCTCGATCACGATTTCCCAGGCCGGCGTGCCGAGACCGCCGCCGAACATCATGTCGATGGCCGCTTCCGCCTCCTGCACGCTTTCTGCAACGACAACGCCCTTGCCGGCGGCGAGCCCGTCCGCCTTCACGACGATCGGCGCGCCGGTCTTGCGCACATAATCCTTCGCGGGGCCTGCGCTCTTGAAACGCTCATAGGCGGCGGTCGGGATGTCGTTCGCCTTGCAGAGGTCCTTGGTGAAGCCTTTCGATCCTTCGAGTCTCGCCGCCCATTTCGTTGGGCCGAACGCCTTGATGCCGGCGCCTTCGAGATCGTCGACGATGCCGGCACAGAGTGGCACTTCCGGTCCGACGACAACGAAATCGACTTTCTTCTCTTTGCAAAACGCGATCACCGCCGCGTGGTCGCCGATATCGAGCAGTACGCACTCGGCCTCCTGCGCGATCCCGGCGTTGCCTGGAGCGCAATAGAGCTTGTCGGTGAGCGGGCTGGCCGCCATTTTCCAGGCGAGCGCGTGCTCGCGTCCACCGGAGCCGAGAATGAGGATGTTCATGGAGCGAGCAGGCGGCCTTTAGGGGATGGTCGCCGTTTGGTGTAGCATGGTGTTTCACCCTCGCAAGAGATTCGACCTGAATGGCAGAGCCCGCCCTCAATAACGTTGTGGAATGGACCGTGTCGGAGCTGTCCTCGGCGCTCCGGCGCACGGTCGAGGACGCCTATGGCTACGTCCGCGTGCGCGGCGAGGTGTCCGGGTTCAAAGGGGCGTCGCCCTCCGGCCATGTCTATTTCCGCCTCAAGGACGACAAGGCTGTGCTGGAGGCGGTGATCTGGAAGGGCACGTTCGGGCGGATGCGCGTCAGACCCGAGGAGGGCCTCGACGTCATCGTGTCCGGCAAGCTGACGACCTTTGCCGGCTCGTCCAAGTATCAGATCGTGATCGACAGTCTCGAGCCTGCCGGCATCGGCGCGCTGATGAAGCTGCTCGAGGAGCGCAAGAAGAAGCTCGCCGCCGAAGGCCTGTTCGACGAGGCGCGCAAGCAGCTGCTGCCGTTCCTTCCGAAAGTCATCGGTGTCATCACATCACCGACCGGTGCAGTGATCCGCGATATTCTTCATCGTCTGCAAGACCGGTTTCCCCGACGCGTGCTGGTATGGCCGGTGCGCGTGCAGGGCGAGACATCAGCGGCTGAAGTCGCCGGTGCCATTCATGGCTTCAATGCGATGCCCGAAGGAGGTCCGTTGCCGCGGCCCGACCTGATCATCGTTGCGCGCGGCGGCGGCTCACTGGAAGACCTTTGGTCGTTCAACGAAGAAATCGTGGTGCGCGCGGCGGCGGCGAGCATGATCCCGCTCATCTCGGCCGTCGGTCACGAGACCGACATCACGTTGATCGATTTCGCCGCCGACCGGCGCGCGCCGACGCCGACCGCTGCCGCGGAAATAGCCGTTCCCGTGCGTGCCGAGCTGATGACGACGCTGTCAAATCTCGGCTCACGCAAGCTCGCCTGCTGGCGGCGCAACGTCGACCGCTCTCGCAAGGAGCTGCGCCTTCTAGCTCGCGCCCTGCCGGCGCTCGACGATCTGCTCGCGGTGCCGCGCCAGCGCCTCGATGCCTGCGCCGGGCGTTTGCCACGCGCGCTTCGGGCGAATGCCCAGATTCACCACACGCATTTGACCCGCGTGGCTTCGCGGTTGTCGCCGCGGTTGCTGTCGCATCGCATCGAGCGGTGCCGGGAGCAGACCACCGCGTTCGGCGACCGCGCGCACCGCGCCTTCCGGATTTTCCGTGACCGCCGCGTAGAGCGTCTGCGCAGCGCCGGACAACTGCTGGCCGCCTATTCCTATCGCGGCGTGCTCGCGCGCGGCTTTGCGCTGGTGCGCGATGGCGACGGGCGCCCGCTGCGGACAGCGGCTGCGGTGGGGTCGGGGACGCGTCTGGACATCGAATTTTCTGATGGCCGGATCGGCGCAACGTCAGACGGCGAATGCGCCGCGTCGCCGCCCGCGAAATCCAAGGCGCGCACGCGCGGCGGCGCGGGTTCCGGCGGCCAGGGCAGCCTGTTCGGCGCGTAATACAAGGGTTTCGCGGGCGCGGCCGAACGACTATGTTGATCTGCGTCGAAATGGTCTGGGCTTAGACGGAGGCCGGTTTTGCTCAATCGCTACGATCGGTCCTCGCCAATGAACGGCGAGGCGGAGGTGAAATATCTCGACGGCGATTTCCGCGTGGTGCGACCGGGCGGGTTCGTGCGGTGTGCGGTCACGGGTGTGCCAATCCCGCTTGAGGAGCTCAAGTACTGGAGCGTTGAATTGCAGGAGGCCTATGCCACGCCGGAGGCTGTCCTGCAGCGCTATCAGGAACGGCACGCGCCGAAGCAATAGGCGCTAGTGCGCCAGCTTGGACTTTATCAGCCGGCGCAACTCGCCGGCTTCCTGAACAACCATCGTGACCGGTAACGTCTGCACCCTGGCGGCGAGCGCCGCCAGGCGCGGATCGCCATCCATGCGCGCGCGGTCCTTTTCCGTGGTGAGCAACGTGAGTCCCGAATGCTCGGCACGCAGGATGAGCTCGCTGGCGTCTTGCGGCGTGTACCGGTGGTGGTCCGGAAAGGCGCGGCGCCGTGACACAACGATGCCCGCCGCGCGGGCGGTCGCAAAAAACTTGTCCGGATCGCCGATGCCCGCGAAAGCGAGAACGTTGTGCCCGCTGAGTGCGGAGACCGCGGCTTTGTCGGGCACAAGGCGCGCGTGAAAGACCGGACGCGACTGCGCGCGCAGCCGCGCGGCAACGCCGTCTGCGGCGTTACCCTCGCCCACGACGAGCAATGCATCCGTTCGCGCAAGTTGCGCATCGAGTGGCGCGCGCAAGGGGCCGGCCGGGAACACGCGCGCATTGCCGATCCCGCGCTGTGCGTCAATGACGGCGAGCGTGAAATCCTTGGCCAGCGAGGGATTTTGCAGGCCATCATCGAGAATGATCAGGCTTGCGCCTTGTGCGCGCGCAAATTCGGCGCCGCCAACACGGTCACGCGCGACAACTGTCGGCGCCGCGCGCGCAAGCAGCAAAGCTTCGTCGCCAACCTGCGCCGCACTGTCGGAGCGGCCATCCACCAGTTTAGGTCCCGCCTCACTGCCGCCATAACCGCGGCTGAGGCAAAACGGGCGCCCACCGCCGTCGGTGAGCATCTTTGCGAGCATGATGACGGCAGGCGTCTTTCCGGCGCCGCCGAGCGTGAAGTTGCCCACGCACAGCACGGGCAGGCCAGGTTGCGCGCCCGTCTTCGCCATGCGCCGCGCGGCGATCGCGCCGTAGATGAGCCCCAGCGGTGCGAGGAGCTGGGCCTGCGGGCCTGCACCGCGCCACCAGAAGGCCGGTTCACGCATGGCGAGCTCTTTGATGAAGCTGTAACTGCATCAGATAGGGGTCGAGCGACGCCAACGTGCGATCGAGCGCGCCACCGAGGGTCTTGACCACCGTATGTCCAGTATCCGCAACCCGTCCGCAGGCATCAGGGTCACTGAGCCACGCGGCGAGATGCGCGACAAGGCGGTCGGGGCCGGCAACCGGCTCGGCGCCGTGAGCGTCGTCGAGCGCGGCGTAGATTTCCGCAAAGTTCCAGACGTTAGGGCCGTGCAGAATTGCGCAGCCGAGCTTGGCGGCCTCGATCGGATTTTGTCCGCCATGCTTGACGAGCGAGCCGCCGATGAAGACGGCGGGTGCCACCCGGTAAAGGAGGCCGAGCTCGCCGACGGTGTCGGCGACATAGATATCGGTATTGCGGTTTGGCAATTCGCCGCGCGAGCGCATTGCCACGGACAGGCCCGCGGCGGCGGCGCTTGCGACGATGCCCGCGCCGCGTTCGGGATGACGCGGAGCGATGAGCGTCAGCAGGCCAGGAAAGTTGGCGCGCAACCCGATATGGGCTTCAAGGACGGAGCTCTCTTCGCCGGCATGGGTCGAGGCGGCAGCAATGACAGGTCGGTCGCCGATGGCATCCTGCAAGGCGGCGAGCGCCGCCGGATCGGCCGGCGGTGCGGGCACGTCGAGCTTGAGATTGCCGGTTGTGAAAACCTGCGGGGCCCCAAGCTCGCCGAAGCGTGTTGCGTCGGGGGCTGTGCCGGTCAGGCAGAGATCGAGCCGCTGCAAGAGATACGCGATGGACTTTGGAAGGCGCCGCCAGCGCCGGAACGAATCTTCCGAGAGGCGTCCGTTGACCAGGACCATCGGCACGCCGCGATCCGAGGCTTCGATGATCATGTTCGGCCAGAGGTCGGATTCCACGAATAAAGCGAGGTCGGGCCGCCAATGATCGAGGAAGCGGCCGACGAAGCGCGGAACGTCGACCGGGATGAACTGATGCACGACGCCGCGCGGCAGGCGCTGCTCTGCGAGATCGCCCGATGTAACGGTGCCGGTCGTGACCAGGATGGGGATGCCCCGCGCGCGAATCCGCTCGATCAGGGGCAGGACGCTGGCAAGCTCTCCCACGCTTGCGCCGTGCAGCCAGATCAGCGGTCCGTCCGGCCGCGCGATGCGGCTCTCGCCTCGGCGTTCGGGAAGACGTTGACGATGCTCTTTTCCGCGCTTGGCCCTGCGCGCAAGAAGCATGGGGGCGAATGGTGCCGCCGCCCGCGACACCAGGCGATAGATCATCAAGCCGGCGGGCAGTCTGCTCACGATGCGATGCCCCCGGCTTTATCTGCGAGATCGTAGGCACGCTTCGTCAATCGATTGAGCTCTTCTTCCAACTGCTTGCGGGCGTCTTCAAGGGCGCCGACGTCGGCTTCGCGCGAAACAAAGATAGGGCCAGCCGCGGCGATGCCGATCCGGCTGAAGGGCAGGTTGATCGCGGTACGGTCCCAGTTGTCGAGTTCGATTCGACGGCTCGATGCCATCGCCATCAGATAGATGGGGCGGCCGGAATGCTGGGCGAGCTTCACCACGCCAAGACCGGCGACGCGCGCGACTTTCGGGACATCGGCGGTCATTGCGACATTGTAACCATCCTTGAGCGCTTCAAGCATCTCATGGAAGGCGACCGTGCCGCCCTTTCGGTGGAATTCGCCGTTGTGCGCACCCGAGCCCCGGATCGTGCCGATGCCCAGCTTCTCCGCAGTGCGCGCATTGATCTCGCCGTCGCGGTGACGCGATATCAGCACCTTGGCGCGGTGACTCCTGGCGTCCTTGATGAACGGCATCAGGAAATGCTGGCCGTGCCATGCCGCAATAATCACCGGCATCTCCGCCATCTCGTAGATGGTCATGGCCCCGGGCTCCACGATGGGGCGGCTGGTGAACCACACGAAGCGAAGATACCAGGCGCCGAGCGTGCCCATGATCTCCTGGAACGCGGACGAGGCGGTGAAACGCTTGAGTGACACCATCAAGCCTGCCCTACCGTGCCGTGCGACCAGTAGCCTCGGGATCGAGCAGTCGGTGCAAGTGAACGATGAAATAACGCATGTGCGCGTTGTCGACGGTCTGCTGCGCTTTCGCCTTCCATGCGACGTAGGCGCTCGCATAGTTCGGGTAGACGCCGACGATGTCGACTTTGTCGAGATCCTTGAACTCCGTACTTCCGAGCTCGGTGATCTCGCCGCCGAGGACGAGATGGAGCAATTGCGGTTTCGTTGCGGGCGAATCTGCAGGCATCGGTCAATCTGTGGGTCGATCTCAGGGAAAGTTCGGTCAACTCTATGCGAATTCCGCTCTTCGGTCGCGCACCAGTCCGATCAAGGCGTCATGGCGGGCCTGACCGGCTGCGATGAGCGCGCCGTGCACGGCCTGCGAACCGTTGTATTTCAGCGGCCTTCCCGTGAAATCGGTCAGCGCACCGCCGGCTTCGTGGACCAAAAGGTCGGCTGCTGCAAGGTCCCAGTCGTGGCTGCCGCGCGAGGCGAAAGCAGCGTCGAGGGCTCCTTGCGCCACGCGCGCGAGCCGCAGGGCGAGCGAGTGGACTTTCGGCTGGGCAAGCGTGCCCTCCGCGAGGTTTGAAAACCGGTCCAGGTAGCGCTTGGGTCCGGCGATCTTTGCGCCGCGCAATCCATCGCCATCGTTGGCTTTGATCGGCGCACCGTTGAGCGTTGCACCGGCGCCGCGCACCGCGAGAAAAATCTCTTCGCTCACCGGCGCGTAGAGCGCGGCAACAAGCGGGCGTCCGTCTTCGACCAGCGCGGTCGAGATTGACCAATCGGCCCGTCCGGAGATGAAAGCGCGCGTGCCGTCGATCGGATCGACGATCCATATCAGCGCGTGCGTTGTGTCGGCCGAGCCTTCGGTCTCTTCCGACAGCCAGCCGGCGCCGGGAGCCAGCGCGGTCAGCCGCTGGTGCAGCAGATCGTTGACTGCGATGTCGGCATCGCTGACGGGAGATCGGTCCTCGCCTTTGGTCCAGTGCCTGAACGCGCCTTGCGCTGTCTTACGGGCAAGCGCGCCGGCCTCGCGCATCACGGCCTCGAGCGGCGCGCGCAGCGCGCTTGTCTCATTGGCCGGCAACGGTCAGACCCTCAATCCGCAAGGTGGGTGCGTTGGTGCCGTACCGGAATTCCAGGTCGTTGGCCGGCGTCAGCGTCCGGAACATCTCAAGCAGATGGCCCGCGATGGTGACCTCGCTCACCGCGTAAGTGCGTTTTCCGTTTTCGATCCAGAAGCCGGAGGCGCCGCGGCTGTAGTCGCCGGTGACCATATTGGCGCCCGAGCCAATCAGGTCGGTGACGTAGAAGCCGTCGGCGATATCCGCGATCAGCGCGTCCGGTGTCAGGCGGCCGGGCTCGAGGTGAAGATTGCTGGGGCTCGGGGAGGGCACCGACGATGCATTGCGCTGCGCGTGCCCGGTGGTGACAAGGCCGAGCTCGCGTGCGGTCGCGCTGTCGAGCAGCCACGAACGCAGCACGCCGTCCTCGACCAGTGCGAGCTTTTTCCCGGCGACGCCTTCGCCGTCGAACGGATGCGAGCGCAGCCCGCGTTTGCGCAGCGGGTCGTCGATGATGCGTATCCCGTCGGCGAACAGTTTCGCGCCCATCTTGTCCCTTAGGAAGCTGGTCTTGCGTGCGATCGACGAACCATTGACGGCGCTGGCAAGATGCGAGACCAGCGAGCCGGCCGTGCGCGCGTCGAACACGACCGGCACCTTTCGCGTGCTGACCTTGCGCGGGTTGAGGCGCGCGATCGCCCGCTTTGCCGCGCTGAGGCCGATTTTTTCCGGCGATTCCAGATCGCCGGCGTGCCGCACGGCGCTGTAGTCGTAGTCGCGCTCCATGCCGGTGCCTTCACCGGCGATCGCGGTCATCGACACGTGGTGGTTGGAGCCGAGATAGGCGCCATGGAAACCGTGACTGGTGACCAGCACCACTCCGCCGATTCCAGCCGAGGCGGAGGCGCCGCCGGATTTGCTGACGCCCTTGACAGTAAGGCCTGCCTGTTCGGCCGCCCGCGCCATGGCTTCGAGCTCCTGCACGCTGGGCAAATCGGGATCGATCAGATCGAGCTCGGGAAACTTGTGGGCCAGCAGCTTGTCGTCGGCGAGGCCGGCGAATTTGTCCTCGGGCGTCGCACGCGCCATCGCGACGGCGCGTTCAGCCAACGCCGTGGCGCCGTTGGCCGTGACTTCATTGGTAGACACCACGGCCTGCCGCCGGCCGACGAAGACGCGCAGGCCGAGGTCGTCGCCCTCGGCGCGTTCGGATTCCTCCGTGTTCCCGTCTCGCACCTCGATGGCGAGCGACATCGAGCGCACCGCAACCGCATCCGCCGCGTCGGCACCGGCCGCGTGTGCGGCCTTAACGAGCCGGTCGGCGCGATCGGTCAGCGCGCTCAGGTCCAGAAGGGAATCGACAGACGAAAGCATTGTTGAGGTCCAAATGGGTGCAGGAGCGCGCGGTTCAACGGCCGGATCGCACAATTTGCCGCGTGCCGGCAACACCTCGTCAATCATGGTTCGCAACGCGGCGTCAATCATGTGTCGCACGCTACGACTGGTTAACCCATAACTTTAAGCGGATTTGGACGCGTTTCTGCCACGAATGACGCGCGACCCGGCGGCTAGACCGGGCGCGGGAGAGTTTCGAGGCGTCAAATGCGAAGTGGCGGATGCGCCGGGTCGGGCCGCGCCCTGCGGCTCGACCCCTTCGGCCTGCCCGTGCGGTTTTGCGCGAGCGATGCCGCCGCCGATGGGCGGGTGCGGGACATCGAGCTTCATCGCGAACGCGTGGTGTTGAGGCGCTCGTTGTCCGGCATGCGCATGGCGCTCAACATGCCGGTGAAGGCGTTCGACGGCATCTCATTGCAGTTGGTGCCGGGCGAGGGCGGTGAAGCAGACCTGCTCGCAATCGTCCTGGAACACAGCGATCCATCGCTGACGCTGCCGCTCTACCTGACGTCGCGACCTGACGAGGCGCTTGCCGAATGGCGGGCCTGGAGCGAGGTGCTCGGCGTGCCGTTGTTGCTCGCCAATTCCGTTGCCAGCTCCGCGCGTGCGCAGCTTGGGCATTTGCGCATCGAACGGCCCCGGCCACGCCGGCGCCGCAGAAGCGCTTTGAAAAAGCGCCGCCCATCAATTCTGATGCGGCGCGGCTTCGGCAAAATCACAAGAGCGACGCCGGTGCATCGCGGCGAGCGCGAGATCATCGCGCGCAACTGATCCGAACTGTGTGGAAACAGCGCTGGCGTTACTTGCAGCGCTGCAGGTTCAACGCGGTGCCGGACTGATTCATCACGATGCGATCGGAATCGATCTTGCGCAGCGTGTATTCGCTCTGGCCGGCGCTGACCTGTGCGTTGCTGAACTCATCGACGATGCGATAGTCGGACTGGCCGACCCTCTGCACGGACTTGTTCCGGTATTCCGGCACACCGCCGTTGCTGTCGGTCCGCTGATCGCCATTAAAGTCGATCACGCGGCTGTTGTCGGTGCAGTCGATCGGGCCTTTTTCGGAGCTATTGCTCTCGCCCCACTTGCCGGACACGGGATAGCTCTGCGCAAGCGCGGGCGTAGCTAGGGCGGTCACGAGCAGGGCGGTCAGAATCGTTGTGCGCATAGCAGGAAGACTCGGCGTCGCAGGGGTCAAAATCAAGCGCGGCCGAACCGCATGCTTAACGGCGGGCGCAGCAGGTCGGTTCAATTAGCGGTTTTCGAGGGTGCCATAGCCGCCGGCGGTCGGCGTTTGAATGATAATGGCCTCGTTTTCGTCGATGACGGTGGCGTCGCACCCCTGCAACTTCTCCATGCGGCCGCTTTTGCGCCGCGCCCAGTTTTCGCCGACCTGGCCCGCTTCGCCGCCGGCCAGGCCGAACGGCGGCACCCGCCGGTGCCCTGACAGGATCGTACATTCCATTTTTTCGAGGAACCGGATGGTGCGGCGGATGCCGTCGCCGGCGTGCCACTTGCCGCGCCCGCCCGAGTCGGGGCGGATGTGGAAGTCCTCCAGCACGACGGGGTAGCGAAACTCCAGCACCTCCGGATCGGTAAGGCGCGTATTGGTCATATGCGTGTGCACGGCATCGGTGCCGTTGAAGCCCGGCCCCGCCGGCGAGCCGGAGCAGATCGTCTCGTAGTATTGATGACGAGCATTGCCGAAGTTGAGATTGTTCATGGTGCCCTGCGCGGCTGCGAGGGCACCGAGCGCGCCGAACAGGCAATTGGTGACGGCTTGCGAGGTTTCGACGTTGCCGGCGACGACGGCGGCCGGATATTCCGGCGACAGCATGGATCGTTTTGGAATCACGATGTTGATCGGACGCAGGCAGCCGGCGTTCATCGGGATCTCGTCATCGACCATTACACGGAATACGTAGAGCACGGCGGCGCGCGTGACCGGTTCCGGCGCATTGAAATTCGTCGGCTGCTGCTCGCTTGTGCCGGTGAAATCGACTGTCGCCTCGCGCCTTTTTTTGTCGACCGTGATCTTGACCTTGATGAATGTGCCCTGGTCCATCTCGTAGCTGAATTCCGCATCGTGTAATCGGTCGATCACGCGCCGAACGCTCTCAGCCGCATTGTCCTGCACGTGCTGCATGTAGGCCTTCACGACCGGCAGCGTGAAGTGCTGCACCATCTTGCGCAGCTCGGCTACGCCTTTCTCATTGGCGGCCATCTGTGCCTTGATGTCGTTGATGTTCTGGACCGGGTTGCGCGCCGGGTATTTTGCCCCGGTGAGCGCTGCCAGCAATTCCTTTTCACGAAAGCGGCCGCGATCGACCAGTCTGAAGTTGTCGAAGAGCACGCCTTCCTGCTCGATCGTCGTGGCATTCGGCGACATCGAGCCGGGGGAAATGCCGCCGACATCGGCGTGGTGTCCGCGCGACGCCACCCAGAACAGGATCGACTTCTTTTTGTCGTCGAAGACCGGCGTGCAGACCGTAATATCGGGCAGGTGAGTGCCCCCGTTGTAGGGGGCGTTGATGGCATAGACGTCGCCTGGCCGGATACGGCCCTGGTTCTCGCGGATGATCGTTTCGACCGCGCGATCCATCGACCCAAGGTGAACCGGCATGTGCGGCGCGTTGGCGACAAGGGTGCCGTCGTGTGCAAAAACGGCGCACGAAAAATCAAGCCGCTCCTTGATGTTCACCGAGTAAGCGGTGTTTTGCAGTGAAACACCCATCTGTTCCGCAATCGACATGAAGAGATTGTTGAACACTTCCAGCATCACGGGATCGGCGTGCGTTCCGATTGCGTGAACGCGCTTGAGCTTCTTGGCGCGGGTGAGCACGAGATGATTTCTGGCCGTCAGTTCGGCCTGCCAGCCTGGCTCGACCACGATGGTCTGGTGCGGCTCGATGATGATGGCGGCCCCTTTGACGCGGGATCCTGGCTTAAGCTGGTCCCGCGTGTAGACGTTGGCCTTGTGCCAGTTGCCGCCGGAAAAGAATTGAGTTTGCAGTGCCGGTTTAGGCAGTGCAGCGCGCGACCGCCGGGCGGCCGTCTCGGTGAATTTGGCGCCGCCGCCCACGGCCTCGACCGATACCGCCTCGATGACGATCTGCTTTGTGCGATCGATGAAGCCGAACCGCGCTTTGTGCGCCGTCTCGAACGCGCGCTTCATCGCCGCGGCGCTGCCTGCCGGAACCACGAGCGGGGTATCGGTGCCGGCGTAACGGATATGCGCGCGCACAAAGACCTTGATCTTGGCGGGCGGCACACCCTGGCCCGCGACCTCTTTCTTGGTCGCTTTTCCGAGCAATTTCCCGACGCGCGCGATCGCCTTGAAGGCCTTGCCGCCGAACGGCAGCTCGATGGCCTGCTCGCGCGAGGCGCGGATGTCGGCGAGACCCATGCCGTAGGCTGAGAGCAGCGACGAGAAGGGATGAATGAGCACGCGCGTCATGCCGAGCGCGTCGGCGACCAGGCAGGCGTGCTGGCCACCAGCGCCTCCGAAGCAGTTGAGCGCGTAGTGCGTGATGTCATAGCCGCGCTGCACGGAAATCTTCTTGATCGCATTGGCCATGTTCTCGACCGCGATCTTGATGAAGCCGTCGGCGACGTCTTCCGGCTTTCGGCCGCCGACCTGCTGGGCGAGATCGGTGAAGGCCATGCGCACGGCATGCGCATCGAGCGGCAGGCTTTGCGACGGTCCAAAAATTTTCGGAAAGAAATCGGAGATGAGCTTGCCGACCATGACATTGGCGTCGGTGACGGCGAGCGGCCCGTTGCGCCGGTAGCATTTCGGGCCGGGATTGGCGCCCGCCGAATCCGGGCCGACACGGAAGCGGGCGCCGTCAAAATGCAGGATCGAGCCGCCGCCAGCAGCGACGGTGTGGATCAGCATCATCGGCGCGCGCATGCGCACGCCGGCGACTTCCGTCTCGAAGGCGCGCTCGTACTCACCGTCGAAATGCGAGACGTCGGTCGAGGTGCCGCCCATGTCGAAGCCAATGAGACGGTTCAGCCCGGCCTGCTTTCCGGTCTCCGCCATCCCGACCACGCCGCCGGCCGGACCGGACAGGATCGCATCCTTGCCCTGGAATAATTCCGCGGCCGTCAGTCCGCCGGACGACATCATGAACATCAGGCGGGCGGCCGAACGTTTTGCATCGAGGTCCTTGTCGACCTGCGCCACGTAACGCCGCAGGATGGGCGAGAGATAGGCATCAACCACCGTCGTGTCGCCGCGGCCGACCAGCTTGATCAGCGGCGAGACTTCGTGGCTGACCGAGACCTGCGAAAAACCGATCTCGCGTGCCAGCGCCGCCACCTTTCTTTCGTGATCGGCATGGCGGTAGGCGTGCATGAAAATGATCGCGATCGCCTTGATTCCGTCGGTCTTGACGGCGTTCAGATCCCCACGCACAGCCGCGAGATCGGGTTCACGCTCCACCGAGCCGTCGGCACGGACGCGCTCGTCGACTTCAACAACACGCTCGTAGAGCATGTCCGGCTTGATGATGTGGCGGGCAAAGATTTTCGGCCGCGCCTGGTAGCCGATCTTCAATGCGTCGCGGAAGCCTTTAGTGATGAGCAAGGCGGTGCGCTCGCCCTTGCGCTCGAGCAGCGCATTGGTGGCGACCGTCGTGCCCATTTTCACCGCGCCGATGTGCCTGGCTGGGATTGTTTCTCCCGGCTTCAGGCCAAGCAGATTGCGGATGCCCTGCACGGCGGCGTCGGCATAGGCTTCGGGATTTTCCGACAGGAGCTTGTGCGCGACCAGCGATCCGTCCGGCCGGCGCCCGACCACGTCGGTGAAGGTGCCGCCGCGGTCGATCCAGAAGTCCCAAAGCTGCGGTGAAGTTTTTCTCGCCATCGGTATCGAATTCAAAAATGGAAATACCACTATGTCCGGCCTGTCAGGGGTGAAACAAGCCTGTTAGGCTGAATGGCGCGAAAAAACTGGTGAGACCATGCAAGGACTACTCGTATTTATCGCGGCGCTGTTTGTCGCAGGTTCGCCTGCGCAGGCCGCCGAGCTTCGGGTTTTGAGCGGCAATGGCGCCAAGGCGGCGGTTCGGGAATTGTGCACGCAGTTCGAACGCGCCACCGGCAACACGATCAAGTTGCATTTCGAGGTCAATGCCGACCTGAAAAAGAAGATCGAAGCCGGCGAGGCCTTTGACGTCGCGGTGCTCAATCCGCCCGTCATCGATGCGCTGATCAAGGACGGCAAGCTGGTCGCGGGCAGCCGTGCCGATATCGGCCGTTCCGGTCTTGGCGTGGCCGTGCGGAAGGGTGCTCCCAAGCCAGACATAGCAACGGCTGAAGCCTTCAAGCGTACGCTGCTGGCGGCGAAAGCCGTTGCCTATCCGGGCAAGGGCGCGAGCGGACTCTATTTCGTCAGCCTGCTCGATCGGCTCGGCATCAAGGCCGAGATGCAAGGCAAGCTCAAGCCGATGGCGGCCGAAGACACGGTCGAAGTTGTCGCGCGCGGTGAAGCCGACATGGTCGTGGTGGTGGCGACGCGCATCACCGGGGTGCCCGGCGTCGATTTGGTTGGGCCGATTCCGGAGGAGTTGCAGACCAAGATCGGGTTTGCGGCAGGCTTGAGCGCCTCCGCGAAGGAACGCGACGCCGCGCAGGCGCTGATCCGCTTTCTTACCGCGCCTGCTGCGGCCGCTACCCTCAGGACAAACGGCGTCGAGCCAATCTGAACAGACTTCTTCGGCATGGTCTTGCCAGCACGCTGGACTTGGCCCCATGCTTGCCTGGAATGTTGAAGATATGGTGGAGGGACATATGAAAAATTTCGTGCGGGCTTGCGCGGTGTTTTTGGCTGCATCCGGGATCAGCTCGGCCGCTTCCGCGCAAACCAAATGGGATATGCCGACGCCGTATCCGGACGGCAATTTCCACACCCGCAACATCATGCAGTTCGCAGCCGACGTCGACAAGGTGACCAACGGCTCGCTCAAAATCGCGATCCACTCGGCTGGGTCCCTGATCAAGCATGCCGAAATCAAACGCAGCGTCCGCCAAGGAACCACGCCGATCGGTGAAATGCTTGAATCTCTGTCGTCGAACGAGGCGGCGGTCTACGGGCTCGACTCGGTGCCATTTCTTGCCACCGGCTACGATGCTTCGCGGAAACTCTACGCGGCGCAAAAGCCATATCTGGAAAAGCAGCTCGCGTCCGAAGGACTGATGCTTCTCTATTCGGTGCCGTGGCCGCCGCAGGGTCTTTACGCCAAGCGCGAGATCAAGTCCGTCGACGATCTCAAGGGTCTCAAATTCCGCACCTACAACGCAATGATCGGCCGCATTGCCGCGCTGGCCGGTGCGATCCCGACGCAGATCGAGGTGCCAGACCTTCCCACGGCATTTGCCACCGGCCGCGTCGACGTGATGATCACCTCGGCTTCCACCGGCGTCGACACCAAGTCGCAGGATTACCTAACACACTACATCGACACGCAGGCTTGGTTGCCGCGCAACATCGTGATCGTGAACAAGGCCGCTTTTGACAAGCTCTCTGCCGCCGAACAGAAAGCGGTCACCGACGCTGCCAAAGCCGCGGAAGATCGCGGCTGGAAATTGTCGATCGATGAAATGACGATTAAGACCAAGGCGCTGAAAGACGCCGGCATCAAGGTTCTGCCACCGAGTCCGGAGTTAAAGGACGGCCTCGCCAAAATCGGCTCGACCATTGCGTCCGAGTGGGAGAAGTCAGCTGGGCCTGACGGCGCGGCGATGCTGGCGACGTACAGGAAATAAGTGCGGCGCGCACTCGATACGCTTTATCGCGCCGCGCTGTGGGCCTCAGCCCTGTGTCTGGCCGGGATCGCGGTGTTGGTCGGCCTGCAGCTGGCTGGACGCCTGCTTGATGGTGCGCTCGCGCTTCTGCACCTGCCGCGCACCGATTTCGTTATCCTGTCGCTTAATGAAATCTGCGGTTACCTGCTCGCAGCAGCTAGCTTCCTCGCGCTTGCCGGCACGTTGAAGGCGGGCGCGCATATCCGCGTGACGATGGTGCTGGCGGCGGTCAGCGAGCGCACCCGCTATTTCGTGGAGCTTTGGGCCTTTGGTTTTGCGGCAGCATGCGCCGCTTACATGAGCGGCCATCTCGCCAATTTCGCGTGGGTATCATTCCTTTTCCATGAAGTGTCCGCGGGCGTCATCCGTGTGCCGCTGGTCTACCCGCAGACGGCGATGGCGGTTGGCTCGCTGATCCTGACCGCAGCACTGGTCGACGAATTTTTCATTGTTGTTAGCCGGGGCCGTCCCACGTTCCGCGCCGCGGAAGATGCGATCACGCTCGGGAAAGAAGGCTAGCGATGTCCGTCGTCGAGCTTTCACTCGTGCTGATGCTGCTTCTGTTCGCCATTCTCGGTTCCGGCGTTTGGATCGCGATTGCGCTAGGGGTCTGCGGCTTTGCTGCAGTTCTTACGAAAGTTGCGACGCCGGCGGGACAGGTGCTCGCGACCTCGATGTGGACGGCATCGAACTCGTGGGATCTGACCGCGTTGCCGATGTTCATCTGGATGGGCGAGATTCTCTATCGCACCAAATTGTCCGACGACATGTTCGAAGGATTGGCTCCGTGGCTGCAGAGGCTACCGGGGCGTCTGCTGCACGTGAATGTGATTGGCTGCGCCATTTTCGCCGCCGTATCCGGTTCATCGGCGGCGACGTGTGCCACCATCGGCCGCATCGCACTGCCGGAATTGCTCAAGCGCGGCTACGATGAGCGCATGGCGATCGGAACGCTGGCCGGCTCGGGGACGCTTGGTCTACTCATTCCGCCCTCGATCATCATGATTGTCTATGCCACCGCGACCGACCAGTCGATCGCACGATTATTCATCGCCGGGGTCATTCCGGGAATCGTGCTCGCCGGATTGTTCATGGGCTTCATCGTGGTGTGGGCGTTGTTCAATCAGACGCGCATGCCGCCGCCCGAACCGCTGGTCCCGTTTCGCGAACGTGTCTACGCGTCGCGGCGCCTTATTCCGGTGACGTTGCTGATCCTCGGCGTCATCGGCTCGATTTATGGCGGACTGGCATCTGCAACGGAAGCCGCTGTCGTCGGCGTATTCCTGGCGCTGGGATTAAGTTGGTGGTCCGGAACGCTGACAAAGCAGGGCTTCGTCGATTCGCTGATGGGTGCGACGCGCACCAGCTGCATGATCGCCTTCATCCTGGCGGGTGCCGCGTATCTCACGGCCGCGATGGGCTTTACCGGCATTCCGAGCGCACTTGCCGAGTGGATCAGCGCGTTCAACATGCCGCCGTGGGCGCTGCTGACGGTTCTCACGGCCTTTTATATCGTGCTGGGCTGTTTCCTGGACGGCATTTCGATGGTCGTGCTCACAACCTCGATCATCATTCCGCTGGTGACGAAAGCCGGCTTCGACCTGATCTGGTTCGGCATCTACATCGTGCTGGTCGTCGAGATGGCGCAGATCACGCCACCGGTCGGCTTCAATCTCTATGTCCTGCAGGGCATGACCGGGCGAAATATCTTCACAATCGGTGCCTATGCGCTGCCGCTGTTCTTTCTCATGTGCGTGGCCGTGGTTCTTGTTGCCGCATTTCCCGGCCTGGCGCTCTGGCTGCCGTCGACGATGCTTGACGCGCGCTAGCGGCGCGCCACCTGCATGCGCTGGCCGATCACGACCACCGCGACCACGGCGGCCGCGTAAAGCAGCGTCGACAATTCGAAACGTTCGCCGTTCACCGGGATCGACAGGGCGACGATCACGAAGGGCTGCAGCAGCATCAATTGGCCGGCGCGCGCCACGCCGGCCATGGCCATCGCGGCGTTGAAGACGAAAAAGGCGAAGAACTGGCTGACAAAGCTGACATAGGTGAGGCCGGCCCAAGCCGGTGCCGGCACGCCGGCAAGCGTCGCCGGCCAGAGAATGTAGGCGGCAATGATCGACAGCGGCAGGAACGACGCCACCTGCCACGAGATCACCTCCCAGCCCGGCCGCGTCCGGCTCAGCCGCCCCGACAGCGTGTAGCCGAACGCGCCCGAGAGCACCGTGCCGAGCAGATAGATGTCGCCCAGCTGGATCGTGTTGGCGCCGCTTTGCCGCACCATGAAGACGACGACGATGGCCGCGCCGACGATGCTTGCCAGCCAGAAGCCGGCGCTCGGCCGCTCATGCGCAACGAGCGCGGCGGCCGCCGCGGTTGCGAGCGGAATGATGCCGAGCACGACGCCGCCGTGCGACGCCGGAACGTGCGCCATCGCCAGCGCCATGAACACCGGAAAGCCGATGATCGTGCAGATGCCGGCCAAGACGAATTCAAGCCACGATGCGCGTGGCGGAATTGGCCGCCGCAAGACGAGCAGCAGCGCAAGCCCGGTGCATCCGGCGATGGCCGCGCGCGCCGCTGAGAGAAAAAACGGATCGAAGGCGACGACAGCCAATCGCGTCGCCGGAAGCGTGCCGCCGAACAACAGCACGCCGGCAATTCCGAGCGCTATTCCGTATCGTTCGCGGGAGGTCGTCATGCGGGAGGCGGACGCTAGCCGGTAGCGCGCTGCTTCACCAGCCGAGTGCGATGATTGGTCGATATGCGAAAGTGATGACCGCATAAATTGGCGGGGGCCCGGCGGTTTTGCCGCCGAGCCCCCTTACAACGTATCAGCCGGCCTGTAAGCCGGGTTCTGTATGGCCTGCGGCGCGAGCCGCAAACGTGACGGCCATTCCTCTTGCACGCCGGTTGCCCGGCGCATCAAGCAACCTACCCGAACGGCTGATCCGGACAGATCCGGGATTGCTCCCGCGCCGTTCCTATTCGGTCTTGCTCCCGGTGGGGTTTGCCGTGCCGCTTCCGTCGCCGGAAGCGCGGTGCGCTCTTACCGCACCGTTTCACCCTTGCCGCGGCCAAACGCAACGCGCCGAGGCGGTCTGTTCTCTGTGGCACTGTCCCTGGGCTGGCCCCGAGGGGCTCATCCCGCCGGATGTTATCCGGCACCGTTTGTCCGTGGAGCCCGGACTTTCCTCTCCGGCCGCCTTTCGGCATTGGCGCGGAGCGGCCGTCCGGCCGACTGACGGGATAGCAATGGTGATACGCGCCGGTCAGGTCAAGGCCGCACGTGCCAAAGCCTTAAAGGCGTCTAAAGGCCTGCATTTTACGGGGCTAAGCGAGCCGCGCTGGCCGGGTTTCGATCAGGGCCCGCAGCGTGAGCAGCGTTGAGGGGTCGGCGATGCCGTCGACCCGCGCCTGCCGGAAGTGGCGCTGAAATGCGGTCACCACTTCGCGCGTCGCATCGTCGTAGCTCGCCGTTTCTGCCAGTCCGTATCCATACGAGCGCAAGGTACGTTGCAGCCGCGTCACCGCGTCACCACGGTCGCCGGGCCTGAGGCCTGATCCTTCAAGATCGAGAGGTGCAGCGCGCACCCAGTGACCGACGCCGGATTCACTTAGCAGGCCCCATGGAAATTTCTCGCCCGGATCCTGCTTGCGCGTGGGCGCAACATCGGAATGAGCGAGGATGCGATCGGCACTAATCGGCCCGCGCCGGGTGATAATCGATCTGCAGAGCGAGATGACGGCCGCAATCTGGCGCAGTGGAAAGTCCGGATAGCCAAATTCATGACCCGGATTGACGATCTCGATGCCGATCGAGCTGGAATTGATGTCGGTTTCGCCCGCCCAGGACGACTCACCCGCGTGCCATGCGCGCCACTCTTCGAGCACGCACTGCACGATTTTGCCGTCCTCGAACACGACGTAGTGCGTGGATACTTTGCTCTGCGCCGCAGTGAGGCGCTGCAAAGCCGCCTC
>Ga0207428_10001882_pt1 | contig 21361 bp, 17 predicted proteins | sample RhiMethybrSRZTD1_FD_187600 | JGI IMG/M metagenome (GOLD analysis project Ga0207428, IMG submission 187600) | Populus rhizosphere microbial communities from Tennessee, USA - Rhizosphere MetaG P. TD hybrid SRZTD1 (SPAdes) (version 3) | ecosystem: Host-associated > Plants > Roots > Rhizosphere >...
GGCGTGACCGACGGGCTGACCTCGACCCGCGTCCGGCTCGGCGTCGACGGCCCGCGCGTCGTCGACGTGCGGGCGCAGGTCAGCGACCGCGAGGCCGAGCTCTGCCGCCTGCTGCACGGCGTCGACGTCCACGGCCTCGCGCTGGACGCGGCTCTCGGTCGGGCCGAGTACGTACGCTTCGGCACTGCCGATGCGCAAGTGGCCTGACCCTTGAGAAACCGGACCCTCCGGCTCGTCGCGACGCTCGCCGTCACGGGCCTCTGCACGGCATACCTCGTCTGGAAGATCGATCTCTCGAAGACGCTGCACCTGCTCGCGCACGCGGAGATCGGCTACTTCTTCGCGGCGGTCGCGATCATGATCGGCTCGGTCTGGCCGATGGCGTGGCGCTGGCAGCAGCTCCTGCGCGCGCGCGGGATCGAGGACCGCCTCTCCTGGCTGACACGCGCCTACTTCGTCGCGTACACGGCCGGCCAGCTGCTGCCGACCGCGGTCGGCGGCGACGCGGTCCGGATCTACGAGACCGCCCGTCGCCACACGGGCCGCGGCGGCGACGTCGCCGGCTCCGTGCTCCTCGAGCGGGCACTGGGCGGCGCGGCCACCCTCGCCCTGGCCGCCGTCGGTTTCGTGCTCGCGATCGGCCACTACCCGGTCGGGCCGTACCTCTGGATCGAAGGCGCGTTCGTGATCGGAACGATCATCCTCGCGGTCGCCCTGTTCTCCCGCAGCGTGCGCCCGCTGCTGGCGAAGACGGTGCCGCTGCTGCGGCTGATCCGCCTCGAGCGGCCGATTCGCGCCGCGTACGAGGGCATCCACGGCTACCGCGACCACCCCGGTCTCCTCCTCGGCGTGTTCACGCTCACCCTCGCGGTGCAATCCGTGCGGGTACTCGCGATCTGGTTCGCGGGCAAGGCGGTCGGCGTCGACCTCTCGCCGCGGCCGTACTACGTGATGGGGCCGCTGCTCTTCCTCGTCCTGCTGGTGCCGTTCTCCGTGAACGGGATCGCGGTGCGGGAGTCGTTCTTCGTCAGCTTCCTGGGCAGGCTCGGCGTCGACGCGGACGCGGCCTTCGCGACGGGGTTCCTGTTCTTCCTCGTGACGCTCTGCCTCTCGCTTCCCGGCGTGCTGCTGCTCGGCTGGCAGAGCCTGCGCGGCCTGACGACGCGCACGGCCGCACCCGATGGCTGATTACCGCGAAAAGTGCCTCGCACTTTCCGCGGAGCTGGTTTGTCCCATCGCTTCGCTCGGGAGATCGCACGATCGCTAGCGAGAGCGTGTCGGTCATCGTGGTGACTTGGAACGCGCTGCCCTGGGTCGAACAGGCGCTCGAGAGCGTGCGCGGCCACGAGACGATCGTGGTCGACAACGGCTCGAGCGACGGCACCGTCGAGCTCGTGCGCGAGCGGTTCCCCGACGTGCGCTTGCTCCAGGAGGAGAACAAGGGCTTCGGCGCCGGCTCGAACGCGGGCATGCGCGTCGCGACCGGTAACTGGTTCCTGCTGCTGAACTCGGACGCCTGGGCGACCGAGGGCGCGCTGGAGCGCCTGGTCGCTTTCGGCGAGGCGCATCCCGACGCCGCCGTCGTGGGGCCGAAGCTCCACTTTCCCGACGGGCGGCTGCAGCGGTCGGTGCGCGGCTTCCCGACGCTCTGGCGGCTCGCGACCGAGTACCTCTTCCTCCGCAAGCTGGCGCCACGCTCGCGCGCGCTGAACGCGTTCTACGGCAACGGCTTCGCGTACGACCGCCCGCTGGAGGCGGAGTTCCTGATGGGTTCGGTCCTGCTCGTTCGCCGCGAGGCCGCCGATACGGTTGGCCACTTCGACGAGGACTTCTTCATGTTCAGCGAGGAGACGGACTGGTGCTACCGGTTCCGCCAGGCCGGGTGGAAGGTCCTGTTCACCCCCGACGCGGAGTTCGTGCACGTCGGAGGTGCCTCGACGAAGCAAAACTGGAGCCCGATGTTCCGTGAGCAGGTGCGCGGCCACCTGCGCTTCCTCGCCAAGCACCACGGGGCACGCGAGGCGGAGCGCGGGCGGAAGCTCCTGCGCGTGTCTCTACGCCTGCGTGGGCTGCTGTTTCCGGGCGACCGCGGCCGCACCTACGCGGAGACCGCCGGCTGGCTGGGGGGCTCGTCGCTCGAGGAGCTGCTCGCGCGGTGAATCCCGCGGTCGTCGTCGACGTGGGCTGGGTGAACGGGCTGGCCGCGATCCGCTCGCTCGGCCGCGCGGGGATCCGCGTGCTCGCGCTCGATCACCGGCCCAGCGCGCTCGGCTTTCGCTCGCGCTACGCCGAGCCGGTCGTCGCGCCGGACCCGCAGGACGAGGAGGCATTCATCTCGTTCCTGGAGGGGCTCGACGTCGAAGGCGCTCCGGTGTTCGCGACCCACGACGAGCCGCTCAACGCGATCGCCCGCGCGGCCGGCCGGCTCGGCGGGAGGTTCCTCTACCCGTTCCCGCCCTGGGAGGTGCTGGGCACGATCCAGACGAAGCGCGGCCAGCTCGACGCGGCGGAGCGGGCAGGCGTGGCGACGCCGCGCACAGCGCACCCAGGATCGGCAGCCGAGGCGCGGGCCGAGGCCGGGCGGATCGGCTTCCCGGTGCTCGTGAAGCCGTCCTCGACCGAGGGGTTCAAGCGCCGCTTCGGCAAGCAGGCGTTTCGCTGCGAGAGCGCTGTCGAGGTGGAGCGCGCCTACGGCGAGGCGGAACCGTTCGAGCCGATGGTGCAGGAGGTGATCCCCGGCGGAGACGACGAGCTGTACACGCTCGGCTCGTACCTCGCTCAGGACGGCGAGGCGCTCGGCCTGTTCTGCGGCCGCAAGCTGCGCCAGACGCCGCCGGGCGTCGGCACGTGCCGCGTGGGCGAGGCGGTCTGGGTCGAGGAGGTCGTCGAGCAAGGGCTGAAGCTCCTGCGCGTGCTCGAGTTCCACGGGCTCTCGCAGGTCGAGTTCAAGCGTGACGTGCGCGACGGCGTGTACAAGCTGATGGAGGTCAACCCGCGGCTCTTCCAGTGGCACGGCCTCGCGGCTGCCTGCGGCGTCGACCTGCCGCTGATCGCCTACCGGAACCTCACCGGCGAACGGGTGGAGCCGGTCTCCGCGAACGGGACGCGCAAGCGCTGGGCGATCACGCTCCAGGCCGGAGAGTCGCCGGCCGTGCAGCGGCCGCCGTACGTCGACGCGGTCTTTGCCCGGGACGACCTGAAGCCGGCCCTCGTCCAGGTCGCACGGCTGCTGCGCCGGTGAGGCTGCTCCCGTGGTTGCTCGCGCCGGTCGCGCTGGCGCTCGCGCGGCTGCTTCCCGCGGACGGCGTCGGCCTCGCGCTCCGGCTGGGCGCGGCTACGGCGTGCCTGCTGCTCCCGGGCGTGCTGGTCTCGCGCGCGCTCGGGGTCGGCGGCTTCGCGGGCGCGTTCGCGTGGGCGATGACAGCGATCTTCGGCGCGACCGCGGTGATGTTCGCGGTGCACGGGTCGCTCTGGCTCGCGCTGATCCTGCTCGCCGTGCTCGCGCTGGTCGTCCTCCCGTTCGCCGACCGGCGTCCGGCCGAGCCCTCGGTGTGGCGGGCGGGTGTGCTCGTGCTCGGGATCGCCGCCGGCATCTCGCTCTGGTGGGTCTCGCGCTACGACGGCGACGCGTTCTTCCACCTCGCGCGCATTCAGAAGCTGCTTGCGTTCGACTCGCTCTCGCTGCGAACGGTCGACGAGTTCCGCGACGGCGGGCTGCATCCGGGCTATGCGTTCCCGCTCTGGCACGCGGTCGTCGCGATGGTCGCGCGGCTCGCGGGCGTCGGGGCTCCGTCGACGGTGCTGCACGCGCCGACCGTCTTGCTCCCGATCTCGTTCGTGCTCGTCTACGAGGCGGGCGCGATCCTGTTTCGCTCGCGCTGGGCGGGCGTCGCCGCCGCGCTGGCGGAGTTCGCGCTGATCGGCCTCTCCCCGGGCCATGGCGGGTCGTACAGCTCGCTTGCACTGCCGGCGTCCGCGTCGCGACTGCTCCTGTTGCCCGCGCTGCTCGCGCTCGTCTTCGCCTACGTCCGCGAGCCGTCCGCGGGCCTGCTTGCCTCGGTTGCCGGGGCCTCGCTGGTGATGACGCTCGTGCACCCGAGCTACTCCGTCCTGCTCGCGATCGGCCTCGCCGGGTTCCTGCTCGTGCGCGCGGTCCTCGACGTCCGTCACGACATCCCGCACATCGCGGCCGCGCTGGCCGCGATCGTCGTGCCCGCGAGCCTGGTCGTCCTGTGGTTGCTGCCGCTCGTGCGCGAGACCGCCTCGCACAACCCTTCGCCGGCCGAGCTCCGGCGCGCGTTCGCGGGCTACGGCCAGGAGCTCGACGTCTTCGGGCTGCACAGCTACCGCCTGAGCCCCGAGCTGTTCGGGCGGGCCGGCGCGGTCGCGGTCGCCTCGCTCGCGCTCTTACCGCTCGCAGTCTTCGCGCACCGGCGGATGTGGGGTGCGTTCGTGCTCGGCTCGATGCTGGCGACGCTGATCATCGCACTGCTGCCGTTCGTCTTCCCGTACTTCGCGGACGCGATCTCCCTCTCGCAGGCGCGCCGGATCATCGCCTTCTCGCCGAGGCCGTTCGTGCTCGTCGGCGGCGCGCTGGTGCTCGCGGGCTGGCTGCGCTGGGCGCTCTTGCCCGTTGCGCTCGCGGCTGGAATCGCCGTGCAGCTGGCCTATCCGGGCGACTTCGGCGCGCCGTACCGCTTCGTGAACGGCGGGCCGCGGCTGCTGACGTGGATCGCTTTCGGCGCGGCGATCGCTGCGCTGCTCGCGGCCGGGATCTTCGGCCGGAGGGTCCCCGAGATCCAGGGCTCACCCGCGATTGCGGCCGCGGCGGTCGTGTGCTTCCTGATCCCGGTCGCCGTCCACGGCTACTCCCACTGGACACGCTCGCCGACCGCACGCCTCGGCCTGCCGCAGAAGCTGGTCGCCGCGGTTCACCGGGAGGTGCCGAAGGGCGACGTCGTCTTCTCGGACGCGCTGACGGCCTACGAGCTGGGCGCGTTCGCGCCGGTGTACGTGAACGCTGCGCCGACCTCGCACGTCGCGGACACGAAGGCGAACCGGCCGACCGCGCGGCTCAAGGATGCGCGGCGCTTCTTCCGGGACCGAGGCCCGCTGTCGCTGCCGCGCAGTTACGGTGCGCACTGGCTGCTGGTCGACCGACGGCGCGTCGGCAACGTCCGCTTCCGGCTGCCGCGCGTCTACGTCGGCTCGCGTTACGTTCTGTATCGGCTCCCTGCATGAAAGTCCTGCTCGTCACCATGTATTTCCCGCCCGCGGGCGGCGGCGGCGTCCAGCGGCCGTTGAAGCTGGCGACCCATTTGCCGACCCTCGGGATCGAGACGCACGTGCTCGCGCCCGACGACCCGAAGTGGCTGCACCGCGACGAGGAGCTCCGGCCGCCCACGCAGGCCTTCGTCCACCGCGCGCGCTACCTGGGCCCGAAGGCGCGGCTCCCTTCCGAGGAGCTGCGCGGCCTCACCGGGGTCGACCTCGCGCTGGCGCAGGCGCGGCTCGCCGGACGGCGGCTGCTCCTCCCGGACGCGAGCGTCACGTGGGCGCCGACGGCGATCCCCGCGGCCGTGCGCATCGTGCGCAACGAAGGCATCGACGCGATCATCACGACGAGCCCGCCGCTCTCGATGAACCTGATCGGCGCAAGCGTGAAGAAGCTCACCGGGGTGCCGTGGATCGCCGACCAGCGCGACTCGCTGGTGCTGAACGCCGACCGGCGCTTCGAGCGCAAGATGGTGCAGGCGAAGGAGAAGGCGCTCGAGCGGGTCGTGCAGCTGGTCGCGAACAACGCGGACGGGATCGTCGCGGTCTCGGAGGCGATCGCGGACGAGCTGCGCGGCTTCGACCCGTCCGGCCCCGTGCGCGTGATCCCGAACGGCTGCGACTTCGACGACTTCGCGGGGCTCGAATACACGCCCGGCGACCGCTTCCGGATCACACACACCGGCAGCTTTTTCGGCCAGCGCAACCCGCGTGCGTTCCTCTCCGCACTCGCCTCGTCAGGCCTGGACGATGTCGTGGCGCGCTTCGTCGGCGACTTCCGCTCCGCCGACCGCAAGTGGGTGGAGGAGCTCGACCTCGGCGACCGGCTGGAGCTGCTCGACTACCTGCCGCACCGGCGTGCGCTCGAGCTGCAGCGCGACTCCGAGGCGAACCTCCTGCTCCTGCCCGAGGCGGCGGGACGCGGGAGGGTCGTGCCGAGCGGGAAGATCTTCGAGTACCTCGCGGCGGAGCGGCCGATCCTCGCCGCGGTTCCGACCGACGGCGCGGCGGCGAAGCTCGTCCGCGAGACGGGCGCCGGGATCGTCGTCGGACCCGAAGACGAGAAAGGGATCCGCGACGCGCTCGTGGGTCTGCACGCACGCTGGAAGGCCGGCCACCTCGGCGACGGCTACTTGACCGACGGCGAGCGGAGCCGACTCTCACGCAAGACGCGGGTCGAGGAGCTGGCCGAGCTGCTCTGGAGCCTCGAATGACAGCGATCGCGGCGACCCAGGCGCGACCTCGCGCGCTGGTGCAGGAAAGCAGGCTCGTCCCGTTCTTCTTCTTTGCCACGGCGTTCTGCTGCACGTTCGCCAAGGTGCAGTGGAGCGCGGGAGGCAACCTCTTCCTCGCCGACCTCACGTGCGGCGGCTTCCTGCTCTTCTACTCGCTCGACCGCCTCGGCCGCCGCTCGCAGCCGGCGCCGCGCGCTGCGGCGATCCTGATCGCGTTCCTGCTCGCCTTCCTGCTCGTCTACCTGATCGGCTTCTTCAACCTGGAGACGGGCCAGGCGCTCGACCAGTTCGTGAAGGGCCTCGTCAAATGGCTGCTCCACTTCGGCTTCCTAGTCGCCGGCCTCGTCTACCTCTCGCGCAAGCCGCTCGACTTCTACTGGAAGACGCTCGCGTGGTTCCTCGGCGGGATCACCGCCAACGGGGTCTACGGGATTCTGCAGCTGCTCGCCGCCCAGGCCGGCCGCAACCTCGACACCCTCTTTCTGAACCCGATCACCGGCGGCGCGAGCCAGATCAACATCTACGGCGCCGTCAACGGCTCGAGCGTCTACCGGCCCAACGCGTTGACCGGCGACCCGAACCACCTCGGGATCGAGCTGCTGATGCCGATCCTGATCCTCTCGCCGATCTACCTCCGTCTCGAGCGCGGGCACCGGCTGCGCACCCCGCTGGCGGTGCTGATCGGCTTCCTGCTGCTCGTGGAGCTCGCAACGCTCTCGCGCAGCGGGATCCTCGGGCTGACGGTCGGCGCGCTCGTGCTGCTGGTCCCGTACCGCCACCTGCTCTTCTCGCGACTCGCGCTCCTACCGCTCGCGCTCGTCGCGCTGCCGGTCGCGTTCGAGGTCTACCGGCGGCGCCACTTCTTCGACGTCGTGATCCGCTCGCGTATCCAGACCGGCGGCAGCTCGACCTCCGCGCACTTCGGCGTCTACGACTTCATCCCGCAGGTGCTGCACCAGCACCCGCTCTTCGGGCTCGGGTTCAACAACTTCTCGGTCTACTACGAGTTCGTCACGGGCAAGACGAACTGGGGGCCGCACTCCTACTACGTGATGCTGATCGTCGAGGGCGGGCTCGTCGGGGCGGCGTTCTTCGTGGTCTTCCTCTGGTGGATCTTCAAGCAGCTCGCTGCAGCGCGGAAGCTCGGCGAGGCGCTCGCCGCCGAGGGGAATCCCCTCGCCGCGCGGCTGCGGCCGTTGGCCTGGGGGATGACCGCGGCGCTCGTCGGGACGCTGGCGGCGAACGCCTTCTACCTGACGATCCCGTTCCTCTACTTCTACGTCTTCGTGATGCTGGCGCTGGCGATGCCCGCCGTCTTCTCTCGCCGATGAAGATCGCTGTTCTGACGACGTCGTACCCGCGGTACGAGGGCGATCCTGCGGGGAGCTTCGTGGCGGACGCGGTCGAGCAGCTCCGCGCGCGGGGCGTCGAGGTGGACGTGGTCTCGCCCGCGTCGTTCCGGCACTTCGGGATCGCGTACGGCGCGGGGGTCATGGGCAACCTGCGGCGGTCGCCGTGGAAGGGGGCGCTCGTTCCGGCGATGCTCGGCTCGTTCGCGCGAGCGGCCCGGCGGGCGGCACGTGACGCCGACCTCGTCCATGCGCACTGGCTCCCCGCGGGCGCGGTCGCGCTCACGACCGGGAAGCCGTTCGTCGTGCAGCTGTGGGGGACCGACGTCGAGCTAGCGCGGCGGGCAAGGCCGCTCGCGCGGCGCGTGCTCTCGCGGGCACGGCTGGTCGTGTGCGCCTCGACAGCGCTCGCCGAGGCCGCGCGCGAGCTCGGTGCGCGCGAGGTGCGCGTGGTCCCGAGCGGCGTCGAGCTGCCCGAGGTCGTGAGCGAGCCGGCGAATCCGCCGGAGGTGCTGTTCGTCGGGCGCCTCTCGCCCGAGAAGGGCATCCTCGAGCTCGTGCAGGCGGCGAACGGGATGACACTGGTGGTTGCGGGCGACGGTCCGCTGCGCGACCGGGTTCCGCAGGCGCGTGGCTTCGTGCCGCGTCACGACCTCGGGCCGTTCTTCGAGCGTGCGTCCGTGGTGGCGGTGCCGTCGCACCGGGAGGGCTTCGGCGTTGCCTGCCTCGAGGCGATGGCGTACGGGCGGCCGGTGGTCGCGAGTGCGGTCGGTGGGCTGCTCGATCTCGTCGTGGACGGCGAGACTGGCCTGTTCGTCCCGCCGCGCGACGTCCCGGCCCTGCGCGCGGCGCTCGAGCGGCTGCTCGGCGACGCGGAGCTGCGCGAGCGCCTGGGAGCGGCCGCGCGTGCGCGCGTGCGCGAGCACTTCGGCTGGCCCGCCGTGACGTCGGCGACGATCGAGGCGTACGAGGCCGCTCTTGCCGCCTGATCGTCCCGCAGTGGTGCTCGGCCTACTCTGGGCCGGGCTTTCGTTCGCGCGCAGCCTCGGGCGCGCAGGCATCCCGGTGACCGGGATCACGATGCACCCGAACGAGTTCGGGGCGCGCTCCCGCTACCTGCGGGAGGTGGGGCGCGCGCGCGGCGACGAGGCGGTGCTGAAGGCGCTACGCGCGTCCGCGCAGGGCGACGCGAAGCCTGTTCTGCTGCCGGAGCGCGACGACCACGTCGAGCTCGTGTTGCGCCACTGGGACGAGGTGAGCGCCCTGTTCGAGCTGCCGATGCCCGACGATCCCGAGGTTGCCCGGCGGCTGCGGCACAAGGCGACGCTGCCGCAGGAAGCCGAGCGCGCCGGGCTCGACGCGCCGCGCACGGTCGAGGCCGACTCGATCGAGACCCTGCGCTCGCTGGACCTTCGGCCGCCGTTCCTGCTCAAGCCGGTGGAGGGCCAGCACTTCGCGGGGGAGTTCGGCGAGAAGGTGCTCGTCGCCCAGTCCCCCGAGGCGCTCGTCGCGTCGTGGAAGCGGGCACGAGAGCGCGGGTTCGACACGGTCGTGCAGGAGCTGGTGCCGGATTCCGAGACCGGGATCTGGTCGCTCTTCGCCTACATCGGCCGCAGCGGCCGGCCGCTGGCGACGGTGACCGGCGTGAAGGTGCGGCAGGGCCCGCTCCACTTCGGCACGAGCGCCGTCTTCCGCACGACGCCGCAGCCGCGCGTGCGCGAGCTCGGCCTGCGCCTGCTCGAGACCTCCGGCTACAAGGGCTTCGCCCAGGTGGAGTTCGCCCACGACCGGCGCGACGGCGACTTCAAGCTGCTCGAAGTGAACACGCGCGTCCCGATGTGGGCCGGCGTCGCGATGAGCCGCTACTTCGACATGGCCCGCATCGCCTACGACGACCTCTGCGGCAAGCCGGAACCCGAGCCGGTCGACCTGCAGCAGGAGCTCTGGTGGGCGTTCTTCGCGAAGGACCTGGCCGTGTCGCTGCAGATGGCGAGGCGGCGCGAGCTGTCGCCTGTGGGGTGGGCGAAGCCGTACCTGCAGCGGAACAAGGTTCGGGGCGTGTTCGCGGCCGACGACCCGCTGCCCGCGCTGGGCGTGCCCGCCTACGCCCGCTCCAAGCTGGCCTGATGCGAATCGCACTCCTAGACCCGCCGAGCTTCACGGCGCCGTACGACCACGCGCTCGCCTCCGCGCTGGCGCGACGGGGGCACGAGGTGACGCTGCTCACCTCGCCGTTCACGCACGGCGAGGCGCCCGAGCCCGAGGGTTACGTGCGCGAGGAGCTCTTCCTGCCGGTCTCGTCGCGGCTCGTGCGTCGCGCGCCGCGGTCGCGTCTACGGCTGCCGGCGAAGGGGCTCGAGTATCCACCGAGCGCCGCGCGCCTGGTCCGCCGCGTCGGCGCGCTCGACCCGGACGTCGCGCACGTGCAGTGGCTCGGGATCCCGCGCTACGACGTCCACTGGCTGCGGCGCCTCGGGCCGCCGGCGGTGCTGACCGCGCACGACGTGCTGCCCCGGCGGGAGAAGAACGCTCGCGCCTGGGGCGAGGCGCTCGCGCTCGTCGAGCGTGTGGTCGTCCAGTCGCAGCGCGCGCTCGAGCAGCTGGCGGACCTGGGCGTCGAGCGGAAGCGGCTGGTGCGGATTCAGCACCCGGTCTTCGAGAGCGGCGTCGAGGCGCAGCCGCCGGAGGGCGCGACGATCCTCTTCTTCGGCCTGATCCGCGGGTACAAGGGCGTCGACGTGCTCCTGCGTGCTCTGCCCGAGCTTCCGGATGCGCGGCTCGTGGTCGCCGGCGACCCGCTCGACCCGGTCGAGCCGCTGCAACGCCTCGCGGCCGAGCTCGGGGTCGCGGAGCGCGTCGAGTGGCGACTCGGCTTTCTCCCGGACGAGGAGATTCCGCAGCTGATGCACGAGGCTACGCTTGTGGCGTTGCCCTACCGGAAGATCGACAGCTCGGGCGTACTCGCGACCGCGCTCGGGCACGGGCGCCCTGCCGTGGTCACCGATGTCGGCGGCTTGCCCGACGCGATCCGCGAGTACGGGGCCGGCCGCGTGGTGCCGCCCGAGGACGCGCACGCCCTCGCCGCGGCGATCCGGGAGCTGCTCGCCCCCGACGCGCTCGCTTCGGCCTTCGAGGGCGCCGAGGCCGCCCGGCGCGCGCTCACCTGGGACACGGCCGCCGCGGAGCACGAGGCCGTCTACGAGGAGATCCGCCGGTGAGGGTCGTCAAGGCCGTTCTCGACCGCGTGCTCGCCGCGTTCGCGTTGGTGCTGCTCTCGCCGGTCTTCGCGGGCCTCGCGCTCTGGATCGTGCTCGAGTCAGGTCGCCCGGTCATCTTTCGGCAGCAGCGAGCCGGCAAGAACGGCGTCCCGTTCTCGATGCTGAAGTTCCGCACGATGGTCGCGAACGCCGTCGAGCTGGGCCGGGAGCTGAACCTCGGCGACGACCCGTATGGCCTGCTGCCGAACGACCCGCGCATCACGCGCAGCGGACGCTTCCTGCGGCGCACGAGCCTCGACGAGCTCCCGCAGCTCTGGAACGTCCTGCGCGGGCAGATGAGCATCGTCGGCCCGCGGCCGGACCTCGTCGAGCAGGTCGCGAACTACGAGCCCGAGGACCGGCGCCGCCTCGCCGTCAAGCCCGGAATCACGGGCTGGGCGCAGGTCATGGGCCGCGACGAGATCCCGTGGGAGCAGCGCTTCCGCCTCGACGCCTGGTACGTCGACAACTGGTCGCTCGGCCTCGACGCGCGGATCGTGCTGATGACGTTCACCCAGCTCGGCCGCCCGGAGCCCGAGCCGGTCGAGGACACGCTCAACATCGAGCGCACGCGCCGGAGCCAGACCCGCTCGTGAGGGAGCTCGACGGCGCTTCCTGGGACGAGCGGGCCGGGGAGCGCGACGCGTACTACCGCCGCCCGTATGTCGAGAGCGCGGCCCTGCTCGACCGCGGCCGGCCGTTTCTGCTCGAGCACGAGGGCGCGGTCTTCGCCGGGATCGAGCGGGAGGACCCGCGCGACGTCGTCACGCCCTACGGCTACGGTGGGCCGGTCGGGGGTGACGCAACCTTCTGGCCGGCCTACGAGGAGTGGGCGCGGGACCGAGGCGTGGTCTCGACCTTCGTCCGCTTCCATCCGCTGTACGCGAACCAGCGCGACGCGCCGATCCACGTCGACCCGCTGGCGCCGACGGTCGCGTGGCGGCTCGACGCCGACCGCGATCTCCTCGGCGGCCTGCACTGGAAGCACCGCAACAAGGTGCGCAAGGCCGAGAACGCCGGCGCGACCGTCAGCGCCGCGCAGGGCCTGGGCGAGTTCGTGCCGCTCTACGAAGACACGATGCGTCGCGTCGACGCCGACGACTTCTACTTCTTCGAGCCCGCCTACTGGGAGACGCTCGCCGGCCTCGGCGACGCGCTTGTCCGCTTCGACGCCGAGATCGACGGCGAGGTCGTCGCGAGTGCGCTCTGTCTCGCCACGCAGCCGTGGCTGCACTACCACCTCAGCGGCACCACCGACACCGGCCGCTCGATGGGCTCCTCGACGCTCGTCCTGCTGGAAGCCGCGCGCTGGGCGCAGGAGCAGGGGTTCGAACGCTTCCATCTCGGCGGCGGCCTGGGCGGCAAGCAGGACTCGCTGCACCACTTCAAGGCGCGCTTCGACCCGGAGGGCCTGGTCGACGCTGCGGTCGGCAAGGCCATCCACGACAAGGACGCCTACCGGGAGCTGAGCGGCGGCGAGGCCGGCTACGACGGCTTCTTCCCCGCTTACCGGGCCGAAGCAATCGGTACCGTCGCGCCGTGATCGTGAAGGCGATCTTCTGGGCAAGCCTCGGCGGGCTTGCATGGCACCACGTCGGCTACCCGGTCGCCGCGGCGGCGCTGAGGCGCGTGCGCCCGAAGCCTGTGCGCAAGGCCGACGTCGAGCCGACGGTCAGCCTGATCGTGCCGGCGCACAACGAGGAGGACGTGATCGACGCGCGCGTCCGGAACCTGCTGGAGCTCGACTACCCCTCCGACAAGCTCGAGCTCGTGGTCGCGTCCGACGCGTCGACCGACCGGACGCACGAGATCGTCCGCGGCTACGACGGCCGGGTGCGGCTGCTCGAGTGTGAGCGGGCCGGGAAGCTCCCCACCATGAACACGGCGGTTCGCGAGACCGAGAGCGAGATCCTCGCCTTCGGAGACGCGAACGCGACGTGGGCACCCGAGGCGCTGCGCAAGCTCGTGCGCAACTTCGCCGACCCCGACGTCGCCTACGTCTGCGGGCAGGTTCGTTTCCAGCGCGACGACGGCTCCAACCGGGAGGGCGTCTACTGGCGCTACGAGATGTGGCTGCGGGAGAGCGAGTCGGCGCTCGGCTCGATCACCGGCGGCAACGGCGCGATCTACGCCGTACGCCGTTCGGACTACGTCGAATGGCCGTTCGGCCACGACCAGGGCTTCCCGACCCTGATGGCGCAGAAGGGCCGCCGCGCGGTCTACGAGCCGGAGGCCATGGCTTTCGAGAAGCCGAGCCGGGAGAACGAGGACGAGTTCCGCCGCAAGGTGCGGATGCTGCCCTGGTCGTGGCGGTACCTGTTCGAGGCCGGCCCGTTGCGAGGGGTTCCGCCGATGTACCTGTTCGAGCTGCTGTCGCACCGGGTCCTGCGCTACGCAAGCGGCTTTCTGCACGTCGGCCTGCTGGCGACCTCGATCGCGCTCTGGGGCGACGGCTGGGTCTACGAGGCCGCCCTCGCCGCGCAGGCGCTCTGGCTCGTGCTCGCGGCCGCGGGCAAGCTGAAGCTCCGCGTTCCGGGAGCGGGGCTCGCCTGGTACTACCTCCTGATGACCGTCGCTACGATGGCCGCCCTCGTCCGCTACCTGCGCGAAGGTGCGCCGCTGATGTGGGAGAAGGCAGAAGGCACTCGCTGAAGCTGAGCTGAACTGACGCATGCCATCACCAAGGCGCCGACTAGGCGGCGCCGACCAGGAGAGGCCGGACGGGCTTTGCCCGTACGGCCGTTGATGGCGGGCGGTAGCTGCTTCACATGCAATTGGACTGCGACACGTCAACCGCCCGCGTCTCTAGCCTGAAGCGGGTGCGCCTGCTCGCGCTCCTGCTCGTCGTGCTTTCGCTGGTCGCGGCCGGTTGTTCGTCCGAGAAGACGGCGCAGCCGGCGACGACACACTCTGCACCGGCGGCGCTGAAGCCGCCGAAACCTCCTCCTACGGCGCCGAAACGCTCGAAGGTGCACGTGATCGTCTTCGATGGCGACACGGGCGCTCCGGTGCGGAACGCCGACGTCCATGTCGGACGCTTCGGCGGCCACACGAACTACCACGGCGTGGCGAAGATCCGCATCGCGCGGCACACGCGGCTGCAGGTGAAGGTCGCCAAGCGTGGCTACGACGGGTTCGAGCAGCGCCTTCAGTTCCGCAACAAGCCCAAGGTCGGCGTCCGGGTCTACCAGGCGAGCCTGCAGTGGACGCGCTATGGCGCCACGCCCGGCCGGACGCAGTCGCACCCGCTGATCCACATCCGGCCGCCGTTCCGGGTTGTCTGGAGCCGCGCGGTCGGCGGGCTGATGGAGTTCCCGGCGGTGGTCGACGGCGACGTGGCCTTCGTGGCCAACTACCACGCGAGCGTGCGCGCGTACTCGATGCGCAACGGCAAGCCGGTCTGGCGGCGCGACCTCGGCGGGATCATGGCCTCCTCGCCCGCGATCGTCGGCGACGACCTGATCGTCCACGCGATGAACGGCCACGTCTACGTGCTCGACCGCCACAACGGCCGCATCCGCTGGAGCTACCGGACAGGTGCCCCGATCGAGTCGTCGCCGCTGGTGCTGAACGGCGTCGACTACTTCGGCGACTGGAGCGGCACTGTCTGGGCGCTCGACCTCAGGTCGCACCGCGCCCGCTGGACCTATCGCAGCGGCGCCAAGATCACCTCGAGCGCCTCGTACGCGGGCGGAACGGTCTTCATCGGGGACTACGGCGGGCGGTTGCTGGCGCTCGACCCGCGCAACGGCGGCCTGCGCTGGTCGGGCTCGGTGAACGGCCGCGTGTACGGCACCCCCGCGACCGCGGGCGGCCGCGTCTTCGTGCCCAGCTCGACGGGCGGTTCGCTGACCGCCTTCTCGACGCGAGGCTCGCGGCTCTGGTCGCTGGGGACGGGAACGTACGTGTACGCCTCGCCGGCGGTCTGGAACGGCCGCGTCTACATCGGCTCCTACAACGGCTCGCTCTACTGCCTCTCGGCGAAGAGCGGCCGCGTGCTCTGGCGGTTCTCGAGCGGCGCGTCGATCGGCGGCGCCGCCACGGTGGTGGACGGCGTCGTCTACTTCGCGAACCGCCACCACCGCATCTACGCGCTGAACGCGCGCACAGGCAGGCAGATCATGCGCTGGCCCGACGGTGCCTTCGTGCCGGTCTCGGGCAACGGGCGCCTCCTGCTCCTGCACGGCTTCTCGCGGCTCTACGCGATGGCGCCGAAGAACCGCCCGCGATGAAAAGGGTGCTGATCGGCGTTGCGGCCGTCGTGCTGCTGGTCGCTGCGGGCCTCGCCGCGTTCGTGCTCTACCGAAACCATCAGAGCCAGGACGTGCACGGCTCGTCGACGGAGGAGTTCGTGACGACCACGGAGCCCACGCCGCCTCCGAAGCCGCAGCCGAAGATCCGCTGGCCGATGTACCGCTTCGACCCGTCGCGGCAGGCGAACGCCGAGAGGATGCTCGTCCAGCCGCCGTACAACCACCTCTGGTTCTTCCGCGCGGGCTCGCTGCTCGAGTTCCCGCCCGCGGCCGCGTACGGGCGCCTCTACTTCGCCAATGCCAAGGGGACGCTCTACGCGCTCGAGACGAAGAGCGTGAAGGTGAAATGGGCTTACCGCGCGCGCCGCTGTACGGCGTCGTCACCGGCGGTCGACAACCACACCGTCTACATGACGTTCATGAACAAGCCGCCCTGCAACGCGACGCGCTCCGGTCTCGACGGCGAGGTGGTCGCGATCAACGCGGACACGGGGAAGGTTCGCTGGCGGCTCCGCACCGGCCCGAGCGAGTCCTCGCCGCTCGTGCTCGACGGCGTGGTCTACGTCGGCGACTGGACCGGGAGGGTCTACGCGCTGAGCGCGGCCTCGGGCGCGACGCGCTGGACGTTCCAGACAGGCGACAAGGTCAAGGGCGCGGTTGCGTACGCCGGCGGCCGCGTCTACTTCGGCTCGTACGACCACCACGTCTACGCGCTCAACGCGCGTACGGGAAAGCTGCTCTGGAAGGCGTCGGCCCAGCAGCGGCTCGGCTCGCGCGGCACCTTCTACTCGACACCGGCGGTCGCCTACAACCGCGTCTACATCGGCTCGACCGACGGCAAGGTCTACTCGTTCGGGGCGACGAGCGGGAAGCTGCGCTGGTCGCACGGGACCGGCGGCTACGTCTATTCGTCGCCCGCGGTCTACCAGGAGCGCGTGTACGCGGGGTCGTTCACGGGCGACCTCTACTGCTTCGACGCGGCCACCGGCGACGTGCTCTGGAAGTACCGGACGAACGGGCCGATCTCTGGCTCGCCGGTGGTGATCAACCACGTCGTCTACGTGTCGTCGTTGAAGGGCCGTACGTACGCCTTGGCGCCCCGGACCGGGAAGCTGCTCTGGTCGTTCCGGCGCGGCGCCTATGCGGCCGTGATCTCGGACCGGCGGCGCCTCTACCTCGTCGGCTACTCGCGGATCTTCGCCCTGGCTCCGCGGCTGCGCGGGTAGGCTCACCGGCCGTGACCGCGGTGAGGGAACGCGATAGAGACCTGCCGGACCTCGACGCCGAGCGCGACGTCGACCTCCACCGCCACTGGGACTCGATCACGACCCGCTGGTGGCTCCCGGTCGGAGGCCTCGTGGCGGGGATCATCGTCGGCTACCTGATCTCGCTCGGCGGCGCGCAGGTGTACAAGGCGAAAGCGACTGTGTACCTCGGCCAGCCGCTTTCGCAGGGCGGGGTACAGGTGCAGAGCGTCAACACGAACCCGTCCTCGGTCCGCCAGATCGTCACGGCCGAGCTCACGATTCGCCAGGTCGCCCGAAAGGTCGGCTTGAGACCCGAGCAGCTACGCGGTCACATCTCGACGCAGTCGGTCACCGGCAACATTTCGCGGCTTGGCCAGAACCCGCTGGTGGCAATCAACGTCACCGGCCACCGGCGCGGAGCCGTCGCCAACGCCGCCAACGAGTTGGCGAACCGCGTGGTCAACTCGCGCGCTCTGGCTGGCTACTCGAAGACGAAGATCGAGAACTTGCAGTTGCTGGTCGACCAGGAGAAGGCGGCGCTGGCAGCGCTGAGCAGGAACCTGAAGGCACAGCAGGACGCGCTCGGCAGGGCGTCCGGACTCTCGACCGCCGAACAGCTGATCGCGCTCGGCCAACTCAACGGCCTTCTTCAGCAGCAGCTCACCACGACCGACCAGCTGACGACCAACCAGCAACAGCTCGCGCTCGCGAAGGACGTCGAGGCCCCCCAGATCTTCACCGCGGCGGCGGCGACCAAGACCACCGCTCGCAGCCGTCGCAACACGGTGATCGTCGCGGCCCTGATCGGCCTCCTGCTCGGGATCGTGGCCGCGCTGGTGTACGAGCCCGCGACGCGGGCCGTCCGCTCTCGCTCGTAGCCTCCAGTCGTGCTGGAAGGAAAGCGCGTGGCCGTGGTGGTCCCCGCGCACAACGAGGAGAAGTTGATCGGCGAGACGGTCGGGTCGATCCCCGCCTTCGTCGACCGCATCTACGTCGTCGACGACCGCTCCACTGACGGCACCGTCGCTGCCGTGCGTGCGCTCGAGGATCCACGCGTCGAGCTGATCGAGCACGAGCGGAACCTCGGCGTCGGCGGCGCGATCATCACCGGCTACCAGGGGGCGCGGAACGACCGCATGGATGTCACCGCCGTGATGGCGGCCGACGCGCAGATGGACCCGGACGACCTCGAGACGCTCGCCGGGGCGGTCGCCCGCGGCGAGGTCGACTACGCGAAGGCGAACCGCCTCTTCACCGGCCAGGCGTGGGAGGTCATTCCGCGGTACCGCTACCTCGGCAATGCGGTTCTCAGCCTGTTCACGAAGATCGCCTCCGGCTACTGGCACGTGGCCGACTCGCAGTCCGGTTACACCGCGATCTCGCTGCGGTACCTCGACCTGCTCGACCTCGACCGGATCTACAAGCGCTACGGCTTCCCGAACGACCTGCTCGTGCACCTGAACGTCTGGGACGCGCGCGTTCGCGATTACCCGTCGCGGCCGATCTACGGCGTCGGCGAGCGCTCAGGGATCCGACTGCGGAAGGTTGTGCCGACGATCTCGTGGCTGCTGCTGAAAGGCTTCTTCTGGCGGATGCGCGAGAAGTACGTGATCCGCGACTTCCACCCGCTCGTCTTCTTCTACTTCCTCGGCCTGCTGGCGACGATCCTCGGCCTCGGGCTCGGCATCGCGGAGCTGATCCTGCGGATCCTCGGCAACGACATCACTCCCGCGACGATCGTGCTCGTCGCGCTGCTGCTGATCTCGGGCTCGCAGTTCACGCTCTTCGCGATGTGGTTCGACATGGAGTCGAACAAGGATCTCGGCGGCCGAGGCCGCCGGCGCACGGATCGCTGAACTTCGGCTGCCGATGAATGCAAATCCGTGCAGGCGGTGAGACCCGTACCCGAATACGACCCGAAAACGACTCTGGGGGGTTTCATGCTTCGCATCGCCGTAACGCTTGCAGCGCTGGGCGCGGTGGCCGCCGCACTCGCCGTGGGCTCGCCGGCATCGCAGGCCAAGGAAGCCAAGCCGTTTCCGGAGGTCATCCAGCTGCCAAACGGCTTCCGGCCCGAGGGCATCGAGGTCGGCCGTGGTACGACCTTCTACACCGGTTCGGTCGCCAACGGCGCGATCTTCCGCGGCGACCTTCGCACCGGCAGGGGCACCGTCATCATTGCCGGCGCAACCGGGCTAGCCGCGACCGGGATCGAGCTCGACCGACACAAGCGGCTGTGGGTCGCCGGCGCCGGGACCGGTACTGCCCGCGTGTACGACGTCCGCACAGGCGCGCTGCTCCGCACCTATCAGCTCGGGACGCCGCCGGCGACGTTCATCAACGACGTCGTCGTCACCACCAAGGCGGCGTACTTCACCGACTCGCAGCAGCCGGTTCTGTACCGCGTCCCGATCGGACCGCGCGGCGGCCTCGGGAACGCCCAGACAATCCCGCTCGGCGGTGACTACGTGCATGTCGCCGGCGCCTTCAACCTGAACGGGATCGACGCGACCCCGAGCGGCAAGTGGCTCGTGGCCGTGCAGTCGGTCAACGGGCGGTTGTACCGTATCAACCCGAGAACCGGCGTCGCACGGCTGATCTCGCTCGGCAGCGAGAGCGTGCCGAACGGCGACGGGATCCTGCTCGACGGCCGGCGGCTGTACGTCGTACAGAACCAGCTGAACCTCGTGGCCGTCATCTCGCTCCGGCCGGGGCTGCTCTCGGGAAACGTCCTGACAAGGCTGAGCAACCCGAACTTCTCGGTGCCGACGACGATCGACGATCTCGGCAAGCGCCTATACGCCGTGAACGCCCGCTTCGGCATTCCGAAGCCGGACGCCGCCGCGTACCAGGTCGTGCAGGTCCGCAAGCCGCACTGACGCGATAGGCGCTCACTAGACGTTCGTGCGCCCGTTCCGGCCGAAGGGCCGGTGACGGGCGCACGCCTTTTCGCGACCTTCTGCAGGTGTGAACGCGATGCGAGGCACCGGCGGGAGTCTTGGGCCGCCTGGTCCCAAAAGTGGGGCCGCTCGGCCTATTGGCAGTGCGGGTCTTTGCGCGCACGATCCGATTTCACCGGCGCGGGGGAAGCGCGCCGGTCGAGAGATTGGGGCAGGCGGTAGGCACGTTGGCGAGGTCTCCGCTGCTGCGGCAAGCAACTAGGGGGAGTGAGAACGTGGCGTCGACTCGGAGACCGACCTGGAGGAGCCTTGCGCTTCTCTTTTCGATCATGTGCGCGCTCGTCGCGCTGTTCGGCCTGGCGGGCAACGCGGGCGCAGCCACGAGGAGCGGTGGAACGGGCACCGATCCATGGGTCGCGAGTGAGCTCCCTGACTACTCGCCTGGCGACACCGTCAGCCTCATCGGCGGCAGCTGGCAGCCCGGCGAGTCGGTCCACGTCGTCGTCAACGACGATGCGGGCCAGACCTGGTCGCGCACCGTCGATCTGACCGCCGACGCGAACGGCGGCATCGGCGATTCCTTCACCTTGCCGGACTGGTTCGTGGCCACCTACAGCGTGACCGCCACCGGCGCGACGTCGGGCACGGCGACCTCGAGCTTCACGGACGGAAACGTCCGAGCGCGGGTCGCGGGCGGGCCGACGAGCGCGAGCATCAGCTGGGAGAAGTTCAACGGCAACGCCACCTGCTCCGGGAGCCCGAGCAGCACGGGGTCGGGCACCGTGGGCACCGGCACCACCGGCCTCGGGATCCCTTCGGGAGTGGACGCCGGCCAGTCCGCGCGCCTAACCGCGCCGGCGCTTACCGGCTTCACATTCAGCGCCTGGAGTGGCGCCGCGTCGTCGTCGAGCACCACGGTCTGCGTGCCGGGCTCGAACGCCAACCAGATCGACATGGTCGCGACCTACGCGCCCGGGATGAACACGACGACCGTCGCGCAGAACAAGACCGCGACCTACGGCGATGCGTCGGCCACGCTCACCACGACGGTCACGCCTGCGAGCGGTTCGGCCGTCAACAGCGGAACCGTCACCTTCACCATCAATGGCACCTCCATCACGTCCGGCACGGTCTCGGGCGGCAGCGCAAGCGCCTCCTTCTCGCTTGCGGGTGTGCAGGCGGGCTCGTACGCAATCGCCGCGACGTACAACGCAGGGTCCGGCTTCAACGGCAGCAACAACTCCGGACAGACTCCCGCACCGACGCTGACCATCGCAAAGGCGGGGTCGTCGACGACGGTCACCTGCGCCGCCGGCCCGTTCGTCTACAACGGCTTGGCGAAGACGCCCTGCTCCGCGACGGTCACGGGAGCGGGCGGACTGAACCAGTCGCTGAGCGTGAGCTACAGCGACAACGTCCATGCCGGCACCACGACTGCGTCAGCGAGCTACGCCGGCGACGCGAACCACAACCCGAGTAGCGACTCGGAGACCTTCATCATCGACAAGGCCGACTCGACGACGACGGTCGCCTGCGCCGCTGGCCCGTTCGTCTACAACGGCTCGGCGCAGACGCCGTGCTCGGCCAGCGCCACCGGCGCCGGTGGGCTCAACCAGTCGCTGGCGGTCAGCTATGGCAACAACATTAACGCCGGCACGGCGACCGCTTCGGCGACCTTTGCGGGCGATGCCAATCACACCGGCAGCAGCGGCTCGACCAGCTTCAGGATCGACAAGGCGAGCTCGACGACCACCGTCAGCTGCCCCTCCGGCCCCTTCGTCTACAACGGCTCGGCACAGACGCCGTGCTCGGCCAATGTCACCGGCGCGGGCGGGCTCGAACAGTC
>Ga0207428_10001885_pt1 | contig 21329 bp, 29 predicted proteins | sample RhiMethybrSRZTD1_FD_187600 | JGI IMG/M metagenome (GOLD analysis project Ga0207428, IMG submission 187600) | Populus rhizosphere microbial communities from Tennessee, USA - Rhizosphere MetaG P. TD hybrid SRZTD1 (SPAdes) (version 3) | ecosystem: Host-associated > Plants > Roots > Rhizosphere >...
GAGCGGCATGGCGACGAGGGGCTGCGCGGGTATCCGGCTGAAGCGCGGCCGGTACAAGGCGGTCGCGGGCGAGCACTACGGCGAGCGGTTTCGGCGGCTTGATCTTCCGCCGTATTGACCCTATGTTGGGTCATCCTCCGAGGAAACGACCATGACCCAGCCCGACAAGGATGCTTCCGTACTCGCGCACATCGAGCGCCTGGTGAGCGAAGAGCACCGGCTCGTCGAGCGCGGTGAGCTCAACCCGGAAGAGACCAACCGCCTCTCGACGGTGCGAACGGAGCTCGACCAATGCTGGGACTTGCTGCGCCAGCGGCGGGCGCTGCGCGAGTACGGCGAGGATCCGTCAAAGGCGCATGCCCGCGAGGCCGACGTGGTGAAGAAGTACGTGGGATGAGCTGCAGCCACGCCGCCGCGGTGCTCGAGATCCGATGAGCGAGATCGTCTCGCCGACGGTCGAGGCCCGCCGCGAACAGGCGTTCCCGACGCTTTCACTGGACGAGATCGCGCGCATGCACCGCTTCGGCCATCCGCGCCGTTTCGCGGGCGGCGAGCGCGTCTTGCAGACCGGAAAGGTCAGCCCCGGCATCTACGTCGTGCTGTCCGGCGCGATCCGCATCACGGGCCGGGACGGCCACGGGCAGGACCTGGAAGTGGTCGAGCACGGCCCGGGCTCGTTCTCCGGCGAGCTGAGCCAGCTTTCGCGCAGACCTTCCTTCGTCGACGGCATCGCCGTGGGCGACACCGATACGATCGAAATCGACCCGGACCAGCTGCACGCGCTGCTCGTCGCCGAGGCGGCGCTGGGCGAGAAAATGATGCGGGCGATGATCCTGCGCCGCGTGGCGCTGATCGAGGTCGGCACCGGTGGGCCGGTGCTGGTCGGCGCCGCGTCCTTGCCCGATGTCGCGAGGCTGCGCAGCTTCCTGAGCCGCAACGGCATCCCGCACCAGCTTCTCGATCCCGCGAGCGACAGCGACGCGCGGGCGTTCGTCGAGCGCTACGTGCCCGAGCCCGAGCAGCTCCCGCTGGCCGTTTGCCCCAACGGCGACGTCCTGCGCAACCCGACGGAGAGCGAGCTCGCGCGTTGCATCGGCATGCTCGATGCCGGCCCCGCCGACGGGGTGTATGACGTCGCCATCGCCGGCGCAGGGCCTGCGGGCCTCGCCGCCGCGGTGTACGCGGGATCCGAAGGCCTTTCCGTGCTGGTGATCGATGCACGCGCGTTCGGCGGACAAGCGGGCGCGAGCGCACGCATCGAGAACTACTTCGGCTTTCCGACCGGCATCACGGGCCAGGCGCTCACCGGGCGCGGCTTCACGCAGGCGCAGAAGTTCGGCGCCCGCATGCTGATCCCGATGGAGACGCGGCGGCTCGACTGTGCGCCGGCCAAGCGCGGCGAGCCCATGGAGCTGCATCTCGGCGACGGGCAGGTCGCGCGGGCGCGCACCTTGGTCATTGCCACCGGCGCCCGCTATCGCCGCCCTGCCGAATGCAGCAATCTGATGGCGCTCGAAGGGCGCGGCGTCTGGTATTGGGCCTCGCCGATCGAGGCGAAGATGTGCGCCGGCGAGGAGGTCGTGCTCGTCGGCGGCGGCAATTCGGCGGGGCAGGCGGCGGTGTACCTGTCCGGCCATGCCTCGAAGGTCTGGATGCTGGTGCGCGGTGCGGGCCTCGCCGCGAGCATGTCGAAGTACCTGATCGACCGCATCGCCGCGACGCCAAACATCGAGCTGCTGACGCGCACGGAGATCACCCACCTCAGCGGCTCGCGCCAGTCCGGCGTCGAGTCGGTGACCTGGACGACCCGCAGGCCAGGAGAGCAGCAGGGAGAGCGCCAGAGCCGCCCGATCCACCACGTGTTCCTGTTCCTCGGCGCGGAGCCGAGCACCGCCTGGCTGGAGGATTGCGACGTGGTGCTGGACGACAAGGGCTTCGTCACGACCGGGCACAACGGGTCACTGTCGCTCGAGACCAGCGTGCCGGGCGTGTTTGCGATCGGCGACGTGCGCGCCGGTTCGGTCAAGCGCGTAGGCGGCGCCATCGGCGAGGGCGCGGCCGTGGTCTCGCAGATCCACACCTTCCTCGGCGCCAGGTGACTTGAAAGAGCCTCGTTCCTCTATTCGGATTGGGCGCGCGAGCGTGCCTTTTCGGTCGCTCGGCGTGCTTCCGCCTGGCGCTTGGCGATTTCGCGCCGGGCTCGCCAGGGATCAGGGGAGATAGCCAGCAGCACCAGCGAAAACAGGATCCAGAACAAGACGGCCGACATCACGCACCTCCCGGATACGCGGTTGTTCGGTTAAGAACGCGGCGCTCAGATTAGATGTGCATTGCCTGGATCGCTTTGCCGGATGCGCCAATGGGTAGTCCGTACGCGCCAACCGTCTTGAGGGACGCGTAGCGGTCTAGTTGCGCCTCTTCTAGGGCTTTACCACCGCGATCACCTCGATCTCGACGAGCAGACCGTCAATCGCGAGACCCTGCACGCCCACGGTCGTGCTTGCCGGAGGATTCGGCCCGGTGAAGAAGCGCGCGCGCTCCTCGCGATTCACGGCGCGGTGCGTCGCGGGGTCCCAGTTCACCACGTAGGTCGTCACCTTCACGACGTCGTCCGGCGTCGCACCGGCGAACATCGTCGGCGGGTTCAGGTACTCCTTGGTCGGGGCGCATCCGGCAAGCAGGCAGGCAAACACCGGGATAGCGGCTCTCATCGGTTCTCCCAGTATATATTTAGCAGACCGTGAATCTGGAGACGTCCCGCGCGCTGGTCGACGACCTCGTCGTCGCCAACCGCATCCTGGCCGAGCTCGGTGTGCTCGACGCGTTCGGCCACGTCAGCGTGCGCAGCGACGCCGACCCGCGGCGCTACCTGCTGACGAGGCTGCTCGCGCCGGAAATGGTCACTGCGGAGGACTTGATCGAGTACGACCTCGATAGCCGGCCGGCCCACGACGACGGCCGCAAGCCCTGCCTCGAGCGCTTCATCCACGGCGAGATCTACAAGGCCCGTCCCGACGTGCTGGCGGTGGTCCACAGCCACGCGCCGTCGGTGATCCCGTTCGCCGCCTCCTCGGTGCGCCTGCGGCCGATCTACCACATGGGCGCGTTTCTCGGCCGCGGCGCCCCGGTGTTCGATATCCGCAAGCAATTCGGCCCGACCGATCTGTTGGTGCGCAATCCCGATCACGGACGCCAGCTCGCCGCGACGCTGGGGAGCGGCAGCGTCGCGCTGATGCGCGGGCACGGCTTCGCGAGCGTCGGCGAGAGCCTGCCGGTGGCCGTCTACCGCGCCATCTATACCGAGCTCAACGCGCGGCTGCAGGCGGAGGCCATCGGGCTGGGCGGCGAGATCACTTACCTGGACGGCGAGGAAGCCGAGCTTGCCGACGCGGTGATCCGCTCGGTGGTGGCCAAGCCGTGGGATCTTTGGAAGAAGCGCGCCCTCGAGCGCATGAACGGAGGCAGGACATGAGCGCGCACGCACGCGCAGCCAGCCTGTTCCTTTCGCTCGTCCTGCTTGCGGCCAGCGCGTTGACCGCGGCGCAGGAAGGCGCCTGGCCGTCGAAGCCCGTGCGGCTCATCGTGCCGTCCTCTCCGGGCGGCGGCACCGACATCTATGCCCGGCTGCTGGCGCAGTCCCTGGGCGAGACGCTCAAGCAGCAGTTCGTGGTCGAGAACCGCCCGGGCGCGAGCGGCAACATCGGCGCGGCCGCCGCGGCGAAATCGGCGCCCGACGGCTACACCTTCATGGTGACCGCCAACCCGGCGCTGTCCATCAATCCGAGCCTCTACCGCGACCTGCCGTACGACGCGGAGCGCGATTTCGCGCCGATCACGCGCGGCGTGCTGGCGCCGATGGTCATCGTCGCTTCGCCGAGCCTCCAGGCAAAGACGCTCGCCGAGCTGGTCGCGCTCGGCAAGAACGAGCCGGGCAAGGTCACCTATGCTTCCGCGGGCACCGGCACGCCTCTGTACCTCGGCGTGCGCATGCTCGAGGAGAAAACCGGCGCCCGCTACACGCACGTCCCCTACAAGGGCGCGGGCGCCGCCTACGGCGACCTGCTCGGCGGCCAGGTGCAGTTCATGTTCCCCGACGTGGCCTCGGCCATCTCGCACATCCGCTCGGGCAAGCTGCGGCCGCTCGCGGTCACCCACGCGACCCCGCTCCTGCCCGGCGTGCCGACGCTCGCCGAGGCCGGCTTTCCGCTTGAAGTGCTCACGTCCTTCAGCGTCGTGGCGCCCGCCGGTACGCCGGCTCCGGTGGTCCAGCGGATGAGCGCCGAGATCGCGCGCGCCATGCGTGCGCCGGCGGTCGCCGAGAAGCTCGCGGCGCAGATGCTGCTGCCGGTGTTCGACTCGCCCGAGGAATTCCGGGCGAGCGTCAAGTCCGAACGCGACGGCTGGGCGGCGTTCATCCGCCGCAACAACATCCACCCGAGCGATTAGGCGCGCCGCCGCGGGGAACGCGCCCGCAAACCCGAGGTCCTACACTTCAACCATGGACCTACACATTCAAAAGCCGCTCGCGCTGGGCTCGCCGGCCGGCGGGGAGACGGGCTTCGTCCTCGTGCAGGCTAAAGAAGGGCAGCAGCAGCTTATTTTCAGCCTGGACACCGCGAACGACCTGATCCTGGCCCTCCAAATGGCCAAGAAGGCGATCCGTGAGGAGCGGAAGAAAGCCGGCAAGCCGCCTGTTCGGACGGCGGTCGTAAAACTAATCGAGGAAATCGAGTACGGCGTGGACGCATTCAACCAGGTGGCCCTGCTGCGCACCGGGTTTCAAGACGGAAGCACCCAAGACTTGCCGATCAGCCGGACCCAGATCCCGGAGATCATGAACTTCCTGAAGCAGGCGCAGCAGAATTTTGAAGCCCAGGATAGGGCCAGAAAACAGTAAATGACGAATTGCAGCCGCGGGGCACTTACGCCGCGGACGTTTGCTTAGCGAACCAGCGCCGCACGGCGTACGTCAGGGCGACCATCAGCACGACCACGGCGATCAGCAGCCAGTAGCTTATTTCAGAGTGGTCTTCGAGCGCCGAGGCGATCTGCTTGCCGAAGACGGTCCACGCGAGAGCGGTGGGCAAGGCACCGAGAAAAGAACCCAGCGCATAGTGCCAGGCGTTCACGCGAGCTGCGCCCGCGATGGCGCCCTGGACCGCGAACGGTGGCACCGGAACCATATTGAGGGCGAACGTGCCGAGCACGCCATGGGCTCGTAGCACTTTGACCGCGGGATCCAGCTTGTCGCCCGCGAGCCGCCGAACGGTGTCATAGCGCATGAGTCGGCCCGCCCAGTACGTGGCGAGCGCCGCGCCCGTGATACCGGCAATCGCGTAGGCGGTGCCGCGCCATGAACCGAAGGCGATGACGGCAACGAGCGTCAGGACTGGCCGGGGAAACATGAGAAGCGCAGCCGGCGTATACGCGGCGATCATCACGAAGGGCGCCCATCTCGTGTCGCGCGCCGCGCGCGACCATTGACGGATCTCGTCCGGGGTGAGGAGATCGGCGAGCGCGGTGTAGCGCCACGCAGCGGCAAACGCTCCGATGACAAGCACGGCTAAGGCGATCTTCCCCCACGCCGGCCGTCGTCGAATGCGCTTGCCTCTCACCGGTTGCGCAGGAAGCAAGCGGCGCGCCTAGCAAGTCTTATCTTGAAGTCCGGACGGGTTGACGCCGCGCCGCGGCGCGCGCATAAGACCTTCCAGCGGACGTTCGGAAATCCGCGGGGAGGGCGGCATGGGGACGAGAAGCGGCGCGGGGATCCGGCTCAAGCGCGGCCGTTACAAAGCGGTCGCGGGCGAGCACTACGGCACCCCGAAGGAAGTCTGGGGATTCCGCACCGCGCCCGGCGGGGGCTCGCCCGAGCAGGCGGCGCGCCGGTTTCTGTCCGCCAACAGCGCGCTCTTCGGGCTCGATCCGCGCCTCGCCGGGCTCGGCAGGCCGCGCATCCTGCGCAGCCTCGGCGCGAGCCATGTGATCTTCAATCAGCGGCACGCGGGCCACCGCGTGCACCGCGGCTACGTCACCGTGCACATGGACGGAGAAGGCCGCGCCTACCTGGCGAAGAACCGCGCCGTCCCCGCCAGGATGCTGCCGGAAAAGTTCCGCTCGCAGCTGAGCCGCGAGCAGGCGGTGCGCAGAGCCCGGCGCAGCCTGAGAAAGAAATACCGGCGCTCCGAGGTCGCCGACACCGAGCGGCTGTGGTTCCCCAGGAAGGCCCGGCTCGTGCCGGCGTGGAAGGTGCGCATCGTGCGCCACGAGCCGCGCGAGGAATGGATCGTCTACGTCGACGCACGCTCCGGCGCGCTTCTGAGCAAATACGACAACCTGTCCGAAGCACGGGACGGCCTGGGGATGGTGTTCGATCCGAACCCGGTGACGGCACTGGGCGATTACCGCCTCCTGCTCAAGACGCGCAAGCGTGTGCTTCCGCCGCCACCGGTCGCGTACCGGGAGGTGAAGCTCCTCGGTCTCGATGGCGGCGGCACGCTCTCCGGCGAGAACGTCACCACCAAGCCGACCCGCGTGCGTCGCATCCGGCGAGCGAACCTGCAATTCCTGCTGCGCTCGGACGAGCGCGGCTTCGAGGAAGTGATGGTCTATTTCCACGTCGACGCGGCGCGCCGCTACATCGAGAGCCTCGGCTACCGCGGCCCGCGCGCTATCTTCAGCGGTCCCGTCGCCGCCTGCGTCAACGGCACGCGGCTGGACAACTCCTGGTACAGCCCGACCGACAAGATGCTCACCTTCGGCACCGGCGACATCGACGACGCCGAGGACGCCGAGACCATCCTGCACGAGTTCGGCCACGCCATCCAGGACGCGATCTGCCACGACTTCGGGCAGTCGCCGGAGTCGGCCGCGATGGGCGAAGGCTTCGGCGACTACTGGGCCGCGAGCTTCTGCGAATCGAAGAAGCCGGCACGCTACTCCACGTCGGTGATGAGCTGGGACGGGCTGTTTGCCGGCCTCGAGAGCCGCCTCGATCCGCCCTGCCTGCGCCGCGTCGACGGCACGATGACCTACGCCAAGTTCGACCCCGACGGCGACGAGCACGACAACGGCCAGCTCTGGTCGGCGACGCTCTGGGAAGTGCGCGAGCTGCTCGGCCGCGAGACGGCCGATCGCCTGATCCTCGAGAGCCACTTCCAGCTCGACGGCTTCACGACATTCGCGCGCGGGGCGCGCGCGATCCTGGACGCCGACCGCAACCTCGAGCGCGGCAGGCACGTCAAGGCGCTCGCGCGCCTTTTCCGGAAGCGGCGGATCGGACCGCTGTAGAGTTCAGGGAGGCAACATGGCGTCCATAAAAACCTTCCTCATCGCTCTCGCCTGTCTCGGCCTCGCCGCCTGCTTCACCATCGGCGACTCGCGCCGGCCGATCGCCTCCGAGAGCTTTGCCGCGCCGGCGGAGTCGATCCAGCGGCCGCTGGTCATCGTCCTGCCCGGCTTCGGCGTCGGCGTGCAGGGAATGAAGGACCACGGGGTGGCGCAGGCCATCCAGGAGGCCTGGCCCGAGGCGGAGGTGCAGCTCGCCGACGCGACCTTCGCCTACTACCGCGACGGCAACCTGATCCAGCGCCTGCACGAGGAGGTCATCGGTCCGGCGGCGCGCGCCGGCCGCCGCATCTGGCTGGTCGGCGCGTCGCTCGGCGGCATGGGCGTGCTGCTCTACGAGCACCAGCACCCCGGCGAGCTCGCCGGCATCGTCCTGTTCGCGCCGTTTCTCGGCGACCGGCGGCTGCTGGAAGAGATCAGCGCCGCGGGCGGTGCGCGCGCCTGGAATCCAGGCCCGGCGCCGGCGGAGGCCACGAGCGAGAACTATCAGCGCGAGGTCTGGCGGATGATCAAGACCTGGGCCGAGCGCCCCGAAACCGCGCCGCCCGTCTGGCTCGCCTGCGGCGACGAGGATCGTCTCGTCGCCGGCGCGCGCCTGCTCGCCGCGACGCTGCCGCAGGGCCGCTACTTCGAGCTGAAGGGTGGCCATACCTGGAACACCTGGCTGAACGGGGGGAAGACCGTGTTTGCCAATGTCCGGGAGACGAGCGGCAACCTGTGAAACGCGAGGATTGCGGGTACTTGGCTCGGCGTAGAGTCCGAACAACATCATAGAGTCCGAACAACATTAAAGGGAGGTCAGACAATGAGGCTTGTCGCGGTTCTGCTGCTCACCATGCTTGCTGCGCCGCTTGCGCGCGCGCAAACCCTTGCCGGGCCCCACGTCGGAGGCTATCTCGGCGGCGGTTCCGGGGATGCGCACTGGGATATCGTTGGCACCGGCGGCAAGCAGGACCACTCGCTGAGCGGCGGGCTGATCGGTGTCCAGGGCGGCTACAACTGGATTGCCGGCAGCTGGCTGCTCGGCGTGCAGGGCGACCTCGGGGTTGGGAGCATCAAAGGCTCGTCGCGTTGCCCTAACCCCGCTTTTGAATGCGAGACCGAGCTCGGCGCGCTCATAACAGTGCGAGGCCGCGTCGGCCCCGTATTCGGCAACGTGTCGCCGTACCTGACGGCCGGAATCGCCTCGGCCGGCGTGCGCACCAGGGTCAAAGGGCCGGTCAGCGAAGCCGAGGATACCCAAGGACACCCCGGCTGGACCGCCGGCCTCGGCGTCACGGGTCTCGTCGGTCGAAACATCACCTGGCAGGTGGAGTACCTGCGCGTCGACCTCGGCAGCGAAGAGCACATCCTGCAGGGCGTGACGAACAAGGTCGACCTTGCTTTGGACATCCTGCGCGTCGGAGTGCACTACAAGTGGTAGCGATACCCCGTGGGTACGGATGAGGGTACGGAGCGCGGCGAAGTCCGGCTAGGAGCTCTTGGAGCGGCTGGCCTGACCAGCGAATGCCGCATCGGCAGCGCGGTGGACGTGTCGTGTCGCGAGCATGGCGGCGAGATCCTCGTCGCCATCGATGACAGCCTCGAGGATCTTGGAGTGCTCGTCCCAGTCCTGCCGCGCGCGCCGCGCGGTGTTCGCGGCGAAGACCAGGCTGGTGCGTTCACGAAGCGTGCGCATGATGTCCCACAGAATCGTATTGCGCCCGGCCTCGGCCAGCCCGTCGTGGAACTCGCCGTTGAGGCGCACGAGGTCATCCACGTTCTTCGACTTGGCCGCGCGGTTCCCGGCCTCGAGCACGCGCTGCAGCGACGCGACGATGGCTCCATCGTGGTGTCGAGCGGCGAGGCGGGCGTTCAGGCCTTCCAGCGTGGCGCGCACTTCCACGAGGTCGCGCGCCACTTCAGGCGACACGTCGGCGACCGAAGCGCCGCGCCGCGGCTGCATGTCGACCAGCCCCTCGCCGGCGAGCATGCGGAGCGCCTCGCGGATCGGAACGCGCGATACGCCGAGCTCCTCGGAGAGACGGTCCTCGACGAGGCGCTCGCCCGGACGGCGCCGGTTGGTAAGGATCGAGCGGCGCAGCTCTTCAGCGACCCGCTGGCTTAGCGAGGGATGATCCTTCAGCGTCATTCCATCATGATACCGGCGCGCTTGATGACCTGCGCCCAGCGGTCCCGGTTGTCCTTCAGCCACGCCGCCGACTGGCTCGGGTCGAGGCCCGTGGCGACGTAGTCGAACGTGCGGTTCTTCTCCTGGACATCCGGCTGCGCAAGAGCGCGCAGCGTCTCGCGGTTGAGCGTCTTCACCACGTCGACGGACGTGCCGGCCGGCGCCATGAAGGCGTAGGCAAACGCCGCCTCGAATCCTGGAAAGGACTCGGCGATGGTCGGGATCTCGGGGGCAAGAGCCGAGCGCTTGGCGCTCGAAATGCCGAGGGCGCGCAGCTTGCCGGACTTGACGTGCGGCAGCACGCCGGTCGTCACGGCGAAGATCGAGTCGACCTGGCCGGCAACGACGTCGATCACCGATTGCCCGGTGCCCTTGTAGGGGACGTGCGTCATGTCGATGCCCGCGGTGGCAAGGAAATACGCGCCCGACAGGTGGCTGGGTGTGCCGTTGCCTCCGGAGGCATAGGTCAGTTTCTTCTGCTTGGAGAGTGCGACCAGCTCGGCGACCGAGTTCGCCGGGACCGAGGGATGCACGGCGAGCAGTTGGCCGTAGGTCACCGGAACCGAGATCACCGCGAAATCCTTCGCCGGATCGAAGGGCAGCGTCTTGTAGATCGACGGATTGACCGTAAAGGTCGTGTCGATGGCGAAGAGCAGCGTGTAGCCGTCCGGCGCCGACTTGGCCACCAGGTCGGCAGCGATGTTGCCACCTGCTCCCGGCTTGTTCTCGACCACGAACGGCTGCTTGAGCGCCGCCGAAATCTTGTCGAGCACCATGCGCGCAAATGTATCGAGCGGCCCGGGAACGGTGCTTACGACGACGCGTACCGGCTTCTCCGGGTACTGCGCGTGCGCGGTTAAGGCGGCAAAGGCCGCCAGCATGGCAGCGATGCATCGTGTCATGTCGTCTCCTCCTGGAATTGAAAGCTGAAGCCCTCCGCGTACACGTAGGCCGTGTCCGCGCCTTTCCTCCTGACTGCGCTACGCGCCGCGGCGGTCATCGCCGGCGAGCCGCAGAGATAGATCGCATGCTGCGAGAGGTCGTCGAAATCCGCGCAGATGGCGTCCTGGACATACCTCTTCGCGCCGGCGCGCGATAGCACCGGGACATACTCAAATCCCGCCAAGCGCTCGCGCCAGCCCTCGAGCTCTTCGTGCAGGTACAAGTCGGACAGCGTGCGCCCGCCGCGATAGAGCCGGATCGGGGGGCAGTCTGGATCGTCAAGCAGCGAGTCGAGCATTGCGCGCACCGGCGCCAGGCCCGTGCCCGTCACGGCCATGATGACCGGCCGGTAGTCCTGGCGACGGAAGACGAACGCCCCGTGCGGCAGTTCGACGTCGACCGCGTCCCCTGGGCGCATTTTGCCAAGCGCGGTATCCGTGAAGCGGCCGCCAGGAATGCGCCGTACGTGAAACTCGATCGCAGTGCCGTCCGGTCGCGACGCCATCGAGAAATTGCGCGTGGTGCCGTCTGGGAGATGCAGTTTCATGTGCTGGCCCGGCGCGTAGTCCACAGGCTGCTCGAGCTCCAGGCGCAGATGGACCACGTCCGGCGCGAGCCGCTCCAGTGAAGCGATCGTCGCGCAGCGCCTCTCAGCCGACGGCAGCGCCAGGCTTTCGACCCGGACCAACAGGTCCGACATCGCGCGCGCCTGGCAGGCGAGCGCGAAGCCCTCGGCCTCATCCTCGGGCGTAAGCGCCATCGGCGGCGCCTCGTAGAAGACGCTGCCTTGGAGGACGCGGATCCGGCAGGTGCCGCATGCGCCCTGGCGGCAGTCGCTCGGCAGCATGACACCGGCGTTCAGCGCCGCGCTGAGGAGCGACTCGCTCCCGGCGGAGAACGCCTCACCGCTTTCCAGTGCGACCCGATGACTCATTTCTTGATGTCGGACTCGACCAGCACGCTGTGCTTGGAGCCCACCAGATCCTTCAGAGCCTGCAGGGCAGCGAGCGCGCATTTCGTGTCCTGCTCGCCGTTACCGCCCGAAAGCCCGACGCCGCCAATCACCTCGCCGTCGACGACGACCGGGAAACCGCCAACGAAAGCGGCGAAGCGCCCTTCGAAGCTCAGCTGGATGCCGAAGGCCTCGTTGCCGGGCAGGGCGGGGCCGTTCGGCGGCGTGGTGAAGAGATGTGTCGAGCGCTTGTGGCCGGCCGCAGTGAACGCCTTGTTCCAGGCAATCTGCGGCCCGGTAATGCGCGCGCCGTCCATGCGCTGGAGTGCCATCGGGTAGCCGCCGTCGTCGACGACGCAAACGGTCTGGCGCACGCCGATCTCCTCGGCCTTGCGCACGGCTGCCTGCGCCATGGCGAGCGCTTCCTTGAGCTCGAGCTTGAGGGTCGCTTTCATAGCCCCTGGTACACCGTCTTGATCTGCGTGTAGAACTCGAGCCCCGTACGGCCCGACTCGCGGAAGGTCGACGTGCTCGAGCGCTTGAGCCCGCCGAAAGGCGCGTTCACCAGGTTGCCGGTGGTGGTGCGGTTGATCTTCACCGTGCCTGCCTGGATGTCCTGCGCGAAGCGGTGCATGTAACGTGGGTTCTTCGTCGCGATCGCGGCCGACAGGCCGTACTCGGTATCGTTGGCCTTGGCGATCGCATCGTCGTAGCTGGACACCTCGATGATCGCGAGCACCGGCCCGAAGATCTCCTCGCGGGCGATGCGCATGGTCTGCGCGACGTCCGTGAACACTGCAGGAGCGACGTAATACCCATGGTCAAAGGCTTCGCCCTTCAAGCGCTCGCCGCCGTGCAGGTGTTTCGCTTCGCTCTTGCCGATGTCGACGTACCGGAGCACGGTTTCCAGCTGTTTCCTGGTCGCGAGTGGCCCGATCTCGCTTTTCGGGTCCATGCCGCTGCCTACCTTGAGCTGCTTGATCCTGGAAACCAGCTTGTCGGTGAACGCCGCTTTGACGGCGGAATGCACCAGCAGCCGGCTGGTGCCCGTGCACGCCTGGCCGGTGAGCGAGAGGCCCCCCTTGATGGCGAGGTCCACCGCCCTGTCGAGGTCGGCGTCCTCCATGACGATGAGCGGGTTCTTGCCGCCGAGCTCCATCTGTGTGCGCGTGGTGAGCGGCGCGGCGCGGTGGATCTGCTCGCCGGCGGCGGTCGAGCCGGTGAACGAAATGGCACGCACGACGGGCGATTCGGTGATGACCGGACCGACCTCGCCGGCGGCGCCTGTGACGAAGTTGAGCGCGCCCTTGGGAAGCCCCGCCTGCATCAGCGCCTCGGCAAGGCGGTAGCCGATCAGCGGCGCGTCGGAGGAGGGCTTGAATACCACCGTGTTGCCGGTGACGAGGGCGGGCGCGATCTTGCGCGCCGGAATCGAGATCGGGAAATTCCATGGCGTGATGACGCTCACGACCCCAAGCGGCTCGCGCGCGCTGTAGACGAGCATCTCCGGATCGTCGTTCGGGTACGTTTCGCCGGAGAACGACTGGCCCTCGATCGCGTAGAAGCGCAGCGTCTGCGCGGAGCGCAGAACCTCGTCCTTGGCCAGGGCGACGGACTTGCCTTCCTCGCGGGTGAGCTCCTCCGCGAAAGGCGCAGCGTGCGCCTCGAGGTAGTCCGCCGCCGAGAGGAGCACCTTCGCGCGTTTCGTGATCGGCGTCCGGCGCCAGCCGTCGAAGGCCGCCGCCGCTGCTGCGACCGCGGCGCGCGCGTCATCGGCGGAGGAGGCCTGGAACCGCCCGACGACGTCGCGCGTGTCGGCCGGGTTCACGTCGTCGAATGTCCTGCCCGTGCGGCTTTTGATCCATTCGCCGCCGATGCAGTTGGCGAACTCCGCCGCATGAAGCGGCGCGTTCATGCCTGCAGCAGCGCGCATTCGCCGGCGGGGACTTGCTTCTCGGCCATGTCGAGCTCGGCGAGGGAAACGTCGTTTGCCACGTAGTCGTAGTAGAGCGCCGTGGTGTACGAAAGGCGCATCTGCGCCCCGATCTCGCAGATCTTGAGGCAGCGCCGCTGCAGCTCGACCGTGGTGGCGTGCTCGAGCACGATCTGGTAGCCGCGCTCGCCATGGATCTCGTCGGACACGATGTGCAGGTCGAAGAACTCGACCTCCTGGTCGGTGAACTTGTACTTCTCGCGCAGCGTCGGGGTCTGCCTGCGGTAGATCGACGGCACCTGCGACTCGAGCCCGACCACCAGCCCCGCGACCGCAACGATGGGATCCTCGCGCATCGCGGTGGCGTAGCACCAGCTCTGCAGGCCGCGCGTCGTGGCCGACATGTTGTCGGGGTTGGTGACGCGAGCGCGCGTCGTGCCGCAAGCCTCGGCGAAGCGGATCAGAAGATCCGTGTGCCGGTCGCCGCCGATCTCCTCCTCGTACATGTTGTGCAGCAGGAAGTCCTTCGCATCCTGGTACTCGTCGGGCATGCGCGCGTAGATGTAGCCGAGGTAGTCGGCAAAGGGGCCGACGTAGTGGTAGTGGTTCTCAGCCCAGCGTGCGAGGTGCTCGCGCGAGAGCTTGCCGCTCGCCCAGGCGACGCTGAAGGGCGCCTTGGTGGCGGCCCTGCCCTTGATGGCGTTTTCGAGGGCGGTGCGGAACTGGTCCTGGTTCATGAGCTCGGCCATTGCGGGGTCTCCTCGGGACGGATGGCGGATGCGGGGGCGTTCGGGGTTGCTATGTTGTATACAATATACTAACATTTTGACTCAGGTCAAGCTGCCTCTCGCAGTAAGGAGTAACGCAGGGCCCCCGTTCCGCCGGGTCAGTCGTATACAACGATGCCGAAAATCGCCATCCACAAGGAGGGTCAGGTGTACGCCGGGGAGGTGAAGGAGAACACCAACCTGGTGGTGCGCGCCGGCATCAAGCAGTTTCCCTGGCCGCACCTCAAGTACCGCTGCGGCATGGGCCAGTGCGGTACCTGCACGAGTCACATCCTGCGCGGCGCCGAGCACCTTCCCGAGCCGAACTGGAAGGAGCAGAAGATCCTCGGCGAGCGCCTGAAGCTCGGCTATCGCCTGTGCTGCCAGCTCTGGATCAAGCACGACCTCGAGCTGACGCAAGAAAACCTGGTGCCGCCATCGCCACCTACGTCATCTTGACCTCGAAGCCCGGCCAGTTCAGGACCGAGCTCGTTGACGGCGTGAAGCCGGTCGAGACGTACGACTATCTCTTCTGCGGCCGTCGGCGCGCGCATTTTGTGATCGCCGAACTCACGCGGGAAGTCAAGATCAGGATCATCGACGAGGCGTCCTCCCCAGTGGTGAACCTGGTGCCCTCCAAGTTCCTGCCGCGCTTCGCGTCGCTCGAAAAGGCGCGCGCCGAGCTCGAGCAGCTCGCAGGCAATGGTGCGGTCGACGCCGAGTTATTGAGGCGCTGATGGCGTTCTCCATCACCTTCATCACGAACGACAACAAGGTCGTTGCCGTCCCCGAGCAGGCGAACCTGCTGCGCACCTCGATTCGCGAAAAGGGCGGCATCCCGTTCAAGTGTGGCGCCGGTATCTGCGGCACGTGCAAATGCAGGATCGAGAAAGGTCTCGAGAATACGGACGCGATCAAGGACAAGGAGCGCAACCACCTCACCGCGGAAGATTTTGCGGCGGGCCAGCGCATGGCCTGCCAGACGTTCGTCCGCGGGGATGTCGCTGTTTCGTGGATCCCGTTGGCGTTGAGGCCGCCGGCTAAACCGCGAGTCGCGTGATCACCAGGCGTGAACGGTTGCATCGAGCTTTTGGGATTACCTCGGCAGTCGTGTTCATCCTCCACCTGATGGTCACCAGGCCTGGTTGAAACTGCCCGCGTGCAGCTCAACCAGTTCCTCGCGGGGGGCTGCGAGCCGAGCTACCTGTACCCGGGTCAAGCTGCCAACTTCAAGCGATATGTTGCACGGCCATTGAAAACTCGGAATGACCGTCATGATGCCGTCGACTTCCATCCCCGGGACGACTCGGCAACTCGGCGGTACGCATGAGCGGACGGCTTCCGCCGCAGCATCACAACCCAGCACGATTGCGGCGTCGTATCGGCCTGCTTGTCTCGCCAGGTCCTTCCGGCGGCCGGACGTCCACATGCAAACAACGAACTGATGGGGTAACCTGCTATCGAATACGTCTGTTCTGATTCCTTCGCTTTCCAGCCGGGACTTCAGGACCTGAATGTAAGACTCATACGAAGGCGTCCTCAAGAAGTTGCGGAAGAGCCGGATGTAAGGCTCGTCCTCCCGCACGGCCAGACTGGCTGCCGGGCAAAACCGGCAGGGCACAATCAAGACAGAGCGAATCCCGGCGAGATCTGCAGAAAAATCGCGGTCATTCAGATGGAACGGCATATTGGCTGGCCATCAGAACGACGGCTTGTGCATTCTTCCGACGAAGCGCGCCATCATGAAGAACATGATGCCCATCAGGATGGCGACGGCGCCAACCAGCCATACGACGATCCGCGGCTCGAGAAAGATGAGCACGCCCAGGGCGATCAGCAGCGCGCCGGGCAGCATGAGGAGGGTGCCGGAAGGCGGTTTTCCCATCATGCGCTCGCACATCTTGGCCATCGGGCACATTGCCATCGGGTATTGACGGGCCGTCGCGCCGGTCGACTTTTCTTCCGCGGCACGTTGCGTGGTGTCGTTGATCATGATTGTCTCCTGACCTCAATGGCCAAACATGCTCACGTCGATGGATGCGCCGCGCTCGGCATGTCGTCCCGGGAATGACATGTATCGATTCCCAAGGGGATGTACAGCGCGCACCAGCCGACTACGCCGGTGGCCAGCGGCAGCACTCCGACGAGTCCCCACCACCGTGCATTGCCATCCAGGATGAACACCAGGCTGAGAAGAACCAGCCCTGCAATGATGCGGATCGTACGATCCACTGTTCCAACGTTCCTTTTCATGACTTGCTCCTATGTATTTCGGTATGTCTCGGCTGCGGCACCTCATCTACGGCACGTGGCGGTTCACCTAAGGCTGAGAGCTGGCTCCGGGATGCATCGATCGCATCGAGCCCATTGGAGAAAGACCCGCATACGTTGCATAAGCGCCCGCCAATGGCAGAACCGCCGCAAGGATGAATATCCAGGCGGCCAGGATCTGACCAAACGTTCTTACCCCTGCCTGTGTCTTGGTGGACGAAAAAAGAACGAAATACCCCAGCACGACCAAGAGCGTGGCGGGAATCAAGCTGAACAAGAAATACATGGCCTCACCTACAAGGGCCCCGATGCCTGCGCTAGACAGGTAACGCCGCTTCTTTCTTCAGCTTTGCGATGATCTTGTCGGCGACCTGTCGTGCCACGGCCTTGCGCTCATCTTCCGGAACATCATCCATCAGGAAGGTGTCGGTGTATTTCTTGTACAGCGGGAGCGCATCGATGTGGATCATCTTGTCCTCTTGGACCAGGCCCTTGAGAACGCGTCCATGGCACTTGAGAAAGCAGCCGTCGATCATGATGATCTTCTCGGCGCCCTTGACCCATCGCGCCATCGATGAGTGCGGCACAAAGAACGTTTCAGCGTGACACGCGCGAGCGAGCGAGGGCAGCTCCTGTGCAATGAAATTTCCGGCGAGTCTCGCGATCTCGCCGCGGATGCAGGGCCCTTCGCACGAAAGGACCGGGGTGGTCTTCTTCTCAATTTGCTGCTTGGCGTAGACCTCGCCGGCGGGGCAAAAACCTTTGACTCCTTGCACGTCCAGAGAGAAGTCCGGGGTGTAGGCATCCATATGGCCTCCATTCGAACGCCGTCCGAATAAAGTCATGGTGCGCGTTCGCTCGGCGCGTGTATTGACGCACGTTAAGAACCTAGCGAACACCTGCAGTGGAGCTGCTCTTGCGGTGCAGCGTAAAGGGGTCTATTGGGGCGAGCGCGGCTATATCGCCCGCGCTTGCCGCAAAGAGCGGACGGATCGCGCAGAGCGCAGCAACGCTCGGTATCAGCCGCAAGAACCTGTGGGAGAAAATGAAGAAGCTCGAGATACAGTGCGGACAGGCGCGGTCGCTACGGCCCCCTCATCGCGAGGTCGGAGCGGCGTAGTGAGCACGGGTGCGAAACCCCCACCTGCGGTGCGCAGGTTGGTCGTCTGGCCCTGGTAGAGCCGGGCGGCCAGGAGCTGCACCTTTCCGGCGTAGACATAGTTCCGCACGTCGAGCTTCATGCTCGATTCCACCGCAATCCGCCGCTCGCTCGGCGGAATCAGTTCCTGCGCCACGTAATCGCCAGCCAGAATCTCTCCCCAGACGCGCCTCGTCAGCTTGTCGCCGCGGTAGGCAGCCTTGCTGCCGTAGCCGAGCGCCGGCTTGAAGAAGAACTTGCGCCTGTCGGCCCAGAGGCGCTCTGCATCGGGTGCGGTCACAAGCTCGGTGCGCGCCACGCCATGCAGCAGGGTTTCCTGGACCGATGGATCGACTCCCCACGAGCGCAGCCGGTCCGCATCGGTGAGCAGGATGAGATTGCGCTTGTCGGCGTAGAGCGCATGCGCGCGCGGATGAGGTGTCACTACCGCAGCGCCCGACAGGTAGGCGGTCCGGATGGCGGCATGCACGGGCGCCGCCAAGGCGAAATCCGTCAGCCGGTTGTAGACGAGGTCGATCGGCCCGAGCGCGTCGCGTAGCCTGCCACCCTCGAATACGAGCTCCTCGGGTGCGTGCACGACTGCGTCGACCCCGAAACGGCGGAAAAGCTGCGCGAATAGCAGGAACTCCGGATAGAGAAACTGCTGCTCCGGCTGGTCGTCCACGATCGCGATGCGGGCGGGGAGTCCATCCCGACCGCTCGAGCGCCACTCGGCGGCGAACATGTTCATGAACGCCTGCTCCAAACCGCTAGCGGGGATCGGGCCGTTCACGAGATGCTCGATTTCCGGGCAGCAAGCGCGCTGCGCGCGTCCGAGCACCGCGTTGAGCATCGCGCCGCCGGCATTGGTGTTGATCTCGATGAGCCGGGGGCCTTGTGCGCCGATGTGGAAGTCGTAGCCCATGAACACGCCGCGCGCGCCCGGCTCGAAGCGTGCGATCTCCGGCGCCCAGGCAAGCGCTTCGCGATAGGCCGAGAGGGCGACGACGGCCTCTACCGCGCTCACGACCTCGGCCATTGCGTCGACGTGCTGCCGCGAGACGAAGACCGGGTGGGCGGCGAAGAGATGCGGACAGCGCTCCTCGATCATCTTGTGTACGCCGCGGGTGGCCGGGTCGGCTTCGAGCGCGCCGCGCAGCGCCACCGCATCCAGGCTCACGCAGAAGCAATCCGAGTTGAGCGTCTCGATCATGACGCAGCGCGCTCGTACCAGGGTCGCGTCGCGTTGACGACCTTCACCACGACGAGCATGACGGGTACTTCGACCAGCACGCCGACCACGGTCGCAAGCGCTGCGCCGGATTCGAAGCCGAACAGGCTGATGGCCGCAGCCACCGCGAGCTCGAAGAAGTTGCTCGCGCCGATCAGCGCGGACGGGCAGGCGACGCTGTGCTTCTCTCCGGCCTGCCGGTTGAGCCAGTAGGCGAGCCCCGAGTTGAAGAACACCTGGATCAGAATCGGCACCGCCAGCATCGCGATCACCAGCGGCTGCTCGAGGATGGATTCGCCCTGGAAAGCGAACAGAAGGACAAGCGTGACGAGCAGCGCGGCTATGGACCACGGACCCATGCTGGCGACCGCGTGATCGAAGGCAGCACGGCCCTTCGCGAGCAGCGCCCTGCGTGCGAGCTGCGCGACGATCACCGGGATGACGATATAGAGCACCACCGAGGTAAACAGCGTGTCCCAAGGCACGACGATCGAGGCGATGCCCAAGAGCAGTCCGACGATCGGCGCGAAGGCGAAGATCATGATGGTGTCGTTCAGCGCGACCTGCGACAGGGTGAAATACGGATCGCCGTCACTGAGCTTGCTCCACACGAAGACCATCGCTGTGCAGGGTGCCGCGGCAAGGAGAATCAGGCCCGCGATGTAGCTGTCGAGCTGCGCGGCGGGCAGATAGGGTGCGAACACATGGCGGATGAAGAGCCAGCCGAGGAAGGCCATTGAGAAAGGCTTCACCGCCCAGTTCACGAGCAGCGTGATGCCGATGCCCCTCCAGTGCGATCTCACCTGGCTGAGGGCGCCGAAGTCGATCTTCACCAGCATCGGGATGATCATTACCCAGATGAGCAGGCCGACCGGAATGTTCACGCGCGCGACCTGGACGCCGCCGATCGCCTGGAACGCGGACGGGAAGACCTGGCCCAGGAAGATGCCCGCAACGATGCACAGTGCCACCCAGACGGTCAAATAGCGCTCGAAGACCCCCATTACCGGGCGAGCGGTCCGAGCAGCGGTGAGCTGGTATTGGGCGCTCATGCCTTCTCGCGACTCTTGCCGATCTCGCCGACTTTCGCCTGCAAGCTCAGCCGGTCGAGCTTCTCGATCTGGAGATTCAACAGGAGATTGATGCGCACAGTGAGTTGCGTGAAGGCCTGGAGGAACGCCTTGCGCTTCTCGTCGTCCGTTCCCAGCACCGCCGCCGGATCTTCGACCCCCCAGTGCGCGGTGACCGGCTGGCCTGGCCAGACCGGACAGACTTCGCCGGCAGCGTTGTCGCACACGGTGAAGACGAAGCTCATTTGCGGCGCGCCGGCTCGCGCGAATTCGTCCCAGTTCTTCGAGCGCAGGCCTTCGGTCGGCAGCCTGTGCTTGGCGAGCAGCTCGAGCGCGAAGGGATTCACCCGGCCGGCGGGATGGCTGCCCGCGCTATACGCGACGAATCGCCCGCGTCCGGCCGAGTTCAGGTAGGCCTCGGCGAGAATGGATCGCGCCGAGTTCCCCGTGCACAGGAAGAGAACGTTGTACGGCTTCATGCCGCACTGCAGGCCGCGGCGGCGTGAAGCTTTTCTATCTCGCGATAGCTGACTTCCATGGGGACCTCCTTCTATTGCGCTACGGGGGCGCAGCAGGCCGCTTTCTGGTTGCCTGCCTGGATCTTGGTGTCGCTGCCGTACACGGGGACGGAATCGAGAGTGTGGAAAGACTCCCAGGCGACGCCCTGCGGATCGATCGTCCAATACTTGTCACTCTTCGCGTAGCAGCACGACGCGCCCTTCTGCGGCGACAGGGATACATCGGCCTGCGCGAGGCGGGAGCCGACCTCCTCCAGCTCATCGGAGTTCTCGGCTTGGATGCCAAGATGGTCGAGACCCGCCTTATTGCGGCGAGTCGAGATAGCGAAGTTGACACGCGGATCGTCGAGCATCCACTTCGCGTAATCGCCCTTTTCGACCGACGGCTGGGCGCCAAAGAGCGCGGAGTAGAAGCGGATACTCTGCTTCAGATCATGCACGGCGACGTGAACGTGGAAGCGCTTCACGGGTGGCTTTCAACGGACTGGGTTTGGACGCAGGGCCGCAGGATTGGCCGCCGCAGCAGTTTTCGGTCAGGAATCCGACCAACTCGTTCATGCTTTCGAAGTCGGCGCTGTAGATCACGAAGCGACCGTCCTGGCGGCCGCGCGCCAGCCCGGCTCTGGCGAGATGCGCCAGGTGGAAGGACAGCGTTGCAGGAGGCAGATCGAGCCTCTCGCCGATCGCCCCCGCGGCGAGACCCTCGGGCCCGGCCTCGACCAGCAGCCGAAAGACCTTCAAGCGCGTGTCGTGCGCGAGAGCAGAAAGCGCGTCAATGACATCTTTAGGTTCCATATTTCCAGAATAGTCGAAACATAGCGGTCATGTCAAATCCGTTTTGAATGAGTGAAGCCGAGATGAAGAAGGTGGTGGAGGCGGCGGGAATCGAACCCGCGTCCGTAGACCCTCCACAGTCAGGACTACATGCTTAGCCTGGTTCTTTAATGCCTTCGCCTTGCGCCCGCCAACCGGCAGGCTGACGCTCGGCTAGCC
>Ga0207428_10001887_pt1 | contig 21316 bp, 41 predicted proteins | sample RhiMethybrSRZTD1_FD_187600 | JGI IMG/M metagenome (GOLD analysis project Ga0207428, IMG submission 187600) | Populus rhizosphere microbial communities from Tennessee, USA - Rhizosphere MetaG P. TD hybrid SRZTD1 (SPAdes) (version 3) | ecosystem: Host-associated > Plants > Roots > Rhizosphere >...
CCCACAAGCCGCCGCCTGGCCCGCCGCCGGTGCCGGCAAAGCTGGTCGTGCCGGCCGATCCCCAATCGCCGCCGCCCGTGGTCACCCCAGGATTGGGCCCGGCAATGTCGGCAAAGGTCGGATTGGTGGCATTGAAGCCGCTGTAATTGGTGTCGCCGAAGGTGCCCCAATCGCCGCCAGCGCCGGCCCCGGTGCCGAAGGTGGACGCATCGTAGGCCGTGCCCGCCCAGGCCCCGAGGTCGCCGCCGGCATTGAAGCCCGAGGCATCGTAGGATCCGGAACTGCCCCAGTCGCCGCCGCCGGTAAAGCCGCCACCGCCTCCGTCGCTCCAACCACCGCCGCCGTCGCTCTCGCCGCTGCCGCCCCAGCATAGCCGCAGGCTTCGCGGCAACCATTCATCCAGTTGCGCGCGATCCCACGGATGATGCATGATTGCTGTGCCAGTCGGTTAAAAGGGAAAATACCGGGCCCGGCCGCGGGTCTAGGGCATACCGCCGCACGGTCCTTGAAAGCCCGAAGGTGTGCTGGGGACGACCCAGCCTTAGAGTGGTGCGGAACCGGCTGGCACTATCTCGTGGATCATTCGGTCAGAACCTTCTTGCGCCTGGTGCCGCAACTCACCCAGCCCGGCATGACCTTGACCCAGCCGTCACGGCCCCAGCCGATCAGCCAGTCGCAGCCCTGCGCGCGGGCGTATTTCTCGATCATCGGGTACATGGTCTTGAGCTCCTCGAGCTCGCCGCCCTGTAGCCAAACACTGCAGCAGCGGATCCCGATCGGATAGGTGACCATCGTTGTCAGGATGACGGCTTTCTCGCCCGGCCACAGGATGGCGCCGCGGCAGATCGCTTCCCAGACTTGATCCTTGGTATGGGTGGCGCCGAACTCGTTCAGCGAAGCCTCGAGCCAGGGCCAGCAGCGATTGAATTCGGTACTCATTCAGTCCCACAAAGCGCATCCCTTTGCTGCTTTGCCCCACGGCCCTTGACGCGCACTATAGCGTGGACGTCATAGTCGCAAGCCCAGCCGTATTCATTCGGATTGGTGACGAAGTTTTTCGGATCGCATAGGCGATTGGCTGTCGTCTGCCCTTTATCAAAAATGAAATGCTCAAACTTGCGGATGCATTCGTTGCGATCCTCGGCCTGCGCCACCGTGGCCGCGAGCAACACGAAGCCGAGCGCAAGTGCTCTCACGCTTCACCATACGTTTTGCGGCCGATCTGCAGCAGCCCAGAAGGTGGCACGATCGATCCAAGTGGTCCGGCCATGGCCGTCACGGGCGTGTTCACCGCAACCTTGGTGCCGCCCTTGAAGCCTTCCGTTTCGCCCTCGCGGAACGGATTGTCCTGACGCTGATAGCGATCGGAGTACCCGAACGGCGAAATATCGCCCTCGACCACATCGCAGCTATGGCCCTTGCTGTCGAAATAGCCGCACAGACCGCAACTGCGCTGCGGGTTGCCCTCGCGATAGTTGGCCTCCTGCTGCGATTGCTTGGCGCCTTCGCCCGGCTCCGACGCTTCACCCGGCTCAGTGGCGTCGTCCGGCGCCATTTCTTCGTCCATGGTGTAGGTGTCGGTCATGGTGAGCACCTCGGATAGCCCATCGCCCACAGGTCGCGGTCGTACATCGTCCAGTAGCCGTCGAGCGGCAGTTTGTGCCAGCCGCCATGGTCGTCGATCCAGCGTTGGATTTCCGGCGGCTGCATCGAGTAGGCGCGGGCGGTTTGGTCCGGCATGAGCTCGCGCCTTTCGGCCGAGCGCACCGCGTGGAACGCAAAGAATGCGCCGTCGCCGATGCACAGACTATCCTTGCCGATGTAGGCGGTGACCAGCGTGCAGGCAGAATAACAGGGCCCGCGTATCTCCACCTTGGCATGAGTTTTCCGATAGTCGGCATACATCCGGTTATGCTCGGCGACCAGCCCGCCGCGACCGTAGTCGATCACTACCTTTTCCGGTGGCGATGCAACGTAACGCGGCACAGCGGCCGCCAGGTCCGCCGTGGTCGTCGCCTTCACCTGCCCGAAGGCAGCGCCGGTGATGCCGATGGCGAGATAGATGCCGAGAGTGTAACGGCCGTCGCTCACGACACGCCCTCAGCCTTGGCGATGGCAGCGCGGGCTTGCTTGAGCACGTCCACGAAATGCGGATCGTCCATGCCTTCCATCATGCGGGTGGCATGTTTCAGCGCGGCCAACAGATCGGGCGCGGCGGCGATCAGGCGGGCGTCGTCGCGAGAGGCAAATTTGGCGACCATTACCGTTCTGTCGCCACCGACAGATTGGGGGGCTGTGCTGGTAACAAGAAACGCCATTTCATGGGATGAATGGGGTTCGGCCGTCCACGGCCCCGGTGTGTGCTTGCTCATGTTTGCTCCATTGCTCCAACTGCAATGGAGGCTACCCAACGCCGTGTTGTGTTGTCAATAGCTATTACTTGACATCCCAACAGTGCGTGGTGATACTTGTAACCCTGGATCGCGCGTTCCGCTACGGTTGTCCGCCGCACGCGGTTGTCGATACAGCCAGCCGGGGGGTCACCGGCAGGGCCGTGCGAGCCGGCCTACGGAGGACACATGGCCAAGAAACGCCGCAAGCCGAAAGCCCGGAAGCGCGAGAGCGAAGCCGCGAAGTTGGCAGGGATGCGCGCGCTGATCCGCCAGGCGGCCAAATCCGGAGCAGCCGAGGCGATCGAGCACTGTCGCGGCTTCTGGCAGACCGACCAAGGCTACAAGCGATATATCGACGCCCAGATCGAGTCGCAGGCCGAAGCCCTCATGGCTGCGGTCCGGACCGTACTGCGCGCAGAGTTGGACCACCGCGCCGAGCCCGTGATCGTTCAAACCAAACGCCGCAAGAAGTGAAGCAACCGCCGGGGGGTCTGTTCACCGGCGGTTGCCACGTTACCGCGGGAGGAGGACACCAACCGCGGATTGGATCAGCTCGGCGGCAAGTTGCACTGCTGGAACGCTGGCAACTGTTTCACCCGCTGCTGCATCTGCACGAATTCCCCAGCGATCTGGTAGAGCTCCAGCGCGGTCATGCTGGCCGGATGCTCGATCAGCAGATCCAGCCCGCAGCACGGCAGCCCAAGGCACAGATGCACGGTCACCTCGCCGTCAGCCCCCACCTCGTAGCCGCGCAGCCGCGGGTAGTGGTGCTGGCGCATGGTGTGCATCGGCAGATTGCTCATGTCACAGCTTCCCGTCCTTGCTCGAGCCGATCGCGATGACGATCTGGATATAGCGATACAGCAGCAGCCGCAGCAGCCGCCTGCGCGCCAGATCCAGCGCCGACAGCGGACCCTTTTGTTCCATGCGGCGTTGTCTATGATCGGGATCGCACCAAACCCAAGGAGCCCCAGATGTACACCGTCAAGAAGATCGAAACCCCGGACCGCGGCGAACTGTTCGCCGTTGTCGTCGGGGAAAACATCATTAACCGTTGGATCACCGAGGAAGACGCAAAAGAGAACTGCACCCAACTCAATGGCGGCGAGGCCGCCGAGAAGAAACTAGCCGCGGCCGAAAAGAAGGCCGAGGAAGACGCCAAGAAGGCCGCAGAGGAACACAACACCCGGGTGGGTGCGGCGGCCAAGGACAAACCCAAGACAGCAGCCAAGCCCCGCGCGGACCACGAGGACAACCACAAGCCCCGTGCACAGCCGGCCAAGGCCAAGGCGCATGTGCGCCGCATGGCCCCGAAGCCGACGCGCCGGCACAAGTGACCATGCACACCTATCGCAAGCTGGGCCGCAACGTCTGGCAAGTTGTCTTCCAAGAACAGCACGTCGGCCCAGAATGGGACGAAGAATTCCTGGCCGCGGCCTTTGCTGCGTTCATGAACGGCGGCCGCTACAGCCCGGGCGAGATCGAGCCGATCTTTCCCAAAGAATACCCCGATGTGACGGAAGACGACAGCATCCACCCCGATCGGCCAGACTTCGACTACGCAGTCGAGCGCAAGCGCAAGTGACCGAACGGGGAACAGCGAATTGTTGGCCAAATATATTTTGCGGTACGAACAGAGAACGACTACCGGCGAGCGACTGTGGACAGGGGCCCGCCGGCGTCTAGTCCAGGGGTGGCTAGAATGATCGCCCCCGGCTAGTCGCAAGCTGATCGATCAATTCCGGTGGAATGAATTCGGGGTGCCAGCGGATCAACCGCTCGAGCAGCGGATCGTCGTCCCAATGGCCCACCGGTGGGCGGCCGTCGTGGTCGTAATCGTGGTTGGGGAGGTGCGCGGTCATGGGGCAATCACTCCCAAGGAGGCGGCCCACTGGTGTCAGGCTCCCATGGCCTGAAATCCATCGTTATCCAAGTGCCTTTGCCATGATTGCATCGACGGCAGAGGATTTGCAGATTGCTGAAATTAAATCTCAGCTTCCACCAAGAGCGGACAGGCTTGACGTGATCGACTACCAATTCCTCCGTCGCCCCACAGCGCATGCATTTGCGCCCAAGCTTTTCGAGGGCTTGATGGCGAAGGCTTTTCCAATCCGGTGAATGATAGAAATCTTTGAGGTCGCGCTCGGTAACGCCCGGCTCAGTGCCCCTCACTCGACCGTTGCGCGGCCGCCAATTTTCTACCCACTTGCCTAGAACGTCACGTTGTCTAGTCACTTGGCCGGCGCAACTATTTCAGAGCGTTGTTTTTGGTACGGCCGTTTCGGCTGACTTGTCAACAGGCCGTAGTGTTTGGCCAGGGCAGTTAACCCCAACTTCAACAGGCCAAGGCTGGAAAACGGGCATTGCCGGTCCAAAATGACCACCGCATGGACCGTTGGCGATACTCCACTACCGGTTTGGACGAGAACAGAAGCGGCCTCCGCGTAAATCCGCCTACGGAGGTCACAGATGCACCATTTCCGATCGGATGGACTCGGACAGCCCATGCAGGCTGAAATCGCACCCTGGGCCACGCCAGGGGCTCTGGGAGCCGATAGCGTGGCCACGTACCCCCGCCACATGCGGGCATAGACTTCGCCGGCCGTCGCCTCCGGTTCGCTCACCTCGCCGCGCAGCCGCATCCGCCCAAGCTCGCTCTCCGCGGCAGGGTCCGATGACGCCTCGCCCAGGCCGCGCCGGTGCGGCATCCGGGCGGCGCGCTCGCGCGGGCTCTCAGCCATCACGGTTTTCAAGTGCCCGTTCTTGTGGCGCGGCCCCGTTTTGCGCGGCCGGCCCTTGCGTCGCTTGCTCGCCATTCACCCGCCTCCAAATCAGTCCAACCATGTTTGCCAGCCAATCCAACTGGTACATCCGATCGTCCAACCTCGTCGGATCGTGGCGCAACCGCTCCAGCATCACGGCATGCAGCGATCGCTTGCCATCCCTAGCCGCCCGCCTGATCTCGCGATGCAGCGGCTTCGGTACCCGCATGTTCATGTTGACCGTGGGTTCCCGCGGGATCCGATTGCGCGCCTTGCGCTTGCTCGCCATTTTTCCATTCCGCTATCTGCTGGAAAATGAACAGCAATTTAGTTGTGCTCGCTTTGGGCATATACCATGCGATGTTCGACCGCGCCTCAACCATGTGTGGAGGTATCCTGTCAGATGCCGTCGCGCTTTCCGTTGATGGCTTCGGAAACGCGGCCGATGTCGGTGTCACCGATGCGCTGGGCGATTTCGTAGAGGGCGAGGCCCTGGGCGCGCAGGAGCTTTGCCATCTCGACTTGCTTGCGGGTGAGTGGCGGTCGTTTTGGCGGCGCGCGGAAATCTGGCTTCTCGCGATCGAGCAGGCGCAAGGCGTGATCGAGGGCGTAATCCTTGAATTTGGGGTCTTCGCTTTTGCGGGCTTTTTTGAGGATCAGTCGGGCACGGGGGATTTCGCTCATGGATCACCTGCCGTAGGGCAATTCGCGGCCTGTTTCGAACGGCCCGAATGGACGACCGTGTTTCTTGGTCATCGTTTCGAAGGATTGCTGGACGCTGAATTTTGGCGGTGGCAACCGCTTGGCGATCGGCCCCATGCTGGAATATCGCGCGACCTTTTCGCGATGGGTCTGCTCGGCGACGCAGGCGTTGAGAATTTCAGCGAGGCTTGGCGGCCATTGTGATCGTGTCTGAATACCCGTTTCGGGTGCACTCACGAATTCGATGATGTCCGCTGGGAATTTCCTCAGGATCATCGCCGCCTGGGTCAGGAACGCTTCCAGATTGTGGTAGTCGGCCTTGCGATACCCGGCCAGGATCATTTCGATCCGCGACAACAGCCAATTTTCGTCGTAGCGCGTTGGCGGCGGCAGTGACGGGACTTTCGGTTGGTCGTTGTCCGGTATGTAGCCGAAGTGATCCATTGCCTGCTCCATTTTGGAATTCGGAAATAACCCACTTGCACCAGACCAAATGCCAATTGGCCCACGGTTTGCCGTTTGCTTGGTAGTGGATGAAAAACCGTTCGGCCTCGCGCTCAATGCGCTCGTCTGGCCAGCCCTTTTTCCGGGCGTAGTCGCGATCGGCGTCGGTCAATTTCCAATCGGCGGCTATAGATACCTTCCCTACCTTCTTGCTTGTTCTGAGTTTAGGAGGGGAAGTAAGTATATGTGCGTCATCGCTGTCATCCGCGTCATGATGATTTCGATGACGCGCCCTATAATTTCGTGAGGCTATTCGGTTTTTCTCTCTGGTTTTGAGTACCATTTCGGTATCCGCGATCTCCACCACTCGTAGGATTTGCGCCTCGGTCAAACCGGCCGCTCGAAGGGTGGCTATCGTTATGATCATGTGCCTGTGTCCGATCAGGCTTGAGGGGTTGAGGCGGGGCGATTTCTCTGGCCTGGACGCAGCGCAGGCCGTAGCGACGGAGCGCGAGCTTGAGCAGGGCGCGGATCCCGAGGATGGGATCCTCGCCGGGCCGGGCGATCAACGTGAGCATGTAGATCCGCTGGTCGCTGGAGGGGGTCATGGCTAGACGATCCCGGAGAAGCCTTCGACGCGCCTGCGCAAGCCGATTACCGGCGGCTGGTAAGGCTTCTCTCGTCCTTCGCTTCGCCGCTTGTCCTGCGCCGCGTAGATTTGTTTGAGCCGCTCTCTGGTGACAGGAATAATCTTGGTTGTCCGACGAAACCGGAGCCGATATTGGCGGATGTAAAGCTCGCCGTACCGCCCCAAATCAAATAACATTAGGGATCGTTTTACGTGCCTTGGAGTATCCGCAACGTATCGCCAGCCCTTGTAGCGCAGCTTGACGTGCCCAGCGTCCACTCTCAGGGATTTCAAGTTGAAATCGGGATCAAGAGCGACCATGCCTTCCGCAATCCCGAGCTTATGCCAACACCGACGTGGCTCGCATTGCCCGTTATCAGAGATTGCCCGATCAAGAGCATCTCGGCTTGGCATCACTGAAATGCCAAAGCCTTTTGCGCCGGATTTCGGTATTTTATTGAAACTCCTCACGGTATCGCCTCCGTAGACAGGCAAAGAATTTTTGCCGGGTTTCACGAGCCATCAATTCCACGAGCTCGCACGCGTGGTCGTACAAATGTTTCTCTTGTTCTGCGTAAGCCTCTTGTTCTGTTGGTATGACTTCTTCGGTCTTGGTTTTACGTTTGGGCATTTGGCGAACCTTGCCGTCGAGGCCTATGCGTTTCTCAACTTCCACATCTGTGGAGGTTGATTTTGGGCGTGCCCTTCTGACTGTCTCGTCACTGACGCCGATCAGCTCCGCGATGGCGACGTTTGATTTCCCTGGATTGTCGGCTATGGCCTTGGCCGCGCGGGCGGACGCCGGCATGTAAGGCGCGCCGCAATCGCAAGCCGCGATACCAGCAGCACCGCAGGACGAGCATTCCATCGCTCGGTTGACCTGCTGAACGATCTGTAGCTGTGCCATGTCCGCCCTCCCGCTCTGTGAAATACGCGTAACGTTACGCGTATTTGCCTTCAGTTTTTCGCTGGGGTCGGAGGCTGGGCGTTTACGGCCAGCGCCTCGTAGGCTTCGGAATGATGCGGGCACAGCATTTCGTGCTTCATGCCGAAATCCAGATCGCAGGCAGCCCACCCTTCGGTGAAGGGTTGGTTGCTCTCGGTTGTGCATCCAGACCAACCGCATTTGATCGCTGCCATGACTGTCCTCCCTCATCCTTCCGCACGAACGCCGAGGATCCTTTCGAGATCGCCGACCCGGCGGCGATGACGACTGAGCAACTTGCGCACGAACGCATGCAGGTCACTGCGCTGACCCTCGGCAAAGGCGATGATCTCGCGCTCGTCGGCCCCGCCGGCCGATCCAAGCTCGCGGCCGATGACCTCCAGCAGTTGCAAGGCAGCCTCCGCTCGGCTCAGAAAATCCTCGACCGAGCTTGCGGCCGTGGCCGCTTCAGCGACCGCCTGCAGCCGCTCGATCGCCTGGGAGTCCTTCGTCGTCGGATTGGTCCCGTTGCCGTTCGTGCCCATGCTCGCCGTCCTCCAATGTGATCTGTAAGTCGATGATTTCCTTGGCGACGTCGGTCACCCGCTTGTCGAACATGTGCGCGAGCATGCGGGTCACGGTCCAGCCGGAGACCTGGGCGACGTCGCGCAGCGGCCACCGCTTGCCGCAGCCCCTCAAAACGAAGAATTTGCCGACGTCGTAGGGGTGCAGCCCGGATTTGGTTCTCATGACCGGCGCCTGCGCGCCGGAGCGTTGCCGTTGGTGGGCTTGGGACGTGGCGGGCGCGCCACGCGCGTGCGCAGGATCATGAGCTGACCGAACATGTCCGGGGGCGCATCGATCCTGAGTTCGCGCAGCAGTGGCGGCAACGCATGATGGGTATGCGGGGGAAGGCCGCGGCGTTTCCAGTTGCTGACCACCCGCTCGTCAAGGCCGAGCAGGTGCGCGACCTCGGTGGACCCCCCGAGCTTGTCAATGGCCATCGCGGCAAATCGTTTGCGGATTTCGTCGGGCATGCTATGGCATACCCCACAATTCGAAGAGTTGTCAATACTCAGCCGGGCGGGGGCCGATGCCAATCGGGAGGTAGTTGACACCCGTCACTGTGTTGGGAGACACAAGGGGTCATGGTCCGCACACCGTCAGACCCTACATCTATTGCCGAGATCGGCCGCCGGCTGGAACTCACGCGCCGGGCGCTGGGGCTGACCCAGGTCATGATGGGGCGGCTGGTGGGAGCAATCAGCAGCGGACAGGCGTGGGGGAACTATGAGGCCGGCAACCGGCGCATCTCGATCGATCACGCGCTCGCGCTGTCCCGCACCCTGGGGGTATCACTCGACTGGGTCTACCAGGGGCAGATGGTCAACCTGCCCCCGGAATTGCGCGAGAAAATCCAGCGGATCATCCTAGAAAGCGCCAATGAGCCTCAATCGCTGACCCGGCGCCTGAAATCCGCCAAAAAATGAACCCCGGGCGGGGGGCTCTCCTCGTCGTATTTCCATTCGACTAACCGGCGCATGGCCGAAATGACGGCATGCGATCTGCGCGCGTCGTGGGGCAGCTGTAGAACCAGCTGCATGGCCAGATTGGCGTCATCTGCGGCCGTCGGCGCGTCATAGTCTTCTGGCATTGCCTGTCCCATCGAGCGTCCCCTTTCAGTACCGTGGTTGAACGTGGGCCAGCACGCCCACGCTAACGCACATGTCGTTTTTGTGTAGCCACCGCTCCGTACCACCACTGTCACAAAATGTTACGAGACGTTGGGGACGGCCGGTTGCAATTATTCTCTTCGCCCGGCTGATGTATGGCTTGACAACCCCACACCGTGTGGAGTAGTCTCCGTTGCATTGGAGCAATGGAGAACGTCAATGCAACTCGGAACCGCGAAGATCACCCCCAAGACCAGCATCAACGGCAAAACCTACTTTCTGGTCACTTGGGCCAATCACGGAAACTTCTCCCGGCCTGCGCCCCGCGCCTACATGACCGAAGCCCACGCGCATGACTTCTGCCGCGAGCGCGGCCTGAAAGTGGTGCGGTCATGACCCCGAAACAGCACTTCCGCCGCCTGCAACTCCGTCTCGAAATCGCAGAGTACGGGATGGGCATGCCGTTGGACCGCGAGCGCGTGAAGGAGTTGCGCGAGCAGGTTGAGCAGGCCCGCAAGGACGCCGAACGCATGGACAGCGACGGCTTCACCGAACAGGCGGGGGGATACTGATGACCGTCCCCGTCAAGGCTCCTGCCGCCGGCGAGATCATGGAAGCGGTGTTGCTCAAGGGCGACTTGAGCAAACTCACGCCCGAGGAACGCACGCGCTACTACACCGAAACCTGCAAAAGCCTCGGGCTCAACCCGCTGACCAAACCATTCGAATACATCACGCTCAAGGGCAAGCTCACGCTCTACGCCCGCCGCGATGCCGCCGACCAATTGCGCAAGCTCAATGGCATCAGCGTCGAGATCGTATCGCAGGAAATGCAGGACGGGCTGCTGACCGTCCATGTTCGCGCCAAGGACAGCACCGGCCGCACCGACGAAGACCTTGGCGTGGTGGCTTTCCCCGCGAGCCTACACGGTGAGGATCGCGCCAATGCTGTGCTGAAAGCCGTCACCAAGGCCAAGCGCCGTGTCACGCTGTCAATCAGCGGTTTAGGCCTTCTCGATGAAACCGAGGTTGATGACATCCCAAACAAGGGGCCGCAGTTGCCAAGCAACGGCACCGGTGAACTGCTGACGTTCGAAGAATTAGAGGACATCTGGGAAAGCGCGCGCGAGATATACGCAACACGGCCGCGCGACGTTACGGAAGAAGATTACACTAAGGCATGGGTTCAAAAACTAGTGCGGGCCGTTGGATATGACGAACTGACCGAAGTACCCCGCCGCAAGTATGTGGACATCGTGGCCAAGATCAAAAACTTCAAAGCGGGGCTTGGCTCATGATCACCTGCGACGAATGCAAGGGCTGGCCACTCACCTACTTTATCGAAATGGTCGGCAAGCATAAACGCCGCATCTTGTGCCCACACTGCACGGCTCTCGTTGCCGCTCAATACGTAGCGCGCGCCAAACGTCGGGCCGAGAGCGACCGGCGCCGGAAGCCTCGACGCACAACTGCGCAGGAGGCGGCACAATGACACTGCAGCAGGGCACAGAAGAATGGAAACAAGCCCGCTGCGGGCGGGTGACGGCAAGTCGCGTCCATGACATCGTGGCCGTCACCCGCTCTGGTGGTTTCACCGCTGGCCGCAAAAACTACATGGCCGAGCTCGTGACGGAACGGTTGACCGGCGAGCCGGCGCCGCACTTCGTCAGTGCGGCCATGGCCAACGGCACCGAATGCGAACCGGAGGCGCGCGCCGCCTATGCCTTCCAGGCTGACGTGGACGTGCAGGAAGTAGGGTTTGTCCCGCACCCCACGATCGACATGGCCGGCGCCTCGCCCGACGGGCTGGTCGGGAAGGACGGGCTGGTGGAGATCAAGTGCCCGAACACGAGCCAGCACATCGACACGCTGCTCGGCGGAAAGATCGATCCCGGCTATATCGACCAAATGCAATTCCAGATGGCATGCACGGGCCGGCAATGGTGCGACTTCGTTTCCTACGATCGGCGCCTGCCCGAACCCATGCGTTTGCACATCACGCGGATCATGCGCGACGACAAACGCATCGCAGAGTTGGATATCCAGACCGAGCAATTCCTCATCGATCTCGACGCCACTGTGGATCTGCTCCGCAAGCGGTACGGGCAGGAGGCGGCATGAACGCCCCCGCTATCACATTCGAGTGGAACGGGCGCGCCATGATCCCCCGCCGCACTGCCTCACGGCTGGCAGAGAAGTCGTTCACCAGCGGCGCTGCCTATCGCATGATCGTGCAGGAGGAACGCCGCTCGCTCGAGCAGAATGCCAAGATGTGGGCCATGCTCACAGAGATCGCAGCACAGAAACAGCATTGCGGGCGCTACTATGCCCCCGATCAGTGGAAGGCGCTATTCCTGCACGCCATGGGCCAACAGGTGGAATTCCTGCCATCGCTCGATAACGCCACCTTCGTGCCCTATGGGCTGCAATCCAGCAAATTGAGCAAGCGCGACATGATCGAGCTGATCGAGTTGATCACCGCTTGGGGCGTCCAGAACGGAGTGGTGTTTGCAGATGAGCCGCGCTGAATTCAGCAAGGCGACCAGGCTCGCCGCCTTCCGCCGCGCCATGGGCCGTTGCGAGGGCTGCGGCGGGCTGCTGGTGTTTGGCAAGTTTCACTATGACCACCGCAACCCGTCGGAATTCAGTGGAGACAATTCGTTGGAGAATTGCCAATGCCTGTGCGTCGGCTGTCATGGTGCCAAGACCACGAAGCAAGACATTCCGACTATTGCCAAATCGAACCGGGTCCGCGCGAGCGCCGCTGGCATCAGGCGCGACCGCACGATCAGGGCGTGGCGCAACTTCGCGGGCGAGATCATCCGCAAACCGGCGAGGCGGGAATGACCGACATCGTTGAGCGGCTGCGCCGCTATCATAAAGATGATGAACCGCCGACACTCTATGACGAGGCCGCCGCCGAGATCGAGCGGCTCACGGCGTGGCTGCAAGAGATTGCACGCGAGCAGGACGCCACGGATGCAGACTATTTCCAAGCCCTCGCCCGCGCTGCGCTCGCCGGTCAGCCCCTCGCCGCCCGCCGCGCACTGGAGCCAAAGCCATGACAGTTTCGCCGACGGGATCCGTACCCCCCCGATCGGCGGATCGGCGCCGCCCTATCCATTGCTCCAATCAATGCGTTGGGGCGGCGTCTGAATTAACGAGGCAACCATGACCGACCGTCTCGCCTACCGCGTCCCCGAGGTCTGCGCCATGCTGGGCATCAGCCGCGCGACGCTGTATCGGCGCGTGAAGACCGGCGATCTCACCATTCACAAGCTCGGGTCAGTCTCGTTGATCAAACGGAGGGATGTGGAGTTACTGCTACGAAAGCCTGTCCATGTTCTCGTCCATGTTTCAACGCGCGATGGAGTACGACAGACAGAAACGGGATGAGACGACTGGCGACACCAAACCAATGAAAACATTGACGAAAATGAAACGGCGTGAGACGGCATGACACTTGCAGAAACACCACTGTGGCCATCTGAGTTTCGGCCACGGCTCATTGATATCGTTGAGCTATCGTCGCTCACGGTGCTCTTGTCCATGCTCCCAACCATGTTTCTATCGGCCCAAGTAGTTCAGCGCAGCGCGCCTAGGGATGGGCGGCTTGGTGCGCTGCACTTCCGCAGCACCTTCCGGAGATCACGATGAAAAAACTACTACTAGCTGCCGTCCTGCTGGCAGGAACGGCGCTTGCTACACCAGCCAGCGCAGCCGTACTCAACAATCTGACGATCACGGCGCTGCCCGCCGGGCTGGAGGTTCCGCAGTCACTAAGCAATCCCTGCATCATCTGCGGCACGAGCGCAGGTGGCAATCAGCCCGCTAACTTCGGGTACAACGACTTCACCTCGACAGGCAACCTGACGAGCTTCAACACCTTCTCCACCAATATCATTGGTGGTGGACCACTCCCTGGCAATCTGGAAGTCAATGCGCTTCCTTACAACGGATCGCTGCTACAGGCGTTCACTGATGCCGGTGGCACCTTCGGCGTTGTCATCGATGTTAACACTGCAAAAGGCGAGGAAACGATAACCGCGTTTCAGTTGATCGATCTTGACTTGCCAATCGGCGAACGAGTCATCTTTGACTTTACCGGCTCACTGGCATTGCCGGATATCAACAACGGCAATGGCAAGGGCGACTATCTGATCAGCGGCTTCAACCTTGCTCCCTATATCGGCGACCGTCTGATCTTCCGGGCAGCATGGCAAGGCGCATCTGACGGCGCGGAGAGCTTCTATATCGTGCCGCTCGCAGCGGTGCCAATCCCGCCCGCCTTCGCGCTCTTTGGTGCTGGGCTTGCTGGTCTGGCTCTGATCCGGCGCAGGAAACAAGCGCCGCTCAACGTCGCGAGCGCGTAAGCGAACACGGTCGCTGGGGTTCACCCTCCAGGCGGCCGTCAGCGGCTCGGCGTCTTGCCGCAACAACGGCGCCGGGCCGCGGCTTTTGGGAACGGAAATGATCCCGAACTGGGCCGCGCCCTTCGGCTGGGTACTGTTCTGCATCGCCTGCGGCACGGTGCTGGCGATCGTGCTCGCCGGCTGCGCGGTGCCGCTGCGATGACCGGCGATCAGGTCGTGCTGGTGACCGCAATCGGCGTGCTGGCCGTAGCGTTAATCGGGGCGGCACTGGTTAGCTGGTGGGTGTGGCAGGGCGGTAGGGATACATGACGTGCACTTCGTCGTCAGTGCTCACGCCAAGGCTGTCGGCCAACCCCGGGGAGAGGTCTGCGGCCCGGCCGGTCTGTTCTTCGTGCGGCCCCCAATCGGCAACGTGGGCAAGCCGCTGCACACCGGTGTCTGCGTTGGTGACCATCGCCATCTGCGGGCCCCTCAACATTTCCTTGGGAGTGACCGAATAGTCCCAACGGGCCGCAAGGTAAAATACCCCGGGATCTAAACGCCGTGCCATCCCGGTCGTGCCGGGCGGCTGCTTTTCGAGCATGAGCCAGGGGCACTCCTCTGGCTCATACCACATGGCCAAGCCTTCGCTCGGGCTAACGCCGGTATCGTCTGGCCCCCCAAAGGTCGAGCACGTTCCCGCAGCGGCGAACAGCACGGAGCTCGGCGGTTCGGGTGGCTCTGGGGGAATTGGCTCCCCGCTATCTTCCCCAGCAATGGCGTCGGCAATCGCGCCACAGATCACGTCATAATACTGGTAGTAGATGTCCACATCGGCCCTGCTATCAACGAAGCAAGTCTCAATTAAAATGGCCGTTTCCTCGGTTGCGTTGAGAAATTTAAGATCGGTGCGTTTCTTCGGGCCGCGGTTGATCAGCCCGGATACACCGCAAATACGGTCAACGACATCGTCGGCAATCTCCTGGCCGCTCGATGACACATAAAGCACCTCGCAGCCCATGGGCTTTTGCGTGGTTTCGTAGGCGTTGAAATGCACGCTCACGTCGAGGTCGCGTGTTTTCGAATTGTGAAAATCACATATGCGCGTCAAATTCTCGGACTGATCGTCGCTCACATTGTCATGGTAGGTCGTAACTTCCACACCATTCTCGCGCAGGCCATCAGCCACGCTCTCCACCACCTTGCGCGCCTCGTCCACCTCGTCAATATAGCCCGAGGCGCCGCGGATGTGCTTGCCATGGCCGGACGAGATCACAACCTTCATGGCGCAAACCCTCCCAGCAGCCGCACCCGCAATTCATTGGTGCCCGCCGGGGCCGAGGCCACATCCAGCGCCACCGCAAACTCGCGCAGCTCCGGCTGCACCACCGGCCGCTCGCGGGTGCCGGATCTGAATTTGACGAAGCCGGTGGTCAGTCGCATGCCAATGATGCCGGTGCCGGCAATCACCCGAAACATCAGCTCGGTGCCACTAGGATCGAAAATGTCGTTGTACATGATCCCGTCGGACGACGTTTGAAAGGTGATCGTGTCGCCGACGAAGTTGCCGGGCATCGTGATCTTGACGATCGGCCCAGCCGAGCAATCGATGCCGGCACTCAGGCTTTCGCCGGCGTCGATGATCGGCCCGTTGATGATGGTCAGCGGCATGTCATTTCTCCGGTGGACAGGTGGGCGGTTGCCAGGCGAGCGTGAACTTGCGCGCGCGGGCATGTGCATTGATCGCGTTTGCGACACCCACTTGTGCGCGTTTGGGTTGGTCGCTGTCGGGGTCTTTCTGCCAAATCGAATAAAGATGGGAGATTGCTCCCTGCAATCCATCATCGATGCCCTTGAGCGCAAGCTCGCGCACGCGCTCGCGCTCGGTCGGATCGAAGCAGTCAAACGGCACCCGGCCCTCGGCCGCGCGCTCGAACTGCCCGAGCACAAGCAAGGTGATGGCCACGGTGGTGAAGCCTACGACAATGCCGATAACCCTATCCTGGGTCACCCGTGCCGTCCGAACGGGATCCGCATCGTGCCGCCACCGGCCAGCACTGTGATAAGCGCGATCAGCGCCAACAGCAGCACGATAACCCAGATGCCCTTTTTGACCTGATCCGGGATCGGCCAGACGAAGGCTTCGATCACCCATATGGCCAGATAAATAATACCGGCCAGGACAATGAGGCCGATCAGGAACCACAGCACACTGATTGCCATTTCCAGCATTATCGCCTCCTATTGCATGTCGAATAGTGAGGGAGCGCCGCCGAGTATCACTCCTTGCGCTGGCCCAAGATTGAGTGCCGGCCCCGTAGGCCCGCCAACACCCATCTGCGTTGCCAATGGCGAGCGGGCCGCAGTCATGCGGGAGAGCATTTCGGCACGGTTGCGCATCATGGCGTTGGACATGCGGCGGGCACCCAACCCAAGCCCCGCAGCCGCATAAAATCTCGGGTCTCCTGATAGGTAACCCGCGCTTGCTAGTCCAGTAGTGGCTATACCCCCGCCACCGCCGAGCATATTTCCAACCAGCCTCAACATATTTGGAAATGACGTGCTGCGGGTGGCCACCCGCATGCGGTTGATTTCCTCCGGGGTGAAGCCTTCTTTTTTTGCCGGGGAAATGCCCTTGTTGTTAGGACGGATAAAGTTTTTCAGTTCCCGCCGATAGGCGTTCTCAACGTTCATACCGGAGTTGGCCGCGCCCGCTGCATTCTCGGCGCGCTCGCGTATTGCATCAATTGCCCGCAGGCGGAATTCTGCCGCCGCATTGCCGCGGGTTTCGGCCGCCAGTTTGGCGATCTGCGCGGCGTCGCCCTTCAAGACATCGGCGGGCGAAATCTTGGCCAGATAATCGTCAAGGCCGCGCATGGCGTCACGCGCCGCCTTCTGTTCGGTGGGGTTGGTGTAATTGCGCGCAACCGCGCCAAGCTGCTTACGCAAGCTGTCGAGGTCATCGAATTTAACGCCGCCACTGAGCCCGGTCAGCGGCGACATGATGCCCTTATTGGCGGCATCGTCCAGCAGTCCACTAACCTGCGGCGCGAGCTTGGGATGTATTTCCTGGTCGATCCTGATCCGGTTAACCGTGCTCTGGATCGCTTGCGGCTTGATTTCGAGGTCAGCCGCCCGCAATGCTGCATAGCCAGCATCCACCGCCGGCTTGAGTTCGTCGGCCGTCGGCGAGCCGAGATAGCCCCTGGCCGTCCGGCCAATGCGGCCGACCGCAGATCCGATCACCGGGAGCGCCGCCCCGATGCCGCCGCCCAGCTCGGCCGCCGTGGTGACATCCTCCCCCCGTGCCAAGGCATCCGCAGCCGATATGCCGGCCCCTGATAGCCCCCCAGCCACGACCCTTTGCCCGAGCGTGCCAACCCCGCCCAGCGCACGGGCGCCCAGTGCGGTTGCCCCGAGAGGGGCCAGCGCCAGCGAACCGCCAAGCATCTGCGCCGCCGCCGAGGCAATCGGCTGCTCCTTTTCAACCTCGGCATAGCGGGCCTGCCGCTTCGGCAGATTGGCCGCATAGCGTTCCGACCATGACGCCCCCGGCTCCCCAGCACCGCTAAGTGGTTGCGCTGCGGCTTTGAGGGCCGCTTCGGCCTGCGGGATATAGGCCCCGAGCACGGGAATTCCGCGCAACACCATGCCGGCGGACACATCATCGGCGGGCGGACGGGTCGTTGGCTTGAAATCAGCCCATTCGTCACCGCCCCCGGCAGGCGCTGCTGTAGGATTGAAATCGGCCCATTCGTCCGCCATCACGGCACCGTGCCCAATCGCCCGTCGGGTAGAATGATCTGCGTTCCGCTCGGGAGTTTGCGAGCGGCTCCAGGCGATGTAACCCGCACCGGAGCCGCGGTTGCAGCCGGAGTGGCCGGTTCCGACGCGGTAGCCGGTGGTTTGCGCGTTGCCTCATCATGCGCGGCATGCGCGGCCTTCCGGCGGTCCATCAGGTCGCGCGGGACGCCGCCCCGGCCGCGGAATGCCTCCTGCTCCCTTCGGGTTAATTCATCCTGCAGTTGATCGAACTTGGACAGCGCCCCCGTCGAACTGTCGGTGGGCTGGATTTCATATCGCTCGACGTATTTCTGCGCCTCTGCGATACCCATGCCGGCGCCGGTCAATGCGCGCAGCAGGGCCTCAGTCCCCGATTTCACCTTGCGGGCGACCTCGCCTTGCTCGCCTGCATTCAAATAGGTTTTTACCTTGCCGGTGATGGTATCGGTCGCCATCCCACTTGCGATTTTTGCTCGGATGGCCGGGGCTTCATCGAGAAACTTGCCTCCCATGGCAATTGCTGCCGCCGTTTCAGCCGGTAGCGGTTTGCCTTCCTCGTTGAGCGCGCCACCACCAGCAACCCAGTTTCTTACCTTTGGATCGTTGGTATCCAACCCCTGCGCCTGTGCGATAGCGCGGCGCTGGTCCGCCTGCGCTACAAGATTGCCCTCGGTTTTCGATTTATAGAAATCCTGCATGAACGCGGATTTCTGCTCGGGTGTTGCATCCGGCCCGAGCACATCGCGCATGGCCGTTTGAGCCGGGGAAACTGCGTTAGCCGGATCGTTGCGGGCAAACGTGCGCTCGAAATTGGATTGCGACTGTGCCGCCTGTGACCGCTGGAATGCATCTTGCGCCTTCTGATGCGCCAGCACCGCCTTGGCTTGCGCCTGCCGGGTATCAAGCCCCGCCCCACCCATGTAGCCCTGCAGGGCGTTGCCCCAGGTGCTCTCGCCCCGCAGCGGGTTGGACGGCGACAGCAGCCCCAGCCCCAGCCCGATCAGGCTATTGCTGCGGCTGGTGACCGCATCGCCAAAACCCACCGGCTCGCCGGCGGGGTTCTGCGCCTGAAACATGTCCATGAGGCTATTCGGCATCTTGCGCCCCTGTTGTGGTGGTGGCCCTTCGGCAACAGCGGTCTGGTTGTCGCCGGGTACGCCGCCGTTCCATTTGGCGGCCAAGCCCAGGCCGGTCAGGTCGATTGGCTCCGCCTTGAAATTGGCATCGGTGGGAAAATTCTTCGGCGTGTATCCCATCTGGTGGGCGCCCGCCGCAGAGATATCGATGCCGCGCCCGGTCGATGGCGCCGGGCCGATATCGGTCTGCTGCATCGGAAACGGCCGGTCGGATCCCGGCGGCGTCACGTTGTACCACTTGCCCAGGCCGCCCCGCGTCGGCAGCGCAATGCCCTGCTGGCTGTCAGGGATCGACCGCCCGCCGACCTGATAGGCCGCCGAGCCGGGCCGGTCCTGCGGGTCGAACCACCCGAACGGCGGTAGCTGCGAATACCAGGAGCCGCGCGGCATCAGAGAAGGCCCAGAAGACCGCCGCCGAGCGCACCTATGCCGGCTCCCGCCGGGCCGCCGAACGAGCCGCCAATGCCGGCACCCGCGGCAGCGCCGCCGAACAGCTTCTGCAGTGTGGATGGCTGATTGATCGGTGTGGTGGAGGTTCCGAACTGCGTACCACCAAGTGCGCCGGCCTGGCCGGCGATTGCCGACAGCCGCGCCACCTGCTCCCACGGCCGCGCTTGCTGCGCGTTGTACATCTTGATCTGATCGTCGAGTTGTTTCTGCGCCCGCTCCGAATAAAATTGCCCGATATTTGCCAACCCCTGCGCTGGGGCCAATCGAGCCTCATCGAGCGTCGGCATCAATTGCGACCATTGGCCGGCGCGCTCCAAGCCGCCGGTGGCAATCTTCTGCATCTGATCCTGTCTGCGGGCGTAGTCTTGCGCCAGCACCGGATCCGCGGCCTCTGCCATTGCCCGCGCGGCCACGTCTGTGTGCTGGCCCGAGCCATAGCGGCCGGCACCGCTCATGCTTGAACCGATCTTGTCGCTGATCTGCCGATTGCTGGTGTTGAGAATGTTTTGAAGGTAGGGGTTCTGGTCGCCCTGCGCCTGCTCATAGAGCGACTTCAATTCAGGGGAGAGCCCCTGATTTTGGATCATGTTGAGGCCGAGCGCACGTCCGGCATTAACCCCCGCAGTGCCGGTGGCGGCGTCCGGGCTTAAAATACTGGTCTGGCCGGCGAGCCCTGCCTGGGTCAGGGAATGCGGGTCGGCCAAGGTCGCCCCGGTCCACGGCTGATAGCCGATGTCGTTGTCGGAATACCAACGGGCGAGGTTCATCGACTGCTGCAGTTGCGGCTGCGCCGGCGCCCACGGGTCTTTGGTTTGCTGGGTTTGCTGTGTGACAGGTTGCTGGCCGCCGCTGCTCATAGCGGTTTCTCCATGATGATATGTTTCATGCGATAGCCCCGCGTTTTCAGATACCGCGACCAGCCGGGCCGACAGATCGGCCGACACATGACGCAACCGGCATCGCGTAGCATCTGCTCTAATTCAGGGATCAGGGTTTGCCATTGCTCGCGGCCAAATCCGGCGGTCCAGATGATGTCGCCGCAATTCTTGCCGTTCATCTGATGGACGCGAACACCGATCAACGCCTGCGCTATCTCGCCGTCCATCACCAGCACAAGCCGCGCTTCGCGGCGCCGGATTTGCCCGATCAGGTCGGCTACGCTCTCATGCGATCGTTTGGCAATCCGGGGTAAGAACGGCAACCAATGATGCGCCCATGCTTCGTGCTCGGTCAGCGGGATCGCGACCAGGCGCACGTCATTTCAACCGCGGATCATGGTTTCGACAGCTGCTTCAAAATTTGAACTGCCACCACTCGCGGAACAAAATGCAGAAATCCAATGAAATCCCTCCGATAGAGTTGCCGAGCCGGCACATGAGATTGCGGCCGCATAGCTAGCAATGGGTTGAAAGTTCGTTGGTACAGTTTGGTTCATCTGTGTTGTGGCATCGGCGTAAACGTACAAATGCGACACTCCAAACCCGGCTGTGTCGTTATTGGATGTTCCATAACAGCTTGCAGCAATATCTTCCTCGGCCCAGGTCAGAAAATATGCTTTACTGTTTACTATCTCGTATGGTCCTCCTGGCGGGGCCAGGCCGCTACCGGCGGGGCCCTGAACTCTGATATTCCTGCGATTGAACCAACTGATAACTTGACGGTGCGCTGCATCATTTGCAAACTGTGCTGATCCGTTTGAATAGCACAGCCCAATCAGCGAGCGGGTGTCGTCCCCGGTCAGGATTTCGGTCCCGATATTACCGGCAGTGGCACTGGTTGAATGCGCGCCGGTGCGAAAATCGGCAGTGATCACTCCTGCATTGTTGAACACATAAACATAGTAGAGCGTAGCCGCCGCAAGATTTTGCGCGGCCACGCCCCCGACGAATGCGCTGGTATTGGCCAGCCCCGTAATGCCTGCGGATGGGATGGAATAGTTTATGCCGGCAATCTTGATCCGGTCGCCGTTGACCGGCAAATAGCTCAGTGCCGTTGCGCTGACATACGCCAGCCGCCCACACTGCGGCACCGCCCCTGATGCACCAGACCATAACGAAACCCAACTGGTG
>Ga0207428_10001889_pt1 | contig 21308 bp, 16 predicted proteins | sample RhiMethybrSRZTD1_FD_187600 | JGI IMG/M metagenome (GOLD analysis project Ga0207428, IMG submission 187600) | Populus rhizosphere microbial communities from Tennessee, USA - Rhizosphere MetaG P. TD hybrid SRZTD1 (SPAdes) (version 3) | ecosystem: Host-associated > Plants > Roots > Rhizosphere >...
CGCGTCGAAAAGGGCTAGCCGCTCTCGCGCGAAGCGCGAGAGTGCGGCTACCTGAAAAAACAATAGTCGCACACCGCGCCTGCGGCGCGGAGCGACTAGCCGCTCTCGCGAAGCGCGAGAGTCACTCGACGGCGACGGTTCCGGTCGGGGTGACGACCGCGCCGGAGATCACCCCCGTCGCGACTGCCCCCGGCCAGATCACCGCGTGCGAGACGCGCGCGCCCACCGCGACCCGCGCGCCCGCGCCGACGACCGCATCCGGACCGACGGTGGCGTCGGCCTCGACGACGGCGCCCGCCTCGATGCGACAGGGGGCGATGATGCGCGCGCGGCCGTCGATCGCCGCCGCCGGATCGACACCCACGAGAGGCCCGGGCGGATCTCGCAGCAGCGCCGGATCGCGCAACAGGGCCACGTTGCCCGCCAGGTAGCGCTCCGGGGTCGAGTGCTCGGCGAAGTACCTCGTGTGCGCGATCGCCGAGATCGTCTCGCCCGCCAGCAACGCCGGTATGTAGGCATCGCGGATGACGTCAGACACGACCGGCTGCAGGCGATCCAGCAGCGCGGGCGTCACCACGTGTATGCCCGTGAACATCCGCTCCGTCACCGCACCCTCCGGCGCGCGCGGCGATCGGGCGTCGAGGATGCTGACCACGCGCCCGGTAGCGTCGACGCCGATGGCGCCCCACCGCCGCGGCTCGGGATCATCGCGAAGCAACATCGTCGCCGTGGGTCGTTCCTGAGCGTGCGACGCCAGCAGCGCCGGCAGATCGAGATCCGCCACGACCTTGGCGTTCATCACCAGCAGCGGCCCCGCTCCGAACAGGGGCCGTGCCTTGGCCAGGCCACCGCCGGTTCCGAGCAGCTCGCTCTCGACCGAATAAGCGATCTCGATGGCCGAGGCCGGAGCGCCACTGAGCACGCGTTCACCCAGTACGGCCTGAACCATGTCCCCGCGATGGAACACGTTGACCACCGCCCGGCGAGCACCGGCCCGCGCGGCCGCATGCAGTCCGAAGCGGATCGCCGGGTAGCCGCACACGGGGACCAGCGGCTTCGGGGCCGCCAGACCGAGGGCGCCGAGCCGGGTCGACCGGCCCGCCGCGAGCAGCATGACGTTCACGCCCGTCATCTTGGCATTAACCGGAGGCCCCTGGGAGGCCCCACCGCGATCGTGCTATGTGAACGGCCATGAAGATCTGTGTCATTGGGACCGGTTACGTGGGTCTTGTCGCCGGCGCAGGGTTCTCCGACATGGGCAACGACGTCACCTGCTGTGACGTCGACGCGGAGAAGATCGAGGGTCTCAAGCGCGGCGTGATGCCGATCTACGAGCCGGGCCTCGACAAGCTCGTCATGCACAACGTCGCCGAGGGCCGCCTGCTGTTCACGACGGACGTCGCCAGCGGGGTCGCTGGCGCCGAGGTGATCCTGCTGGCGGTCGGAACGCCGCCCGGGCCCGACGGCTCCGCCGACCTGTCGTTCATCTTCAAGGCCGCCGAGCAGGTCGCCAAGGCGCTCACCGGTTGGTCGGTGCTGGTGACCAAGTCGACGGTCCCTGTCGGCACGGGCGACAAGATCGAGGCGATCGTGAAGAAGCACGCGAAGCACGAGTTCGCCGTCGCGTCGAACCCCGAGTTCCTCAAGGAAGGGGACGCGGTCAACGACTTCATGAAGCCCGACCGCGTCGTCATCGGCGCCGACGACAAGCGCGCGGTCGACACCTTGCGCGCGCTGTACGCCCCGTTCACGCGCACGAGCGACCGGATGCTGGTGATGGATCGCCGGTCGTCGGAGCTGACCAAATACGCGGCCAACTCGATGCTGGCGACGCGCATCTCGTTCATGAACGACCTCGCCAACCTGTGCGAGCTGCTGGGCGCGGACATCGAGCTGGTGCGCAAGGGTATGGGCTCCGACGGACGCATCGGCCCCAAGTTCCTGTTCGCAGGCCCGGGCTTCGGCGGCAGCTGCTTCCCGAAGGACCTGCGGGCCGCGGTCAGCACCGGCAAGGAGGTCGGCTACGACCTGTCGATCCTGAACGCCGTCGTCGCGGTGAACGAACGGCAGAAGAAGAAGCTGGGTGAAAAAGTGCTCGCGCACTTCGGCGGCGACGTGAAGGGCAAGCGCATCGCGGTCTGGGGGCTGGCATTCAAGCCCGGCACCGACGACACGCGCGAAGCGCCCGCGCTCGTGCTGATCGACCAGCTGCTGGCCGGCGGCGCGACCGTGTGCGCGACCGATCCGGTGGCGATGGAGATCGTGCGCAAGCAGCTGGGCGATCGCATCGAGTACGAAGAGTCGAACTACGGCTGCGCGAAGGGCGCGGACGCGCTGGTGCTGGTCACCGAATGGCACGAGTTCCGGCGCCCGTCGTTCGAGCGCCTCAAGTCGTTGATGAAGCAGCCCGTGCTGTTCGACGGCCGCAACATCTGGAGCCCGGCGGAGGTTCGCGCGGCCGGCTTCACGTACTACGGCATCGGCCGCGGCAAGGTCGGCGCGGGCCTCGCCTAGTCGCCACTCTCGCGCTACGCGCGAGGGCGGCTAGTCACCCGCGGCGATCAATCACGCCTCGCCTGCAGACCGGAGCCAGGCGCGCCGCCGACGGAGATCGTCCTGGCGTTCTGCTCGAAGTGGAACGCGAACCTCTGGCTGCCCACGCGCATCTGCACCCAGACGAAGCGCGCGTCGGGAAAGATCGGGACGAACACGATGCCGCTGGTCCCTTGCCCCGGAAACAGCGTGTTCCTGCGCAGCGCCTCGTTCGACCACGCCTGGCGCTGCTGCTCCAGGCTCGCGAGCCCACCGCTTCGCTGAGCGGCGTCGCTGGTCATCAGGTTGGCGGTTGAGACGGTCTGGAGGCCGGTCGTACCATCGGCCTGGCCGCTCGCGACGGCGGCCACATCCGTGACCGCGCTCAGCATCACCAGCGTCCCCAGCGCCGCCTGGCTGTTCGCCGCGGCCGCGCGATCGACCGATTGCTTCTCGTCTATCCTGGCGAGCACCGCCTCCGGATCAATCACCTTCTCGGATGACCGGCAGGATTCGACCGCGGGCGACGAACAGGGCGAGTGCCAGATCTTCTGCGGGCCGATCTCCAGCCGCGACTCGGTTCCGTTCTGGATCTCGACCCTGAGTGCCAGGGTGTCACCCTGTTGACGCTCGAACGCAGTCGCGACGCGGATACCGCCCCGTTCTTGTTGAACCGACGCGCGGCCGCCGACCCAGATGACGTCCGGGGTGCGCGGCTCGAGGCGATAGATCGGGGCCGGCGTCGCGCAGCCGAACAGCAGCGCCGCGATGAACACCAGCGCCGGAATCGAAAACGTCAGCGCCCAGCCGTAAGGGGAGTCGACACGGTTTGAAGCCATGCCGTCCCACCAGGCAACCCGCGTGCCAATCGAGACTTCACGCGCGGGCTAAGACAGGTGAGCCGGGGCCGGCACACCTGCGGCCCCGGTCACATCTCGCTTCGTCAGTGCGCTCCGTGCGGGAGCTGCTTACGCGCTGCCGGCCGTGACGGACGGCGAGATCGAGATCGGGCCCGACCCGGTGGGGCGCCGGACGCGCGGGCGGTCATTGCCGCCGTTCGTGTCGGCGGGGATGGCCGCGGCGTCCACCTCGGGGGGAACGTACGCGGGTGACGAGCGGCGGCGCGGGTGCGTCGTCTCGTAGCGGCCGGCCGCGATCTCGACGCGATCGGCGTAAAGGCGCAACACGCCGATCAGCCCGACCGCTTCCGGCGGCATCGCGTAGGACTGCCCTTCGTACACGACGGACGCGCGCGGGCCGACCAGTACGGGGACACGCAGCGCGAGATCGCGGGGCTGGAGCTTGAGAGGACGCAGCCGCTGCCGTTCCTCGGCGAGGAGGATGGCAGGCGCCTTGCCGGAGACCTCGTTCTGCGGCTCCGCGTTGTACTCGCGCAACCACTCGCCGAGCTTCTCGGCGGCGTCGGCCTCGTCGACGAAGTTCGCCGTCTTGAAGAACGCGAGCTTGAGCCAGTTGCCGAGGTTGGTCCCCGGGCCGCGCTCCGCGCCGCGGCGGGCGCGCACCTCGACGCCGACGCCCAGCTCGAGCGCCGCGTACGCGAACGACTGGTCCCACTCGGTCACCTGACCGTCGTCATCGGCGCGCACGCCGATCGGGCGCGGCCGATCGAACGCCGCCAGCAACGGGACACCGCCCATCACGGCGTGGTGCGCCGCCAGCGTGCGTACGCAGGTCTCGACGCTCTGGTCGGGCACCAGCGACGCCACGACGTAGCGCGAATACTCCAGCCGCGACACGAAGAACGACAGCGTCCGATCGCCGCCCTCGCGGTACCGCACGTCGACCTGGCCGAAGCCGTGACGCGCGATCTCGCCGGGAATGCGATCGTGATCGCTGAGCGGGCGGGTCCGCCGCGGCCGCACGCTGGCGATCAGCGAATACAGCGCGCTCTTGCCGCCGTCGTAGCCCGCGGCCCGTGCCCGCGACACGATCTCCAGCGACCGCAGGTTTGGCTCCTTGAGAAGGAGGTCGACAACGAATGCCCTGAAGGGCTGCGCCTTGGAAGGGCGGCCCACTCCTCGTTTCGCGTTTTCTTTGTCCACGCGCGATCTACGAGCGAGACGCTATTTGGATACACGGAAATTTCTCCGTTGGGAGTGCGTAACCTACCGTGCGGAATTACGGAGTGGTTTTCAGGGAACGCCGGACATCACGGCGCTCGATCGCCAGCTCTATCAGGCGGGTCACGAGCGCACTCGGGGAAAGCCCCGACGCCTGCCACATCTTCGGGTACATCGAGACGGCGGTGAATCCGGGGATGGTGTTCACCTCGTTGACGTACAGCGCGCCGAGGTCGCGCGTGACGAAGAAGTCGACGCGCGCCATGCCGGCCAGCTCGAGCGCGCGAAACGTCGCCACCGCCTGCGTCTGCACGCGGGCGATCATGTCGGGCGGGAGCTCGGCCGGGATCTTCCAGCTCGCGCCCTCCGGATCGACGTATTTGGCGTCGTAGGAATAGAAGCCGTCCTTGTGGTGGACGACGATCTCGCCAGGGATCGACGCCTGGGGATCGTCGTTACCCAACACCGCACATTCGATCTCGCGCGCGTCCACCGCGCGCTCGACCAGGACCTTGCTGTCGAACGCGAGCGCGGCGCGCACCGCGCGCTCGAGATCGCCCGGACCGGCCGCACGCGATACGCCGACCGACGAGCCCGCGTTCGCCGGCTTGACGTAGCGGGGATAGCCGAGATCGGGGAGGGCGCGCAGCGCGGCGGCCGCATCACGCCGGAACGCCGCCGCCGTGACCACGCCGAAGTCGACCACCGGAATACCGGCGTCGCGCAGCAGCCGCTTGGCGACGTCTTTGTCCATCCCGATCGCGGAGCCGAGCACGCCGGCGCCGACGTAGGCGACACCCGCGAGCTCGAACGCCCCCTGCACCGTCCCATCCTCGCCGAAGGTGCCGTGCAGGACCGGGAACACGACGGTGTCGCTGTCGAGCGCGTCGAGCGCGCCGCCCGGCGCGGTCGCCACCAGGGCGTCCTCCATGGCGACGGCCGGCGCGCCGGCGTCGAGCCTGACCGCCCGCGGATCGCCCGCGGCGGCCTCCAGCGTCCGCTCGGATTCGCGGTGCCAGTGCCCGGCCTTGTCGATGCCGACCAGGACCGGCTCGAAGCGGGTCCGGTCGAGCGCCGACAGCACGTTGCGCGCCGACAGCAGCGAGATCTCGTGCTCCGCGGAGCGACCACCGAACAGGATGATGACGCGCGTCTTCTTCATCTATCCACCTTGTCACCTTGGCTTGAGCTTGAGCTCGGAAAACACGAACGACCATTCGTCGACAATCTGGGCGATCACCTTGCCGAGCGGCTTGCCCGCGCCGTGGCCGGCGTGGCTCTCGAGCCGCAGCAGCACCGGCCGCCCCTTGCGATGCGCCGCCTGCAGGCGCGCCGTCATCTTGCGTGCGTGCATCGCATCGACGCGCGTGTCCGACGCGGCCGTGTGCAGCAAGACGGAGGGATACGCGACGCCGTCGCGCACGTGATGGTACGGGGAATAGGCCGCCAGCCAGCGGAAGGCTTCCGGATCCTCGGGCGAGCCGTATTCGGGAATCCACAGGGCGGCAATGCGGAAGTGATGATAGCGGAGCATGTCCAGAAGCGGGACACCGCAGACGACCGCGCGAAACAGCTCCGGCCGCTGCGTCAGCACGGCGCCCACCAGCAGGCCGCCGTTCGACCGGCCCGAGATCGCCAGCCGCGCCGCGCTGGTGACGCGGTTCGCGATCAACCATTCGGCCGCGGCGACGAAATCGTCGAACACGTTCTGCTTGCTGCCGAGCATGCCGGCGCGGTGCCATTCCTCGCCGTATTCACCGCCGCCGCGCAGCACCGCCAGCGCGTACGTGCCGCCGGCTTCGAGAAACGGGATCGCCGACGGGGTCCAGCCCGGCAACATGCTGTGATCGAAGCCGCCGTAGCCGGTGAGCAGCGCGGCCTGCGCGCCGTCGCGCTTGACGCCCTTGCGATGCGCGAGGAACAGCGGCAAGCGCGTGCCGTCGCGCGACGTCACCATCACCCGTTCCACCTCGTAAGCGGCGCCGTCGATCGGCGCTTGCAGCTTCCGCCACGCCGTGGCGGCGGGCGTGGCGGTCGCGACGTCGACGCGGAAGATCTCGGTCGGCACGAAGAACGACGTGAACCCATAGAAGACCTCGGCGACGTCGCGTGAACCGGTCAGCCCGGTGAGGGCGCCCAGCCCCGGCAGCGGAATGTCGCCGCGCGGCGCGCCGTCCGCCGAATAGAGGCGCAGGCGCAGCGCCGCGTCCTGCAGCGAGGCGGCCGCCAGCCCGCCGCGGAAGTAGACGACGTTCTGCAGGACCTCGCCCGACTCCTTGATCAGCTCCTTCCAGCGCGCGCGTTCGGGACGCGCGGGATCGACCGCATAAAGTCGCCCGCGCGACGCGCCGCTGGTCGTGAACAGATACAGCCGATCGTCCAGCATCTCGACGACGTTGAACTTCGCCGGCTCGCCCGCGGCGACGGCGACCGGCGCACCGCCTGCCCGCACATCGGCGACGTAGACCTCGCTCTTCGACCAGCCCTGGCTGACCGTGATGGCGAGCCAGCGGCCGTCGGGCGACAGCTCGACGCCGGGCCAGTCGGTCATGTCGCGGCCGTCGCCGAACAGCTTGCGGTCCTTGGCGGGATCGTCGCCCAGCCGGTGGTGGAACACGGCGCGGTGATATTTCACCTCGGCGGCGGGGACCTCGCCCGGCGCCGGGTAGCGGGTGTAGTAGAAGCCGCGCCCATCGGGCGTCCACGCCAGCGAGCAGGAGCGGGTGCGCGGGATCTCGTCGGCGCGATCCTTGCCGGTCGCGACGTCGCGCACCCGCAACACCGATTCCTCGCTGCCGTCGTCGGACACGCCGTAGGCCACCAGCGCGCCGTCATCGGAGGGGAACCACCAGTCGAGCGCCCGCGTGCCGTCGGCGCGATCCTGATTCACGTCCACCAGGGCTCGATCGTCGCCACCCGCGCCGTCACGGAGATAAAGCACGGGCTGGTTCTGCTTCCCGTCGCGACGCGTGTAGAAGTAGCGGCGCCCGCCCGACTTCAGCGGGCGCGAGACGGGGACGCCGATCGAACCGATCTCGTAGAGCTGCCAGAATCGCTTCTCCAGGCCCGCCCGGCCGGGGACCCGATCGAGCGCCCGCCGCGTGGCGGCGTTCTGCGCGTCGGTCCATTGCTTCACCTCGTCCGCGTCGGCGTCCTCGAGCCACCGGTACGGATCGGCGACGTCGACGCCGTGCAGGTGGTCGACGACGTCGTCCTTGCGCGCGACGGCGGGCGCAGGCGGCTTGGCGGAGGCCACGGCCGACGACAGTAACACCGCCGCCATCACGGAGATCCGCGTCGCCGCGCTCATAGGATATCGCGTCCGTGCATCCGCCGGCGCAGCCAGGGTGAGAACAGCAGCAGGATGAACGCCGCGGCCAGCGGCGCCACCACGAACACGAGGTAGAAGTCGGCCTGGCCGCCCAGCGCGTGGAACAGCTCGCCCCGCCCGATGCGCTCGCTCAGCGCCGCGAGCTGTCCGGCGACCAGCTCGGCGATGCCGGTGGAGAGGTACCACATCCCCATGAAAAACGCCCCGAGCCGCACCGGGGCGAGACGCGTGACCAGCGACAGACCGATGGGCGAGACGCACAGCTCGCCGACGGTGTGAAACAGGTAGGCGGCGACGAGCCACAGCGGGCTCACCAGCGCGCCGGCGGCATTTCGCTGCGCGCCCACGACCATGAACACGAACCCGAGGCCCATGAACGCGAGGCCGGCCGTCATCTTGATCGGCGTGCTCGGCTCGCGGCCGCGCCGGGCCAGCAGCTGCCAGAGCGCGGCGAACACCGGGCCCAGCAGCAGGATGAAGACCGGATTGAGCGACTGGAACCAGGCGGCGGGCACCAGATGGCCGAAGGCGTCGCGGTCGGTGCGCTCTTGCGCGAACAGGTTCATCGACGACCCCGCCTGCTCGAACCCCGTCCAGAAGAAGATCACGAAGAAGAAGATCACGAGCAGCGCGATGATGCGGTCGCGCTCCTCGCGCGTCAGCCGCGTGTGCGCGACCTTCTCGCCCGCGCCGGATGCGCTCCGGGTCGGCGCCAGACCGATGCCGGGCAGGTAGCGGTCTCTCAGCGCCACGTAGCAGATGAGACCCAGGACCATCCCCACGCCGGCGGCGCCGAAGCCGTAGTGCCATCCCCAGTGCGGGCTCGCCGCCAGGTATCCGCACACCAGCGGCCCCAGCAGCGCGCCGGTGTTGACGCCCATGTAGTAGATGGTGAAGCCGGGGTCGCGACGCGGATCGCGCTCGCGATAGAGCTGTCCGACCATCGTCGACGCGTTGGCCTTGAAGAAGCCCGTCCCGACGACGACCAGCACCAGACCGACGAAGAACGCGCCCGCGATCGGCGTCGCCAGGCAGAAGTGCCCCGCCGCGATGATCAGACCGCCGATCAACATGGCGCGGCGCGTGCCCAGCCACCGATCCGCCGCCGCGCCGCCCAGCACCGGCAGCACGTAGGCGAAGAACCCGTACCAGCCGTACAGCCGCTGCGCGGGCGCCCGATCCCAGCCCATCCCGCCGTGCTGCGTGTCCACGAGGTAAAGCACCAGCAGCGCGCGCATCCCGTAGTAGGAGAAGCGCTCCCACATCTCGACCGCGAACAGCAGATAGATGCCGCGCGGCTGCTTCATCTCGCCCGCCGGCGTTGTCGCGATGGGCGCGGCGTCCGTCAAACGCTCACGCGCAGGCGGCGGAAGCCGGAGCGGAGCGCGACGGGCGCCGCGCCGAACCGACCGGGGAGGGGATGCCCGCAGTGCGCGCACGCACCGTCCTTCAGGGCGAAGTGCGTGATCGCGTACCAGTCGCGCCCGATCAGCGGCCGCGTACAGCGCGCGCAAAACGTCGTCTGTCCGTCCTCGTCATGCACGTTGCCGACGTAGACGTAGCGCAGGCCCGCGGCGCGCGCGATGGCGCGGGCGCGGCGCAGCGTCTCCGGTGGCGTCGCCGGCAGGTCGGTCATCTTGAAGTCGGGATGGAACGCGGTGAAGTGAAGCGGCACGTCCGGTCCCAGGTTGGCGGCGAACCAGGCGGCGAGGCGCCCGAGCTCTTCGTCGCTGTCGTTGTGCCCGGGGATCAGCAGCGTCGTCACCTCGAGCCAGGTGTCGCTCTTGTGACGGATCCACTTCAGCGTCTCGAGCACGGGCTCGAGATGGGACGCCGTCGTCTTGCGATAGAACTCCTCGGAAAACGCCTTGAGGTCGACGTTGGCGGCGTCGGCGTCGGCGTACAGCTCGGGGCGGGCCTCGTCGGTGACGTAGCCGGCGGTGACGAGGACGTTCTTCACGCCGCGCCGCCGCGCCGCGCGCGCGATGTCGATGACGTATTCGGCCCAGATGACGGGGTCGTTGTAGGTGTAGGCGATCGACGGCGCGCCCTGCGCGGCTGCGAGATCCACCACCTCGTCCGGCGTGTTGCGCCGCAGCCCCTGCTCGTCGAGCTTCGCCTTCGAGATGTCCCAGTTCTGGCAGAACTTGCAGCCGAGGTTGCAGCCCGCGGTTCCGAAGCTCAGCACGGGCGTGCCCGGGTGGAAATGGTTGAGCGGCTTCTTCTCGATCGGATCGATCGCGAACCCGGTCGAGCGCCCATAGCCGAGCTGTACCAGCTTTCCGCCGTGGTTCTGCCGGATGAAACAGAAGCCCGCCTGACCGTCGGCCACGCGGCAGTAGCGCGGACAGAGCGTGCACAAGATCCGCCCATCGGGCTGCGTCGACCAGTAACGCGCCGTCGGTGCCGAATCAGTAGGGCCGTTGACCGGAGATGTTTCCGCCGGGGGCATAATCGCAGATGACCGTATTGTGGTACGTGAGCGCCGGGCAGTCGACGATCGCGCAGCCGATTCGCACGCTGGCCCGCCAGACGACCTGGGTGTAGTGGCCGGCGTTGCCGATGGCCCCGCTGGCGTAGTCGTAGTTCGGCGCTTCCTTCATCCACAGCGTCATCGCGTCGGCGGGGGTGGCGTTTCCGCTCGAGCCGTAGATGTTCTCGCCGACGTAGCCGTCGCCTCCCAGCGCCTGGTAGTCGGCCGACCGATTCGCGTTATGGCTGAGCAAGCCCATCGTTCCCTGGCACCCGATCGCGTAGTTGTAGACCGAGTCGGCGAGCACGCCGTCCCAGCTGACGGGCGGCAACGCGGGCGACGGCGGCGGATTCAGCGGGCCGCTGCGCGCCTGGTTGTGGGCGGCGACAAACGCGTCGATCAGGTCCTGCGTCAGCGGATTGGTCACGCTGCCCGACCCGCCGCCCCCGCCGGCGCCACCACCCGATCCACCCCCGCCGGAGCCCGTGGGGCCGTCGCTCAAACCTCCCTCACAGCCGGCAATGACGGTGAGAAAACCGAAGACAGCGAGCCAGCGCATGCGGACCTCCCGTCGGTGACGAGGCTCAACTATGACAGAGCTAGCGCGCGCGGGGGAGGGCGGGGGGCAACGTGTCGAGGAAGGCGCTCATCAGCTCCTCGATGTGCTCGGGATGATCGGCCTCGCGATCGACGTGGTCGCGCGCGTGCCACAACACCCGACCGTCGTAGGTCGACACCAGCGTCATCGAGACGTACAGCTCGTCGCCCGCAAACATCGGATCATCGTAGTCGACGTTGCCGTCGTGCGTGTGGACCGGCCCACCGAGCGGAACGATGATGCCAACGCCGACGTGCGGGCCGCGGCCGTAGTAGACCGGCGCGCCCCGTACGACCCCCGGCGGGCTCCCACCTCCACGCCAGGCGCCACCACCCATGGGAATCGGCGCGCCGCGCGGCGTCCCGATCGGCGCGCCCCGCGGCGCCACCGACATGCCGCCCGGCGTCCCGCGCCAGCCACCGCCGCTGACCGGCGCGCGCCCGACCGTCGTCCCGCGTGGAACGCTCCCGCCGCCCCGACCGATGCCCGAGCCGCCGTTGCCGCCGCCTTTCGACGACGCCACGATGGCCAGGATCACCACCGCGACGATGGCGACGAAGAACACGCCCGTCAGGATGCTCGCGGTCCGCTTCCCGGGCGTCGTGACCGCGCCTTTCACGTTCAGGTAGAGGACCGCATCCGCCTGCGTCGCCCATCCCACGCGCGCCGCAAGATCGGGCGCGATCAGCCGCGGCGTCGCGAGCGCGCCCTCGGCCCCGCCCTCGCGGCTGTTGGCGAACGCGAGCACGCCGTTGGCGAGACCGCCGATCTCGTCGCCGTTCACGAGCAGCGTCCCATCCTGTCCGTAGATCCCATCCCAGCGCGACGACAGATCGACGTCGTAGCCACGCGCGCGCAGCGTCTGCTCTGTGAGGCGCATGATGTCCGCCGATACCTTCTGGCCCAGCGCCGCCGCTTGCGCAGGATCGTTGTCGCCGAACTGGTCGACGACGACGAACACATCGGGCGGCAACACCGCGACCCGGCCCGGCGTGTAGGCGCGAGCCGCGTAGCCCGGGTCGACCATCGGCTGGGGCGCGATCGCGCATCCCGTCGCCCAACCGGTCACGGCGACGGCGAGGGCGAACGCCGAACGTCGGAGACTGAACAACGTCACCGGGTCCAAATTAGCACGTCGCGCCTCTTGCCCGGGTGACCGCCGCCACGCCTGAGTCGATGGTAGGATTGCGTCGTGGCTGCCCTCACACGCGCCGCGGTCGCGGTTTTCGCCCTCGTGGGTGTGGCCACCGCGACCGCGCTGGCGGCGCCCGCGTCGACGCTGAAGGTGGTGGTCGACAAGGGCAAGGTCGACCTCAAGGCCCACCGCCTCGAGGTCAAGATGTCGCGGCCGGCGGGGAAGGTGAAGATCACCGTCTACGACGAGTCGAACGCCAAGCTCGCCGACGAGGAGCAGGACTTCACCGGGCGCGCGGGCGGGACGCCTCTGATCGTCACCTGGAACCCGTCCAGCGACGCCGCGGTCGCGAAGATCGAGCTGCGCGCCTACGACGCGCAGGGCAACTGGGTCGGCGTCGAGCTCGCGCCCTGGTTCGTCAACATTCCGCACGACGACGTGAACTTCAAGACCGACTCATCCGAGATCGACGCGGCCGAGGTGCCCAAGGTCGAGGCGGCCTACGGGAAGATCGCCGAGGCGCTGGCCAAGGACGCCGCGTCCGGGCGCATGCACGCGGGCATCACGCTCTACATCGCCGGCCACACCGACACCGTCGGCAACCCGACGCACAACTTCAAGCTGTCGCAGGACCGCGCCCGCTCGATCGCGGGCTGGTTCCGCAAGCGCGGCGTCAAGATCCCGATCTCCTACGAAGGCTTCGGCGAGACGTCGCTGGCGGTCAAGACCGCCGACAACATCGACGAGGTGAAGAACCGCCGCGCCGACTACATCCTCTCCGACGGCCCCCCGACCCTATCGGCCGCCTTCAAGCCGTCCTGGAAACGGATCCCGTAGTCCGCTACAGCGCGTAGCCGCCGGCTTCGATGACGTGTTTGGCGATCTTGCGGCGCAGCGAGAACGTGTTGACGCGATCGAGGTTGTAGTAGTTGTCGATGTCGCGCATCTCGCGGCCCCACTCCTCGTCCTGCGACATCCACATCATCATCTCGCGCAGCATGTCGAACACCTGCTCGTGCGCCTTCGCGCAGAAGAGCTGCGTCATGTACAGCGGCACCTGGCTGGCCGCCTCGCCCTTGGCGGCGATGATCTGCTGCGTGCGCGCGATCGCCGAATCCATGCCGAACGCCAGGATGATGCAGTCGGCGAGCACGCCCAGCAGCTCCTGCTTCTCGGAGATCGCCTGCATGTACTTCTGCACGCCCAGCGACGCGCCGTAGGCGATCGCGCGCTTGGCGAAATCGCACTTCTTCTTCTCGCGGCCCAGCGGCCCGTCGGGCACGCGGCGGTCGATCTTGATCGGATCGGCCAGCTCCTGCTGCACCTGGCCGACGAACGCCATCAGCGGCAGCCGGCCCATCATCGCCCGCTTGAGCATCGTCCCGGGCACCAGCAGCCGGTTGATCTCGTTCGTCCCCTCGAAGATGCGGTTGATGCGCGCGTCGCGGCTGACACGCTCGATCGGATAGTCCTCGATGTAGCCGGCGCCGCCGAAGATCTGCAGCGTCTCGTCGGCGGTCGCGTGCAGCATCTCCGACCCGAACACCTTGATGATCGACGCCTCGATCGAATGCTCCTCGATCGCGTCGATCTGCTTCTTCTGCGCCTGCGGGTCGGCGGGATCGATCGCCTTCGACCGCGCGTCGAGCAGCCCGGCGGTCCGAAACGCCATCGCCTCGGCGACGTACGTCTGCGTCGCGATGTCGCCGATCTTCTTGCGGACCAGGTCGAACTCCGCGATCGGTTTACCGAACTGCTTGCGCTCGCGCGCGAACTTCACGCCCAGCTCCAGGCAATACTTCGCGCCCGCGACCGACCCGACGCCCAGCTTCCAGCGCCCGATGTTCAGGATGTTGAAGGCGATCTTGTGCCCCTGGCCGATCGTCCCCAGCACCGCGTCGATCGGGATCGTGCAGTCCTCGAGGAACAGCGGGCAGGTCGAGCTGCCGCGGATCCCGAGCTTGTGCTCCTCGGGGCCGACGGTCAGGCCGGGCGCGTTGCGTTCGATCAGGAACGCGGTGAACTGCTCGCCGTCCACCTTCGCGAACACCGTGAACAGATCGGCGAAGCCGGCGTTGGTGATGAACAGCTTCGACCCGGTGAGCTTCCAGCTCTTGCCGTCGGCGGACTTGACCGCCTTGGTCTTCGCCGCCAGTGCGTCCGATCCAGAGCTGGGTTCGGTCAGCGCGTACGCCGCGATCATCTCGCCCGACGCGAGCTTGGGCAGGTACTTCTTGCGCTGCTCGAGCGTCCCGAACAGCACGATCGGCATGGTGCCGATGCCGACGTGGGCGCCGAAGCTGACCGCCCACGATCCGAGGCGGCTGGCCGCCTCCGTGATCAAGCTGGAGCTGGTCTTGTCGCCGCCCAGGCCGCCGAACTCCTCGGGCACATCGTGACCGAGCAGGCCGACCGCCCCGGCCTTCTGCAGGAGCTCCCGCATCAGGCCCGGCTTCTTGGCCTCGATCTCCTTCACGTTCGGCAGCACCTCGCGGATGACGAAGTCGTCCGCGGTCTCCTGCATCATGCGCTGCTCGTCGGACAGCATCTCGGGCGTGAAGATCGTGACCGAGCCGGTGGGCTCGAGCAGAAAACCGCCACCTGGTGACAGGGTGATCGCGGGGGCTGAGGGCATGGTTAGGGTCCTATCGTGATCTTTCGGATGCGATGGTACGGACCTGGAGGCTCGCCGCCCAAAGTTCCGTCCGCCACATAGATCGTAGCGCCATTCGCGCTGACCGCGATCCCTTCTTGCCCGTAGAACTGCGCGACGTTGCCCTGTCCATCCATGAAGCCGCCCGTCCCGTCGCCGGCGACGGTCGTCACCGTCCCGTCGGCGGCGATGCGCCGAATGCGGTGTGCCCCGATGTCCGACACGAACAGGCCACCCGTACCATCGGCCGCGAGCGCCGAGGGCGCGACGAACCGCGCGCCCGCGCGCGGCCCGTCGATGGTCGCCGTCACGCCGTCGCCCGCAAAGCTCGTGACCACACCCGCCAGCGACACTTCGCGCAGCAAGTGGGCTCCGTAATCGGCGACGATGATGCGATCGCCGGGCAACACGGCGACGCCGTACGGCTGGACGAAGCGGGCATCCGCACCGGTCCCGTTCGCCGAGCCGGGGCAGCCCTGCGTGCCCGCCAGATCGGAGACCAGGCCGGTCGCCGGGTTGAAGATCCGGACGCGCTGATTCTGGTAGTCGCCCAGCACCAGTCGCCCGTCGGACAGCGCCGCGATGCCGCGCGGGCGCCCGAGGTTGGGGCCGATGGCGGTCGCGACGCCGGTGGCGCCGTCGATCTGCCAGATGGTTCCGGTCGTGGTGTTGCGCACCCCGCTCGGGTTGGTGTCCGTCTGCGCGTACAGGACACTGCCCGCCACGGCCAGACCGAAAGGCCGCTGGAAGCCGATCTGCGCCGTCAGCGTCGACAACGTACCGTCGGCGGCGACGACCCGCCGCAAGCGGCTGTTGTCGAAGTCCGAAACCACCAGGCTGCCCGATGCTTCGATCGCGACGCTCACGGGATTGTCGAGCATGCCGATGCCGAAGGCGCCGTTGGCGGTGCCCGGTGTCGGTCCGCCCGCCAGCGTCGTCACGGTGACATTCGGCAGGAACACGACGTTGTCGGGCATCGCGGCCGGCACGCCGGCGTCGGTGGGTGGAAGCACGCAGTTGGGCTCGCTGCCGCCGGCCCCTGCCGCGCCCGCGCTGCCGCCCGTGCCGCCGCTGCCACCCGTGCCCGCGCTGCCGCCCGCGCCGCCGGTCCCGCCAGCTCCCGCGGTCCCGCCACTCCCGCCGCCGCCGGTCCCTGGGGCGCCGTCACCGCCCGTTCCTCCACTGCCGCTGCTGCCCGCGCCGCCACCGCCCGTTCCACCGCTGCCACCGCTGCCGCTGCTGCCCGCGCCGCCACCGCCCGTTCCACCGCCGGCACCGGCGATCCCGCCGCTCCCGCCCGCGCCCCCGCTGCTGCTGCCGCCGCTGCCCGCAAGCGCGCCACCGCCGCCGGCGTTGCCGCCGCTGCCCGACGTTCCTCCGAGGCCTGCGACGGCGCCGCCGCCCCCTCCGGTTCCGCCGCGCCCGCCAGCGCTGCCGCCGCGTCCCGCCGCTGCCGCCGCGCCGCCCTGGCCGCCGCTTCCAGAATTAGCCTTCGAATCTTTACCGCAGGCGACAGGCGCCAGCAGGAGCAACGAAATGGCCAGAACCGGCAGCCGCGGACGATAATTTTCCCCAAGCCCTCGCGTCCGCCAGATTTTCAACATTCCTACATATCGTAACGTGTTTCCTGGCGGTTGTGTCGGCGGGTGAGCGCATTTGTCCCGTGTTACAAGCGTAGTCCGCGTGATGGCGTTCTGGCGACGCCGGAGCTTCTGGACCGGGGCCGCGATCTTCGTCGCGGCGGCTGCCCTGCGCCTCGCGCTGGTGCAGACCGCGCGGTTCACGGGCGACGAGGCGCGCGACTACGCCGTCGGCATGGACGTCGCGCACGGCGTCCGCTTCCCGCTGCTCGGACCCATGATCACCAGCGGAGCGGCAAAGCTCCCCGGACCGTTTTCGTACTGGCTGGCCGCCTTCCCTCAGCTTTTCACCCGCGCGCCCGAGGCCGGCAACGCGTTCTTCGAGCTGCTGGGCGCGGCGTCGGTGTGGATGTTCTGGTACGGATTGCGCCGCCCGTTCGGCGACGCCGCCGCCGCGTTCGCCGCCGCGCTGCTCGCGTTCTCGCCGTGGAGCGCGCTGTTCGGCGACCGCGTCTGGAACCCGAACGCCTTCCTCTGCTTCGAGGGTTTGGCGCTGCTCGCCGTCATCAAGCTGCGGGAGCGGCCTCACTCCGCCTGGGCGGCGGTGCTCCCCGTCGCCTGCCTGGTGCTGCCCCAGCTGCACAGCTCGGCGCCGGTCGTATGGCTGGCGCTGGTGCCGCTCGCGTATGGTCACGTCCGCCGCTGGAACCGCCGCTATCTCGCGCTCGGTTTCGTGCTGGCCGCGCTGCTCTACATCCCGCTCGCGATCCACGAAGCCCAGACCGGCTTCGGCAACACGCGCGCGTTCATCGCCGAGACGGTGGGCGGGCACAAGAAGGCCGCCGGGATGACCCTCTCTTTCCTGTTGAGCCCTCTGTACAGCCTCCGGTTCCTGACGCTGGATGTGACGTACCACGAGCTGTCCGGGTACTGGGGCGGCCTCGACGAGCGGGCCGCCTGGCAGGCGCTTTGGCACGGCAGCCCGCCGCGCCCGTTTCACCCCCTGCGTCTGCTGGCGCTGATCGCCTCCGGCCTCCTGCTGTTGCTGGCCGCCGCCGCCGCCGTCCGCGCGGCCCTCGCCCGGCGCGGCCAGGCGTCCCATGTGGGTCCGACGGACCCGACGGACCCGACCGCCGCTGCGACCGCGCCGCGCGCCCCCGACGGCGGGCCGTCTCTGCGGCCGTTCGCGCTCGCGGCGCTGGTCGCCGTCGTGGCGAATGTCGCCCTGCTCGCGGTCACCAGCAAGCAGGTGTTCGCCCACTACGTGACGCCGACGCTACCATTCGTGTTCTTCGTGTTCGCCGCCGGCGCGCGCGCCGCGTTCGCCGATCGGCGCCTCAAGATCGTCCTGCTGGCGCTCGCCGCGATCGTCTGCGTGGGCGGCGTCGAGGCGACGCTCTCCATCTCGCGGCGGGTCGATGGCCGCAACGGCCTGGCCGTGCACCGCGCCGTCGCGCGCCGCGTGCTGGACGACTGCGCGGCGCAGGCCCACGCCCTCGCGGACTGTCCCGCCCGGCTCGACTTCGGATTTCCTGCGTTGCTGTACACGCACGGAATCTTCGCGCGCGTGGCGCTGGCGACACCGATCCGCTGGGAGGCGAACCCGAATGGTCTCGCGTACCGGCTGCAGAAACGGGAGGATCCGCCGCCGCCGGGCGCGAGCGCCTTTCCGACCACCGCGCTCGGACCGGTCAAGCTGTACCGCCTAAAGTGACGGGGAGAGGGATTATCGACCTTCCGGCTAGCGACGAATGTCGGCTCGCATTACCCTGAAGGGATCCCATGAGCGCGCCGACGCGGCCCAAGAAACGCGGCGACCGACCCCGGGTCGCCCTCGTATTGTCGGGCGGCGGGGCGCGCGGCGCGTATGAGGCCGGCGTCATGCGCTACATCCGCGAGGATCTGGCGGGTGACCTCGGCGGGCAGGTGCAGTTCGACATCATGTGCGGCACGTCGGTGGGGGCGATCCACTCCTGTTTCTACGCGGCGACGGCCGACATCCCCGACAAGCAGGGGCGCATGTTGGTCGAGCGCTGGGAGAACTTCGTGCTCGAGGAGATGGTGACGTTCGGCGTCAAGGAGTTCATGCGCGCGCCCGCGACGCTGCTCGGCGCCGGCCACATCGAAGAGGTCGAGGGCGAACGCCGGCTGGGCGGCGTCGTGCAGACGCAGCAGCTCGAACGCGTCGTCCGCCGCCTCATCCCCTGGCGCCGCATCGGCGCCAACCTGCGCGAAGGACACCTGGAATCGCTGTCGGTGACGGCGACCGACATCGGCTCGGGCAAATCAGTCGTGTTCGTACAGAACGCGAGCGGACAGATTCCGGAGTGGAGCAAGGACCCATTCGTGCGCGCGCAGTCGGTCGCCATCGGCGCCGAACACGCGCTCGCGTCGGCGGCGCTGCCGATCCTGTTCCCGGCGGTCAGCGTCGGTGAGCGCTTCTTCTGCGACGGCGGCCTGCGCCAGAACACGCCGCTGTCGCCGGCGCTGCGCCTGGGCGCCGACAAGGTGCTGGTGATCGGCCTGCGCCACAAGCCGCCCGCCAACGATGCGCCCGAGGAGTCGATGCCGTTTCCGGGCGCGGCATTCCTGGTCGGCAAGATCCTGGATGCCTTCCTGCTCGATCACATCGACTACGACCTGGATCGGCTGCGGCGCTTCAACGCCCTGATCGAGGCCGTGCGCGCGACCGGCAGCCCCGACCACACCGAGCGCTTTGACCAGGTCGTGACCGCGATGCGCGGCGCCCCCTACCGGATCGTCGGCGAATACATGATCAGGCCGTCCGAGGACCTGGGCGAGATCGCCGGTCACATCGCGCGTACCGGGCGCTTCAAGGGATCGGGGGGCGGGGCCGGCATCCAGCTGCTGCGACGGCTGGCGACCGCGCGCGGCGCCAACGAGGCCGATCTGCTGTCGTACATCCTGTTCGACGGCTTCTACGCCGCCGAGGTGGCGCGGCTCGGCTACGAAGACGCGCGCAACCACCACGACGAGCTGGCGAAGTTCCTCGGCGACGCCGTCGTCCACGAATAACGGAACCCTCTCCCCACTCTCCCCGGGGAGAGGGATCATCGATCTTGGAGGCTCGTCTATTTGACGAGGCGGAGCTGCGGGCGGCGGCGACGGCGCGCAAGCGGCGCATCGACGAAATCGGCGGCCGGGGCGGTGGAACGGCGGGCACGGAGCGCAGCAAGCTCTGGCGCGCGACCGGCATCGCGATCTCGTCCGCCTCCAGCTCCGCATCCAGCTCGGGCGGCGCGGCGTCACTGGTCGCGCGCGCGGCAATCACGGTCACGTCCGGCGGCACGTCCTCGGAGTACAGGACACCGCGGCCGTCGTCGCACGCGACCACGTAGACGGCCGACCAGGGCACGACGGTGCGATGCGCCGCGCGAGAGAACGACAGCGTGGCGCGCACGCCGTAGTCGTCGACCTCCAGGTCGGGAATCGGGATCGGCAGGTCGTGCCCGTACTGCAACACGAGGTGCGGCTCGCCGTGCAGCTGCTCGGGCACGACGACGCCCGCCCGGCGGGCGTCGAGATGCAGCGAGGTCCAACCCTCCCGCAGGAGCGCCAGGAAGGCCTGTTGCTTCGATGGTCGTTCGGAGGAGCTCATGCGCCGCGCAGTGGGCTGAGACCCGTTAGAGTCTTACTTGGAAGTCGGCAGCATGCAACGGCCAGCTTCATGGCGCCACACCCCCGACGTACGTCGTAAGTTTTTTCTTGCATCCGCATCGCACATCGGTTTTTTGGGATACGCTTCCGGAGTGATGAACCGCCTGACGCCCGCGCCACCCGTCGGTGCGCCACCGCGATTCCCATCTGGCTGGCGCGCGCGCCTCGGACGTGACCCGGTGCCGATCCTTCTGCGCGAGGGCGGACCGGCGCTGGTGGCCCGGGTGCGCCGCGACCTCATCGACGACGACGAGGCTCCCGGCCCGGCCGAGGTGGTGACCTATCCGGAGATCAAGTCGTTCCTCAAGAAGCAGGAAAAGAACGGCGCCTTCCCGGCCAAACCGCCGGAGAAGACCCTCGGCCCGCCGCGCTTCTCGCGCGCGGTCGCGACGCTGCGCGCGCTGGAGAAGATGGCGGAGTTCGGCCTGGGCAAGGCGCACCCGGCCGTCGCGCGCGCGGCCGAATTGTTGTTCTCGTCGCAGGCCGCGGACGGCGGCATCGCCGATCTCGCCCTCGGGGAAACGCCCGAGTCGCGGACGCGCGCGGTCGCGATCCACTTTCAGGGCTGGGCGCTGTCGACGCTGTGCCGCGCCGGCTACGACACGGACCCGCGCATCGAGCGCGGGTTTCGCTTCTTGCTCGCGAACCGGCAGGCCGACGGGGGCTGGGCGTGGCGCGGGGTGCGCACCGATTCGGCCGCCCGCCCGTCCAGCCACCTGGTCACGGGCATGGCGCTGCGCGCGTTCGCCGCTTCGGCGACACGCCGGACCTCGCGCGAGGCGCGCCGCGCCGCCGAGCTGCTCGCGACCCGATTCCTGCAACCCGACCGCTATCCCGACCGCAAGGCGGCCGCCTTCTGGGAGCAGCTCGGCGAGCCGCGTTTCTACACCGACGTGCTCGACGCGCTCGATTGCGTCACCGCGGTCGGCCTCGGCAAGGAGAACTCGGGCGTGCGCACCGCGGAGGCTTACGTGCGCGGCCGCCAGAACGTCGACGGGCTCTGGTATCCCGGGGCGCCGCCGCGCGTCGAGCCCGGCGCGAAGCCGCCGCTGCCGAGCCCGAAGGACCGCGAGCCCGCGCGCTGGCTGACCGTCCGCGTTCTGATCGTCCTGCGCCGGGTAAATTAGCTTCAGAACCCTGGGAGGGTGAACAGCGCGACCTCCCGGCATCGCAGCTTCGCTGCGATGTGCCGCTCGGTACCGAACCTCCGGCGATGGCGCAACTGACCGGGCCCGGCTCGCGCGATC
>Ga0207428_10001892_pt1 | contig 21287 bp, 15 predicted proteins | sample RhiMethybrSRZTD1_FD_187600 | JGI IMG/M metagenome (GOLD analysis project Ga0207428, IMG submission 187600) | Populus rhizosphere microbial communities from Tennessee, USA - Rhizosphere MetaG P. TD hybrid SRZTD1 (SPAdes) (version 3) | ecosystem: Host-associated > Plants > Roots > Rhizosphere >...
CGCGATCGGCAAGCCGATTCCGCTGGGCGCCCGTCCGCCGAAGCCGGTCTCATCGTCCGTGCAGTCCACCGGCACCGACGGCAAGCCGCTGCGCGCCAATCGCATCACGCGCGTGCGCGGCCACGAGGCGTATCCGTCGTGGGCGCCGGACAATGCGCGGATCGCGTTCTATGCCGTTCGCGAAGGCATCGGATCGGTGTGGGTGGCGACCGCGGAGCCGCCGCGTCCGGAGCCCACTGAAGATCCGATTCCGCGCGCGAAGCCGGCCGCACAGCCGCAGCTCGTGTCGCGCCGCGGTGGTGCGCCGGCGTGGTCCCCGGATGGCAAGACGCTGCTCGTCACCGGTCTTCCCGATCCCGAGCCCGTGTATAACGGCAATCCGCTTCGCAACGAAACCGAAGCGCCGCCGCTGTTCGCGTTGAACGCGGCATTCCAGTTGTGGCGCGTTCCCGCGCCGCTGCCGGTGCATGAAGAAGGCGGCGCCGTGCCCGCGGAGATCGCGCCGTCGCCAGCGCTGTTTACGGCGGTGTTCGATCGCGTCTGGACGACGTTGAAGTCGCTGTACTACTCGACGGGTCCTGCCGCGGAGCAGTGGGCGAGCGCGAAAGACAAGTTCCGCCCGCGCGCGACGGCGGCGAAGAACGAAGCCGATCTCGAAACGATCATCGACGAAATGGTCGCTCAACAGCCGCTGATCAAGCCGGTGATCACGTCGAGCGGCGCGGTCGTCGTCTCCGGGCATCCGCTGGCGTCGGAAGCCGGCCGCCTCGCCTTCGAAAAGGGCGGCAACGTCGTCGATGCGATGATCGCCGTCTCGTTCGCGCTCGGCGTCGTCGAGCCGGAAGCGTCGGGCGTTGGCGGAGACGGATCGGCCGTGCTCTTTCTGAAAGGCATGAAGAAGCCGACGACCATCGACTACAAGGACATGACGCCGATCAAGGCGACGCCGGACAATCCGCTGATGGTCCAGGACGGCCGCATTGTCGCCGACGGTCCCGCGGCCGCGAACATTCCAGGCGTCGTCGCCGGCCTCGATTATCTCTATCGCAACTATGGCAGCGGCAAGGTGAAGTGGGAGGATCTGGTTGCGCCGGCGATCACGCTCGCGGATGAAGGCTTCATCCTCGATGAAGGATTGCCGTCGAGCATCGCCGAGGGCCGCCGCTTCCTCGAGAAGTGGCCCGAGGCGAAGAAGATCTACCTGCCGGACGGCAAGGTGCCGCGGCCCGGCGATCGCTTCTTCAACAAGGACTACGCGAACACGCTGCGCGCGATTCAAAAGGGCGGCGCCGACGCGTTTTACAAGGGCGAGATTGCCAAGAAGATCGCCGCCGACATGGAGGCGAACGGCGGCATCCTCAGCTACGCCGACCTTGCGCAGTATCGCGCGATCGAGCGCGCGCCGGTCGCGGGACATTATCGCGGCCACACGCTCTACGCCGGCGGTCCGCCGCTGTCGACGGGCATCCAGCTGTTCGAATCGCTGCACGTGCTCGAGAATTACCAGCCGAAGCCGGGTGCGCGCGGATCGACGGACCCTGACTATCTCCACTACCTGATCGAAGCGTGGAAGGTGCGCGATCCGCTTCGCCGCGTCGCCGATCCCGAGCGCTGGCCCGTCGAGTTCGAGGAGCACCTCACCGACGAGCACGCGAAGAAGTTGTTCGCGAAGATCGATGCGAAGAAGGCGTCGCGTTACGAGCGCACGCCGCCCGATGATGCGCCGGTGACGCCGACCGCGCCGACGCCGAGGATTAGCACCGGTACAACGTCGTTCGCGGTGGCCGACGCCGACGGCAACATGATCGCGGTCACGCAGACCTTGAGTACGTGGGGCGGCACCTTCTACGTGTCGAAGGGGCTCGGCTTCCTCTACAACAATCACCTGCGCTCGAATCGCATGACCGCGGGCGCTTACGGCAGCCTCGTGCCGCTGATGCGTTCGTCGACATCCGCGGTGCCGACGCTGGTGTTCGAGAAGAAGGCGTCGGGCGAGGAAGTGCCGAAGCTCGCGGTCGGCTGCGCCGGCAACGCGTGGATTCCGCTCTCGGTCTACAACATCATCACCGGCGTGATCGACGGCAAGCTCGGCGCCCAGGCGGCGATCGAGGCGCCGCGATTCCTGCCCGGCCGCGATCCCGCTGATCCGCTCGACAACGGCGAGCGCATCGAGATCGAGGATCGCTTCCCGCGCCCGCTGCTGACGAACCTGATCGATCGCGGCCACAAGTTCCAGAAGATCGGCCGCAAGGGCGAAGTGCGCTACGGTTACGCCGCCGCGATCACCGTGGATGCGGCCGCGCACAAGGTCGAGGGCGGCGCCGAGCCCAGGCGCGCGCATGCCGCCGTTCCATTCACCCGCAACGCATCGACAACCGCACAACAATGAACCTTATCGATCCTGGAAAGAAAGCACCGGCCTTCTCGCTTCCCGATCAAGAGGGAAAGAAGCATTCGCTTGCCGACTATGAGGGACAGCCGGTCGTCCTCTATTTCTATCCGAAAGACGACACACCAGGCTGCACGAAGGAATCGTGCGCGTTCCAGGACAACCTGCCGAAGTTCAAGAAGAGCAAGGCCGCGGTGCTTGGCATGAGCGTGCTCGACTCGGCGAGCAAGGCGAAATTCGCCGGCAAGTACGGCCTGAAGTTCCCGCTCCTCGCCGACGAAGATCACGCGGTGATGGAGAAGTACGGCGTGTGGCAGGAAAAGTCGATGTACGGCAAGAAGTACATGGGCGTTGCACGCACGACTTACCTGATCGGCGCCGACGGCAAGATCGTGAAGCGCTGGGACGGCGTCAAAGTGGATGGTCACGCTGAAGAAGTGCTCGCGGCCGTACAACAACTGTCGATCTGAGCTTTCTGTGCCTTCTGTGGCCCTGGTGATCTGCGCCTTCTGTGGCCAGCTCTGAAATTCGCCTCCACGTCGCGGGCATGGATTGCGCCGATGAAGCGGCGCTGATCCGTCACGCGCTCGCGAAGCCGGGCATCGAGTCGCTGAATTTCGATCTGGTCGGCCGCCGCGTCGACGTCACCTTCAATCCGGAGAAAATTTCGTCCGACGCGATTCTCGCCGCGGTTGAAGCGACCGGTCTCGCCGCGCACGCTCACCAGGCCGGGGATCACGTCGGCGACGATCATCACGGACACGATCACCACGGCTGGGCGAAGCGATGGGCGATCGCCAGCGGGGTCATCCTGTCGATCGGCTGGATTGTCGACGGCGCCTACGCCGACAGCTGGAGCGAGGCGATCTTCGGGCGTCACGGCGAGCATGCGCTGCACGCGCATCATCCGTACGCGGCGATCGCCTATGGCATCGCCACCTTCGCCGGTCTGTGGCCGATGATTCCGCGCGCGATCACGTCGCTGCGTTTCGGACGCCTCGACATGCACGTGCTCGTGTGTCTCTCCGCGATCGGCGCCGCCGCGATCGGGCAGTGGGCGGAAGCGGCGACGGTGGCGTTCCTGTTCGCGATCGCGCACTTGATGGAGGCGTGGAGCATCGAGCGGGCGCGGCACGCGGTGTCGACGCTCGTCGGCCACGAGCCCGGCTGGGGCGACGACAGCGGACACGAGTCGGCGCCGGTCGAGCGGTGGATCGAAAGGTTCGCGGCCGTCTATACGCCGGTCGTCACCTTCGCGGCCCTGGCTCTCGTGCTGCTGCCGCCGCTGGTGGACGGCCAGTGGGGCGTGTGGTTCTATCGCGGCTTGATCTTCCTGGTGCTCGCGTGCCCGTGCGCGCTGGTGATCTCGACGCCGGTGACGGTGGTTGCGGCGTTGACGTCGGCCGCCCGCCGCGGCGTGCTCTTCAAGGGCGGCGCTCCGCTCGAGCGCGTCGCCACCGCGAAGTCGCCGACGCTGCAGGCCGTGCACGAAGCCGGCGTCAACGTGCAGTGCCGCACGAGCCCGAAGCCGTACGATCGCATCGACGTCGTGCTGACGTGCGATCACGACGAAGACATCCAGTTCCTCGTCAGCCACTCGAAGCGGGCGCTCGGCGTGATCAGGCAGAACGTCGCCATCGCGCTGGCCACGAAGTTCGCGTTCCTGGTGTTCGCGGCATTCGGCGCCGCGCCGTTGTGGCTCGCGGTCATGGCCGATACCGGCGCCACGGTTGCCGTAACGCTGAACGGGCTACGCATGTTGCGCGCGTAAGCTCGAGCGTGACGTTTCTGCACATCTCTGATGGTCGGGCATGTATGCTGTGCCCCGGCATAACCTGCCTGGGCTCGCAGCTCACAAGGAGGATGGCATGGCGGTCAACGTGCAGAAGAACATGGGAATGCTGGTGCTGGCGATCTGGCTGATTATCAACGGGCTCTCTGCCGTGGTCGCATTCACCCTGCCAGGCCCCGTGATGCCGGTGCTGGCGTTGGTCGCGGGGATCCTGATTCTCGTCGGCCGCTGATAGCCATTCGATCTCTTCTTGCTATTGCCCGGCGCCCTCAAATGGAAAAGGGCTTGGGACGTCATCGCCCCAAGCCCCGATCCCTGATCCCCGATCTCCGATCCCCGATCCCGTTCCTAGTGTTGACCGCGCGGGCGGCGCTGCATCGGCCCCGGCCGTGACTCGCGCCGCTCCTTCAGCTTCGCCAGCTGCTCCGACGTCAGAATCTGCATCGACTCCTTGCGGATCTTCGCCTGCAGAATCAGCATGTCGGCTTCGGCGGCCGCGATCTCCGCGCTCTTCGCGCGAATCGCGGACTCGTTGATCGTCTCCGCCGTGAGCAGCTCCTGCATGCCGTCGTGCGCGGCGCGCGACTTGTCGCGCACCGCCTTGAATTCGGCAGAGTGCGACTCGGTGATCTGCTTGAGCTGCGCCTTCTGATCGTCGGTCAGATCGAGCTCACGGAAGCCCGGTCCGAAACCCATCGGCCCGCCAGGGCCGCGCATGCCTCGTCCGCCCGGTCCACCCGGAGGCGGCCCGCCAAAGCCCGGACCCTGTCGCCGCTGCGGTTGATCCTGCGCCATCAGCATCGGCGCCGCCGTGGCCATCGTGACTACCGCCAGCGCGGCTGCGAGGGAAACCTTGAATCGTGTCGTCATGAAGCTATTCCTCCAGTGAACTGCTACTGGCTAATTTGACGGGATCATGATGGCAGCGCCGTGGCGGCGGTGTGATAAATCGAAGGCAACCGCGCCGGAGGCGCGGTTAGAGAAATATCGGCCTGAAATCTGTGGCACGCTTTACATGTGTCACGAGTTCTCGTCGTCGAAGACGAAGCGCACATCCGCGAGCTGATCCAGCTGCACCTTGGCCTCGAAGGGCTGGAGACCGAAGCTGTCGGCGACGGCCAGGATGCGCTCGTGCGCGCGAGCTCAGCGCCCTTCGATCTGATCATCCTCGACCTGATGCTGCCGGGCGTCGACGGCATTTCGATTTGCCGCGCGGTCAGGCGCGAGGGACCCAACCAGGACGTGCCGATCCTGATGCTGACGGCGCGACGCGAAGAGAGCGACAAGGTGCTTGGCCTCGAGAGCGGCGCCGATGATTACCTCGCCAAGCCATTCGGCATTCGCGAGCTCGTGGCGCGCGCGCGGGCGCTGCTGCGGCGTCCGCGGCGATCGCAGTTGCAGGCCGAGGCCGCCCCATCCGGCGATCGGCCGATCGAAATCCACGGACTGCATATCGATCCCTCTCGACGCCGCGTCAAGGTGAACGGCAATGATGTCGATCTCACCGCGCAGGAATTCCGGCTGCTGCAGGTCCTGGCCTCGCACCCCGGCATCGTCTTCAGCCGTGAAGCGCTGCTCACGCGCGTGTGGCCCGATCACACCTACGTGACGGAACGCAGCGTCGACTCGCTCGTGAAACGGCTTCGCCGCCGCATCGAGAAAGATCCGGCTGATCCCAAGATCGTTCTCACGGTTTGGGGCAGCGGCTACAAGGCTGCTGATGTCTAACCGGGAACCGGGAACTGGGAACCGGGAACTGGCAGGCGCGAAGCGATCCATTGCGCGCAGTCTTTATTGGCGCATCGGCTTTGGCTTCATCCTCTTTCTCGCGATCACCCTGACGCTGCAGGTCGGCCTCTTCATCTGGGTCGGCGGCGAAACCGAGGGCGGCATGCCCGAGCGCATGGGCCGCGACTTCGCGGAGCTCGTCGCGTCTGAATTCGAATCCGCGCTCGCGCGCGATCCCAAGCTCGATCTGCGCGCGTATGCCGAGCGCCGCGTCAAGGAACTGCATCGCCCGGCCGCGATCATTTTTCCCGACGGCACGGCTATCGCGCCTGAAGGCACCGAGATCCCGCGCGGCATGCGGTTGCCGTTTCGCCGTCGCGGCGGTCCTGGTGGACGGCCGGATGGTCCCGGCGGGTTTGGCGGCCCGCCGCCGGATGATCCGGGCCGGCCCGGCGATCGCCGTGGTCCGCCGCCGTTCGATGGACGCGGTGGTCCACCACCCGATGGCAGCATGCCGCGCATGTTCGGTCCGCCGCGCCGCGGACCGGTGATGGCGCCGATTCAACACAACGACGCGATCGTCGCGGTGGTGTGGGTGCCGCCGCTCACCGGCGTGCGCCGTTTCGCGGAAACCGTCGGCACGCCGCTCGCGCTTGGCGGCCTCCTGCTGCTGATTGCCGGCACGGCGATCGCCGCGCTCGCCATCTTCAGGCCGGCGCAAGCGCGCCTGCGCGCGCTCGAGGACGCCGCGAATCGTTTCGGCGAGGGCGATCTCACCGCGCGGGCGCCGGCGATCGGCGGCGATGAAGTGGCCGCGGTCGCGGACGCGTTCAATCGCATGGCCGGCGATCTGGCCGCGAGGCAGGCGCAGCTGGTCGAAGCCGATCGCGCCCGCCGTCAGCTGCTCGCCGATGTCTCGCACGAGTTGATGACGCCGCTCACCGCGATTCGCGGCTATGCCGAAACGCTGGCGCTGCCGCAGTTCACGCCGCAGACGAAGGAAGGGCAGCGCGCGGTCAAGGTCATCCAGGAAGAAGGCGAGCGCATCGAGCGGCTCGTCAAGGATCTGCTCGACCTCGCCCGCTTCGAGGCCGGCGGCATTTCGCTCGAGCAGGAGAACGTCGACGTCGACGAAATCTTCGAGCGCGTCTCGGAGCGTCACGCCAAGGCCGCGCAGGAGAAAGCGGTGACGATCGCGATCGATCCGCACGAAGACGACCTCCGCATGGTCGGCGACTCGATGCGCCTGGAACAGGCGGTGCAGAACCTGGCCGCGAATGCGCTGCGCCACACCGCGCCCGGCGGCGTCGTGCGCCTCGGCGCCATTCGCGATGGCGGCAAGATCAAGCTGACCGTGAGCGACAACGGCGTCGGCATTCCACCCGAGCACCTGCCGCACGTGTTCGATCGCTTCTACAAGGCGGATCAATCGCGGCTGCACGCCGGCGGATCGGGACTCGGCCTGTCGATCGTCAAGGCGATCGTCGAGCGTCACGGCGGCTCGGTGGCCGTGCGCAGCCGTCAGGGCGTGGAGACGGTGTTCGAGATCGTCCTGCCGGAGCGGCGCAGCATCGAAAACGCGCCCTGAAGCAGGTCGGTGTGATCGGCGAGCAGCTCGAACAGCCCGCCGCGATCGATGCGCAGCACTCGCGTTTCGGTGTTGCCGGTCACCGAGGCGCCGAGAGAGGAACCGGCGAGCGTTTCGTACAGACCGATCACGTCGCCCGCCGTGGCGGTGCCGGCTGACTCGGTTCCCGCGACCTTCAGCGATCCCGACAGGACAATCAGAATGGCCGAGTCGATGCCCTTGGGCAGCGCGTCGGCGCCCGGCTGGATGGTCGCTTCTCTTGCAATCTCCGAGAGCCGCCACAACTGCGGCGCGGTCGCGTGCGCGAGCAGCGGGCTCGATTGCAGCACCAGTACGCGGTCGATCCCTCGCAACGCACTGCGTTCTCCGGGCTTGCCCTCCGAAGCGCCTTGCGCGAACGAGGGAAGGTTGCCGTGAATCAGCGTGTGCCCCGTCGCCAGGTTGTGCGTGGCGATCAGCATCCGGAAAATGCCTTCGGCGAGCTCGACGTTCTCCGCCAGCAGCGCCAGGAATTCATCGGCGGTCAGCGACAGCGTGATCGATCGCTCGGTGGCGATGATCGTCGATGCCATCGGCGCGGCTTCGATCAGCTCCTCGAAGCCGAGCGCCGCCGGCGCGGCCACCTGTTTCGTGCCGTCCGGGCCGGTCACCGTGACGCGTCCGTCGAGCAGGAACTGGATCGAGCCGGCCAGCTCGCCGCGCTGGCAGACGAAGCGGTCTTTTTCGTAGCGCACCTGGCGGCCGAGACGGGCCAGCCTGAACAGCTCGTCGACGTGCGTGAAATCGAACAGCGGCACTTTCCGCAGCCGATCGGCGAGCTCGACGCCCGGCAGCGGCTCCTGCCAGAGCTGCTTGCGGCGCTCCGCCTTGACGCGATTGGCGGCCAGCGCCCACGAGGCCGCTTCGAACACGTGTTGATCGCGGACGTCGCGATGCGCGAGCACGTGCTCCAGGTCGTCGGCGAGCGACCACAACCCGCGCTCCTCGACGAGCAGCACCGCCGCGGATGCGATCGACTGATCTTCGTCGTGCAGCAACTGCGCCACCGTGTCTTCGACATCGCGTGTTCGCGTCCGGTAGATCACGTTGCCTTTGCGGATGCGTTCCTCGATCGGCATTTCGTCGAGGAGCAGCATGACTTTCTTGCGGACGTCGCCCTCGAGGAGGTTGTCGAGGAACTCGATACCGCGCGAGCGCACGCGCACGTCGGCGTCGTTGAGCGCATGGCGGACCGCGGCGACGTCGCTTTGCGAATGAATCAGGCCGAGGAGGTTGAAGGTCCGGTTCATCGCGCGGGCGTGCTTCTCGGTCAGCGCCCGCGCCAGCAGGCAGTTCTTGTCCAGACCGCCGGCCTCGAACAGGTTGTAGTGCAGCGTCAGCGCGTTGAAGGCGCGCGCCGCCTCGCCGCTCACGTGCTTCGACACGATCTTCGAATCGATCGACAGGGTCGGGTGGTTGCGCCGCAGCCGATCGAGCGCCATCGTCGCCTTGAAGCGCACGAATCCGTCGGGATCGTCGAGGGCGGTGGTGAGCGCGTCGACCGACGCGGCGAACGGCAGCAGCGCCAGCGTCGACGGCACGTGACGGCGGATCCAGACGTCCTCTTCGCGATCGGCCATGAAATAGGCGAGCGGCGCGATCACCGTTTCTCCGTATCCAACCAGCACCGCGCGCGCCGCCGACTTCAAGCGCCGGTTCCTGAGCAGCGACACCAGCGGCGGCACGAACAGGAAGTCGCCGGCACCGAGCGTGGCGGCGCTGTCGATGGCCGCCTTCGCGACGTCGAGGTTCGCGTCGTACATCAACGGCACGAGCATCGATCTGAATTCGGCGTTCTTGACGTCGCCGAGCGCGCGGGCCACGTGCACGCGCGATTCCGCGATCGTTTCGCGCGTATCGCTCGAGTACTTTCGGAGCGTTTCTTCCGCGGCGGCCACGTCGGCGGGATTGCGGGAGTCCGCGAGTGCCGCCGCCGCCACGATCGCCAGCGCCGGATCGTTGCGGGTCAGGAACGGCCGCATCACGTCGATCGCCGCCTGGCCGCGCAGCGCGGCCAGCGTCGACACCGCGGCGATGCGAACGGCGCTGTCCGGATCCTTCAGCGCGCGCTCGACACCCGGCAGCCAGCGAGCCGCGAGGTCGGGCCCCGCCGCTTCGGCCACCCGCAGCGCCCGCGCGCGAATCGCCGCCGACTCGTGCGAGAGGAGGAGCGGTGTGACGAGGTGACGCTTGTCCATCGCGTCCAGCAGATCGATCGCGTAGAGCGCGCGCCGCGGCTCCGGATGCGCGAGCTCGCTCACCAGCGTCTCAATCGACGACGGATCGGGTTCGCCGAAGCGAACGTCGGCGGGGGCCACGATCTGCTGCTCGATGCTCTTCCGGAACGAGCGCATGTACTCGCGGCGGGCGGCAAACGCCGTCACGATCCACAAGCCGACAATCACCAGGCTGACGTAGCTCAGTCGCTGCCAGTCGAGCCCCAGGCCCCAGTCCTTGATGCAAATCAGCATCAGCACCGCCGCCACGCCCTTGGCAAACCGGTCCATCGTCACGTCGATGAACGGCTTGGCGCGGTACTTGAGGTCGGCCGGCAGCGGCAGGAACAGGACTTCGCGCGAGGTCTTGTCGATGGTGTAGCGGATCGAGGTGTCGATGATGCGGCCCATGCTGGGCGCCCAGAGCGCGCGGTTGAACAGGATGACCACGGCCGCGCCGCCCATGCTGAACGGCAGCACCAGCAGCGCGAAGCCGATGCCGAGAATGCGGTGAATGCGGCTGGTCAGCGTGACCTGGATGACGAAACCGATCAGCGACAGATACACGATCAACTGCCCGAGGAACGCCGCAATCGCGTCCTTGTTGCCGGAGCCCTTGAACTCCGCCACCGCCATGTTGACCTGCTGATCGACGATGTTCGAGGCCAGTGCGCCGAACGCAATCACGAGCGAGATGATTTGCAGGTGGCGCGATGAGCGCAGCAGCCGAAGCGCTTCGCCGCCGCTGACACCCTCCTCCTCGCCGGTCTTCGCCGCATCCGACGTGCCGGCCGACTTCTCACGCCGCACGATCACAATCACGATCCCGAGGCAGACCACCATCACCCCGGCCGCCAGCAGGATCATGTTGTTTGAGCCGACCGACTGCACCCAGGACGCCGTGAGTCCAGCGCCGGTGGCGCCGCCCAGGCTCGCGCCGCCGCCGATGAAGCCGAAGAGGCGCTTGGCCTGCCGCGGATCGTAGACGTCGTTGGCGAGCGTCCAGAACTGGCTGATCAACAGGATCGAGAGGATCTGCGAGACGATGTAGAACGCCGCCGCCACGCCGACCCACTCGGTGCCCACGGTCGTGAACAGGACGTAGAAGAGGACCAGGAGGCTCGCGATGCCGACCTGCGTTGTCGGGATCAGCCACCGGCGCGGCACCGGCGAGACCAGTTTCGTGTAGCCCTGCATGACCACGCCGATCAGCAGGCCCATCGTGAACGTGACGTAAGGGATGTTCTCGGCGCCGAAGCTGCCGATGAATTCCGAGCGCGTGATCGGCTTGATGATGTTGTAGCTCGTCATCGCCAGGAACGCGTACAGGAACATCAACAGCGCGGTGGTGATTTCGCCGTCACGGAATTGCACGATCGGCCGTAGCAGGCGGGCCGGTAATGAGGGACGCTCGGACATCTCGGAGTGTGAGAATCTTATCCCGTGTTGAGCTTCGCGGAACGCGCACTTGGCCTGAACGGCAGGGAACTGCGCCGGGCGTTTCCGATCTTCCTCTATTTGTTCCTGACGATGGCGTCCAGCGTGGCGAGCAAGGCGGCCCGCGACGCCCTGTTCCTCGATCGCTACCGTGCCATCGATCTCCCGTACGTGGACATCGCGATCGCGGTCCTGGTCGGCTTTGCTGCCAGCCTCTACATCTGGTTCGGCTACCGCACCAACCTTCGCAACCTGCAGGTCGGCAGCCTGACGTTCTTCGCGGTGACCGCGCTCGGCTTCTGGCTGTGGGCGGCGGTGTCTGCCTACGAATCCGGTGCGCTGTTCATCGTCATCTATATCTGGGTCGGCGTGTTCTCGGTGCTCGCGCCGTCGCAGGTCTGGACGATGGCGAACTACGTGTTGACGACGCGCGAAGCGAAGCGATCGTTCGGCTTCATCGGCAGCGGCGCGATCCTCGGATGGATCGTCGGCGGGTTTGCCACCCGCACCGCGGTCGCCAATTTTGGCACCGAGAGCATGCTCGGCTTCGTCGCGCTCACGCTCTTCCTGTGCGCCGGCATCGTCGTCGTGATCTGGCGCGATCGGCCGGACTACGTCGGCAACGATACGCCGGCCTCGGGTGACGTCAAGGATCGGTTTCCGCTGTGGAGCGCGTTGAAGCTGATTCGCGAGTCGGCGTATCTGCGAGCGATCGCCGCGCTGATCCTGATTGCCGCGTTGACGACGACGATTGCGGGGTGGCAGTTCAAGGCGATCGCCAAACAGGCCGTGCCCGACACCGACGAACTGGCGATGTTTTTCGGCACGTTCAACATGATTGCCGGCCTGATGTCGCTGGGGCTCCAACTGCTGCTGACCGGCCGCGTCCTGCGCACCGTCGGCGTCGGTCCCGCGTTGTTCATCGTTCCGACGGCGATGTTGATGGGATCGGCAGGTGTGCTCCTGCTCGGCACGCTGGTCGCGGCGGCGGCGCTGAAGGCGAGCGATCAGGTGCTCAGGTATTCGATCGACAAGGCGACGGTGGAACTGTTGTACCTGCCCGTGCCTGCCGCGCACACCTTCCGCGTGAAGTCATTCATCGACACCGTCGTGTATCGCCTCGGCGATGCGTCCGGCGGCCTGATCGTGCTGATGTTCGCCGCGGGTCTTGGATTCTCGCCAATCCGCATGTCCATGGTGGGCATCGTCTTCGTCGGCCTGTGGATGTCGGCCGCCTATGTGGCCCGCCGTCAATACGTCGAGAACCTGCGCGAAAGCATCCATCAGCATCGCGTCGACTCGGAGCGCGCGTCGATGCCGGTGATGGATCGGGACACCGCGTCGCTCGTCACGTCGCGATTGAAAGGCACGCCGAAGGAAATCGCCTATGCGCTCAGCCTCTTCGAGCTGGCGCACGACCGCAAAGTGCATCCGGCGGTGCGCGGCCTCCTGCATCACGAGGATCCGTCGATCCGCCAGCAGGCGGTGCGCCTGCTCGCGCGGGCCGGCGATGCCACGGTCAAGGATCAGGTCGAGGCGCTGGTGAAGGATCCCGATCTCGGCGTCCGCACCGAAGCGCTGCTTTACCTGACCGAGTTCGATCCGACGGACCCGCTGCAGCGTATCGAGGCGCTGGGTGACTTCGAGGACTTCTCGATCCAGGCCGCGGTCGTCGCGTTCTTGGCGAAGCCCGGAAAGACGCAGAACATCGATGCCGCGAAACTCCTCATCTCCAAGATGGTCGAGGCGGCAGGCGAAACCGGCCGGCGGGGACGTCTCGAAGCGGCGCGGCTGATGTCGGTGCTGCCCGACGCCTTCGACAAGGAATTGCGGACGCTCGTCGACGACGAGGACTGCGACGTGGCGAAGGCGGCGATCACCGCGGTGGGCACGCTCAAGAAGCGCTCGTTGACCGGCGACCTGATCGATCGGCTTGCCGAGCCGGCGCTCAACCAGTCGGTCATCAGCGCGCTGGCGTCGTTCGAGGATCGCATCGTCGGCACGCTGCGCGATTACCTGACCGACGAGTCGATGCGCGCCGAGGTGCGCCGCGAGATCCCGAAGGTGCTGGAAGAAATCGGATCGAAAAGCGCCCAGGCGGTGCTGATCGAAAGCGTCCTCGATCGCGACGTCGTGCTGCGTTATCACACCATCGCCGCGCTCAACCGCCTTGGCCAGGCGCACCCGGATCGACCGACCGATCGCAAGCTGATCGAGACGGTGCTGGCGGCCGAGATCATGGGGCACTACCGCTCGTATCAGGTGCTGGGCACGCTCGGCGACGCGCTCACAGCGTCGCTTAATGATCCCGCCAATCCGATCGAGCACGGGCTGCGCGAGTCGATGGAGAAGGAAACCGAGCGCATCTTCCGGCTGTTGAAGATTCTGTATCCGCAGTACGACATGCACAGCGCCTACGTGGGGCTGCAGTCGTCGGATCCGGTCGTGCACGACAACGCCATCGAGTTCATGGACTCGGTGCTGCCGCCGGAAGTGCGGCAGATCGTGATCCCGCTGTTCGATCGCGACGTCTCCGTCGAGGCGCGCATTGCCACGGCGAACCGGCTATTGGGTTCCGCGCTTGGCGATCGCGAGCAGGCGATCGAGGTGATGGCGCTCAGCGCCGATCCGTGGCTGCGCGCGTGCGCGGCCTATGCGATGGGTGAGATGCGGCTGACACGTTTTGCGCCCACGCTCGATCAGTGGGCGGACGATCCGGATCCGCTGCTGCGCGCGACCGCGATCGATGCGAGGGAGAAACTCCGTCACGCCGCCACCGCCGCCGCCGGCGTTGACGCACTCTAGAATCTGATCGAAACGCCGCCCGACCACTGCAGCGTTTCGAAGGTCCCGGACTGGACCTCGCTGACCGTTCGCAGGAAATCGATGCTGGTCCTCAGCCCGATGCGCGGCGTGAACCATGTCCACGCGCCGGCGCCGATCGACGCGGCTAGGTGAGAGGAATCAACTACGAAGAGGTGCGCGACGTCGTCGCTGTCGATCTGCGCGAGTCCGACGCCGATCGACGCATACGGCCGGACCCGCCACCTCGCCGGGCCGGTCACGAGCAAGCTGCCCATCGCGGTGAGGAGCCGGCTCGATTCCACCAGGTCTCCGCCCGAGAACATCGACGGCGTCAGCATCACCACGCCTTCCACGCCAAGCCAGCCTGCAGTCAACTGCGACACCGCGACGCCGAAGCCGGCGTGCGTCCCGCTCGCGCCATCGTCGAGGTCGATGAACCCGGGACTCGTCTTGAAGTTTGCCGAGACAAGCGGGGTGACGACGGTCTGCGCGTGTGCGGGCGCCGCCACCGCGAACATCATCAGCGCGATCAGAATTGCTGGCGTCGCCCCCCTCACAGGAACAATCCGAGGAAGGTGCGCGCGAACGGCGACACCATCACGTCGCCGGCGGCGAGAGGATACGCCTCGCCGAGGCCGCCGCTATTGGCGAGCATGATCAGGGTGAGACGCTGATCCGGCACCTTGATGTAGAGCGCCGAATACTGCTGCCATTGTCCGTAGTGCCAGATGACGCGCGAGCCGGCGACGCGCTGGCTGAACCATCCGAGCCCGTATGGGAATGACGCACCGGCCGTGGTCCACGCCGCAGTCTGCGAGGCGGCGCTGATGAACAGGTTCATGTCGATGGCGGCGTCGTACTTCGCAAGATCGTTCACGCTCGATAACAGGCCCGCCGAGGCGCTGATGTCCCGCGGTGGGAACTCCGTCTTTGAGAATGAATCACCGCTGGTCGCGTACGGCGTCGCCAATCGTGTGATCGCCGCGGAATACCGGGACAGCGCAGGCGGCTCGAACAACGCCGCCAGACTCGACGTCGGTTGTTCGAGATCGTGGCCGGGCACCGAACTGGTCATCGCCGCGCGATCGAGAATTTCGGCGGCAAGCGCCTGGCGGAATGGACGTCCGTGGCAGGCGGTGATCACGGCGGTGAGCGCCGCGAAGCGGTTGCCGTCGTAGCGATACACGGTACCGGCAGGAGCCTGCGAGGTGTGGCTCAAAACATGGCGAACGGTCGCATCGGCCTCGGGAATCGCCGTGGTGAATCGCGACATCCGATCGTCCAGCGACAGCGTGCCTCGCTCGACGCACTGCAGCAAGAGCGTGGACGCGAACGTCTTGGTCAGCGACGCGATGTCGTAAAGGGTGTCCGGAGTCGCGGCGACTCGTGCCTCGGCGTCCTGGAAGCCAAGGCCTTTCGACCAGAGCATTCGACCATCGCGAAGGATCGCCGCAGAAATACCCGGCACGTGATGGATTCGCCGCAAGGCTTCCGCATAACGAGCGAAGAGTGCGGTCCTCGCCTCATCGTCTTGAGCGGCGCCGCGCGCCGATGCGCCGGACAGCACGCAGACGGCGATAGCGGCAATCAATGAGGCTTTTCGCATCGTCCAGCCCAGCTGCAACATCAATGCCGTGCGGATTGTCCTGAACATTGGAATCTAACGGGGACCGATCGCTTCAGCCGCGGGAGAATCCGGCCACTTCGGAATCGGTCGCGCCACGTAGCCGGCATGGGCGAGGCGGCCTTGGAACAGCGCCGTCTGCGAGGCGGCAAACTGCAGCCGGACGATCACCCTGAGCACGATATAGAGCTGACCGATCGCAAACGCGAGCGTGTCCGCGCTGGCCCCCGGCGCGATCAGGTAATAGAGGCCGATTACCAGCAGGAAGACCAGGATGTTGATCTTGTAGACGACCCCCACCGCGATTGCATTGCGGCGCACGAATCGCCAGCTCGCGACGATGGCGCCGAGCATGCTTCGTCGATCCTCGACGACGGCGCGAATCTTGGCGTAGTCGAAGAGGATGTTGAACGCGTAGAGCGGTACCAGAAAGGCGGCATAGAGACCGAGGCGGATGAAGAACGCGGTGCGCTCCACCGTGACGTTCTCCGTCAGCACCGGATACACGTCGTCGAACAACCACGTGTGGTACGGGCCGAAGAGGACCCAGTAGACGAGTGCCGCAATCACGCCGAGCCTGATGAAGCGAACGAAGTAGACGCCGCATGCCGAAAAGAACGCGCCCGCGCCCAGGTCGTGATCGCGGGCGAGGCGATCGATGACGCCGCCCGCGAGAAACATCGAGACCAGCAGGTACATCGACACGGCGATCGCGATCACCATCGGCATCGGCGACACATCCGCAACGGTGCTGAGGTTCTTCATCACCACGGCGAAGCCGAGGATCGCCGGCACGAAGCTGGCGCCGACCCCGGACGTTTGCGCCAGGAACTCGTTCCACCAGTCGTAATTGACGCCGTCGGCGGCCGCCTGCGCCGCCATGCTCGAGCCGAGATGCGCGCCAATCTGCTCCTGCAGGACGAGCGTCAACGGCAAGGCGAGAAGGATGGTGGACAGCCACACGCCGATGACCAGCCACGGCGCGCGCTTGACGCGATTCAGGCCATCGAGCCATGCCCCCCAAGCCCCAAGTCCCAAGCCCCAAGCCCCTGGAGTCATACGAGGAACGCGCAGGTCATCAACAGGTCCTGCAGCCACACCATCCATCGCAGCGACCACTTCGTCGCCGCTCGATCAGAGGCCGGCTCCAGCGTCCTGCTGTTGTTCGTGTAGTTCGTGTCGAGCAGCAGCCGCCGCTCCGGATCGATCTGCGCCGACACCGCCTTCACCGGCCGATCGAAATTGAATACGGCCCACCGTCCGCGGCCGTCCCATGGCTCTCGCGCCTGCTCGCCGTTGCTGAACGTGACGAGCACGTCGACGGGGAACTGGCCGGCTTCGAGACGCCGCACCACGACGGTCGTGCGGAACGTGCCTTTCTCCGTGTTCTCTTTGAAACGTAAGTCCTCCGTGTCCTCGAACAGGCCTCGCGAACTGAGCGATTCACTTGAAAAGCGCTCGATTGCGTAATCGAAGGTATTAGAACTGTTGTACACCTGCTCGATGAACCACTGCTGATCCTTGCCGGTGACCTCGCGGAGCACGTCGAAGAAATCCGACGGCCGCGGATGCTTGAACTTCCACTTGGCGAAGAAGATCGACAGCACCTTCTGCATCGTTTCCCACGTATACATGCGCTCGAGCGTGTGCAGCATCAGCGCCGCCTTGTGGTACGACATGTTCTGGTGGGTGCCGGGCCACAGCCCCGCCGTTGGCGTCGAGAGCGAATCGCGATCGGGCGCCCGCCGGTAGGTGTTCATCCAGTTGGTGTCGGTGGCGCGCTGCAGCTTGATGTCGCGGTACTGCCACGGGACGAAGTCGCCGAAGAACCGCTGCACGAGATAGTTCGGCTGCAGCGCTTCCCACTGCACGCGCGAGTCGCTGTATTCGTTGATGCCTTCGTCGAGCCACGCGAACTCGACCTCGTTGTTGGCGACGAGGCCGTACCAGAACTGGTGCCCGGCCTCGTGCAGCACGACGTACTCAGGATCGTTGCTGTATCGCGGCGACAGCCACCGCGTGCCCGCGGTGAAGATCGTCGGATACTCCATGCCGCCGGACTCGCTCTGCCATGCGGGATCGACGATGGTCAGGGTCGGGTAGGGATAGCTGCCATACCATTCACCGTAGTACTTCAGCGCCGCGGCGGCGCCGGCGAAGTGGCGATCGGCAAGGTACTCGTGCTCCGGCTGAATCAGCAGGCGCATCTGCACCGGCGGCCGGCCCGGCGTCTCGAACTGCTGGCGCTTCTCGATGAAATCCGGGCTCGTCGTCCACGCGAAATCGTGCACGTCGTCTTGCCTGTAGCGATACGTCGTGCGATCGCCGCTGTCCGAACGCGATTGTTCGACGCCCGTGGCGCCAAGCATCCAGCCTTTCGGCACCGTCATGCGCACGTCGTAGCTGCCGAAATCGGCGAAGAATTCCGAGTTGGCGAAGAACTGGTGCGCCGTCCAGCCCGCGTCGAACACGCCGAGCTTCGGGAACCACTGCGACACGAAGTAGTAGTTGCCGATGACGCCCGTGCGATCGAAGTTCTTCGGAAAGCGCCCCTTCCACTCGATGCGCAAGCGCAGCGTCTCTCCCGGCTGGATCGCCGGATCGAGATCCGCCGCGGCCAGCGATCGATCGTCCGCGTTTTGATCGTCGGGAGAAATGAAGTGCAGCGCCTTGGTGATGTCGCGGCCGGCGCTGCCGTCGGGATTGACGACCGTGATCTTCGTGACGTCGGTGTAACCGAAATCGTCTGCGTCCGCGTGCGCGAACGGATCGTCACCGGCCAGGCGCCGCTGTTTGAGCCACGTCGAGTTGGTGTTGCGGAACGCGTTCCAGTAGAGATGCAGGCGGATCGAATACGCGGCGACGACACCCTGGTTGTGCCACGTCACGAGCTCGGTGCCGGTGATCGAGCGTGTCGCCGGATCGAGTGTGACGTCGATGTCGTAGTTGGCGGTGCGAGGCGACGGCAGGGGTGTCGTCAGCGCCTGTGCTATCGGAAGCTGCGCAGAAGGAGGCTGCGCAGAAATGGACGCAGGACTGTGCAAGACGACGGCAAGTAGCGCCGCGAGCGCGGCCCCTCCACGCAGGATCTGTCCGCGGAGTCGTTTCCTGTCTGCCACCACCACCGTTCATCGTAACCCGCCCGTGCGGAGCACGGCAAAGAAACGCTGTCCCTTATATAATCCTTCGTCTGTATGGCGATTAGAGTCTTGATGTATGGCCTGGGTCCTATTGGTGCGGCAGTGGCGCGCCAGATTGTTTCACGCAAGGGTTTTCAGATTGTCGGCGCGGTCGATATCGATCGCGCGAAGATCGGTCTCGATCTCGGTGACGTGATCGGCCTCGGCAAGAAACTGAAAATCCGAGTCACCAACGATGCGGCCGGCGCCATCAAGAGCGGCAAGCCCGATGTCGCGGTGCTCTGCACCAGTTCGTCGCTGAAGCAGACCATGCCCCAGATCGAAGGCGTGCTGAAGAAGAAGGTCGCGATCGTCTCGACGACCGAGGAGCTCTCGTATCCCGTCGGCAAGAATCGCGCGCTGGCGAAGAAGATCGATGCCCTCGCCAAGAAGGCCAAGGTCGCCGTCGTCGGCACCGGCGTCAATCCCGGCTTCGCGATGGACGCGCTGCCGATCACGCTGACCGGCATCTGCGAGCGCGTCGACAGCATCCGCGTCGATCGCATCCAGGACGCGCGCACGCGCCGCCTGCCGTTCCAGCAGAAGATCGGCTCCGGCCTCAACGCCGAGCAGTTCGCCGCCAAGGTCAAGGACGGCAGCGTCCGTCACGTCGGCCTGGCCGAGAGCGTGACGATGATCGCCGACGCGATGGGCTGGAAGCTCGACAAGGTCACCGACGAGATTCATCCGAAGATCGCCGACAAGGGCGTCGAGAGCGAGCTCATCGCCGTCGATCCCGGTTACGTCTGCGGCATCATCCAGGACGGCATCGGCTACGTGAAGGGCAAGCCCCTGATCACGCTCCACATGGAGGCGTATCTCGGCGCGCCGGAGTCGTACGACGCCGTGACGATCGAGGGCAACCCGCGCGTGACGTCGAAAGTGATCGGCGGCCTGCACGGCGACGTCGCCACCGCGTCGATCACCGTCAACAGCATCCCGAAGATCCTGCGCGTGACGCCCGGCCTGCGGACGATGGCGGACATGCCGATCCCAAGCTGGTTCGGCGGCTAGACGTCAGCGATAGGCGTAGATCACCACGCCGAGCGGCTCTCCGATCTTGCGGCCCGCGTGGCACCTCGTACACTCGTTCGACGTCACGCGGACCGCTCGCGCCGAGAACTTCCAGTTCTGCATGCGGAAGTCATGGCGATCCCGCTGCTGCAGCTCGTGAAACGCCATCCTCGCTTCGTCAATGAGATCGACGCTGTGAGGAAGTTCCCGCAGCTGCGCGACGGCTGTGACGGCGATCGGCCCGAAGATGACCCGGCGGTCGATCTCGAGAGGTTCATCAGACGACAGGTTCGGCTCTCGATCGAGAACGCGCCGGCCCGCCATGTAGAGCGCAACCGTGAGGTTCGCGTCGCGAAGATCCTGGACGACGGACTCCTCGGAAAGTTTTTCCGGCTTGAACTGGTGCGGCGTGTCTCCGATCACGACAATGCGTCGTAAGCCGAAGAACTTGTCGATGCCGGTAAATCGTTCCTGAATCGCCCGATTCAGCGAGTCGAGCGGATCGTCCCCGGCGTGCATTCGACCTGGCGTACAGACGGCGATCGCGACGCTTGCCACGACAAACACGGTCTTGAGGGTCATGCCTGCCTCCCGCGCTAGATAGGACGGCACCGGAGGCAGGCCGGTTGGGCTATCTTCTCGGCTCGTACCTCATTGCCACCACCCCCGAGCCGAACTCCAGCCGGCTCACGAGCCGCAAGTCGACGCGTTTCGATAGCCCCGCGAACAAGGTCGGCCCGTGGCCCGCCAGCCTGGGATGCACCACGAACTCGTATTCATCGATCAATCCCAGCTCCGCCAACGCCAGCGGGAGCGTCACGCCTCCCGTGAACAATCCCTTACCCGACTCCCGTTTCAGCTGCTGAACGGCCTTCCCCAGATCCCCGCGCACGAGCTCCGCGTTCCAATCGACCCGGTCCAGGGTGCTCGACACTACATACTTCTTTGCCGCGTCGATCGTTCGGGCGAAGGGTTCCATCCAATCAGGCCTCGCTCCCGTCGTCGGCGTCGGCCGCCACGCCGCCTCCATCATTTCGTAAGTCACCCGGCCAAACAGGAGAGCACCGGCCTGGTGGAGGTTTTCCGCCGCGTGACGAAAGACGTCTTCGTCCGTGAACATTTCACGATGATCGCAGCACCCGTCCAGTGTGACGTTGATGGAATACCGAAGGGGTCGCATTACGTAAGCGTAGCCCAGCGCGCGTCTCCTTAAGGCGTCGCGCCTGATAAACTGGGCAGAGTGTTTCCGCGCCTATTACTGATTGCCTCGGCCGTGGCGCTTGCGTCCACGGTCGCGGTTACCGTCGCGCAACAGCGCCGCTCCGGCGCGTTCGATCAGTCGATCAACCATCCCGCGATCAAATACCTCACCGCCGACACCGACACCGTCGTCGATCGGCTGAACCAGAAGCTGAACGATGGATCCGCGAAGCTCGTCTTCGACGACAAGACCGGCTACCTGAAATCCGTTCTCGA
>Ga0207428_10001895_pt1 | contig 21204 bp, 12 predicted proteins | sample RhiMethybrSRZTD1_FD_187600 | JGI IMG/M metagenome (GOLD analysis project Ga0207428, IMG submission 187600) | Populus rhizosphere microbial communities from Tennessee, USA - Rhizosphere MetaG P. TD hybrid SRZTD1 (SPAdes) (version 3) | ecosystem: Host-associated > Plants > Roots > Rhizosphere >...
CGCTGCGGTCCGATCGGCGTTTGCCGGAGTCACGCCGGCGTTTGCGAAAAGCGTGTCCACGAACGTCGCCGGAGACATCGACGTGGGGAACGCCGAAGTGAATTGGCCCCGCTGAACGAAGGCGTTGGCGTAGGCCTGCTTATTATTTTCGAGAACTGTTTGCCAGCCGGCCAGGCCCACAATCACGTCCTGTCCAATTTGCTGATCGTCAGTCAGGAAATCGCTCAAGCGCACCGGAACCGGCGTGCCCGCCAGATTACCGAACGCCGATTTATGGAATCGATACACGAGGTAACCGCTTTCCTGAAACTCAATCGACAGGAAGAACGACGCTGAGGTGTTCACGCGCATCGCCTCGATGCATCCGGCATTCGTGCCACACTGCGAGATCTGGTTCATCCAGAAATTGAGTCCGGATGTGTCAGGCTCGCGATTAAGGAAATCGCGATAGTGCTGGACTACGAACGTGTCGGTTTGATCGATTTCGTTGGTCGTAATGCCGCTCGTGTCGCCGAATACTGTGAACCTGAAAGCGGGAGTGGCGGCGACGCCACCTGGAGCATTCGAATCTCTGACATACCAACGCCCGAAGAAAGTCTGGCCCACCAGAGATGAATTCGCCGGCACCAGCATGCTCACCGAGCCGAAACCCTGACCGGCGCCACTGCCCGATAGCTGCACACTGATCCGCGCAAACGAAGCGTTCGGCGGAATCGCAGGACCGCTGCCGGGATCGCTGCTGTCGATTACCAGTACGGCTGACGCGCCGCCTAAGGCATTGGTAACTCCGACGGTGAAATTGGGATTACCGGCGAGCGCGGGCTCGATGGCCGTCGCTTGCGGAATGTTGCCGCCCGAACCCTGTGTGCCGTTGCCGGTGATCGCCGGAACGCGATTCGATTCACTGTAAAGAGTCGGGCGATCGAACGGCGCGGTGCCCGCCAGCACGCGCGGATCCGTCAGAGCATTTCGCAGGAAAGCCACCAGATCGGATTGCTGTTGGGGATTCAATCCGAGCGGTCGAATTAAATTGTGATTAATGTTCGGCGCATCGAAATCGCCTCCGCGATTGTAGAAAGCCACGACGTCTTCGAGCGTGGCGAGTCGTCCGTTATGAAAGTACGGACCGCGCAAGCCGACGTTACGCAGGCTGGGCGTGCGAAACTCGCCAATGTTGTTCGGATTACCGGTCACCTGAAAGCGGCCGGTGTCTTCGGTCTGCGGGCGAACTCCAATGTTATGAAATGCGTTGTCGCTGAAAAGGCTGCCGGCATGGCAGACGTTGCAACCCCGGTTATTGAAAATGCCCTGACCGCGTTGTTCGGCAGCGCCGAGTGGGGCGATTTGCTGGACCGCCAGATCGAACGGGGTCCGGTCTGAGTAAAGCGTTCTCTCAAAAGTTGCGATCGCTTCCGCGATTCGCACCGGAGTCACGTCAGTCGTTCCGAAAGCCTCCTGAAACAGTTCCTGGTAACTGCGACCCGCAATCCAGTCGCGCAGGCCGGCCGGAACTGATGGTGAAAGGGCCATCGGTTTTGAACTCGCGACGCGCGCCGCCACATCAACCCAGGTGCGATTCCCACTTCCCATTTCAGCAGAGCTCACCGGCGGGCCGAGTACCTGGCTTTCCAGCGCGGCTCCGTTTTGCAAAACGACAGCGCCGCCAATCGGATCAATGAAGGTGCCGGTTGCTCTGCCATCCCAAAACAGTGTGTTCGAAAATCCAGCGTCGATATATGAGCGCGACTTCCGGCCGGTTACCTGTTCGTGAAAGCCATAGACGGGCGACAAGCTGTAGGTGCCGTCGGCGTTGTTGGTGATTACTCCGGGAGATGCGAACACATCGTCAGCGGTGTTAAAGACGCCATCGGCTCCGGGATTTCTCGATCGTGCATTTCCGACAACCGCGCGCGCGTCCGATCCACCATTAGCCGCAAAGTGACACGTACCGCAAGCCACCGTGCGCGTCGATGATAACTGTTCGTCCCAGAACAACGTCTTACCAAGGTAGGCTTTGGCGGCGGTGACCGGGTTGGCAGGCGGAGCGGGCGGCGGATTCAACGGCTGGACCGGACCGTTGATGTTGCCAACGGCGCGTGAGCCCTGATCAGGCGTGCTGAAAGGGCTGACGACGCTGCCGTTTTCGGCGCGCACCCAATAAAAGAACGGTTGACCCGCCGGGGCGGTAGCATCAAAGAAAACGCCTTCTGGGGTGGTGCCGACCGCGTTGGCGGTGGTGGTGTCATTGGCGGCATTGCGGAAGATCCGGTAGAGCGTCGCACCACGAACTGTGGCCCAGCTAATGCCCACCTTGGTTACGTAGGAATTATCTGAGGCGGTAACTTCGGTCGGCGCCGTAAGCGCGGGACCCTGGCCGCTGGCGTGAAAGCCGGGAAACAGGCGATGGGCACAGACCAGCACCGCGGTTACTAAAAGCACGCCAGTTATCGAAAGCTTGATCGTTCGCATGGTTCGTTCCTTCCATTTCAAGTACGGAAGTTTCGGGTAACAACCTGGCTAAACAACTTACTGAGGCAATGGAACTGAACCGGGATTCGTTACGGTTCGTATTCAGAGTATTAGTCGCACCCGCAGTGGATTCATATGACCGCGCGGCGAGGCTTTGTTATGAGGCGGATTTCTTAGTCAGAGAATTTCGAATCTGCTATGCTCAGCGCCGGCCCGCATCTTCCCGAGGTACCGTCCATGAAAATTAAGTTCACCAGTAAACCCGTTCGCGGTTATCGACAGATTTCGATTCTGCTTGCTCTCCTGATGATCGCGGCGCCGGCCTTCGCGCAGCAGCCGGGCAAGTCAGCCACGCCCCCGCCGAGGCAGGCCCCCAAGCTCGGTGATCCCACCTTTGAAACGCTGCTGGCGGCCGATGCCTACAAGCTTTACGGCGAGGTGCGGAACGTGGGCCAGTTGCTAAGCACCGGTGGCGCGGGCGAGATTGTCGAGCCGATAATTAAGCTGGCTGACCCCGGTCCTGAATTCAAATCGATCGTTACTTTTCTCAAGAAGAATTCGGAAGCCCTGGCGTCTTCGCGGTTGATGTTTGCGACCTGGCCTGCGCGTTCTGATGTGCCGACTATGTTCGTGGCAATTGAGTTTCCGACAAACGAAGAGGCCGCAAAGTTCGCGCCCAAGCTGGAAGCGTTTTTGCCGACGGTGATGCCGTCCCCGCCGGTCAAGGAGGAACCAATAGCCGTCACCGCGCCAAAGCCCGGCGAACCCACGCCCCCAGCTGCGCCGCCAACGACGACTACGAAACCTGCGAAGCCGGCGCCGCCCGAGCAACCGCCGTTCGTGATCACGCGCTCAGGGAACCTGGTTTGCTTTAGCGAGAAGGCTTTCAAATTCGAGAAACTGCATCCGCCGGCGAGCAAACCTCTCTTTCAGGATCAGCACCTGCGCACCGTACGAGACAAGTTTTCGACTGAACCCGTATTCGTGTTCTTCAACATCGCGCTGGAGGATAAGAGCAAGCCGCAACCTTCACCAACGCCGGTGGTAACTGAGGAGGTCGCGACGGCTCCAAAAGAAAGCATCACGCCGCCAAAGGATGAACCCGCAGCCACACCGACACCGGAAGAGGAACCGCAGCTGGAAACCCGAGCGGTGCTGACTGCCGGGCCTGAGCCATCGCCCACGCCGACGCCAACCAAAGAACAACAGGCGCAGCAGATTGCCTCGTCCCAGGTGGGACAGATGCTGGACACTCTGGGCATTGGCGAAACGCAAATGCCGGAGGCGGTGGGACTCGCATTCGCGCTCGACGGCAACGAATACGTAGTCAAGGCGATGTTGATTGACAAGCCCGAATCGAAGCTTTTGCCGATTCCGTTCGTGCCTCAATTGATCGCCGGACCGCCGTACAACGCGGAAGCGTCGTCCGTGCTGCCGGACGACACGGAGATGTTTGTTAGTGCTTCGATCGATCTGACGAAGACTTATCAGGGCATGAAGGAGCAGGCAGAGATTAAAGCGAAAGCTGATGCTAAGGAGCAGATCTTTGTAAAGGACAATGTGGTTCTCTCACAGACACCCGAGAGAGAACCGCAGCCGGACGCATTCGCTCAATTTGAAAAGAAGGCCGGTTTCAAGATCAAAGATGATCTGCTGCCGGCTTTGGGAAGTGAGATCGCGATTGGCGGATCGATCAAGACTTTGCAGTCGGTAGGTGGATTTAACATGGGTGCGCCTCCGGCGGCTAAGCCATCTCCCGATCCGAACGATCCCAAACAGAAAAACGAAAGTGTGTTTCCGGTTATCCTGATCGGAGTGAAAGATCGCGAAGCGATGCGTCGATTAATGCCGAAGGTCCTGGTGGGCCTGGGAATGGGCGAAGCCAACCTGCTGGCGCAAACAGAGAAACGCGGCGACGCTGAGATCGTGAACTATGCCGGAATGTTCGCCTATGGGTTTGTGGGTGACTTTATCGTGATCTCTGACACTGCCGGTGTGCGTCGCGTGGTAGATGCCAACGAGGGGCATCAGACGCTTTCCTCGAACACGGTTTATCGTAATTCGAAACGCTGGGAACCAAGCCGCAGTTTGGGACAGATCTATGTCTCGCCGGCTTTGATGGAGGCTTATCATGAACAGATTCGCAAAGAAGCGGCCGGCCTTGAGCCGGCGATGCGTGATTTTCTTTTGAGTCTGAACCCGAAGTCTGAGGCCATCACTTATGCGCTCTCGAACGATGGCCTGGGAACCAATCATGAACTTCATCTGCCCAAGAATTTGATCCTGACCATGGTGGCGGGGGTTTCTTCCGCGACGAAAAATATACCGCCCGAGGTCAACGAATCGATCGCGATAAGCGCCTTGCAATCGATTGCGAGTTCGGAGACTGCGTACAAAACGGACAAGAAAAATGGCTACGGCACGATGCAAGAGTTGGTAGACGCGAAGTTGTTCCCGCTCGACGCGTTTGACAAATACGGCTACAAGTACGAAATCACGGTGATGGGCGATCAATTCGAAGCGGTGGCCACGCCGAAGGAATACGGTAAGACTGGCAAGCGGTCCTTCTTTGTTGATAAGAGCGGCGTCGTCCGCGGCGGAGATCACGGAGGTGGACCAGCGACCGTTGCGGACCAGCCAGCGCAGCCGTAGAGGTCTCCGCAGATTACGTAAATGAATGGCACGGTGGTTTAGAGCAAGATGTGAAACCATTGCTTTCCGTGCCGGACGGAAAAATCTACCTTCTTTTAATCCTTCTTGTGACCCGGTCCTGACTCGGCCGAACTATTTGCCGCCGAAAACACTCCTAAGACGCCGCCGGGCGCGTGATCCAGTTGCCGGTTGGGGAAAGCAATACCTGTTAAATCTGACAGCTATTGCGAGCCGCTCTCACGCCTAAAATCCACACTGAAATCTTGTGCGCTAACCTGGTGCGAAATCGAAAAGTTCGGCGCCTCGTTGAACAGCTTCGCGGCGGCGTTATGAGAGTTTCAGACGGTCGGAAATAGCGATGCAGTAATGCAAAAGGAGGACAACGATGAAGATAAAGTTTCTACTTATTCTAGTGTTCGGTTTGCTGGCAGTAGTGCCCGCCACTGGCCAGACGGTCGCTTACAGCCTCAACGATACTCAGCTGTTCACGGTACGCATGCCGGACGGATGGAAGTTTGAGTCAAGACCAAACCCGAGAAATCCGGCTTCGAAGCGCATCTCCGGCACCGCACCGAACGGATTGGTTTGGTTCGGCGTTTGGGTTGTTAAAGATGTGAAGACAGTCGACCAGGCTTACAAATATGTCCAGGCCACCGCCAAAACGCTGATCACCGATGCCAGGGAAACGAAACCGGCGTACCTCGGTGAGGTCAATGGAATGAAAGCCAAGTACTCAGAGCACAGCGGGACGATGAAAATGCAGGACGGAAAATCGCAGGTGTTCAATGCCCAGGTCGTCCTGTTCGAAACCGCCTCCGGCACGGTCGGTATCGCAGTGTGCATGGCGGACACCGAAGGGCAGAAGGCCGAAAAGGCAAACATCGAGGCCTTTTTCAAGTCGATCAAATCGATCAAATAAAGGAGGCGCAGATGAGATTTCTTAAGAAACAATTGTCGGGGTGGTACATCGTTCTGATCATTGGCGTGGCAGCGATGGCATTACCGGTCAACTCCCGTGTTAGCTCAACTGCAGAAGCGGTCGTCAAGGAACGGCAGGCCTATCTGGACCTTCAAAGGACTGCCGACAACGAAAATGCGGACGACAAACACAGCAAGGCCAAACACAGCAAGGAAAGTAAAGCTGCCGGCGGCCTGAGCATCGCGCCGCTACAGGACATACTATATGACAGGCGCAGCCAGTACTGGGACAAGCGCGTCCTGCGCCGGCTCGAAAGTCGCGAGGAGTACCTGGACGAGCAAACCAAGGACGACAATGACGCGGACGCCAAGGACAGCAAAGCCGCTAAAGACAAAAACTCCAAAGACGCCGCGGACGACGAAGATTACGCAGACGACGACAATGTCGATAAGGAGCTCGAAAGGCGGCGCGAGTTCTGGCGGAGGCGGCTCGATAAGGAATGGTAAAGAGTGGAGTGAGTGATCGGCTGGTCTCGAGTAGCGCTCGGGAACAGATCCTCCGGTTTGGCTTCCAGGATATGGGCAAACTCTTCGGGGTCTTCTTCACCTGGGGCCAGTTCTAATTTATCCGGGAGCTGGGAACCGTAATGTGAGGAGCCGGCAAAGTTTGGCGGCCGGGTCTGGGTCGACCGTGTCTTTGCCGGACGGCGAAAGCTACGAAAGCGACGAAACCTGTTTTTTATCCAGGTAAATTTGCGGTTACGTTCTAGATCTTCTGAAGAATCGAATCGACGATATCGCGCGCCTCGCCGCGCACGCCTTTCAATATTTTTGCGCCCTCCAGGGCTTTCGGCAAAACATTCAACGCCAATTCCGGTTGGCTGCGCGCCGACACCGTGTTCGAAAGCATTTCCAGCACGCCTTTGCCGCGCGTCAATTCTCGCGGTCGCCAGCGAGCGCTCTCTTTAAACCTGGTCGAAATTACCAGACGAGCACGGAGAGGCTTCGATCCGACTTCGCCTCCCAATTCTTTCGCTTCAACTTTTGCTGCAATTGCTGCTGACGGCGAACGGACTCCCAGCGGCCGCGGATATGCATGCACGCGACCGCGTTCATCGAGCACCGCATATTCGTCCGAATAGTAAGTCGCGCCGGCGCGGATCAATTCAGAGACGAGAGTCGTTTTGCCGCTGTAACTCAAACCCGGGATGAGTATCGCGGCACCTTTCCACGCGACCACTCCGGCGTGTACAAACACTCGGCGCGGAGCGTATTCAGCCACAGTCAATTGCACATGCGATTCGAATTGGCTGAGCATATCTTCGAAGTTTCTCGAACGCGCAAACCGGACCAGGTTCCAATATCCCAAATTGAAACGGCTGACTTTTTTGTTGGCCCCGTTGATGAAGCCGGTCAATGAATACAGATGATCAACTACGCGAGCCGCGCAAGGCTTTGCCCCGGGCGGCAGGCGCGCGACGACCTGATCCATGATGGCGGCGTCATTGACGCGCAGGCCGACCTTTACGCCGTACGAGGTGAATGTCAATCCGTCCGCCCAACCCAGGCGGTCAATTTTGGCCATTCAAGTTGAAGGTGTGCGAAAGCGAGGGATCATTTCATGTTAGTGTCAGAACCCGGAGCGATAGCGACGGGATCATTTGGCTGCTATGGCTCCTCTTGATCCCGTCGCTATCGCTCCGGGTTCTGACACGCTTTTACAGATTCTCAATCTCTACCGGCTCGACTTCGTCGGCCAGGTCAAAACCAAATATTCGGGAATAAAAATAGAGCTCGCCATCGAGCGAACGCTTAATATTTTTTGCCTGCCGGAAACCATGCTGCTCGCCCTCGAACGTCACGTACGACACGGGCAGATTCTTCTGGCGCAGCGCCTCGACCATCATCTCTGCCTGATTCGGTGGAACGACTTTGTCTTCCAATCCCTGGAAGAAAATTACCGGACATGACAATTGATCCGTAAAGTGGATCGGCGATCGCTCATAGTAAAGATCCTGCCGCTCAGGATATGGCCCAATCAGACTGCGTGAATAACGCGATTCGAATTTATGCGTATCGACTTCCAGGGCCTCGAGGTCACTCACACCAAAATGACTGGCGCCGGCTTTGAAGTAATCCCGAAACGTCAGCGCACAAAGCGTCGTATAGCCGCCGGCACTTCCACCGTCAATCATCGATCGATTTGGATCAGCCTCGGCCCGGCCGGCGAGGAACTTTGCTCCATTGATACAGTCGTCGACGTCCACAACGCCCCAGGTACCGTTCAACCTTTCGCGATATTCGCGACCATAGCCGGTGCTACCGCCATAATTCACGTCCAAAACCCCAATCCCGCGGCTGGTCCAGTACTGTATTCCTAACATCAAAACCGCGATGGTGGCAGACGTTGGCCCACCATGACTTTTGACGAGCAGCAGCGGCCGCTCACTTTCGGGCGCCACAAAATTCCGGTTCCTGGGCGGATAGAAGAACCCGTGAGCCGTTAACCCATTCTCAGTAGGGAATTCGATCGGAGTTGGTTTCGAGATGTAGCCGGGATCGAGTTCGACGTTGCTCGCGCGCCGGAGTACGTTTCTCTCGCCTGTCGCCGGATTCATTTCGACAATCGAAAATGGCGCGATTGGCGAGCCGGCGCGAAACAGCGCCCGTCCGGCGGCAGCCCGGACAAAAGAGATTTCCGTAAACTCGGTATCGATCTTTTCAAGTTGCTTGCGGCGAGTGTCGATGATCCCCAGGCTCCAGAGTCCTTTCTCGACAAACGCGCAGATGATTCGCTCGGGCGACTCGAACGCGTAAGTCGACATCCCAAAGACCCATTGCGGAGCACCGAACTCGGCCTCTTTCTCCACCATGCATTCGATCGACTTGTTCGCGACGCGATAGATGTTCCACCAGCCGGAAGTCTCTGAGACGAAATGCAGAACACCATCCGGCGACCATTCAGGTTGAAAAATCGATTCGCGCTCTCCGCCCGCAACCCGTCGGTAATTGATCACGCTCCCGTCGTCAGCGAGTTCTCCCGTCCAGAGTTCGCATCCGTCCCAGGGCATATTCGGGTGATGCCAGGTGAGCCAGGCGAGCCGCGCGCCGTCGGGACTTACGCGGGGCGATGAATAAAAATCATTTCCGGAAACGAGCACAGTGTTCGTTCCGCCTGCCAACGGCACACTGACCAGACAATTTTGAGCTTCGCCTGTCTGACGGTGATCCTCGCAAACGCAAATCAAGCGGTCGCGTTTAGAGTCGACCACTGCGTCCGCGTAGCGAACTCGATCGTCACTGCATTCTGAGCTAATCAGTTGCGGCGGTGAATCAGCGCTGGCCCGGTAAATTTGCTGGTCGGCAAAGTTCGAAAAATAGACTATGCCCCCATGGACGACATAATCGCCGCCCCCATATTCGTGCACGCGGGTGCGCGCATTGAATTCAGCCGGATTGATGTCGGTCGTTCGGCCGTCGCTCGTTCGCCGAACGATCACCTGGCGGCCCTTTTCAGAAGGGCGCATTTCGATCCAGTAGGTGTCGTCGCCATCCAATCGCGGCTGGCTTAACCCAATTGTCTCTTTAACTATGAGGTCGGAGGTAATCGGCGATTTCCATGATCCGTACGGAGCGGTTTTCACATTAGTCATTCCCGGATGATTCTTGTTTATCTAAAGTTAGAACCGCGATTATCGCCAGAATCCCGCAAAGTTCAAGTGGCACCGACTTTAAAGGTAGCGCAGGCGGACCAGCCTGCAGGGTCATTATTGTGAGCTAAATAAGAAAACGCAGACTGGACAGTCTGCGCTATATAAAAAAGCAAAGGCACCAACCTCCCCCAAAGTTGGTGCCTTACCCTTCAGTCTCAGTTCTCACAAGGAGAATCAATGAATGAACAAATACTAAAGGCAGAACGGAGCTCAAGGGTTGCAGAAGTGTTGCGATGAAATTGTGAACTCATGTTTAAGTTTGGCTCGCGACGCGGGTACCAGGTCCCTTTAAACCAGGGATTAAAGTTGACGGATGGTGGCAAGAGGGCTAAAAATCACTCAGCTTTCCCAGTAAATCTCAGCATCGGAGGTCTCCGGCGGCGATGATTAATGGCGCCCATGTAATTATTTACAGCAAAGATGCCGAAGCCGATCGGGCTTTTTTCAAAGACGTCCTCGGCTTTCATCATGTCGATGCAGGCCATGGGTGGTTAATCTTTGCGCTCCCACCCGCCGAAGTAGCGTGTCATCCCGGCGACGAAAACGATCAGCACGAGCTCTACCTGATGTGCGAAGATCTCAAAACTGTGATGTCGGCCCTGGATGCGAAAGGCATTCACTGTTCTGAAGTTCAAGAGCCGCCCTGGGGCGTGCTTACGCACATTACTCTCCCCGGTGGCGGGAAGTTGGAGCTTTATCAGCCCAGACATCCCACGGCCGCAAAGCTCTAACGCCGGCCGTCAGCTTGCGTAAAGGGCAAATTCGCAAACTAACAGTTTGCATTACGACAGTGGACGAACCGAACGGGAGAGCCCCATGGTTGTAGCCAAAACTGCTTCAAAATCTCCTGAGTTGACCTCGAGATCCATCATCGTCGGCTTGATCACGGCGATGATCATTGGCAGCGCCTATCCGTACTGCGTTTTGAAACTTGGATTTGGGCCAAACCTCTCAGTGGTTTCGGCCTTTCTGGGTTTCATTGTCCTGGTGCTGATTCTGCGCGCTACGGGGACGAACCCGCGCGAGAACAACATCGTGCAGACCATGGGCACCAGCGCGGGGCAGACGGCATTCATGGCGGTTCTGCTGGCCGCGTTCGACATGCTGAACACGCGCGGCACTTTCAATCCGCCAATTCACCTGGGCACCTGGCAGATCTTCTTCTGGCTGTGCAGCGCCAGCTTGCTGGGAATACTGCTGGCCGTTCCCATGCGTCGTCACTACATTGATGAAGAAAACCTGACCTACGCGGATGGGTTAGCCGCCGGGGAAACGATCAGGGTCCTGCACGAAGGGCGTGAAAGTGGAGTCTCAGCCGGACCAGTGAAGGCCCTGGCCGTCGGCACTTTCGCGTCGGCAGCGGTAATGACCGCGACCACCCTGAAGTGGGTGCGAGAGAATTGGTTTTTCCACGGCATGGAGCCGATGCGTGTCGGCTTTAACATCAGCTTGCTGGGATTCGGTTCCGGTTTGCTGGTCGGATTCCGCATTTGTCTGGCGATGGGACTGGGCACGCTGATCAGTTGGGTGATACTGCCGCCGTTCCTGATGAAGCACGGAATGATTACCGCACTCGATTTTGCTTCGACGTTGCGTTGGGTCATGTGGCCGGCGACTGGTTTGATGGTGGCGGGCGGCCTGGTTTCCCTGGCTCTGAAGTGGAACCTGATCGTTAAGACATTTCGCGGTCTCAAAGGCACCAAAATCGAGCAGACTGAATTCCCGATGCGATATGTCGTGATTGGATCGATCGTCATGACGGTAATCATTTGCCTGGTCCAATACTTCAGTATGGGCATTCCGGTCTATCTTTCATTTATCGCAATCATTTTATCTCTGCCGTTGATGCTGGTGGGCTTGCGTGTGCTGGGCGAAACCAATTGGGGACCAATCAGCGCGATGTCCAATATGATGCAGGCCATCTTTGCGTTCATCTCACCCGGAAACGTCCCCGTGAACATGTCTTCCAGTGGATTGACCGGGACCATTGCAGTCACTTCGGAAGCCTTAATGCAGGACTTCAAAGCGGGACAGCTTTTGAAGTCAAACCCCCGCAGCCTGACCATCGCGCAGCTCATTGCCGCGCCGGTCGGCTCGATGGCTGTGGCGGTCGTCTACCCGATTTTGCGGAATAAATTTGGTATCGGTGACGCCGGCCTCTCATCGCCCATCAGCGTGAAATGGGCCGGGTTCGCGGAACTGCTCACCAAAGGATTGAAGGCGTTACCCCCGGGGTGTCTGGTTGGTTTAGCGATCGGCATCGCGGTGGGAATCCTTTTGACGCTGCTGGCAGAGAAGTGGGGCGAGTTGATTCCGTCGCCTTCGGCCATGGGCATCGGCATGTTGATAACGCCTTCGGTAATTATCACCTTCGTGCTGGGTGGCATCGTCCAGCTGATCTGGGCCAGGACATCGCCCCAGACTGAGAAGGATTTTAGAATTCCACTGGCGTCCGGCTTAATTGCCGGCGAGGCGATTCTCGCAGTCGTCTTCGCGATTCTCGCGGCGTTAGGTGTGAACTTCTGACACTGCTTTCCAATCCGCGTCAATCTGTGTAAATCTGTGGCTCATGAACTGGCGCGACAATCTCATAGACGACTCGGCACAAATCCGCGAGCTCCTGTCCGAAACGAAAACGATTGCGGTGCTCGGGATCAAGACCGAAATGCAGGCCGGTCAACCCGCCCTCTACGTTCCGAGCTACATGCAGAGCGCCGGATTCAAGATCATTCCGGTTCCGGTTTACTACCCGGACGTCACCGAAATACTGGGCGAAAAAGTTTATCGAAAGTTAGCTGACATTCCCGGCGAGGTGGACATGGTCAACGTCTTTCGGCGCTCGCGGGACCTTCCGCCTCACCTGGAGGACATTCTGGCCAAGAAACCAAAATCGGTGTGGATCCAACTGGGAATCAGTAACAATGAAGTCGCCGAAAAACTCGCTGAGGCTGGCATAAAGGTTGTGCAGGATCGGTGTCTGATGGTGGACCACCGACGATTTGGAGCCTGACTGGGAGCGCGGGCGCCCTCGCCCGCGATGAGCGCGAAGCGCGAACAGAATCTTTCAGATCAAAAAATTTAAGCTCGGTGTGAGTGGGAGGGGAAACCTTAACATCTCGAGTTCTTAGTGTTTTGTTCGCGCTTCGCGCTCAATGCGGGCGCGGGCCCGCGCTCCCAGAATCCAGATTCGTGCGCGGACAAATCCCTCGACACACTCAAACAAACCGTGATAAAAGCTGGCGCGGCTTTTTCAAATCAACTGTAGAGTCAGATGCCGTCAGTTCATGATTGAACGTCGAACCATTCTGTTGCTTAAGATCCTCGTTGCCTCGTTGTTGCTGGCTACGACTGCCGGCGCCCAACAAATCAAGAACGCGATTCCGTATGCCGCTCGGCCGCTGCCTTTGTCAGCGGTCCGTTTGACGGGTGGCCCACTGAAACGGGCACAGGATCTCGACGCCGAATATCTTCTCAAACTCGAGCCGGACCGCATGTTGGCTTATTACCGCAAACAGGCCGGGCTCGAACCGAAGGCACCGGGCCTCACCGGCTGGGACGGAGACGGCCGCAACCTTACCGGCCACATTGCGGGTCATTATCTTTCCGCAGTCTCGCTGATGTATGCGGCGACGGGCGACCAGCGTTTTAAAGCGCGCGCTGATTACATCGTCAAAGAATTAAGGGAAGTTCAGGACAAAAACGGCGATGGTTTTGCCGGCGCCCTGGAGGGCGTCAGGGAAAAATTCAAAGAAGTGGCCGCCGGCAACATTCGCTCGAGTTTCTTTGATCTGAACGGGTTATGGTCACCCTGGTACACGCTGCACAAAACGTATGCGGGCTTGCGCGACGCTTACCGTTACACCGGCAACCGGGATGCTTTGCAAGTTGAAATCAAATTTGCGGCGTGGGCCGAGGGCCTGCTGCTGAAGATGGACGACGCCCAGACTCAGAAGATGCTCAACACTGAGTTTGGCGGGATGAATGAAGTGCTCGCGGATTTGTACGCCGACACGGGTGACCAGCGCTGGCTGGCGCTGTCGCATCATTTCGATCATCGCGCAGTGATCGAACCGCTGGCGCGACGTCAGGACATCCTCAGTGGTCTGCACGGCAATACCCAGGTGCCGAAACTGCTCGGCTCGCTAATGCGCTACATCTACACCGGCGAAAAATCCGACGGCGAGGCCGCAACGTTCTTTTGGGATGCCGTCGCGCTGCATCACAGCTACGCGACCGGCGGTCATGGCCGTGATGAATACTTTGGGCCGCCGGATCAGTTGAGTGAACGCGTCGACGGCCGCACCGATGAAAGCTGCAACGTCTATAACATTCTGAAGATGACGCGAACTCTCTTTGCGGTTCGTCCGGACATCAAGTATGCCGAGTTCGAAGAGCGCGCCTTGTTCAATCATGTGCTCGGCTCGATCGATCCGGAAGATGGTCGCACCTGTTACATGGTGCCGGTCGGCCGCGGCGTGCGTCATGAATACCAGGATATGGCCAAAGATTTTACCTGCTGCGTAGGCAGCGGCATGGAGAGTCATGGCTTGCACGGTGATGGAATTTACTACGAGGCCGGGAATCGTCTCTGGGTGAATATGTATGTGCCCTCAACTGCCGACTGGAGATCAGCGGACGCTCAACTCGCGATGGAGACTGATTTTCCGGAAGGCGATTCGGCGTCGTTGAAACTGACCGTGGCCAGGCCTAAACAATTAACGCTGTCATTTCGGCGCCCATCGTGGGCCGGCGAAGGGTTCGCAATCAAAGTCAACGGCAAGGCGGTGGTAATGTTTTCAAAGCCGGGCAGTTACATCGAGATCGCGCGCACCTGGAAGAGTGGTGATGTGGTCTCGCTCGTCCTGCCGAAGACGCTGCACGCGGAACCGACGCCTGATAATCCAAACCGCGTCGCCCTGATGTGGGGACCTTTGGTGCTCGCCGGCGATCTGGGCCCGGAGCGGAGCGATGCGTGGACCCATCCGATTCCGTCGTTCATTACAGCATCTCAGCCAATCCCGCAATGGGTTCAAATTGCTCCCGGTGCGCCGGTCCGGTTCCAGAGCACCGGCCGTAATGTTGATCGCACCGAACGAATCGTTGACCTGGTGCCGTTCTATCGCCTGCACCGGCGCGATTACGCTTTGTATTGGGACCTCTATACGCCCGGTAGCTGGAGCGACAAGCTGGCGGAGCTTGCCGTTAAAGCCGAACATCAGAAAAGGCTCGATGCCGCTACCATCAGTTTCGTCCAACCGGGTGATGCTCAGAAAGAAAAAGTCTTCAATCAGCAAGGCGAAGAGACGACTGCCGATCCTTTTGGAGGCCGAACTTCGCGACGGGCGAAGAGGTGGTTCTCATTCGATCTTCCGATTGATGCATCACGTCCGATGATTTTGATGGTGACTTACCATCCGGAAGAACGCACGAAGCGTTCGTTTGAGATTCTGGTTGATGGTCAACGCATCGGCGAACAGACAATCGAGCGCTGGCTGCCCGGCAGCGCCGCCGGACAATTCTTTGACGTTGAATACAAGGTTCCGGCAGCGCTGCTGACCGGCAAGCAGAAGGTTACCGTGCGATTTCAGGCGACGGGAGGAAACGAAGTTGCGGCGGTCTATGGGCTTCGTCTGGTCCGCGCCGACGCAGAACGTTAGGCAACGTGAGAATTACCTGGAATCCATCTAAGGAACAGGCAAACAAACGCAAGCATCGGATTGGTTTTGATGAAGCGGCTACCGTATTCACTGATCCATTTATCGCTGCCCAGGATGATCCTGATCATTCATTCTATGAATATCGCATGCTTGCGCTTGGTGAGTCAGCAAAAGGAAGGTTGTTAGTTGTGTCGTATACTGAGTACGATAATGAAATCAGAATAATCAGCGCCCGGCGCGCGACGCGTAGTGAGCGGCGCGATTACGAATCAGGAACCTATGCGTAAAGAATACGATTTCAGTAAAGCTCAGCGCGGACGCTACGCCGGCCGTTCGATCAAAATTGTGGGATCGACACCAGACGAGGATTCCGTTTCGGCCAGATTGGCATTAAAGATCCAGCACGCAATCGAGCGCGATATGAGAAAACGAGATGTGTGGAAGCATCTGAACCAGACGCAACGAGAGGACCTTCGTACCGCCTGGCTCAAAGCCATTAGAACGGCCCTCAATTCCCGCTAATCACCATGACCGATCCAGTTTCCCGCCGTGATCTTATCAAGGGCATCGGCGCGATTGGCGCCACCGGTTTACTGACCACCGCGACTTCAAAAACACCTGAAGCCATGGAGGCTAACCACCCGCTACCGCAGGTGGTTCTGACTGTCCCTGCAGATGGCCAAATCTCGAACCTCACTTCCACCAGCGAAGTCTTTATTCCTCCGCGCGGCCGCGGGTACATGAAATTCAGTTTTGATTTTCCGGAGCCGGTCGTGGCGTTCGGCGAACATCGTTTTGGCTTTCTGGTTTTCACAGCGGAAAACGCCTACGGCCTCGATCGCGAAAAGATGCGGGTAGAAGTTGCGGGCAACACCTTAACCCTCAAATGCGATGGATTTGTTTGGGCCGGCGGCCAGGAACGCGCTCGCGGATCCCTGTCGGCGACTTTCCGAAAAGAGATCGGAAAGATTGAATGGGACGTCGTCGTCGAGATGGAGCAGCCAATCAAAACCGTGACCACTGTGATTCGCGACGTTCCGCGCGGGCAAGTCTCGTTCGGCGGCGGCGGCCTGAATGATCCGCGCGACAACGAACTGCTCAGTGCCTATCCATTCGGTGGCGGCGACCTGCACGGGCCGGGTGCGGCCAACAGCATGACGACGCCACTGGCAGTGGTGCAAACTGCGGCGGACGATTTCCTGTTCATTGCTCCGCTGGACAATAAAGTTCGGCCCAAGCGGTTTTATTTCCAACCTGGTGAGAAGTTCTACCGGGTCGAAGCGATTTACGAACATGACGGTTGGCGTAACGATCGCCGGATCACGGTGCCGCGCTGGCGACTGGGTTACACGAAAACCTTCGACGGCGCGATCCAGTCGCACATGAACTTTATCGAAGATGCCTTCAAGTTGCCGGCCTGGGAAACGCGCGCCGATGTTCCGCCTTGGCTTCGTCGCGTCGGGTTGGTTACGACCCTGCATGGCATGCATTACACCGGATACATGTTCAACGATTACGCGCGGATGGGCGAGATTCTGAAATGGACAGCCGGGCAAATACCCGCGGAACGAGTGCTGGTCTTTCTCTCGTCCTGGGACGGTCGTTACTATTGGGACTACCCGAATTACAAAGTGCCTGAGCGGATGGGCGGCGAAGCCGGCTTTCGGAAGTTAATCAAGGAAGGCCAGCAGCTGGGTTTCAAGATGATGCCGATGTTTGGCGCGAATGCCGCCAACCGGCGACAGGCCGTCTGGCCCAAAATCGCCGATGCTGCAACCAGAAAAATCGACGGCGACGTCTACAACCTCAATTGGGTTGACTGGAACAACGATCGGCATCAGGACGGCTGGCTGACCTACATGAATCTCGGAGTTGATTCGTGGCGCAATTGGTTGGAAGCGCGGATTTCTGACGTCATCCAACGATTCGGCGTCGATGCCTACTTCCTCGACATCATCGGCGGGCATGTGAACGATGCCGGCGCCGACATGCACGAAGGCACGCGACGTCTGGTGATGAACCTGCGCGCCAAACATCCGAACGTTGTTTGTATCGGAGAGATGCCTTATGACGCGCTGCACGCGTTCATTCCGATGTATCACGCGGGCGGTGGAGCGCGCTGGCAAAAATACTCGCGCTTCTTTCAACATCTCAGCAGTCCCGCGCCGGGTCGTGGCAGCAGCGGCGTGCACGAAGCGGGCTTCGGCCGCTTCAATCCTGAGACGCTTTCACTCAGTCCCAACGCTATCCCGACGCTTCAGGTTGTTGACGACACGTTTGCAAAGTATCGCGACGTGATGACTGAGACGATTCGGCGAGCGAAAGAGCGCGCCGGAATCAGTTAACTTTCAGTAATATGGGAGGATCGATAATGAGAAATCCCCTGGCTCTGGTATCCATAACGGCTCTGCTGTTGATCGGTGGTGCTACAGCCGGTCGAAAAGCCGCTGCTCAGCAGACGAACCCGGTCTTTTCCAGCAGCTATACCGCTTTAACCAAATGCGGCAGTGGCATGACCAGGAAAGAAGAGCGCGAGGCCGAGAAAAACGGTTCAGATATTCCCAGCCTATGTAAGGGTTACGACGGTTATAACGTTTACATCACTTACTCCGCCTGTGCCTCAAGTTTCAGCATCACGAAGGGTGAAGAAAATATTTCACTGGGGATGCAGTCGGTGGGCTGGAAACAGAAAACGGTCGAGTGGCGAATGGCGAACGGTAAGCCATTTGCGGTGATCATGCGGTTCTACGAATATGAAGGCGATGACCTCTGTTCGAGCAGTGGCAAGATTAAAAGTGAATCCCTGATGGTGCGGGGACTGAAGGGCTTTGAGCATATCGAGGAATCCGTCGATGCGCGGACACCCAACGCGAACTTGAAAGCGCGAGAACTGGCTGACAAAGGATTTGCCAGGCCTAAGTCATGAAAGTCCGCGGAGCGGACGTCAGCGTAAAGCCTGGGGCGTTAGCCCCAGGATCGCGTTAGCAAAGCGACAAAGCCCGCGAAGCGGGCGTCAGCCGAATCATTCTGACGTATGTTAAGCGCTACGGCTATCACCCGCTTCGCGGGTTCAACAAACATTTTGGCACTTAACCTGGGGCTCACGCCCCAGGCTTTATGCTGACGTCCGCTCCGCGGACTGAAAAGAGTGTGCGTCCAGCTTGCCGCGCATCGGAATAGCATAGCCATTGCAGCGGCAGCATTGAAGTTCGACGGGTAACCGAAATCATGACCGCATTACTTCTATTAGTCATCCAGGTAATTGCTCAGTTCCCACACTGGACTCAGCAAACCAGCAACGTCAACGCGCGTCTGCGCGGCGTGAGCGCGGTAAATGCGCGAATCGCCTGGGCCAGCGGGTCGGGTAGCACTGTGCTGCGAACAGATGACGGCGGCACAACCTGGAAGAAGTTAATCGTAACCAGCGACGCCCTGGACTTTCGTGATATCGACGCCATCGATGAAAACACTGCTTACGTGTTGAGCATTGGCAACGGCGCAGCCTCGCGGATTTACAAGACGGTCGATGGCGGAGCAACCTGGGTCCTCCAATTCCGCAATGAAGATCCAAAAGCTTTTCTTGATGCAATGTCCTTCTGGGATGCGAATCATGGAATCGTTATCGGAGATTCCGTCGACGGCAAGTTCTATATTCTGACTACTGCGAACGGTGGACGTGACTGGTCGCGCGTGCCTCCGGACACGCTTCCCGCCGCGCTGGAGAACGAAGGTGCGTTTGCCGCCAGCGGCACTAACATCGCGGTCTATGGAAAGGGCAGCGCCTGGATTGGGCTGGGCGCATCCGCCCGCGCGCGTGTCCTGCGGACGACTGACGGCGGCCGCAGCTGGAAAGTCTCCGAGACTCCGCTGAAGTCGGGCCAGTCATCGGGTATCTTCTCAATTGCTTTTGCCGATCCGAAACACGGAATGATCGTCGGTGGTGATTATCAGAAAGAGAAAGAAGCTGTCGACAATCTTGCGCTAACTGATGATGGTGGTGTGACGTGGACTCTGGTTCAGGGTCTTTCCGGATTTCGATCAGTAGTCGCCTACGTCCCGGGAACGAAGAGAGTGATCGCAATTGGCCCGGCTGGCGGCGACTATTCGAATGATGGGGGAAAGAAGTGGGCGCCTTTATCCGGCCCGGGCTTTGATACTTTCAGCTTTGCGCGCGGACACAAATTTGGCTGGGGCTCGGGACCGCGGGGCACGATTGGATTGCTGAAACTCTGAACAAAAAGCAAGACCAATAACTGATTCGCGGTTGGCTTCTCAGTCACGGGCTTTAGCCCGGTGGCTAACGCGTAAACAAGTCGAAGAACCGTTTCAACGGTTTTCAACCCGGGAGGTGGGTGATGCGGTTCTGTGTTGCCAAACGAAAGGCGCGCTGAAGGAATCAAAACCGTTAAAACGGTTCTACGTCTTCTACGTAAAGTGTCACCGGGCTAAAGCCCGGTGTGAATGAAATTCGATAGGCTCTTAAGGCAAAGTAATCCTACGTAAATCGAAAAACAATGAGGAATTCCTATTATGCGCAGAATCATCCAGGCTTGGGTGCTTACCTTTTGTTCTATGTCGCTGGCGTTTGGTCAGGCCCCTCCGGATTATAAATCCCTCGTCGTTAAAGACGTCGATTCTATGACCAAAGAAGCTCAGGTCATGGTCGACACGGTCTTTAGTTTTGGCGAACTCGGATTTCAGGAAATTGAAACTTCAAAATACCTAACCGGCATCCTGGAAAAGGAAGGATTCAAGATTGAGCGCGGCATTTCGGGTATCCCCACGGCATGGATGGCCACCTGGGGCACGGGCAAACCGGTGATTGCTTTGGGTTCAGACATCGATTGCATTCCGCAAGCGTCGCAGAAACCCGGCGTGGCTTATCACGATCCCTTGATCGAAGGCGCGCCCGGTCACGGCGAAGGTCATAACTCAGGCGTCCCTTTGAATATTCTAGCGGCGATTGCCGTCAAGCGGCAGATGGAGAAGAACAAATTGCCCGGCACGATTAAGGTTTGGCCCGGAGTGGCTGAAGAGCTGGTCGCCGGCAAAGCTTATTTTGTCCGTGATGGTTATTTCAAAGACGTTGATGTCGTTCTGTTCACGCACGTGGGCAACAATCTGAGCGTGACCGCCGGCCCCGCCTCGGCCACTGGCCTGGTTTCGGTTGAATACAACTTCAAAGGCGAGAGCGCGCACGCGGCCGGAGCTCCTTGGCGCGGACGCAGTGCTCTGGATGCAGTCGAGTTGATGGATATCGGCTGGAACTTTCGGCGCGAACATCTGCGCACCCAACAACGATCTCATTATGTGATCACGAATGGCGGCGATCAGCCGAACGTCGTGCCGCAGACTGCCAGTGTCTGGTACTACTTTCGCGAACTCGATTACGAACACATCACAGACATGCGGAAGATTGGCGACTCGATAGCGCAAGGCGCATCGTTAATGACCAACACAAGTGTGACGTCGCGGATAATGGGCGCCGCGTGGCCGCAACACTTCAACAAGCCGGTGGCGGAAGCGATGTATGAAAACATCAAGCAGGTCGGTCTGCCGCAGTGGAGCGAAGCGGATCAAAAACTCGCCAAAGCCGTACAGAAAGAATTGAAAGTCGCGGACCGCGGGTTGGCGACGGAGTTGTCGACGCTGAGCGGACCAGGAAGCGAAGAGGCCGGCGCCGGGTCAGACGATATCGGCGATGTCTCGTGGAACGTGCCGACGGTGCGCCTGCGTTATCCGTCGAACATTCCCAACCTGCCCGGTCACAACTGGTCGAACGCGATCACCATGGC
>Ga0207428_10001897_pt1 | contig 21192 bp, 25 predicted proteins | sample RhiMethybrSRZTD1_FD_187600 | JGI IMG/M metagenome (GOLD analysis project Ga0207428, IMG submission 187600) | Populus rhizosphere microbial communities from Tennessee, USA - Rhizosphere MetaG P. TD hybrid SRZTD1 (SPAdes) (version 3) | ecosystem: Host-associated > Plants > Roots > Rhizosphere >...
CTCCAAGCCCGGGCTACGATGAGGTGCTGATCCCGATCGGGACCTCGCGCGGCGAGCGCTGGATCGCGATCTCGGGGGTCCGCTTCTTCGGCGGCACCGTCTACGCGTTCCGCGACCTCACCGACGCGCGCCAGCTCGAGGAGATCAAGGCCGACTTCATCGCCACTGCCTCGCACGAGCTGCGCACCCCGCTGGCCGCTGTCTACGGCGCGGCGCAGACGCTCTTGCGCCACGACTTTGCGCTCGACGAGACCGGGCGCGAGCGCTTCGTCTCGCTGATCGCCGACGAGTCCGAGCGCCTTGGCCGGATCGTCAACGAGATTCTGCTCGCGAATCAGCTCGACGCCGGCCGCCTCGATCTCGAGGAAGAGCCCTTCGACGGCCGCGACCTCGTCGAGCGCGTGGTTGATGCGACGCGAATGCACGCGCCGCCGTCGGTCACCCTCACGATCAATACGAACGGCGAGCTGCCGCAAGTCGCAGCTGACCTCGACAAGGTTCGCCAGGTGCTCGTCAACCTCGTCGAGAACGCGATCAAGTACTCGCCCGACGGTGGCAAGGTCGAGGTGGGCGCTGACACACACGAGGACTTCGTGCGCTTCCACGTCCGCGACGAAGGGCTTGGCGTGGCGGCCGACGAGCAGGAGCGAATCTTTGAGAAGTTCTACCGCGCCGACCCGCAGATGACCCGCGGCGTCGGTGGCACCGGCCTCGGGCTCTACATCTGCCGCGAGCTGATCGACCGCATGGGCGGCCGCATCTGGGTCGAGCCGAACGAGGAGAAGGGGTCCACCTTCTTCTTCGAACTGCGTACCGCTGACGTCCTCGCCCACCAGGACGCGGGCCAGCGACGGCTACAATTGCGGAACTGACATACGGGGGCGACCTGGTTTCGACGTGGTCGGTTCTCCGGCAGAGCTGCAAGCCGAGGTCCCCGGTTGGCCTCGTTAAACAACCGGGACTTAACGTAAGTGCGAAGGACAACTCCGCACTCGCTCTCGCTGCCTAACCCGTAGCGAAGCGCGTCGCTCCGAGCTCGGCCCGTGGCCCGGGTAGCGGCGTCAGAAACGGGCTCGGCGCCTAGGGAGAGCCAATCGCCCGAAGCGCGACACCAAAGGATGGCTAGCCCGTCGATTGGTCGGCTGCCAACCGGCCGGCGGGCGAAACGCAACGGCAGCCTAAGCTTGTAGACGCTCTGTTCGGGGCGGTCGCGGACGCGGGTTCGATTCCCGCCGCCTCCATCATCCCCGCAAATCGGGGGTTTCCGGTAGGAACGATTCCGAGGGGTCACGTTGGCTCCTCGGTGAGCACCTGTGGCGGGCCTCGTGCATCGGCCTGTGCGTAAAGGCTCGCTCGGTCTTCGCACGGCAGACCGGGAACCTGAAACTTGCGCAAATGCTCACCAGCCACGCCGATATCGGCACCGGACACAACGTGATCTCGACGTTCGAGGAATTCGGGGACGGCACCTGCGAGGCGCGGCTGTTCTACCGGTGGCCCGACGGCTCTAGGAGGCCGCCGCTTCCGCCTGATGTCGAGCTGCCAATCGGAGCGGGTGAATCCTCTCGCAGCATCGCCCGCAGGTCGAGTTCTGAGCCCCGACAGCCCAACTGGATGCTTCGTGAACGCGAATCCTGGACGTTGAGATAGATGCCACGCTCTCGAGGAGCAAGAACAAGAACCCCTCAGTCCGGATCAGATCGTGCGCGCGGTGAGGACCTTGGCCCACCAGGATGGTGTCGTCGACAATCGGCGAGGAGTTCCGCGGCGGTGATCCGGTCGTGGAGAAGAACTGGAGCGCCTTCGTTCCCGGCGAGACTCTGGATCAGGAGTTGGAGAATCCCTTCGACGCGCTGCCGCCGCCGCCCGAGTTCACAGAGCCGGTAGAGGTGCGGGATATCTCGATTCCAGTCCACCGGCAGGTGCGCTGCATCGTCGACGTCTCGGTCCCGGTGCCGTGGGCCGCGGATAGCCCGGGGCGCCAGGAGCGGGACGCGGCCGCCATTCATTCGCAGCACTCTTCGGGCCGGACAGATCCTCGAAGTCCTCTCCGACGTCGTGAGAGAGAACCCGGGCTGGTTCCGCTGGCCCGCGCGTGACGTCACGCCTGACGACGTCGAGCGGTTTGAGAAGGTCGAAAGGCTCGAGCGAGAAGGAGACGAGGCCGTCAGGTGATAGACAGGCGCGAGTGCGGTGGGCGCCGTCTGACGGGCCAGCGTCTGACAGGCGCCCACTCGCTCAAATGGCTCTCGCCCAGTGGGAGCCACAAGAACGACATTGACTTCTCGGGATCCGGCTGTACATAGGCCGTTCGGCCCGTTTTGCTGCTGCCTTCGACCTACTTGGGCGGGATGGGGGTGCGACGGGCTCGTCGCCTCGAAGACCCCTGGCTAACGATCCGGGAGAAATACGGCACTACGATGAAGTCCCGTTCGTCTGAGCTGCTTGTATCGGGCCTCTACGCGGTCAGTTTCGTGCTTGTGGGACCGCCGTATGCGACAACGTTCACCGCTAGATGCATACTGACGCTGATGCAGGTCGGCTTTCTCTTCGCCCCGCCTGTCCTGGCGTACGTCTTTAGGGAGAAAGACGGGGCGGCTTCGCACCGGAAGGGCGGCTAGATGCGGCTGCGGGACCGGTTCAAGCGCTGGTGGGCTCCCGCGCAGTGGCGGGACGACCACCCGCTCTCCGCCGAGGAGCGCGAGCAGCAGGAGGGGTTGGGGTTCCTTGAGTCCGCGGACGTCGCGGTCCGCCCCCAGCACGGGATCGGCGCGGAGAGCTACGACCGCGTCGACGTCGAGCGCGACTTCCGCAAGCCGTAAGACGACCTCGGGGAACCGCTTCACGACGTAACCCAGGCTTCCAAGCGTCGGAGTTCAGACGCCTTTCGTGCTGCCGCGCGGTGTTACGTGCGTGTTTCGCGGGGCTGCCAAGCTGCGGCCATCCGCACAGTCTCTAGCGCGATAGGCAGGCAAGTCCTGACGCTCGTCCTGGCAGCGATCCTCCTCCCGGTCGCTGTCTCGGCTTCTACTGCCGCTACCGGCAGCAGATCGCGGATCGTGATCCATACCACCGGCGAGATTACGGGCATCGCCCTCGACGGCCATCGCGTCGTCTACTCGCGCGCTGTCCTCGCTCCACGCTGTGCGGCGATCATCGCCTTCGATATCACCACCGGCAGGAAAGCGGTGGTCAGCGGCCGCGACAAGTGGCCAGCGTGTGACGCGGATACGCGGATGCTCGCCCTCGCCGGCGGCCGGGTCGTATGGATCAGCGAGGGCGAGTCGAACTCGGAGCATTGGGCGTACCTCCGGGCGGTGTCGCCGCCGCGGAGAAGCGAACAACAGCTTGCTTTCGCGCTCACGTACTTCAATCCGCTGCCGGCCTCGGGCAACCGGCTCGCCGATCTGGTCGGCGGAAGCAATCTGCTTGTCGTCAACCGCTGGCAGGTGAAGAAGAACGGCGACCCCGGGAGGACGGTGCTGTACGCGATTGAGCCGAGAGGCCTGCGCCGGATCCTCACCAGCCCGCAGGCGATCTTCGCGCAAGCCGTCGACGGTGGCCGGATCGCCGTCCTACGAGCTAGGCCGCGCCAGCTGGAGATCTACGACCGGGGAGGACGGCGACACCGAACGATCTCCGTCGCTCGCCTAGCCGGTAGCCACCGCGGTGATGCAATCGCGCTCCAGGGTGGTCACCTGCTCGTGCTGAAAGGGAGGCGGCTACTGGTTTACGACGCGCACAGCGGCGCTCTCCGTCATCGCTGGCCAGTGCCGGGTTCGGCGACCAACCTGGACACCTTCGGTGGGGTTGCTGTCTATGCGGAGTCGACCCTCGCTGGGGCCCCGTTCACGCTCCACGTCCTCCGCCTGTCGACGGGCAAGGACGTCGCCCTCGATCGCGGGCTGTTTCAGACGCTGCGCAACCTCGAACTCGGGCCATCGGGCCTCGTCTACCTGAAGGGGAAGCGCACTCTCGTCTACCTGCCGTTCTCGCGACTGCTCGCGGCCGTTTCGTAGCGGCTGATCATGGCGTCGCCGCGGGGTTCAGGCGCGAGCGGCCGTCTGGGAGTGCTCCGCCCTTGATCGCGTTCTCGATCCGCAGCGCGGCCGCATAGTCATCGACGGCTGCGAAGCGAAAGGCGAAGTCGCCGGGGATCTTCTCCCGCACGAGGGAATCCATCGAGAGGCGAGAGTCGCGGATTGCCTCGATTTGATCGCGCGTGAGCTCGGGCCGTACGTAGTGGTCGGCGACGTAGACGATCCCCGCATAGACGAGCGCGCCTTCGCCGTCCCAGATGGTGTAGAGGCCAGCGCCTGTTCGCGGAACCGTCTCACCGAGGCTGGCGTAGTCCGAGAAGCGTTACAGCGGGCCGTCTTGCAGCTGGCCGAGAAGGACTTCCTCGAGGGCTTCTTGATTCGACATCGGCTTTGTAGAGTCGGGGATTCAGCATGACGGAAGAGGTCGAGCAGGAACAAGGGGCGGACGACCGCGCGGAGTCGGACGAGGACACCAGCTGCACGCGCTGCGATGGCCGGTTGACCTTCGCCGGCAGCAAGGACTTCCACGAAGGCACTCGGGCCTGGGGGTTCATCCTCGGCGACTTCGGCGAACTGCTGACAGGCGGCGAACAGATGGCGATGTTCGTGTGCGAGGACTGCGGCTACGTCCATTTTTTCGTCCGTGTGAAGAAGTAGTCCGTCGCCTTCTGGTCCCCGCTCAGGACAGGCAGGCGAAGTCGAGGATCGGGTGGAGCTCGATCGACTTCGGCGCCCTGCCGGTGACGTTGTGCGGGCGATCCCAGAAGACGCGATCCTTCGGCGCCGGCTTGGGCCGTGTGAGTCCCATGAGCCAGGCGACGGTCTTGGGCTTGGCCGAGTAGGGCTTCGGTCGATCCTGAAGCGTCCACCCGCCAGCGCTCGGAGCCGCAGATCAGCGCTCGTCAGGGTTTGGTCGGGTGGGCTTGGGTCGGAGCGGCGAGGCGAGCGGCCGTCGTGGTCAGTGCGGCGACGACGAGGACGAGCAGAGCTCGCCCGCTCAAAACCTCGGCGTCGTGAGTGTTGAGACGACCGTTGGTCCTGCGAGAGCGATCGGGACTACGACCTGACCAGTCAGGCCAAGTCTCCGATTTGCGACCGCAAGTCCTAGTGCCGTCGGCATCACCCAAGGGACGGTAGGGAACGATTCGACGGTGAGGAGGTAGAAACCCGGGATCGGTGCTGGAGCTAAGACCGGGACGACCGGAGCGACCTTGAATGGAGGCTTGAGGGTCACGCCGGAGGCGTCGGTGACATGAACCTTTCTACCTGCTAGGCGTCGGCGTCCTTAAGGGACGTAGGTACAGCGACGCAACACCTTGAGCATGCGAGCGGACAGCTTGCCCGCGTGCAGCCCGACTCTGCCCACTTGTCCAGCGGTATCGAGGTGGTACGTCCAGTAGACGTAGTGGGCGTAGCCGCGGAAGAAGGCGTAGCCGCCGCCGTCGTGCCTGCGCCCGACAGAGCGAACCTTGCCGCTTGCAAGCAGGCAGTGCCGCGCCTGTTTGTACGCCTGCGCCTTCGTGATTGCCGACTGCGCGTCTGCGCGTGCGGCCGATAGGGCTAGCCCTAAGAGCGCCGTGAGCAACGCTGCCGCCATCAGTCGCCGAAGCTGCGGGGACAACCGGTAGCCGGAGTTGGAAAGTCCGATCACCTTCCGAATCTACGACGGAGAGCCGGAAAAGGACAGCAGCCAGACGAATCGGCCACGGCCTTGCAGGCATTTGCCGACGGTTGCAGCGTCCTCGGCGCTCGGCTCGCCGCGCCGGGCCAGTTGCCGCCGCTCTTCGAGTGTGAGAAAGTCGCCGCCGCCGGTTCTCGTTGGCCTGAAAGGAGAACGCACCGTTGGGCTGCATCTTCGTCCTGATCGCGCTCTTATCGTCGCGTCTGGCGCTGGCGCTGATGTGGATCTTCACGCCCTGGGTCGACCGCGCGTTCGGCCCGCTGATCTGGCCGATCCTCGGAATCATCTTCCTGCCGCTAACGACGCTCATCTATGTGATTCTGTGGAACACCGGCGGGCGAGGGGTGACGGGCTGGGAGTGGATCTTCGTCATCCTCGCGGTCTTCGTTGATGTGGCTTCGCACGGAGCTTCTGCACGGCGGCGCGCGGCCTTCTGACGTTACGACGGGACTGTCGAAGCGGCCTAGCGTGAGTGGCGGGCCGGGTCGCCTTGCAGCGCCCGGGCGTTCGGCTCGCAGCCCGGCCTTTCAAGGCATCGTTGGCCCTCGGCCACGAGTAGAGTCGGGTCCGATAGCTGTCCACTGACGGAGGAGGCACGATGCAGCAGGAATCAGCCCGCAAGATCCTGGCCGCCAGCTTCACCACTCCCGATGGTGGCTCGCGCGGTGCCGGTGCGCTCGGGGGCGCCATGCAGGACAAGATCGGCAATACCGCCGTCCTCTTCGTCCGCCCGGACGGCAAGGCGAAGTTCACCGAGTCGAAGGATTGGGGTGCCGGGCGTGGCGCCCTACTCGGCGGTGCGATCGGGATCATCGGCGGCCCGATCGGGATCGTCGCCGGCGGTTCGGTCGGAGCCCTCGTATCGAAGCTGCGCGATTCCGGCTTCAAGAACGACCAGCTCGAGCAGCTCGGCACGTCACTGCAACCGAACACCTCGGCGGTGGTGGTGGAGATCGCCGGCGACGCCATCGACACGGCGAAGGAAGTGCTCGAACCGCTCGGCGCCCAAGACTTCGTGGTGGAGGATCTCGACGAGAGCGTTGCTTCGCTCTTTACGCAGGACGTCGAGCCTGAGACCGAGCCCGAGCCGGCCGCCGCCTCGAGCGAGTCACCGAGCTAGCGGTAGCGGACATAGTTTCCAACTTCGGCCGCCGGAAGGGCCGAGAGGAGCAAGATGGGACGGGATGAACTCGATGGGCTACTGGATCGTCCGTGGGACCGTGCGCCAGCTGCGAAGGACTGGGCGCGCGTGCTCGCTGCGCTGCCGCTCTTCTCGAAATGCAGCAAGCGGCAACTGCGCACGGTCGCGCAGCTCGCCCGGTTCGAGGAGTCGCCACCGGGACAGGTCGTCATCCAGGCCGGCGATCCGCCGGATGCCTTCCATTTGATCCTCGGCGGCCAGGCCAGGGTGCTGGGCAAGCCGCGGGCCCGAGTGCTCGGGGTTGGCGACTACTTCGGGGAGATGGGCCTGATCGACGGCGAGCCGCGCACGGCCACCATCGTCGCCGTGGCCGAGCTCCAGACGATGAAGCTGCCGCGGCGGCCCTTCCTCAAGCTCCTCAGGCAGGAGCCCGGAATCTCGATGGCGATGCTGACGGAGTTGGCCGGTCGGCTTCGGAAGGTCGAAAGAGGAGCTTCCGAGTAAGAGACAGCGCAGACCGAGGCCCCCGGATCGGGACGCACCGGGGGACGCGGTTCTTAGACCCTCTCACGTCGAGCGCGCCATACTCGGTGCGTGGCCGAGGAGCAGGCCGAGCCCACAACCCGGTCCGTCGTCATCGCCGACGACGACCTCCTGCTTCGCGAGGGGATCGCGAGCCTGCTCACGCAGGCCGGCTACAGCCTGGTCGGACAGGCTGGCGACGCGAACGAGCTCCTCAACCTCGTTCGTGAGCATCGACCCGACGTTGCGATCGTCGACATCCGGATGCCTCCCGACTATGCGACCGAAGGCCTCCGGGCGGCGCAAGCCATTCGAGAGGAGTTGCCGGAGATCGCGATCCTCGTCCTCTCCGCCTACGTCGAGGTCAAGCATGCGACCACGCTCCTGGCCAGTGGTGAGCGAAGCGGCTACCTGCTGAAGAGCCGTGTCGCGAACATCGACGAGTTTCTCGACAGCGTCGACCGACTCTGCCGCGGTGGTTCCGTGGTCGACCCGTCGCTGGTTGTCGAGCTCCTCGCAGCCCACACGGCGGACGATCCGCTCGAGGGCATCACCTCACGGGAGCGCGAGGTGCTCGCGCTGATGGCCGAAGGCCGAACGAACGCGGGCATCGCACGCCGGTTGTGGGTCACCGAAGGCACGGTCGAGAAGCATGTGCACAGCATCTTCGTGAAGCTCCGCCTACCCGAGACCGCCGACAACCACCGACGCGTTCTCGCCGTGGTCACCTTCCTCGGCGCGAGCCAGCTCTAGCCGCCGAGCAGTTGGCGGATGCGGTCGGCCGAGAGCTCGGTCTTGGCGATGAACCCGAGCGCAGGGCTCGCTTCGATCCGGCCGCTGAACTCCCGCTCGTCGTACGTCGAGATGAGGATGACCGCCGGCGGCTTGTCGTTCGAGCTGTTCACCAAGCGGCGGGCAACGTCGAAGCCGCTTTCCTCCCTGAGGCTGATGTCGACGAGGGCCAGGTCGGGACGAAGGACGTTCGCGAGGTGCGCCGCCTCGTCGCCCGACGTTGCGATCCCGACCACAGAGATCCCTTGATGCTCGAGCACGGCACGCGCCTCCTCGCCGAAGCGTGGACTGTCGTCAACGATGAGGCAGCTCAGCCGAGCCATCGGTCTCAGCATCGCAGCGCGCAGGGCGACCGGCATGGGGGATAACTCCAAAACTGCCACGGGGTTCGCGCTGATCTTGCGATTCGGCTCTATCCTGCTTCTGAGCCAGGCGCTCGATCGCGCTCTTCAACGCTCCGTCATCCAGGGAGCAGGTTGGTGCAGCAGAAGGCGGCTACAGCTGAGGTGAGTCTCGCCGAAGAGCAGGCGGCGAGGCGCGACGCGTCCCTGCGCCGGATCGCAACCCTCGTCGCCGGAGGCGTGACGGCCGGCGAACTCTTCGCGGCGGTTGCCCGTGAGGTCGCCGTCGTGCTGGACGTGCCGGTTGTGACCATCGACCGGTACGAGCTCGAGGACGGCTCGCCGGTCTCGGTGGTGCTGGCTTCACGTGAGGATGAGGTGTTCCCCGTGGGATCTCGCTGGCCACTTGACGGGCCAAGCGCTCGGGCATTGATCTACGAGACCGGCCGCCCGGTCCGAGTCGACGACTGGGACGATTTCGAGAGTACTGTCGCAACTGCAGGACGACAGCACGGGATGAGGTGGGTCGTCGGCGCTCCCATCATCGTCGACGGTGGGGTGTGGGGAAACATCTGCGCCGGTACGGCCGGGGACGAAGCGATTCCCGACGACGCCGAATCGCGTCTTGCAGACTTCACCGACCTCGTCTCGACCGCGATCGCCAACAGCGACGCCCGAGAGAAGAATGGACGGCTGCTCGACGAGCAGGCGGCGCTCCGGCGCGTCGCCACGCTCGTTGCCCGAGGAGCTCTACCGAACGACGTCTTCGACGCAGTGGCCGTCGAGGTTGGCCGGCTGATCGGCGCGGACCTGGCGGTGCTCTCGCGCTACGACAAGGGCGGCGGGGTCACGGTTCTCGCATCGCGCCCCGACGGCACCGCACCGGGGCTTCCATTCGCCACGCTGCCCACGATCGACCCGGAGAGCCTGGCGGCGGCCGTGTTGCGCACCGGTCGACCGGCCCGTGTCGACGATTTCGCCGACGTCCCCGGACCCTGGGCGGCGCAGACGTGCGAGCTCGGCTATCGCTCGGCCGTCGGCGCACCCGTGACCGTGCAAGGGCGCCTCTGGGGCACCATGGTCGTCATCTCGACCGCCGCGTTTGCCTGGCCGCCCGACACGGAGGTCCGACTCGCAGGGTTCACCGAGCTCATCGCGACCGCGATCGGGAATGCGGAGAGCCGCGAGGAGCTCGCCTCTTCCGAGGCGCGAGCGCGCGAGCTCGCTGAGGAGCAAACGGCTCTGCGGCGCGTGGCCACGCTTGCCGCCGGTGCGCCGGCCTCGGAGCAGTTCTTCTCCACCGTCGCCCGCGAGGTTGCAGCGGTCTTGGGTGTGTCCGGCGTGATCGTCACGCACTACGAAGCCGACGGATCGGCTGTCACATTGGGCGACGCATTCGACTCCGACCTCACAGGAGCGAAACCCTTCGTCGGCGTCGGTTCGCGGATGCCACTGGACCCGGGAAGCCTCGCTGCGCAGGTGTTCGAGACGCGCTCCACGGCGCGAATTAACGACTTCGCGACGTTACGGGGAACGATCGGAGATCTTGCGCGCGCGGCGGGATTGGGTTGTGGCTGTGCCGGTCCAATCGTGGTCGACGGAGACCTTTGGGGCAAGATCTGCGTCTTCTCGCCGACGGGAACCGTGCTTCCGGTCGGAACAGAGAATCGCCTCCACGATTTCATCGAGCTCGTTGCGACGGCAATCGCCAATTTCGAGGCGCGTGCCGACCTGACAGCGTCGGAGGCACGCGCACGCGAGCTCGCCGAGGAACAGGCGGCGCTTCGCCGGGTCGCGACCCTCGTTGCGCAGGGCGCGAGTCCAGACGATCTGTTCTCCGCGGTCGCCAAGGAGGCCGCCGGCATGATCGACAAGGCCGCTGTGATCATCCTTCGGTTCGAGCCGGACAGGACGTTCACCGTGTTGGCGACCGAAGGCCAGGTCCACCTCCCCGTCGGTAGTAGCTGGCCGGTCGTCGACGACGGGATCACCGGCGAGATCCTCGTCACCGGTCGACCAGCGCGGAGGGACGGCTACAAGAGCCCGCTCCCCGGCCCGTCGGGGTTGGTCTCGACGGTCGGCACGCCGATCGTCGTCGAGGGCGACATCTGGGGAGTCCTGGCCGTCGCGCACATGTCCGGTCGGCCGATTCCGACCGATATCGGGGAGCGGCTCGCGCGCTTCACCGAGCTGGTCGCAACGGCAGTCTCGAACGCGACCACGCGCACCGAGCTGCTGACGTCGCGCGCGCGCGTGGTCAGCGCGGCGGACGAGACACGCCGCCGGCTCGAGCGCGATCTCCACGACGGGATCCAGCAGTGGCTCGTCGCGCTCGCGCTCAGGGCCCGCAAGGCCGCCGGTCTCTCCGCCCCCGGCGAGTTGGCCGCGCAGGAGTTGTCCGGCCTCGCGGACGATCTCGTCGGGGTGACGGACGAGTTGCGGGAGATCTCGCGCGGTATCCACCCGGCAATCCTCTCCGATGCCGGTCTCGACGATGCCCTGAAGGCCCTCGCACGGCGCAGTGCGATTCAGGTCGACCTCGACGTCAGCTTCCAGAGCCGATTCGACCCGACCCTCGAAGCGACCGTGTACTACGTCGTCGCGGAGTCGATCACGAACGCCGTCAAGCATGCGCAGGCTTCGACGATCGCGGTGCGCGGTGGGCGGCGCGACGGACTGATCGAGCTCGAGATCAGCGATGACGGCCTCGGCGGTGCCGATCCCAACCGCGGCACGGGCTTGATCGGGCTCAAGGATCGGGTCGACGCGCTCGGCGGGACGATCTCGTTCGCAAGCCCGGTCGGAGCGGGCACCACCATTCGCGTGCAGCTGGACTCCGGTTCGCGCCACGGCCAGGAAGCTCGCGTCTCGCACCTGGACGAGGCTGTCTCGCCGCCGCATTCGGGTTAGCCCGACCCGCGCATTCTCTGGTTGGCCGGAGTGCGAACTCTGGGGCTGGCGGCGACGACACCGGCTGCGCCTACGAACAAGCTGGTGTCTCAGCCCCTCCAGCAGCACAAGGAGACGCGCATGACCACGACCCACTATCAGGCAATCGACGCTCGAGCCCCGGCCCCGCCGGCCGGTCGGCCGACCCGTGAGGACCTGGAGATGATCGACCGCACCCGGGAAGCGCGGGAACTGCTGTCCTCGAAATGGAAGATCGACTTGCTGTACCTGCTGGCCCGCGGGACTCGTCGCTACAGCCGCCTCTACGACAACCTCCGCGGCGCGTCGAAGAAGATGCTCACCGACTCGCTTCGAAGCCTCGAGCGCGACGGGCTCGTCGACCGGCGCGTCTACGCAGAAGTTCCGGTGCGGGTGGAGTACTCCCTCACCACACTGGGCTGGTCGGCAACCGAGTTGTTGATCGCCCTGGCCGATTGGGCCGACGAGCACATGCTGGACGTCGACGAAGCCCGGCGCCGGTACGACGGGGTTGCCGGCTACACGCCGGCCCCGACGCGCTTGTCGTCGCTACCGGCGGTGGCCTAGCCGCGGCGACGTCGCCGAAGGAGCAAACGGGATGGGTGGCTGGACGAAGGTGTTGACCCGGCCGGAGTGGCTGCGGCTCTCGGGCTTCGGAGTCGCGATCCTGCTCCTGCACCTCGTCGGCTGGGGGCTGTTCCTCTACTACGCCCGCGACAACCCGGCGCTCGCCGGCCTTGGCTCGCTCGCGTACACCTTCGGGCTGCGCCACGCATTCGACGCCGACCACATCGCGGCAATCGACAACACGACACGGAAGTTCCTCCAGGACGGCAAGCGCTCGCTGGGTGTCGGCTTCTTCTTCTCGCTCGGCCATTCGACGATCGTCTTCTCGCTGGCGGCGGGGCTCGCGATCGCCGCCCAGACCGTCAACTCCAGGATCCCCGGCCTCCAGAGCATCGGCGGCTACATCGGCACGTTGGTGTCGGGCACGTTCCTGCTGCTGATCGGCGTCCTCAACCTCGTCGTTCTGCTCGACATTCTCGGGGTCTTCCGGCAGCTGCGGCGCGGTGCCTACAACGAGCAGAAGCTCGATGAAGCCCTACAGAGCCAGGGACTGATGAGCCGCCTTTTCCTCAGGCGCGTCGGGGACAGGATCGACGCCAGCTGGAAGATGTACCCGCTCGGTGTCCTGTTCGGGCTCGGCTTCGACACTGCCAGCGAAATCGGGCTGCTGGCGATCGCGGCCGGGGTCGCGACGCACGACGTCCCCTTCCTCGCGATCATCTCGCTGCCGCTCATCTTCGCGGCCGGCATGTGCCTGATGGACACCGCCGACGGCGCCTTCATGAGCCAGGCCTACGGCTGGGCCTTCTCGAACCCGATCCGCAAGATCTACTACAACATCACGGTGACGAGTCTCTCGGTCGCAGTTGCGCTCGTCATCGGCATGATCGAGGTGCTGCAGGTGACGGCCGCCAAGTTCTCGCTGAACGGCGGCTTCTGGGCCTTTCTCGAGAGCCTCGACTTCGGGAAGGTCGGCTACGTCGTGCTTGGCCTCTTCGTCGCCACCTGGACCTTCTCGGTCGTTCTCTGGAAGACCCGCCGCGTTGAGGAGCGCTGGCGCGGGCTAGTCGATCGACGCTAGGCGTGGGGGCGCCACCCCGCGGGGCGGTTCCGGCGCGACACGCTCCCGAGTCTGTTGCCGACGCAGCAGCACCAATGCGAGCGTCGGCGAGATCGCGACCGACAGCAGGCCCGCGGCGATCAGGCCGGCGGCACTCGCCCGGCTCACTACACCCAGGCCGAGCCCGATCTGCGTCGCGGCGACGATGAACGTGAGCGAGGTCGACTGAAGGAGGCCGGCGCTCAGCGACCTCGATGGCCCGAGCAGACGGAGGTACACCAGGGCAGGCAGGCCTCGGACCGCGTAGAGGGCGAGCAGGAACACGGGGACGCGGGCCACCGTCGACGCGTTCGCGAACAGCGCGTCGAGGTCGAATCCCACCCCGCTGGTGACGAAGAAGATCGGGATGAAGACGCCGAACCCGACGGCTTCGAGCTTGACGCGGAGCTCCGGATGCGTCTTCCTTTGGTCGCGGTCGATCAACGAGAGCAGCGCTCCGGCGGCGAACGCGCCGAGAATCGTCTCGAGGCCGACCGTGTCGGCCAGCGCGGCGAACCCGATCAGGAGCACGAAGGCGGCTCGGACTCGGATCTCCGCGGTCGTGTCCTGGAGACGCTGCAGCACCTGCGCGAGGCTCATCGAGTGCTCGACGCCTGCGACCGCAAGGCCAACCAGCAGCACGACCAGCCCGAAGCCACCGAGCAGGATCAACGTCCCGGCTGTTCCGGTCGAACCGTTGGTCGAGAAGAACAGCGACAGCAAGATGATCGATCCGAACTCGGCGATCGACGCCGCCGCGATCACGAGCTGGCCGAATCCGCTGCTGGCATCGCCTGAGTCCTTGAGCACCGGAACGATCACGCCCACTGAGCTGGCGACGAGCACGATCGCCACGAACAGCGGGGACGTCACGAATCCGCCCGCCTTCAGAGAGAGGCCGATGACGAGCCCGATCGCGAACGAGACGGCGAAGCCGATTGCTGTGAGCTTGAGGATCCTTCCCCGGAGGCGCTCGAGGTCGATCTCCAGTCCCGAGAGGAACAGGAGAAAGGCGAGCCCGATCACGGCGAGGATCGAGACCGGCAGATCGGCCTCGACCCACCCGAGCCCCGAGGGGCCGATCGCGATGCCCAAGACGATCTCGAGCACGATCGCGGGCAGCCGTACCCGCGGAAAGAAGCCCAGCGCAAGAGGAGCGAGGAGCCCGGCCGCGACGACGATCAGCAGATTGGTGAAGTGAACGTCGGGCATTCGCGGCCGGGCCACCCTCGTTTCGGCAAGCTCACGTTTCGCCGGCTAGCAGCATCACGCCGCGAGTCTGTCTCCAGCCTCACTGCCGACGAACGAGAGCAACGCCGAGTTGACCTCGTCGGCGTGAGTCCAACCGACGGCGTGCGGGCCGTCGGCGATCTCGATCACGGTGAGATCTGCGATCAACCGCTCGTCGCGAAGCCTCGCGGTGGTTGCCTCGAACGGGAGGACCCGGTCGGCGGTGCCGTGCACGGCGAGGACCGGGACGTCGATCTTGGGCAGATCGCCGCGGAAGTCGGTGAGCCACGTGTCGATGCAGGCGTACGAGGCGTACGGACCGCTTCCGGCAGCCACCTGCGAGCTCGCCCGCAGAGCTGCATGGCTGAGCCGGTCCGGCATGGACGCGTCCGCGTTGTAGAGGTTGCCGAGGAACCCATCGAGGAACGCGTATCGATCCGCGACATGGGCTCGCTCGAGCCCGTCGAAGACGTCCTTGGGAACGCCTCGTGGATTGTCGTCGGTCTGCAGCAGGTACGGCGGGATCGCTCCGATCAGCACGGCCTTGCTCACTCCGGCCGACCCGTACCTCCCCAGGTAGCGCGTGACCTCCCCGGTTCCCATCGAGAATCCAACGAGCACGATGTCTTGGTCGAGCGCGAGGTGATCGAGCAGTGCTTTGAGGTCGGCCGCGAACGTGTCGTAGTCGTACCCCGTCGACGGCTGGCTCGATCGACCGAAACCACGCCGGTCGTAGCTGATGCAGCGATACCCGTGCTCTAGGAGCACCCGTTCCTGGCGTTCCCACGCGTTCCCGTCGAGCGGATAGCCGTGGATGAGGACGATCGGCTCGCCCGTGCCGTGGTCGTTGTAGTGAAGCTCGATGTCGGCGCTGTTCTCGGTTCCGACGGTGATTGATGGCATTCGAGGCCTCCTAGCTTGCGCTGTCAGCTGTGAGCAGTCCGCCCGCGGTGTCCTCGGCTGCGGGCTTGGCATTCGGGAGTCCGAGGAACGGGAACTCCAACAGGTAGTCATCGTGCGGCTCGACGCCGTCGGAGGTCACCCCTCCGTAGGTCAAGAACGCCATCCGCATGTCGTACACGTCGTCGTTCAAGACCCGGCCGTTCGGATAATGCGCCGGCCGGCTGCGGTTGTAGTGCATGACGTCGGGGAGCACGGTGAGCGCGGTCTCCCTCGCCACGGCGGCCGGGTAGCCGCGGCTCTCCAGCAGCTCCGACCAGGGCTGGAGGAAGGTCGCCACGTCGTCGGCCGGATGTCCGGCGTTGAACTGGTTCTTGAGCTCGTCGACGAAGAACGGGTTGAAGGACGGGTTCCCGTAACGGTCGACCTGCACCAGCTCGCCGTCGCGGCGCACGCTCGTGGTGCACCAGACTCCGATCTCTGCACCGGATCCGAGCATCTCGTCGGGCACCTCGAGCGCCATGCTGAGGATGTTCTTGCCCGCGAACGTGTCGTCGCCGGTGAACTGGAAGTCGTGGAACGCGCCTTCGCCGTCGGCGAAGAACGGATCGCTGCGGACGCCGATGAACAACCGGCAAGGACCGGCCTCGACCGGCTGCGCCATCTCGTCGAAGCCGACCAGCGTGCCTTCGATCAGCACCTCGCCGGCAGCCTCAGGCTCCCGGGCCTGGCTTCCCGTTGCGTAATACACAGTTCCGGTCTGGGCGTCGCCGTTCGACTCGGAGAACACAAACGAGAAGGCAACGTCGGCCTGCGTGTCTCCGTCGTTGTCGACGTTGATGCGGTAGACGGCGTCGGGGTTGAAGTCGGCGCCCGTCATGAACGGGTTCACGTCGAAGATCAGCACCGTCTTGCCGGCGTGCTCGGGCGACGCGAACACGAAGAGGTCGGTCAAGTCCAGGCGCGGATCGTCACCTGGGAACTTGAGCATCGCTGCACTGAAATGGTTGGACATCAGGGCTCCTTCTTGATGGCTTGGATGGTGAAGCCGAGCTCTCCGAGGACCTTGACCGCGCCGCTCTTCCCGCCCTCGAAATCACCGGAGGCAAGCCGCCGGCCAGTGGCGAGCTCGTACGCTGTGCCCAGGATTGCTTTCGGCGGGTAGCTGCGCTGTTCCAAGACCAGCTCGTAGGTCGTAGTGGGGGCGAAACCGTGCTCGGAGAAGAACCGCTCTGGACCGAGTCGGTCGTATTCCTGGAGCGCGCGCTCTACGTCAGCACGGGTCACGTCGTCCCACGCGATGGGATGTGTCATCTCGTCCTCCGGGCACTAGTTGCGTCCGGCCATGGCTCCTTTCTGCTGGGTAGTGGCAAGGCCCACTGCCTGCTCATCGCGCGAACGTAGGCGGCGCGACGGGAAGGGCGCCAGACGACTTTGCCCACGAAGGAGAGCAGCGCACGTGGTCGTTCCCGTCGCGACGACGATCCTCGGTCCCGCAGTCGCTAACGTTGCGGCGATGGATCCTGAACGGGCGCGCGAATTGCTGGCGCAGGAGCGCGAGCGCATCGAGCGGTCGCTCGCGAGACTCGGGCACCAGGACACCGGCGAGCCGGCGGACGAGTTCGACCCCGCCAACCAGGCGTCCGACCTCTATCAGGACGAGCTCGACGAGGGTCTTTCGGACGACCTACGCGAGGAGCTCGCGGCCGTCGAGCGTGCCGAGGCACGTCTTGCCGCCGGTACCTACGGCCGCTCGATCGAAAGCGGCAGGCCGATCCCGGACGAGCGCCTCGAAGCCTTTCCGACGGCCGAGCGCACGGTCGACGAAGAAGCGCGCTGACCAATACGCGCACCGCCGGCTGAGGATCCACGCAGACCGCGGAAGCCGCGGGCCGCCGCGTGTAGGCTCGGAACCCAGTGGAGCGCAAGTGGTGGACCCTGCTCGCCAGCTGCATTGCGATCTTCATGCTGCTGCTCGACGTGACGATTGTGAACGTCGCGCTGCCCTCAATCGAGCGCGAGCTCGGCGCCGACTTCAGCGACCTCCAGTGGGTGATCGACGCCTACGCGCTGACCCTCGCCGGCTTCGTGCTGGCGGCGGGGTCGCTGGGCGACAAGGTCGGCCGCAGGCTCGTCTTCATGCTCGGGCTGGCGGTCTTCACCGGTTCGTCGCTGGCCTGCGGGCTGGCTCTCGACCCGCTCTTCCTCAACGTCTCGCGCGGGGTACAGGGGATCGGCGCGGCGATGATGTTCGGCACCTCGCTGGCGCTGATCGCGCAGGAGTTCCAGGGTCGGGAGCGCGGGACCGCGCTCGGCATCTGGGGCGCGACCACCGCCGCGGCGGTCTCGATCGGCCCGCTCGTGGGCGGTGCGCTCGTGGATGCCCTGTCGTGGCGCTGGATCTTCCTCGTGAACGTGCCGATCGGCCTGGCAGCGCTCGTGGTCGCGCGGCTCCGGTTGCGCGAGTCGCGCGACCCGGCCGCTGCCGGCGTCGACCTCCGCGGTGTAGCGCTGCTGTGCCCCGCGCTCTTCGTGCTCGTCTACGCGCTGATCCGCGGCAACGAGGAGGGGTGGGGGAGCGCCCTGATCATCAGCTGCTTCGCGGCCTCCGCACTGCTGCTCGTTCTGTTCGTGGTGGTGGAGCGCCGCGTCGCCCACCCGCTGCTCGACCTCTCACTGTTCCGCAAGCCGGCCTTCACGGGCGCCACGATCGTCGCCTTCGCGCTGGCGGCGTCGATCTTCGCGATGTTCCTCTACATCACGCTCTTCTTCCAGAACGTGCTGGGCTTCTCGCCGTTCGAGGCGGGGCTCCGGTCGCTGCCGGTCACCGGGCCGATCCTGTTCGTCTCGCCGTTGAGCGGCCGGCTGACGGCGCGCGTGCCGGTGCGGCTGCTGCTCGGGACGGGGCTCGCGTTCGTGGCCGTCGGGCTGCTGCTGATGGGGAACCTGTCCGACTCGTCCGGATGGACTGCCCTGCTGCCCGGCCAGATCCTGGCCGGCATCGGGATAGGCCTGGCCACTCCTGGCCTCGCCTCGACCGCTGTCGGCGTGGTCCGCCCCCAGCTCAGCGGCATGGCGTCGGGCGCGAACAACACGGCTCGCCAGCTCGGGTTGGCCACCGGGATCGCCGGCCTCGGCTCGATCTTCCAGGCGAAGATCGAGTCGACGCTTACCCCGCTGGCCGCGGGCACGCCCGCGTCGTCGCACGTCCATGAGCTTGCGCGGGCTGTGGCGTCGGGAGGGACCGGGCGCGCCTTGCAGGCGGTGCCGCCTGCCGACCGCTACAGGGTGGTGCATGCCGCGCACCACGCGTTCGTGACGGGCTTCAACACGATCGCGCTGGTGAGTGTCGCCGTGGCGGCTGTCGGCTCCCTGGCGGGGTATGCGCTGGTGCGCTCGCGGGACTTCGTGGCCGGCGGCGGCCCCGCGGCGGCTCCGGCGGAGCCTGCACGCGCATAGGCGGCCCACCTACTCGATGTCGAGCAGGACGAGGAAGCCGGCGACCACAACAACGTAGAGGACGAGACCGAGGATGGTGATGGCGTAGCCAGGATCGCGCTCGTTCGTTGTTGCGTCCTTTGTAAGCGGCGGAAGCACCCGAAGCCCGATCGGGATGAGCGATATCGCGAGCCCGACCGTTACGGCGAGTGCCGCCCACTTGGGTCCCTCATCGGCGATTGCCCACAAAGAACCGAACAAGGTCGCCCCGAGCACCAGCGCAAGCCCGACCCTCAGGCGCGCGTCAGGAAGACTCTCGCTTTCTCGCCGCTTCGCATCCCTCGGCTCGAAGTAGCGGATCTGCCACAGCAACGCGCCTGCCACCGCCAGCTCGATCGCGATCGCAGACTGGAAGAACTGAACGGGGACATCCACGGCCGATGAGTATCGAGCGCCTGGGTGAGCTGCGTCCAGGGTTGATTGCTCGCCTGGGCCAGCGTGGTCCAAAGATCGGCGCCCAGTAGCGCGAGCGAGGCGCCCGAAGGCGCCTCGCTTGGCAACTACTCGAGCGCGTAGATCAGGGCGTCCGCGGGCCTTGCGGCTGGCGCGAAATGCCCTCGACCACCTGTCCGGTGTCCTTGTCTTTCCCTTGCCGGGCGACGTCGGCCTGCGAGACCACGCCGACGAGGCGATCGTCCTCGGCGGTCACAGCCAGACGCCTCACCTGGTACTGCGCCATAACCTTGAGCGCCTCCGAGAGATCGTCGTCGGGACTCACGGTCAGAAGCTCGCGCGAGGAGACCTCGGACGCCGGCATTCCGCTCAGATCTTTGTCCTTGGCGACGGCGCGTACCACGATGTCGCGATCCGTGACGATCCCCACAAGCCGATCGCCTTCGACGAGCGGAACCGCTCCGACATCTTCGGCTTCCATCACCTTGGCGACCTCGGTCAAAGGCGTCTGAGGCGTCACGGCACGCGGTCTCTGCGTCATGACATCTGCAACTTTGGTGCCCATTTCGCTCCTTTCGCAGTTGCTTCAGTGGTGTCCGCATCACCTCGATCAAAACCCGAGCCGGTGCGCCCTGATCGGGAACCCGCGCTACGGGGTCATCGGCCTCGTTGCGATGCCGTACTTCCTCATCTTCGAGTTCCTGAGCCCGGTGTTCGCGCTCACCGGACTGGTCGTCACCGCGGTGTGGTGGATCTTGGGCGGTCTGTCGACGTTCTACTTCATCGCCTTCCTCCTCGTCTCGATCGCTGGGCTCCTGCTGACGACGGCCGCGCTGGCGCTCGAGGAGTTCAACTACCACCGTTACCACCGCCGCAGCGACGTCGCGCGACTGCTCGCGTACGCCGTGTTCGAGAATCTGGGCTACCACCAACTGCACGACGTCTGGCGGGCGATCGGCTACCTCGACATCGCGCGCGGCAAGACCGGCTGGGGCGCGCAGCCGCGGCGCGGCTTCGGGACGTCGACTGACACGCTCGCCTAGACGACCAACGGTCAAGCCTTTCGCCGTAGCGGTGCGCGGACCTGGAGTCAGGCAGCCTTCTGCGCCGCTGCGTCCGAGCAGCTCTCCGCAGGTGCCTGGCCGTTGCGCGGGCTGGTCAGCGGGACGGCGGTGACGCTTGCCGGCCGGGGTCGGACGGACGCCCACAGCCGTGCCAGCCGGGGCGGTCTGACCGGGAGGGTCGGGTCGTCGACGCGCGAGCCGAGGGTCGCGCGTCGAATCAGCTGGGAGACGTCAACGGAGTACATGGCTCGAGTGTGCCCCGTAACGCTTATCAGATCAAATAATCATTATTGTGAATCTATAATCTAAGAGAATGATCGACCCACGTCGCTTGCTCACCTTCCGCGAGGTCGCCCGGCAGCAGTCGTTTTCGCAAGCGGCCGTCGCACTGTCGCTCACGCAGCCGGCGGTCTCGCAGCAGATCCGCGCGCTCGAGGTGGGACTCGGGGAGCGGCTGATCGAGCGTGGCCGCGGAAGCTTCGCACTCACCGCGGCGGGAGCACTGCTCCTCGACCATGCGGAAGCGCTGCACGCGCGGTTGCACCTCGCGGAGACGCAGCTCGGCGAAGCGGTTGGCGAGTCGCGGCGGCAGCTTCGCATCGGCGCCTTTCCCAGCGCGCTCGCGACACTCGTCCCCGACGCGATCGCGCGACTGCGGGCCGAGTCGGAGCTCCAGCTCAGCGCGATGCAAGGCACGACCGAGCAGCTCGTGGCAGCCGTCCGCGACGGGCGCGTGCACCTCGCTCTCTGCTTCCAGGACGGCGCCGAGCCTCGGCGCGAGCACGACGCCACCTCCCGCACCGACGTGCTCGACGAGCCGATGCTGGCCACGTTCTCCCTCGACCATCGCCTCGGCGGCCGCAAGCGCATCCGCCTCGACGAGCTCGCGGACGAGCCATGGCTCGCCGCGACGCGCGACGGACTGATCGTGCGCGCGTGCCGCTCGGCCGGGTTCGAGCCGCGACTTGCTTTCCTCACGGATGACCCGCTCGCGAT
>Ga0207428_10001898_pt1 | contig 21191 bp, 20 predicted proteins | sample RhiMethybrSRZTD1_FD_187600 | JGI IMG/M metagenome (GOLD analysis project Ga0207428, IMG submission 187600) | Populus rhizosphere microbial communities from Tennessee, USA - Rhizosphere MetaG P. TD hybrid SRZTD1 (SPAdes) (version 3) | ecosystem: Host-associated > Plants > Roots > Rhizosphere >...
TCGAACCATTCGTCGGCATCGGCCGTGGGCTCGGTCAGTGCCCCGAACCGCCCGAGCATGTCGGCCCGCGCCCGGTGGAGCTCGGCACGGACCTCGTCCACCCGCATCCCTCGGGAACGTTCGAGCTCGCGGTCGTTCAGGCGGTTCACCTCGGCGTCACCGTACGGTTCACGGACGCGGTCGAACCGCCCCTCCTCGATCGCGCTAAGGGCCCGCGCGGCGTCCGCGCACCAGAACGCGAGGTGCCACATCACGTCTCGGACGGCCCAGCCTTCGGCGTTCAGTCCGGGACGTTCGAGAAGCGTGGGCGGCACCGCGTCGGCGAGCGCGACGAACGCCTCCCAGCTCTCGGCCTCGGCCCGCAGGAGCTCGTCACGCCGAGCCACGGCGCTCCCCTTCCGGGAGGTACTCGAACGCGACGTCGCCGATCAAGACCTCGTCGCCCCGCCGGGCGCCCGCCGAGGCGAGCTCGCGTTCGACCCCCTCCTTCACCAGCCGGCGTTGGAGGCGTTGGAGCTTCTCGGGATCGTCGAGGTCCGTCTCGGACACCCAACGCTCGACGCCGCGACCGATCACACGGAAGCGCTCACCCTCCCTCTTCACCACGAACCGCGGGCGAGCCGGCCGGAGCACCACGTACGCGCTGCGCTCCTCCGCCGCCTCGGCCGCCTCGTGCGCGAGCGAGGCGATCCGTTCCCGCAGCGCGTCCAGCCGCTCGCCCGTGACCGCCGAGGTCGCGATCGTGCCGCTGCCGAGGATCGCCTGGACGTCGACGTCGGGCGCGAGATCGAGCTTCGTGCCGACGACCAGGCTCGGCCTCGATGCGAGCGACGGGTCGTACGCGCGGAGCTCCTCCCGGACGATCGCCACATCGGCGGCGGGATCCTGCGCCGACAGGTCCACGACCAGCACGAGCGCGCGGCAGCGGCTGACGTGCCGCAGGAACCGATGCCCGAGGCCCTTGCCCTCGTGCGCGCCCTCCACGAGCCCGGGGACGTCGGCGACGACGAACCGCTCGTCCTCGCCCGCGACGCCAAGGTTCGGCGCCAGGGTCGTGAAGGGATAGTCGGCGATCCTCGGACGCGCCGCCGTGAGCGAGGCGAGCAGCGTGGACTTGCCCGCGTTGGGCAGGCCGACCAGTCCCACGTCGGCGACGATGCGGAGCTCGACGGCAAGCCGCTTCTCCTCACCGCGCTCACCGCCCTCGGCACCCTTCGGCATGCGATCGCGCGAGGTGGCCAGCGAAGCGTTCCCGCGACCACCGCGCCCACCGCGCGCGACCACCGCCCGGGACCCGTCGCCGACGAGATCGGCCAGCAGGCCGTGCTCGTCCTCGACGCGGGTCCCTTCGGGGACCCGGATCACGAGGTCCTCGCCCCCGGCTCCGGTCTTGCCCCGCTTGCCGCCCGAGCCACCGCCTTCGGCACGCAGGTGCGGATGGTCGGCGAGCCACGCGAGGTCACGAACGCCCCTTGCCACCTCGAAGACGACGTCGCCGCCGTCGCCGCCGTCGCCGCCGTCGGGGCCGCCCCGCGGGTTGTACGGCTCGCGAAGGATCGACGAGGAGCCGTGGCCGCCGTCGCCCCCACGCGCGAGCACGGTCAGCTCGTCCACGAAGGTCATGGGCAGATTGTGGCCGAACCCGAAGGTCCGCGGCATGATGGAGAGGTGCCGAGAGCCGTGACCGTGTGGGCCGTCGAGCTCGGGAAGGGCGTCCAGCCCGACGAGATCAAGGGGACGCTCGAGCTCGGCGACGATCTGCTGCTCTTCTCGCCGAACGACGAGGCGCGGCCGTCGATACGGATCGCGCTCCACGACATCGCGAAGGTCCGTCGCCTCCGCGGCTCACCGGTGCTCATGGTGGAGCGGTCCACCTCATCGGGCGCGCGTAAGACGGCGTTCTACTTCGCGCAGCCGCCCCCGCTGGCCACGCTCCTCGGGGCGCCGGTGGAGAAGCCGGGCGGACTCGCGGCGTTCCGGAACCCAAAGCGCAAGGCGCGGCGTGACAACGTCGGCTACCTGGGCCTCATGAACCGCGAGAAGAAGGCGGCGCTCTCCGAATGGGTCCGGGCCGTGAAGGCCGGGGTGTCGAAGGCAGCCTCGGGACCGGATCAGGCCACCGCGCAGGGCTGAGCAGGGTCGAGCGGTCGGCTACGGAGCTTGGACGGACGCGTACCGGCGGCCGCGAGACTCGTGATAGGAGACGATCCCCGGCTGCGTCGCGAACAGGGTGTCGTCCCCGCCCTTGCCGACGCCCTTGCCGGGATGGATCCTCGTCCCGCGCTGGCGCACGATGATGGAGCCGGCGGTCACCTCCTGACCGCCGAACACCTTGACGCCGAGTCGCTTGGACTCGGAGTCTCGCCCGTTGCGGGACGAACCGCCGCCCTTCTTGTGTGCCATCGCGTCCGAGCCTACCAGAGGGTTTGCGCTACTCCGCCGCCTTCGCGGCCTCGGGCTCGGCGGCGTCGTCCTTGGCCGGTTCGGTGGCCCGCTTCGCCGCCGGCTTCTGGGCTGCGGCACGCTTGGGCGCGCTCCCGAGCTTCACGTCGGCGATCTCGATCAGCGTCATCAGCTGACGATGCCCCTGCCGGCGGGCGTAACCGGACTTGTTCTTGTACTTGAACACGTGGACCTTGTCGCCCTTCTGCTCCCCAAGCAGCTTGGCCGTCACGACCGCCTGCGCCGCCTCCTTGCCGTAGTGCGTCTTGCCATCGTCGTCGACCACCAGAAGGGGTTGGAACGTGACCGTGTCGCCGTCGGCGTGCATCAGCTCGATCTCGAGCACGTCGCCGGTCTTCACCTTGTGCTGTTTGCCACCGGCCTTGATGACCGCGTACATCGTTTCCTCCTGTGTCTCTCTTTGCTGGTTGGCGATCCGCTCAGTTGACGTCGTACGTGATGAGCAGGCCTCGTCCCTCGCAGGTCGGGCACGTCTCCGAGAACGCCTCCAAGAGTCCACCAGACACGCGCTTGCGCGTCACCTCGAGGAGCCCGAGCGGGCTGATGTCGAAGACCTGGCTTCGCGACTTGTCCTGGGCGAGCGACTCCCTCATCGCATCGATCACCTTGGCCTTGTTCTGCTCGAGCAGCATGTCGATGAAGTCGATCACGATCATGCCGCCGATGTCCCGGAGCCGGAGCTGGCGAGCCACCTCACGCGCGGCCTCGAGGTTGGTGTTCACGACGGTCTCCTCGAGGTTCGACTTGCCCACCGACTTGCCCGTGTTGACGTCGATCACCGTCATCGCCTCGGTGCGATCGATCACGAGGTAGCCGCCGGAGGGCAGCCACACCTTGCGATCGAGTCCCTTGTGGATCTGCTCCACGATGTGGAACTCCTCGAACGCCGGCAGCGGGCCCTCGTGGAGCCGCACCTTCGAGAGGACCTCGGGTGCGACGTCGCGCAGGTAATCGGTCACCAGGCCGAAGATGCGCGGCGAGTCGGTGATCAGTTCCCGGTACTCCTCGTCGGTGAACAGGTCGCGGACGACGCGCACCGTGAGCTCGGGCTCCTCGTACAGGACCTCCGGCGCCTTGACCTTCTTCGAGCGCTTCTCGATCTGCGCCCACTCGTCGAGCAGTCGCGCCAGGTCCCGCGCGAGCGCCTCCTCGGAGGCGCCCTCCGCGGCGGTGCGCACGATCAGCCCGTGCTCCTTGGGCTTCAGGTTCTTGACGAACGTCTTCAGCCTCCGGCGCTCGGCATCGGGGAGCCGCCGGCTGATGCCGGACACCTCCGAGTTCGGGGCCAGGACGAGGAAGCGGCCCGGCAGCGAGATCTGCGCGGTGAGCCGAGCGCCCTTGCCGCCGATCGGGTCCTTCGTCACCTGGACGAGGACCGACTGACCGTTCTTCAGCACATGCTCGATCCGGGGCGGCGCTCCATCCAGATCCTCGGGCGACCAGTTCACCTCACCGGCGTACAAGACGGCGTTGCGTCCGCGTCCGACATCGACGAAGGCCGCCTCCATCCCCGGAAGGACGTTCTGGACGCGGCCGAGGTACACGTTTCCGACCATCGACCTGGCCCCCGCACGTGTGACGTAGTGCTGCACGAGCTCGCGCTCCTCGAGCACGGCGATCTGATCGCGCTCTCCATGCTGCGTGATGACCATCACCTTGTCGGTGATCCGAGGGACGACGGGCATCGACTCGCGCCGGCGTCGCACCGTCGTCCGTCCCTGCCGCTGTCGTCGGAGGCGCGTCGGCGCCCCACGCTCGACTTCCTTCTCGGTCGTCTTCGGTTCGGCCTTGGCCTTCTTCGGCTGGTCGGCTTTCCTGCGCGTGGCCGTCTTGGCGGCGGTGGCCCTCGTCGAAGCCTTGGGGCGTTCGGCGCCGTTCGCGTCCGTGGCCGCCGCGGCCTCGCCTGGAGACTTGGCCTTGCTCCGACCACGTCCGCCGCGGGAGCGCCGTCGGCGCGTCCCGGTCGTCGGCGCAGCCGATCCCTCGGCCTCTCCGTCGACCGGTTCGGTTTCGGTCGCGGTCTCGGCGGCCGAGGTTGCCTCCGCGGTCGCCGTGCCCGTCGCGGCGGCCCCCGATCCGCCTCCGCTTCCTCCGCGTCCACGGCCGCGGCCGCGCGACCGGCGGCGCGTCCCGGCCGGACGCGGACCCGTCGGTGCGCGCTCGACCTCGCCGGGCTGGGCATCGAGGTCGACCTCCGGCCGCTCGTCTGTCGTGGGGTTCTCGGCCCGGCGGGAACCGCCTCGGCCTGGCGACGGGGCTGCGTCGCCGTCGGACGCGCCCGGCGCCGAGGTCGTCGCGCCACCTTCGTCTGTCGTGGCGTCGGCGCCCGCTCCCGAGCGCCCTCGTCCGCCGCGGCCTCGGCCACCACGCCTCCGGCGCCTGCGGGCACCCGAACCGGGCGCGGGCGAGCCTCCATCGGCGGTACCTGTCGCCGTCGATCCACCATTGCCGGATCCCGGCGCCTCGCTCGGCCGGGCGATCTCCGTCCTGGAGACCGCCGAGCCCGGATCGTCGTTCATCGTCGCTCCCTTCGTCTGGGGAGGTGCGACGGCGCTGCTCGCCGAGCGGACGGGATCGGTCGCGCCGGAACGCCCGCTGGGGCGTCGGGTCGGGACGGGCGGGCCGGGCGGCCTCGCCTCGTCGGTTGGACGCACTGCCGCGGGGACGTCGTCCCCCCGACCGTGCGGCGCCTCGTTGCGCACGCGGAAAGCCCCGTTCTCGGCGGGCTCGTCCGGCCGCGGCCCTCCGGGTTCGGTACCCGGGGCCGGCGTGACCGGCGCCTCGCCTCTCCTTACCTCGCCGGTTCCTCGCGGCCCCATGGCCGCCACCGGCGGGCAAACCTGATACCAAGGATACCGGACGCCGATGGCGCCGAGCGGTATCCGACGCGGGAAGGCTTCGGCGTGCCTCGGCGGCGTGCAGGCGGGACTAGGTAGTTCAACCTACCCGTGGTGTCGGTTCCTGGGCCTCACGAAACCCACGCTCGTCGGATGGCGCCGGGTCGAACCCCGCCCGAGACTTGCCGGACATGGAACCGGCGGTCCTTCCCCGCCCGGTCGGGCACAGTCGGCCGATCCGGGTTCTCGTCGTGGACGACAACGCCGGCTTCCGCGAATCCCTCCTGTCCCTCCTCGAGGCCGGCAACCTCCAGGTGGTGGGCGAGGCGGGCTCGGGCGCGGAGGCCCTCGCGCTCGTGCGTTCGCTCACGCCCGACGTGGTCCTGATGGACGTCCGGATGCCCACGATGGACGGCATCGAGGCCACGCGTCTGCTCAAGGCGGACTTCCCCGACCTCGGGGTCGTCGCGCTCTCGGGCCACGAGGACCAGGAGATCGTCCGCGGCATGCTCGTCGCCGGGGCCTCGGGCTACGTCCTGAAGGACTCCGACGGCGACGAGATCCTGACCGCCGTCACCCGGGCCGCCGAGGGAGGGGCGCTCCTGTCCTCCCAGGTGACCCCGCGCGTGATCGAGGAGCTGACCGAGGCGCTGGAGCGCGAGCGTCGCCGGATCCAGGATCTCGAGGCCGCGCAGGCCGCACTCGTGGAGCGCTCGGCCCGGCGGCAGCAGCTCGTCGCCCGGCTCTCGCATGAGCTCCGGACCCCCGTGACCGTGATCCTCGGGGTCGCGCAGACGCTCTCGGAGGTGGGGGCCTCGCCCGAGCAGGAGGAGGAGCTCCTCTCGCGGCTCGTCACCAGGGCTCGCGACCTCGCGCAGCTCGTCGAACGGTTCGAACTCGCGATCGACGCGGGGCTGACCGAACGCGTGGACGTTGGCGAGGTCGCCCGCGACGTGGCCGCGCGCGACGAACGCGTGACCGTCACCACGGCGGAGGAGTTGCCGCCCGCGAGCCTGAACCGCGGCGTCGCCGGTCGCATCCTGGAGGAGCTCGTCGACAACGCCCTCCGCTTCTCGGGCGCCTCGACCGGGGTGGAGATCACCATCTCGACCGGCACGGCCGCGATCGAGGTTCGGGTGGTGGACGAGGGACCGGGGATCGATCCTCGCGAGCACGAACGGGTCTTCGGGCCCCTCGAGCAACTCGAGGAACTGAACGTCCGGATCCATCAGGGGGTCGGCATGGGGCTGGCGCTCGCGCGCACCGCCGCCCGCGCCATGGGGGGCGACGTCGTGATCGAGTCGTCGAGCGCCGCCGGAAGCACGTTCCTGTGGACGATCGCCCTGACGAGCTGATCACCCGGCTCAGGCGAACCGGCGCATGTGGACGTTCAGTAGGAGGCCGACCGAGGCGAGGTTCAGGAGCAGCGAGCTCCCGCCGTAGGACACGAACGGCAGCGGGATCCCCGTGATCGGCATGATCCCGACGTTCATCCCGACGTTGACGAACATCTGCAGCGCGAACATCGAGGCGATCCCGGCCGCGAGATACGTGCCGAACGGGTCGCGCGAGAGCAACGCCACCCGGAACGCGCGCCAGAGCAGGATCCCGTACAGACCGAGCAGGATGAGGGCGCCCGCGAAACCGAACTCCTCACCGATGACCGTGAACACGAAGTCGGTGTGCTGCTCGGGGACGAAGTCGAGGTTCGTCTGGGATCCCTTCCCGAAGCCGACGCCGGTCAGCCCACCGGACCCGATCGCGATCTCGGCCTGCTCGCGGTTGTGGAGCGCGTCCGCGCTCACGCTCTGGGGATCGAGGAACGCCTTGAGTCGCTCGATCTGGTACTCGCGGACGAGCCCCACCTGGAAGCCCGCGACGATCAGCACGACCGCCGTGAGCGCCAGCACCGCGAGGTAGCGAGTTCGAGTCCCTGCGACCACCAGCATCCCGACCAGGATCGCCGCGAAGACGATCGAGGACCCGAGGTCGGGCTGCAGGAACACGAGGAACGCGGGGATCGCTGCCAACCCTGCGGTTCGGAACACGTCCTCGAGGGTCAGGTCGCCTCGCAGCTCGGACAGGAAGGCCGCGAGCATCGCGATCAGGGCGAGCTTGGCGAGCTCGGAGGGTGCCAGCTGGAAGCCGAAGAGCTCGAACCACCGCTGCGCGCCCTTGACGCTCGTCCCCAGCGGCGTCCGGACGAGCACGAGCAGCACGAGGGACGACACGTAGATCATCCCGGCGTAGACCTTCAGGAGCCGGTAGTCGAAGCTCAGCGCGAGCATCAGCACGACCGCGCCGAGAGCCAGGAACGTGAGCTGACGTTTCACGAAGCGGCCCGGGTCAAGGTGCACCGCCGCGAGCGACTGGTGGGTGGCCGAGTAGATCGCGAACAGACCGATCACGGCGAGCCCGATCGCCGCCGCCAGCAGGATCGGGTCGATGTGGCGGAAGGCATGACGCTCCGCCACCGCGCGCCCGGCCGCGAGCTCCATCAGTCGGTCCCCGCGACCTCGGTGAATTGGGAGAAGTCCAGGCCGTACAGGCCCTCGATGATGTGCCGGGCGATCGGCGCGGCCGTCGTGGCGCCGTGACCGCCCTGCTCGACCAGCACCACCACGACGTGCTCCTGTCCACCCGCCGCGGTCATCGCCGCGAACCACGAGTAGTCCTGCTTGGGCGGGACCTCCGCCGTCCCGGTCTTGCCCGCCACCCAGACGTCTCCGAACGGGAAACCGGCGAACGCGCTGGCGGCCGTCCCGCTGCCCGTCATCGTGCCCGTGAGCGCGTCCCGCACGTAGCGCAGGTACCTGTCGTCGATCCGAACGTGCTTGCGGCAGTTCTGACGGAATCGCCGCACGATCGTGTCGTCCGGCGCCACGACGCGGTCAAGGACGTGCGGCACGCATTCCCTCCCGTCGTTCTCGAGCGCACCGTACGCGGTGGCGAGCTGCAGCGGCGTGACGAGGGTGTCCCCCTGGCCGATCGTCATCAGGATGAAGTCGCCGGGGAACCACTGCCCCTCCGGGAACGACTGGGGGTACTGATCGTGGATCGACTGCTTCCACTCGGCGTCGGGGACCCGGCCGTCCTGTTCGTAGGGGAGATCGACCCGCGTCTGGGCGCCGAATCCGAAGCTCTCGAGGTCGTGCTGCAACGGTTCGTGCGATTCGACGCCGTTCGCGGCCTCGTCGTCGTTCACGTAGAACGTGTCCCAGTAGCGGTACCCCATGGGGTAGAAGACCGTGTCGCAGGACCTCGCGAGCGCCGTCGAGAGGCTCATGTATCCGAGGTCCGCGGTGGTCCAGTTGTTGAACACGTACTGCATCGCCTCGGGGTCGCTCTCGTCGAACGGCACGGTCCAGCTCGGCGGGCAGGGATAGGACTGACCCGTCGTCACGATGTCGCGTTGCAGGGCGGAGGCCGCCACGAACGGCTTGTAGGTCGATCCCGGCGGGTACTGCCCCTGGATCGCGCGGTTCACCAGGGGGAAGCTGTGTCCCGCGCCGAACCTGCGATCGAACTCCCGCTCCGAGAAGCCGCGCGTGAACAGCGCGGGGTCGAACGTCGGGTAGGAGGCCATCGCCTCGATCGCGCCGGTCTGCGGGTCGAGCACGATCGCTGCCCCGCCGTTGGCCCTCAGGTAGCCGCTGTCGGACTCCACGATCGTGCGGGCGTGCTCGATCCCCGCCCTCAGCGACTGCTCCGCGAGCTCTTGCGTGCCGGCATCCAGCGTGAGCCACACGTCGTCGCCGGCAACGGGCCGCTGGCGGCCGATGAGGCCGAGGTTCTCCCCGGTCGAGTTGACCCGGTACTTGACCAGGCCACGCGTGCCGGCGAGGTAGCGCTCGTAGATGCCCTCGATGCCGGAGACGCCGATGACGTCCCCCGGGGAGTAGTCGGCGAACCCCGGGTCCTTGAGCTTGTCCTCGGAGATCTGGCCGAGGTACCCGAGGACGTGAGCCCCCGCGGAGCCCAGGGGGTATCTGCGCACCGGCTCGGAGAGCACGTCGACGCCGGGGAAGAGTTCCCGATGCTCCTCGATGTAGTACGCGACGCGCTTGGGCACGTCGGTGGCGACCGGGATCGGGCTGAAGACGTAGTAGCGGGGGTCGTCCAGCCGCGCCCCGAGTTCGTCGGCGGGGATGTCCAGGAGCTCCGACAGGTCGAACAGGACGCGCTCGGTCTGGTCCCCCAGCTCCTGCCGGTTGATCGTGATGACCACGCTCCCGCGGTTCTGGACCAGGAGCGTGCCGTTCACATCCTTGATCACGCCGCGGGGCGCCGGCACCTCGATCAGACGCACGGCGTTGTCCTTGGCCTCGGCCTTGTACTGCTCGGCGGCGAGCACCTGCAAGAACCACAGCCGAGTCGTGAGCGTCGCGAACATGGCGAGGACGAGCGCAGCCAGAACCTTCACCCGCAGACCCATCCGGGGTTCGGTCATGCGCTCACGGCCCCCCTCACCATCGGGCAACGCGACGAGAGCGCGACCCCTCGGCGGCACGGCGCAGCAACGGGAACACGAGCGGAGTCAGGATCGCGTTGTAGACCGCGGAGAGTAGCGCTACGCGGAACAGGTAGAGCCAGCCGACGCTGAGCTGGCCGAGCAGGAAGGACACGATCCCGTAGAACACGATGCCGGCGAACGTGCCGCCGGCGACCAGCAAGACCGGGAGCACCGGAGAGGGGCTCACGATGTACTGCCGGGCCATGCCGATCGCATAGCCCAGCAGCGTGAGCGTGAGCGCCGTGATGCCCTTCGGCGCGTCCAACAGGAAGTCCTGCGCCATGCCGCCGGCGAACCCGGTGATGGCGCCCGACGAGGGCCCCTCCAGGACTGCGAAGCAGATCGTGAGCAGGTACATCAGCTCGGGCTTGGCGCCGAGCAGGTTGACCTCGGAGAAGACCGTGGTCTGGAGGATGAGCGCGGTCAGGATGACCGCCGAGAGCAGGAGCACGCGCCGCACGGACGATGACCCTACCCTCGCGCGTCACGGGAAAGCACCACGAGCACGAGGGACAGCGAAGAGAAGTCGACGGCGGGACGGACCGTGAGGAGCTTCTCGGTGGCCGAGTCCTCGTCCAGCACCCGCGAGACCGTCCCGATGAGGATGTTGGGCGGGTACAGGCTCTCGGCGACGCCGGCGATCCGATAGCCGGCGGTGACGACGTGCTCGTCCGGGGCGACATCGACGGTCGGGTCCACCAGGCTCATCTGGAGGTCGGAGGGCCCGGAGCCCGAGAGCAACCCGGTCTGGCGCGACACGTCGAGCCGCCCGGCGACCGACGAGTCCGGGTCGATGATCAGCTGCACGACCGACGAGCTCGTGCCGACGCGCACCACGTGCCCGACGAGCCCGGCGCTCGAGACCACCGGCATGCCCACCGAGATGCCGACGCTCGAGCCCTTGTCGATCGTGATCGTCCACTCGAAGTTCGAGACCCCGTTGGCGATCACCTGTGCCGCCGTCGTCTCGATCCGATTCCCGAGGCTCTCCTGCAGGCCGAACAGCGCCTCCAGCTCGGCGAGCCTCGCCTGGTCGGCCCTGCCCTCGGCGAGCTGGGTCTCGAGCGCATCGACGCGTTCGCGCAGGACGTCGCGCTCGTGACGGATCGAGGGCAGCCGGACGAGCGTCGAGAAGAAGTTCCCGATCGGGTGGGTGACCTTGGACACGACCTCCTGGAGCGGGCTGATCACGGCGAGCGCGGCGTCGCCGAGTGACGCCAGGGGGCCGTCGTTGCCCTCTCGGTAGTCCACGGTGATCGTCACGAGCGAGATCGAGACGAGGGCCACGACCAGGAGGCGGGTGCTGCGCGCTCGGGTGCGCAGGGCCACCGCGGACCTACCTCCTGGACGGGCTCACCAGGACCCGCTGGAGGACCTCGAATTCCTCGAGGCACTTCCCGGAACCGATCGCCACGGAGGAGAGCGGGTTGTCGGCGATGTGGACCGGCATCCCGGTCTCGTGTCGAAGCCGCTTGTCGATCCCGCGCAACAGGGCACCCCCGCCGGTGAGCGTGATGCCCCGGTGCATGATGTCGCCGGCGAGCTCCGGTGGGGTCCGGTCCAGGGTCGCCTTGATCGAGTCGATGATCGCACTGACCGGCTCCTCGATGGCCGCCCGGATCTCGCCGTCGGTGATCTGAAGCGTCTTGGGGAGCCCGGAGACCAGATCGCGCCCCGGGATCTCGGCCACAAGCTCCTCGTGCGTCGGGTACACGGCGGCGATCGCGAGCTTGATCGCCTCCGCCGTGCGCTCGCCGAGCAGCAGGGAGTATTCCTTCTTCACATGGTTGATGATCGCCTCGTCGAGCTCGTCGCCGCCGATCCGCAGCGATGACGAGGTCACGATGCCGCCGAGCGAGATCACGGCGACCTCGGTGGTCCCGCCCCCGATGTCGACGACCATGTTGCCGGCGGGCTCGTGGATCGGCAGGCCGGCCCCGATCGCCGCGGCCATCGGCTCCTCGATGATGTAGGCCCGGCGAGCACCCGCGGCGATCGTCGCCTCCTCCACGGCCCGTTGCTCCACCCCGGTGATGCCGGACGGCACGCAGACGACCACGCGGGGCTTCGCCAGGAGACGACGCTTGTGCACGCGTTGGATGAAGTAGCGGAGCATCTTCTCGGTGATGTCGAAGTCGGCGATCACGCCGTCCTTCAACGGGCGCACCGCCTGGATGTGCGACGGCGTCCGCCCGATCATGCGCTTGGCCTCGTTGCCCACGGCCAGCACCGCGCCGGTCAACGTGTTGATCGCGACCACGGACGGCTCGTTGAGGACGGTGCCCGCGTGCCGAACGTAGACGAGCGTGTTCGCGGTTCCGAGGTCGACCGCCATGTCCTGACCCAGGAACCCGAGGACCCCTTCACCGCCCGCGCTTCGACGGCCCTGGGATACGGGAAGTTCGCGACGAACCTTCTCGGCCATAGGTTCGCGCTCTTTCTACAGGACGCCTTTTTGGGTGGCAACTCTCGACCCGACGTGGAGGCAACCTTAGGGTTCACGCGGGGGATGACCTGCGGTTTCCCTCGCCCTCGACCCACCGGGTAGGGTTCGTCGAGCGTTGGTCGAGGGCGAGTCGGATGCGTGTAGCCATCGTGTTCCCAGGTCAAGGGTCACAGTTCACCGGCATGGTCGACGTGTGGACGACCCACGACGCCGCGCGAGCGGTGCTCGACGACGCAACGGACGCGATCGGACACGACGTCGTCGCGGGGGGCCGGGACGAGGGCGCGCTCGCGACCACCGAGTTCCTGCAGCCGGCGATCCTCGCGTGCGATGTCGCGGCGTTCCGCGTGCTCGAGGCGCTCGGTGTCGGTTTCGTCGGCGCAGCGGGGCACTCGCTCGGCGAGTTCGCGGCGTTGGTGGCGGCCGGCGTGCTCGAACTCACCGACGCGCTGCGGATCGTCGCGATCCGCGGGCGGGCGATGCAGGCGGCGGGCGAGGCGCGGCCCGGAACGATGACCGCCCTCCTCGGCGTCGGGAGCTCGGATGCTGCGGCGCTGTGCGACCAGGCTCGGGGCGACGACGTCTTGCTCGTGGCGAACGAGAACTCGCCGCAGCAGGTGGTCATCAGCGGCAGCGTCGCGGCGATCGAACGCGCTGAGGCCCTCGCCGCCGAACGCAAGCTCAGGGCCGTGCGCCTGAACGTCGCCGGGGCGTTCCACTCACCGTTGATGGAGCCCGCGGTCGAACCGCTGTCGGCCGCGATCTCGGAGGCCGCGTTCGCGCCCGCCCGGTTCCCGATCGCCTCGAACGTCACGGGGACCCTCGTCACCGATCCCGCCGAGCTCCGCGCTCTCGCCCAGCGCCAGGTCGTCTCCCCCGTCCATTGGGAGGCGAGCGTCGGTGCCCTCCGTGAGCTAGGAGCCGACACGTTCGTCGAGGCCGGGCCCGGCGACGTGCTCACCAAGCTCGCGAAGCGGACCGCGCCCGGGGCACGGGCTGTCGCGGTCGGCTCGCCCGAGGCCGCCGCCGCGCTCGCTGGGCAACAGGCCTAAGGTCGCCGGGCTCGGGTCGCCCGGGTCGTCCGGCGACGGCGTCGCACCGTCGCGTGGCACCCTTGGGCGATATCCTCGACCATCGACGTGGGCGGCGACCGTCGCCCCGAGGGGGGATCGTGAGCGCGCAGCCGCACGCCAGCGTCGCCGGCCTGGGCTCGGTCCTGCCGGAGCGGATCGTGCCGAACGAGTGGTTCGAGGCGTTCATCGAGACCAGCGACGAGTGGATCCGTGAACGCACCGGGATCCGCGAACGGCGTTTCGCCGCGGACGATCAGACCACGTCCGACCTCGCGACCGAGGCCGCCACCCGGGCGCTCGAGGCGGCGTCGATCGCGCCCGAGCAACTCGACCTCCTGATCTGCGCGACCCTGACCGGTGACACCCCGATCCCCTCCACCGCCGTGTGGGTGCAACGCAAGCTGGGGATCGTGGCGCCCGCGTTCGATGTGAACGCCGCGTGTGCGGGCTTCTCCTACGCGATGTCGGCGGCGACCGCCTTCATCGAGTCCGGCCAGGCCGAGACGGTGCTCGTGATGGGCGCCGAGGTGCTCTCTCGTGTGATGAACTTCCGCGATCGCACCACGTGCGTGCTGTTCGGCGACGGCGCGGGCGCCCTGGTGCTGCGGCGTTCGGAGGAGCCCGGGGTGCTCGGATCGGTGCTCGGCGCCGACGGGCGCGCCGCGGAGATCCTGATGATCCCCGGAGGCGGCTCGGCCGAGCCCGCGAGTCATGCGTCGGTCGACGCCAACCACCATGCGATCGTGATGCCGAACGGTCGCGAGGTCTTCAAGCGGGCGGTCGTCGAGATGGCGAGCGCGTGCCGCCAGCTGCTCGAGAAGTCGGGTTTCGCCCCGGAGGACGTCGACCTGCTCATCCCCCACCAGGCGAACGCTCGGATCATGATCGCGGTCGCCGAACGTCTGAAGATCCCGATCGATCACGCGGTCGTCGACGTCGAGTCCGTCGGGAACACGTCCGCCGCCTCGATCCCGGTCGCGCTCGACCGCGCGTGGCGCGCCGGCCGGGTCCGCGAGGGCGACCTGGTGCTTCTGACGTCGTTCGGCGCCGGGCTCGCGTGGGGCGCGAACCTGATCCGCTGGACGGGACCGGCCGGACCATGACCGTGCCCTCCCCCAAGGTCGCCGTCATCACCGGGGGTTCGCGCGGGATCGGGCGCGCGTGCGCGGAGGCGCTCGCGCGGGACGGCTGGAGCGTGGCGATCGGCTACCGGTCGAGCGAGGCCGACGCCAAGGAGACGCTCGCGAGCCTCGAGACGATCGGCACGCCGGGTCTCGCCGTCGCGATGGACGTCGCGGAGGAGGGTTCGGTCGTCGAGGCGTTCCGCCGCGTCGGCGACGAGCTGGGCACCGTGACGGGCCTGGTGAACAACGCAGGGATGTCGCGGGACGGGCTCCTCCTGAAATATCCGATGGACGTCTACGAGCGAACGATGGCGACCAACCTCCGGGGCGCGTTCCTCTGCTGTCAGTCCGCGCTGCGGGGGATGCTCCGAACCAAGTGGGGGCGGATCGTGAACATGTCCTCGGCCGTGGCCCTGCACGGCAACGCGGGTCAGACCGTCTACGCGGCCACGAAGGCCGGCCTCGTCGGGCTGACCAGGTCGCTCGCCCGCGAGGTCGGAGTCAAGGGCATCACGGTGAATGCCCTGTGCCCGGGGCTGCTCGATACGGACATGACCTCCCATCTGACCGGGCCGGCACGCGCGTACTACCTGGACCAGACGCCGGTGGGCCGGGCGGCGCACCTCGAGGAGGTCGCGAGCGTCGTGCGCTTCCTCATGTCCGAGGAGGCCTCATACGTGAACGGTGCGGTCCTGCCGGTTGACGGCGGGCTGACCGCCTAGTCGATGGACGGCCGGCCCCCGTAGCATGGGCCGGCGTCGCGAACGAACACGCAGCGCTCACAGAGGAGGAAGGGAAGGATGGACAAGGCAGAGATCGAGTCTCGGGTGCGCAAGGTCCTCGCCGAGCAGCTCGCGGTCGAGGAGGCCCAGGTCGTGCCCGACGCCCGTTTCGCCGAGGACCTGAACGCCGACTCGCTGGACCTCGTCGAGGCGGTACTCGCCCTCGAGGAGGAGTGGAACATCGACATCCCCGAGGAGGAGATGGAGGGGGTCAAGACCGTCGGACAGGCCGTGGCCCTGGTGGAGCAGAAGCTCGGATCGTCCTGACCTCGATGGGCGAGCGCGTCGTCGTCACCGGGATCGGACCGGTCACACCGGTGGGCACCGGCGTGGACGACTTCTGGGCCGGGCTGACGTCCGGCCGCAACGGGATCCGCCTGATCAGCGCGTTCGAGACCGACGACCTTCCCGTCAAAGTGGCCGGCGAGGTCCCGGGTTTCGATCCGTCGACGTGGCTGGACCCGAAGGAGATCCGTCGGACCGACCGCTTCGTCCACTTCGGCGTCTCGTCGGCGGCCCTCGCCTGGGAGGACGCGGGCCGGCCCGAGGTTCCCTCCGAGCGCGCGGGCGTGATCTTCGCGACCGGCATCGGAGGCATCGAGACGCTGCTCACCCAGCACAGCGTGCTGCTCGAGAAGGGCCCGGGCCGCGTGTCGCCGTTCATGGTGCCCGCCCTGATGGCCAACGCCGCGAGCGGGCACATCGCGATGCGGTTCGGCTTCACCGGCCCGAACCTGTGCACGGTCTCGGCCTGTTCGTCGTCGAATCATGCGATCGGCGAGGCGCTGCGGTACATCCGCGACGGCTACGTCGACCTCTGTGTCGCCGGCGGTTCGGAGGCCGCAACCCTCCCGCTCACGGTTGCCGCGTTCGCGCAGATGACGGCGCTCACGAGGAACCCCGATCCCGAGACCGCGTCGCGGCCGTTCGACAAGGCGCGGGACGGGTTCGTGTTGTCCGAGGGCGCGTGCACCCTGATCCTCGAGTCCGAGACGCACGCGAACGCCCGTGGCGCTCGCGTGTACTGCGAGGTCGCCGGCTACGGCGCATCGGACGACGCCTTCCACATCACGGCCCCCGACCCGAAGGGCTCCGGCGCGGCCCTGGCGATGGGTTGGGCGCTGCGCGACGCGGGCGAGGAGCCGCAAGCCGTGACGTACGTCAACGCGCACGGGACCTCGACCCAGCTGAACGACGCGGCGGAGACGGCCGCGATCAAGGCGACCCTGGGCGAGGAGATCGCCCACAACATCGCGGTCTCCTCGACGAAGTCGATGACGGGTCACATGCTCGGCGCCGCGGGGGCGGTGGAGGGCGCGATCTGCGCGCTCGCGATCGCCAACGGCGTCGTGCCGCCGACGATCCACTACGAGACACCCGACCCCGACTGCGATCTCGACTACGTGCCGAACGAGGCGCGCGAGCTGGACGTTCGCCTCGCGATGTCGAACTCGTTCGGTTTTGGTGGCCACAACGCCGTCGTGGCGTTCCGCAAGGTCACGCAGACCTCCTAGACCGCTGCCGCACCGTCAGCCGAAGAAGAGCTTGAGCTCGCGCTCGGCCGAGTCGGGCGAGTCGCTGCCGTGTACGAGATTCTCGGTGATGATCAGTCCGTAGTCGCCGCGGATCGTGCCGGGAGGCGCCGTCGCCGGATCCGTCGGACCCATCATCGTCCGCCATACACCGATCGCGCCTTCGCCCTCGAGACGCGCAACCACGACCGGTCCCGAGGTGATGAACTCGACGAGCTCGCCGAAGAACGGCTTGTCGGTGTGCTCGTCGTAGTGCTCCTCGGCCAGCGAGCGGTCGATCGTGAGCGAGCGGATCTCGGCGATGCGCAGGCCTTTGTCCTCGGCCCGGCGAAGCACCTCACCGATGAGTCCGCGGCGCACGCCGTCGGGCTTCACGATGAGCAGCGTGGACTCCACAGCCATACTCAGGGTTCCTCCGCGACGACCCGGCGGGCGTCCGCGACAGTGTACAGAGAGCCCGTCACCAGGATGAGGTCCTCTTCGGACGCCGCCTTCCTCGCGGCGGCGAACGCCTCGGCGACACTCCCGAACGTCTGCGTCGGCACGCCCGCAGCGGTGAGCGCCGCCGCCACCTCCTGGGCCGGGCGCGCCCGAACGCTGTCGACCGCGGTCGCGTAGCCGACGTCGGCGAGCGGCGCGATCGGCCGCACGATCCCGTCGAGGTCCTTGTCATTGAACACGGCCATGACGAGGTGGAGCCGGTCACCCGCGAACGTCTCGGGCAGCGCGATCGCGAGTGCCTCGGCGGCGGCCGGGTTGTGCGCGCCGTCGAGGATCACGAGCGGGCGGCGGGAGACCACCTCCAGACGCCCGGGCGAGGTGATCGAGCCGAGCGCCGCGCGGACCGCGTCGGCGTCCAGCGCGCGTTCGAGCAGGGCCTCGACCGCGGCGATCGAGGCCGCGGCGTTGTGGGCCGCATGCTCGCCGTGGATCGGCAGGAGCAGGTCCTCGTAGGTCGCGTGCAGGCCGCGCACGACGAGTGCCTGTCCGCCCACGGCGACCGTCCGTTGTTCGACACCCCACTCGCGGTGCTCGAGCAGCATCGTCGCGATCTGCTCCTCGCACCGGCGCTGGATCACCTCGAGCGCGTCGGGCACCTGTTCCCGCACGACCGCGACCTTGCCCTGCTTGATGATGCCGGCCTTCTCCGCGGCGACCTCGGCGATCGTCGATCCGAGCTCGGGATGGTCCAGGCCGATCGGGCAGATCACGGCGACATCGCCGGCGATCAGGTTGGTCGCGTCCCACGTGCCACCCATCCCCACCTCGAACACGCCGAGCTGCACGGGGGCGTCGGCGAACACGAGGAAGGCCATCGCCGCGAGCGCCTCGAAATACGTCACGGGTCCCACCTGCTCGTCGACCGTGCGGAGGAACGGGATCAGGTGCTCGAACTCCTCGCCGAACGTTGCCTTCGCGATCGGCTCGCCGCAGATCTCCAACCTCTCCACGACCGAGAGCAGGTGCGGCGACGTGAACTGGCCGGTCGTCAACCCTTGCGCACACGCGATCGCGGCGATGAGGCGGGCGGTGGTCGTCTTCCCGTTCGTGCCGGTGACGTGGATCGTCGGATAGGTCAGCTGCGGGTCGTCGAGCAGTGCTGCCAGCGCCCGCATGCGATCCAGGTCGGGCTTGGGCATGTGCTCGGGCTGCCGCGCGTCGAGCACGGCGACGGCCTCGTCGAACCGCACGTCAGTCGGGCGGCGCCAGGTCGACCTCGACCGAGGGCTCGTCCGTCTCGACGTACTCGAACGCGGTCACCGAGCCGGCCTCGCGCACGTCGCGTTCGACGCTCTGGAGCAGCTTCAGCCGCTCCATGGTGTCTCGGACGTCGGCGCGGAGCACCTCGGTCCGGAGCGAGCGCTTCGCGAGCGCCTTCGCCTTGCGGATCTCGCCGAGCACCCATGCCGCGACCTCGTACTCGGCGGGGTCGGCGCTCGCGACCTCGAGCTCCTTCGGGTCCGGCCATTCCGCGCGGTGGATCGAGCCCTCCCGCCACCAGGACCAGACCTCCTCGGTCACGTACGGAAGGAAGGGGGCGAACAGCCGAAGCAGGACCGAGAGCGCGAGCCGCAGCGCGCCGATCGCGGACCCTGCGGCATCCGATCCGAAGGAACCGTACGCCCGCCCCTTGACGAGCTCGAGGTAGTCGTCGGTGAAGCCCCAGAAGAACCGTTCGATCAGATCGAGGGCGCGGGCGTGCTCGTAGTCCTCGAGGGCGGCCGTCGTCCGCTCGAGCACGCCGGCGAGCTGGACGAGCATCGAGCGGTCGAGCCCCTCGCTGATCGCGCCCTCCTTGCGTTCGAGCGTCAGCACGAAGCGGGACGCGTTCAGGATCTTGATCGCGAGACGGCGGCCCACCTTGATCTGCTGCTCGTCGAACGCGGCATCGATGCCGAGGCGGGCGCTCGCCGACCAGTACCGGACGGCGTCGGCCCCGTGCTGCTCCAGATGCTCCGCCGGCGTGACCACGTTGCCCTTGGACTTCGACATCTTCTTGCGCTCGGGGTCGAGCACGAACCCGCTGATCGCGGCGTCGGTCCACGGCAACACGCCGTGCTCGAGATGCGACTTGAGCACCGTGTAGAACAGCCAGGTACGGATGATCTCGTGCGCCTGCGGGCGCAGGTCCATCGGGAACACCCGCGCGAACAGGTCGTCGTCCTGGATCCACCCGCCCGCGATCTGAGGCGTGAGCGACGACGTGGCCCAGGTGTCCATGACGTCGGGGTCGCCGACGAAGCCTCCCGGCTTGCCGCGCTGATCCTGCGTGAACCCGTCCGGGACGTCCGACGAAGGGTCGACGGGCAGGCGGGCCTCGTCCGCGACGAGCAGCTCCTCGTGGTCGGGGTTCCCTTCTTCGTCGAGCCGATACCAGACCGGGAACGGCACGCCGAAGAACCGCTGGCGGCTGACGGCCCAGTCGCCGTTCAACCCCTCGACCCACGACGCGTAGCGCGCGCCCATGTAGGCGGGGTGCCAGCGGAGTTGGCGGCCGCGCTCGAGCAGCTCCTGCCGGAAGTCGATCGTCTTGACGAACCACTGTCGGCTCGAGACCACCTCGAGCGGCCGCTCCCCCCGCTCGTAGAACTTCACCGCGTGCCTCACGGGCTTGGGTTCTCCGATCAGGTGTCCCGACTCGGCCAGCATCTCGGCGATCCGGATTCGGGCCTTCTTCGTGGAGAGCCCCTCGAGCTCGGCCTGGGCGCGGACCGCCTCTTCCGGGTTCACGATCTCCCAGCCGGACTCGCCCCATCGGGGCGGCGCGATCGTGCCGTCTCGCTGCACGATCACGCGCGTGGGCAGCTTCAGCTCGCGCCACCAGGTGACGTCGGTGAGGTCGCCGAACGTGCAGATCATCGCGATCCCGGTCCCCTTGTCGGGTTCGGCCAGCTCGTGCGCGACGATCGGGATCTCGGCTCCGAACAGCGGCGTGACCGCGTTCGTGCCCACCAGCGCCCGGTAGCGCCCGTCCTCGGGGTTGACCACGAGCGCCACGCACGCCGGAACCAGCTCGGGCCGCGACGTCTCGATCTCGACCGAGCCCGAATCGCCGGCCAGGTCGAACCGGATCCGGTGGTAGGCACCGTCGATCTCCCGGTCCTCGATCTCGGCCTGCGCGAGCGCGGTCTGGAAGTCGACGTCCCACATCGTGGGCGCCTCGGACTGATACGCCAGCCCGCGCTGCAGCAGTCGGACGAACGAGCGCTGGGACGCCTCACGCGAACGCTCGTCGATCGTCGTGTACGTGTGGGTCCAGTCGACCGACAGGCCCGAGAGCCGGAACAGCGCCTCGAATGCCTTCTCGTCCTCGGCCGTCAGCCGCTCGCAGAGCTCGATGAAGTTCGGGCGCGAGACCGCGACCAGCTCGCCATCGGGCCGGTCCAGCGCGTCCAGATCGAAGTTCGGGTCGTAGGGAAGCGTCGGATCACACCGGACGCCGAAGTAGTTCTGCACCCGTCGCTCGGTGGCCAGACCGTTGTCGTCCCAGCCCATCGGGTAGAACACGGTCTTGCCTTGCATGCGTTGGAACCGGGCGATCACGTCCGTATGGGTGTACGAGAGGACGTGGCCGATGTGCAGGCTGCCGCTCGCCGTGGGCGGCGGCGTGTCGATCGCGAACACGTCCGCGCGGGGCCTGGTCCGGTCGAAGCGGTAGGTCCCGGCGGCCTCCCACCACTCGTCCCACTTGGCCTCGAGGCCCTCGATCGACGGCTTCTCGGGCACGTTCATCCGCGGGAGTCTACGAAGCCGGTGCCGGCGTTGCTCGGTCGTAGACTCGCCGCCGTGATCACCTGCCGCGCATGTGGGACGCAGAACCGGGACGGTTCCCGGTTCTGCCTGTCGTGCGGATCCTCGCTCGTCCCCGCCTGCCCCGTCTGCGGCGAGGAGGTGCCCATCGGGGCGAGGTTCTGCCCCGC
>Ga0207428_10001902_pt1 | contig 21136 bp, 22 predicted proteins | sample RhiMethybrSRZTD1_FD_187600 | JGI IMG/M metagenome (GOLD analysis project Ga0207428, IMG submission 187600) | Populus rhizosphere microbial communities from Tennessee, USA - Rhizosphere MetaG P. TD hybrid SRZTD1 (SPAdes) (version 3) | ecosystem: Host-associated > Plants > Roots > Rhizosphere >...
AGGCGTTCGGGCAGCCGATCGGCGCGTACCAGGCGCTCCAGTTCAAGATCGCCGACATGCGGGTGGGGGTCGAGACGGCGCGGCTCGCCTACCAGCGGGCCGCGTGGCTCCGCGACCGAGGGCGTCCGTTCGCGACCGAGGCGTCGATCGCCAAGCTGTACGCGAGCGAGGTCGCGGTCTCGAGCGCGCGGGAGGCGGTGCAGGTCCACGGCGGTTACGGCTTCGTCGAGGACTTCCCCGTGGCCCGCTTCTACCGGGACGCCAAGGTGCTCGAGATCGGGGAAGGCACCAGCGAGATCCAGCGCGTGCTCATTGCCCGAGCGCTCGGCCTGCCGGGAACCGAGCTGTAGGCCCGCCACGCACGGGTCGGGCCGGGTTCCGAGCGGGCGAAAACGCCCGCCGATGGTGGTTGCATCCGGGGGCCGCGGCGGGCACGGTTGACATCCCTCTCGGCCGTCCGATAGGAAGGGCCTTCCCCAATGGCCGAAAACCACAGCGGTTCAGGCGTCGTGTTTCGCCGCGCCCTGGCGGTGGTGGCGGCGATGGCCCTCCTGACGTCGCTCGCCCGGGTCGCGGTCGCCGAGCCGAGCACCGAGGAGAAGCTCGACGCCGCCAAGGCCGAGTTCGAGCAGCTGAAGAACCAGATCGCGAGCCAGCAGCAGGTCCTGAACCGGCTCTCGGCGGAGGCCGCCGTGATCGCCGAGCGCTGGGAGGTCGCGACCGGCCGCTGGGAGCAGGTCACCAGCGAGCTCCACCAGACCCGGGTCGCCCTCGCCGAGGCGCAGGCGGAGTACCAGGACCTCAAGGCCGACCTCGAGGAACGCGCCCGCCAGGCGTACATCACCGGCCCGGGGTCGGGTCTGGAGTTCCTGCTGGGCGCCACGTCGATCGTCGATCTGTCGGCGCGCATGGAGTACGTGAACGCCCTGAGCCAGGAGGATGCCGACCTTGCGACCGAGGTGCAGAACGTTCGCAACACCCTCGCGGCCAAGAAGGAAGACCAGGAGAAGCTGCAGGCGAAGGCGGCGAAGGCTCTCAAGCAGGTCGAGAGCGAAAAGGCCGCGCTCGACGCGAAGTTCGACGAGCAGCAGGCGGTGCTCGGCGACCTCAACGCGGCGAAGGCGCGCGCCGAGGACCTGGTGAAGCAGCTCACGAAGCGGTACCAGAACGAGCTCGAGGCCCTCACCGGCCTCGAGTTCCACGGAGGCACCGTCTTCGCGGTGTGCCCGGTCGATCAACCCCGCGCCGTGTACGACGGGTTCGGCGCCCCGCGATACGGAGGCGGGTACCACCCGCACGCGGGCAACGACATCATCGCGCCGCAGGGAACGCCGATCCGAGCGACGTTCGACGGATACGCCCAGGCGGGCTCGAACACGCTCGGCGGGTACTCGGTCAACGTCTACGGGGACCTCGGCTACACGTACAACGCGCACCTGATGCAACCGGGTGTCACGGGGCAGGTATCTGCCGGACAGGTCGTGGGCTACGTGGGCGCGACCGGCGACACGTCGACGCCGCACGATCACTTCGAGTGGCACCCCAACGTGATCCCCTCCGACTGGCCGGTGAGCCCGTACGGCTACAACATCATCGGGTCCGCGGTGAATCCCTTCCCGCTCCTGTCTCAGGTCTGCTGACGGCGCCGCCGGCGACGTTGCTCGAGCTCACGGTCTCGAGACCCGGAGCCTCTTCGCAACAGCACCGCCGCGATGACGGCGAGGACGATCAACCCGGCGACGATCGCGATCGTGGCGATGGACCATCCGCCTCCAGGGGTTCCGGACCCGCCGGTGGGCGACGCCGGCTGTCCGGCGACCGCGAGGTAGCCGAGCTCGTCGATGTCCGCGCCGGCCTGCGCGATGCTCGGCAGGTCGTCGGTCTCGAGCGCCCTCCAGCGTTCGCCGGACCTGGACCAGATGATCGAGTGGCTGCCGTGGTCGTTCGCGAGCAGGGGATAGACGATGACCACGTTCGCCGGGTTCGCGAGCTTCGCGGCCTCGCCCGAGGGCTGGTAGGTCGCCTCGACCAGGTAGACGTTGCCGACGACGTGCAGCGGATCGTCCGGGTGGGCTGTGGCGCCGGCAAGGGGTTCGACCGTGACCTCGACGGTGCGCTGTCCCTCGGCGCCCGCGAAGGACCCCTCGGGCAGGATCAGCGTGATCTGGGCGTCGTCCGTGGTGAACACCGCCGTCTTGCTCCCGTCGTTCCCGACCTTGACCGTGAAGGTGCCGGGGGTGGGCTTCTGGTTGGTGGCCGCGAGCTCGGGGGGCGGCTCGACCCAGCGGTAGGCCGTGGGCGGCGCGAGGCCGTCCAGGAGCGGCCCCCTCGAGAGCGGGCTGAGGTGTCCGGACAGGATCGCGGTCGCCGCGTAGACGATCACGACCGCGAGGCCGGCGCCGAGCGCGCGCGACCGAACCGTCACGGTAGAGGGTCGAGCCGCTCGATCGGGCTCGTCGCGTAGCGCGGCGGCCAGACCACCGCGTACTCGCCGGGGGCCTGCCATTGCCACACAACGCTGCTCGCGAGCACGTTCGAGCCGGCGGTCACCGTCCCGGGCTCGCCGAACCGCAACCCGCTCCCGTTCGGCAGCGAGCCCTGCGGGAGGTCGACCGAGTTCGCGACCGCGGCGATCGCCGGCGGCGTTGGCTGAGCGGCGGCCGACAGCACGTCGTGCAGCAGCGCCCACGCACCCGAGAAGCCGGCGAGCGCCGCGGCGGTCATCTCGCCGCCGAAGCGACGCGTGTAGGCCGTTTGTGCGCGTTCGGACAGCGCCCGGCCATCGGGCGTGAGACCCTCGACGTTCAGCGCGCCGGACGCGGGTTTGTCCGAGGCGAACAGCCCGACCGCGTCCCGCCCGAGCGTGGAGCCGAACGCCGGCATGCAGTAGCTCGAGGACGTCCCGATCCCCACGAGCACGTCGAGACCCTGCCGCACCATCTCGCGCCGCATCGAGATCGCGTCGCGCAGATACGCGGAGACGAACACCACGTCCGGCCGGCTCGCGGCCAGGCGTCGAACGAATGCATGCATGTTGACGTCCCGTGGGTCGTAGCCGAACTTCCCGACCAGGTGAAGGCGGCGGGCCGTGAGCTCGTCGAGCGCGCCCTGCGCCACCGCGCGTCCGTACGCGTCGTCCACTAGTGTGACCGCGTACCGGAGCTTGGTCGGGTCAACGCCGAGCACCGGCGCGTACTCGTCGGCGACGAACGAGATCGCGTTGCGGCCCAGGATCGCCCCCGAGGGAGCGACGCGGAACACGAGCTCGCCGGCGCCGCGGCCGGTCATCTCGCCCACCGCGCCCGTCTCCCAGAACAGCATGCCCCGCCGCGCGGACGCCTCGGCCGCCGGCTCCGAGATCGTGCTCCCGTAGCTCCCCAAGACCAGGCGGACCCCGTCGTCGTGGAGCCGTGCGATCGCACCGGGCGCGGCGTCCGCGCTCGGAGTGTCGACGGGGACGAGCTCGATCGGGCGGCCGCCCACGCCGCCGTCGGCGTTCACGAGCTGGACGGCGAGCCGCACGCCGTCGAACTCGTCGACGCCCCCGGGCCCCTGGGCGCCCGACATCGGGTACACCGCGCCGATCCTGATCGGCCCGGGGGAGGAGGTCGTGCACGCGACGCCGGCGAGGATCGTGAGCGCGAGCACGATCACGGCCGGCCGCCTCATCGAAGCACCACCAGCGCGTTGGCCACCGCATGCGTCGCGGCGGGAACCGTCCAGGTCCCGGCGGCCCATCGCTGCCATCCGAACAGCAGCCCGGCGCCCACGTCGACGGGCAGCGCCGTGAGCCCGTACGCCGGCACGTGCACGAGCCCGAAGATCACCGCCGAGCCCACGATCGCGACGGCGGCCCCGAACGGTTCGAGCCGGGCATAGGTGAGCCGGCGGAACAGCGCCTCCTCGGCGACCGCCGCCAGGAGCGAGAGCGGGAGGGCGGCCGCGCTCCATGGGAGCGGGACGGGCGAGCCCGCAACGTTCGCCGCAACGACGACGGCGCCGAACCCCAACAGGAGCGTGAGACCAGGCGCCAGGTGTGGGCGCTCGTGTTCGAGCGGGACCGCGATCGAGGCCAGACCGATCGTCAGGTACGAGGCGGCGAACAACGCGATGCGCGTTCCGGTGGCCGTCTGCGCGGAGGGACGCGCGACCAGCAACGCGACACCGAGGACGACGACGAGTGTCGCCGCCCAGGTCTCGGGGGCCTCGCGGCGCGTGCTGACGCCTTCGATGCGCGCGCTCAGGGGTTCACCTCGAACGCGACGACCGACACCACGCGGGGGTCGAACGGTGCGTGATCGCTCGCGACGAACTCGACCATGATCCGATGGTCGCCGGGTGAGACGTTGGGGATCGTCTGTTCGAGGCCCTGGGTCATCGAGATCAGCGTGTCGTCGAGGATCACGTGCAGGTGTCCCTCGTCCGGAACGATGTTGGTGGTGGTGGCCGGGACCAGCTTCGCGCCCTGGAGCTTCACGTGGAGATCGACGCTCGAGCCATGGACGACCTCACCGACCTTCGGCGTCACGATCGAGAGCTTCGCGGTGCTGCTCGGGCGGTCGGAGGAGGGCGCGGTCGTTCCGGTCGCGCCGCTGCCTCCGTCGTCCGAGCTCCCGCAGGCGGTCAGGACGATCGCCGCCGCGACGATCAGGGCGAGCCTCGACATCTTCGGCACGGTCGAATCCTCTCATCCCTCGAAGGACTGGCGGAACGACGCGGAGAGCATCTGCCCGGTCTCCGCGTGCGCCGTGATGTCGAACGACCACGTCCCCGCCGTCAGGTCGATGTTCGCCGCGAAGTGCCCCGGGCTGAACCGCAGCATCTTCGGCTCGAACGGCGCGCCCTCGGGGGGCGTGATCGAGACCATGGCCGCGTGCAGCGGGAGCTCCTTCCCGTCCGCGTCGAACACGGTCACGTGGACCTGGTTCGTCCGGCCCGGTTCGCCGGGGTCGACGTAGGCCTGGATCTGGAGCCCGCCCTCGAGCGTGAAGGTGTACAGGGTCGGTTGGCCCGGGACCCTCGAGATGTCGACGTGGTGACCCGGCGTCATCGGCGTCACCTCGAGCGGGACCTCGACGGAGCTCCCGCTCCGCTCGACGAGCACCGTCACGGTCCAGGTGCCGGGCTGCGCGAGCGCCGTTCCCTGCGCCTGCCATCGCCCCTGCGAACGCTGGAGCCGCAGCGTCGAGCTCACGTCGGGCTGATCCGGCAGGTCGAACGTGAGCGAGACCCTCCTCGCGCCCACCTGCTCGCCGGTGTCGTAGTCCGTGACGTCCGCCACGAACGTGTTGGGGCCCACGGTCCCGGGCGAGACCTCGAGCCGGACCCTGGTCGTGGTGGCGAAGTCCGCCCCCGTGACGACCAGCGGCCGAGCCGCCGGACCGGCCGGCTCCTCGTTGGGCTTGGGCGGGAGGCCGGTCAGGACGCCGGTCGCGAGCAGGACGGCGGCGGCGAGCGCGAGCTCGCCGCCCACCGTTCGAATCATCGGCCGCGATTCGGTGGGTCCGTACCGGGGGACGTTGCGGTAGCGGTTCAGCGCGCCGAGACCGATGAGCGGGATCACGATCGCGACCTTCAGGGCGAGCATCGTCGAATAGCCGTTACGGAACGGGTGGAACCACCATGCCAGGCCGAGCTCGTTCCACGATCGGAGCAGGCCCGACACGACGACCACGGCGAGCGCGACGCCCGCCAGCGTGGAGAACCGGCGGACCTTTGCCGGCTCGAGCCTTCGGAAGAGACCGAGGAAGAGCCAGGCGAGGCCGCCGATCCACGCGCCGACGCCCATGAAGTGGAGCCACTGCGCGAGGACCATCCAGGCCGAGCCGGCGTGACCACCGGCGGCGCGCGCGAGCATCGCGCCGGCGGCCGTGACGGCGAGGGCCGCCAACGTCGCCCGTGCGGGCCGCAGGACCGCGGCCAGCACGGCGACCCCCGTCACGCCGACGGCGATCGCCAGGAGGACGAACTTCCCCCCCGCCTCCGACGAGAGCAGCGTTCCCAGCGGCACGCCCACCGCCGCGCGCTCGGCGACCGTCATCAGCACCACGCCGATCGCCGCCGACACCCAGGCGACCCCCAGGAGCCACGGCCGCACGCTGGACGGCCCGAACGCGACGAGACTCGTCACGCCGGCGCCGAACAGCACCACCAGACCGAGGTACAGGAGCCAGTGGCCGGCGACGGCCGTCGCGCTCGGTGGTTCGGTCTCGCCGGGCGTCCCGGTCACGGGCTTAATCGCCCCCGGCGAGACGCCGACGCCGAACGAGAAGGCGCCCGCGGTGACGTGACCGTCGGTGGCCGAGACCGTGCGCCACGTCACCGTGTACACGCCGTCGGGCACCCGATCGAGCCGGACCCGGAGCTCGCGGTCGGAGCCCGCGGCGAGCTCAGGCGGTCCCGTAGGCACGGGCGCCCCCGTGTCGTCCAGGACGCGGATCGAAGTGAGCGACAGGTCCGGTGGCTCGGTGAACGACAGCGAGATGTGGTTGGGGGCGGTATCGAGCAGCTCGCCGTTCGAGGGATCGCTGGACGCGAGCGACGCGTGCGCGGAGGCGGCCGTCGCGGCAAGGCTCAGCCAGATGCCGAGGACGAGCATCGCGGCGAGGGCGCGCGGGATCCGTCTCACGGGCCCTCCGTGACGAACTGCTCCATCGCGGTGACCCGCGGGTCGAACGGGCCGTGATCGGCCGCCACGAACTCTGCCTGCAGCACGTGGGGTCCCGGCTCGAGGCCACCCAGGGGGATGCGCTGCTCCGTGCCGTACGTCATCGAGACGATTGCGCCGTCCACGAACAGGTGGATGTGTCCGGTGTCGGGCGTCAGCGTGGTGGAAGAGCTCTGGACGATCCGGCCGCCGTCGAGGCGCAACCGCACGTCCAGCGTGGTGCCGGTGACGACCTGGTTCGGCTTCGGCTCCACGAACGAAAGCGTGGCCGTGGACCGGGGACGGATCGCCGCGGGCGGGGGCCACAGGAGCGACGGCACGGCGATCGAGGCCACGACCGCCACCGGCGCCAGGCCGACCAGGGCCCATCCGCCCCAGCGGGGTAGCCCCGGGAACCCGCGACCGCGCAGCCGACTGAGGCCGATCCAGCCGGTCACGAAGCCGAGCCCGAGCAGACCCGTCGAGACGGACTCGGGGACGCCACCCGCGTGCGCCAGCATCCTGGTCAGGCCCGCTTCCTCCTGGAGGCCACGAGCGCCACGACGGCGACGATCAGGCCGATCGCGCCGACCGCGAGCCCGATCAGGCCGATCGTCTTGGCGCTCGACGCGTCGTCGGAGGTGGTCTGGACGTCGGCCTGCACGTCGCCGATGGCGCTCGCGAGCCGCGGCTCCACCCGATCGATCCGTTCGGCGAGCTCACCCGTGGTCGGATCCTGGACGGGGAACTGGACTGACTGCGGGGACTCCACGTCCGAGAACGTCTTCGGCCCGGAGGTGAAGGTCTCGTCTACATCCTGGCCGTCGATTGTGCCGGTGAAGTGGAACGAGTACTGACCCGAACGGGTCGGGATGAACCATGCTCGGTAGTCGCCGAGGATCCCGAACTCGCCCTCCTCGAAGAACGGCTCCAACGGGAACGTCTGCGTCTGGTCCCCGAACGCAACCTCGACGTCCAAGGTATCGCCGAGGTCGAGAACGGGCTGCCCGTTCTTGGAGAGGAGGAGCTGCACGCTGTTGACCTCGCCTGCGTACGCGGGTTCTGACCCGAAGCCGACGGCCATATCGAAGGCGCCGACCGAGCGTTCCTCGTGGGCGAACGCGGGCGCGGCCACGAGCACCAGGAGCGTGACGACGAGGGCGGCGGCGGATACGAGACGCATCGAACGACGTTTCGACATAGAAACCTCCAGACGTGTCCGGGCGTGACCGGACGGCCACGCGGGGGAACGGCGAAGGAGAGATTCAGGCGGAGGGCGGGGCTCTGACGTTGACGATCGAGCCGAACGCACCGCTGCCGGGACTCCACGATGCGCTCGCCAGCGCCGGCACGGCTCCGGCTCGAGGGAGCGGGACGCGCGGGAGGACGGTCTCGACGAGCTTGCTCGAGGTTCGCGCGAGCCACCGGAGGAATGCCGCGCCGGCGAGCGCGACCACGACCTGCACCGCCATGCCGATCACCAGGATGTGGTCGCTCGCGAGATGTCGAAGCGGCGCTCCAGCGACGATCCGCTCGACGACCTCCTGCCCGCCGAACGCCAGGACCTGCACGAGCGCGAGCCGGCCGGCCAGACGCGAGAACCGCTCGGAACCACCCCGCGGCCCGGGTGCGAGCGCCCGGATCACCACGGCCGCCATCCCGGCGAGCGCCAGAACGAGCGCCGCCTCGGCCATCGCAGGGAGGTACTCGTGGCCTGTTTGCTGCAGGACGAACGCGCGATGGTGTGGATCCGGGACCGCGATCAGGTAGGCGAGCACATGGCCGAGGACCAGGCCGGCCATGGCGAGCCCGAACGTCGGGAGGCCGCGGAGCCTGGGTGCTTCTCGCACGTGCTTGCCCTCTCCTCCGTGAGGCGTGCCTGATTGTACGCTTGGCCTCCGACAACGCAGCGAGGTGCGATGCGCGCGGAGGACGTTCGGACGGTCGGGGTCATCGGGTGCGGCCTCATGGGTTCGGGGATCTCCGAGGTCGTCGCCCGAGCAGGCCAGACCGCGGTCGTGCTCGAGACGAGCGACGAGCTGGTCGAGCGCGGCCGTCAACGGATCGAGACGTCGACGTTGCGCGCCGTCGAACGAGGGAGGTTGGACGCCGAGGAGCGAACGGCGGTGCTCGGGCGCATCTCGTTGACGACGGACGTGCAGGAGCTGGCCGGCGTCGACCTCGTGATCGAGGCCGCGACCGAAGATCACGACACGAAGGTCGGGATGTTCCGTCGCCTCGACGAGGTGACCAAGCCGGAGGTGATCCTCGCGAGCAACACCTCGTCGATCCCGATCGCGGACCTCGGCGCCGCGACGTCGCGTCCCGACAAGGTCCTCGGGATGCACTTCTTCAACCCGGTCCCCGCGATGGGGCTCATCGAGCTCGTCAGGGCCATCTCGACCTCGGACGACACGATGTCGTTCGGACGTGCCTACGGCGTCGTGGTCGGCAAGACGACCGTCGAGTCGCGCGACCGCGCCGGCTTCATCGTGAACGCGCTGCTGATCCCGTACCTGAACGGCGCGATCAGGATGCTCGAGGACGGGTTCGCGTCGCGCGAGGACATCGACACGGCGGTCCACCTCGGCCTCAACCACCCGATGGGCCCGCTCCGGCTCATCGACCTGATCGGGCTCGACACCCATCTGTTCATCGCGAACGTGCTCTTCGAGGAGTTCAAGGAGCCGACGTTCGCGCCGCCGCCGCTGCTGCGCCGGATGGTCACGGCAGGGCTTCTCGGCCGGAAGGTCGGCCGTGGCTTCTACGAGTACGGCAGCTGAGCCGCGCTCACGCGGGGTCGAGGACCCGCTCGTAGATCTCGAGCGTCATCCTGGCGGTCCGGTCCCATGAGAAGTGCTCCGCTTGCAACCGCCCGGCGGCGGCCAGGCGCTCGGCCAGGGCGACGTCGCCGACCAGCGACGCGATCGCGGCGGCGATCTCCCGCACCGAACGCGGGTTCACGCCCAGCGCCGCATCGCCGGTGACCTCGGGGAGGGCGGACGTCGTCGAGGCCACGACGGGGATCCCCCGGCCCATCGCCTCGAGCACCGGCAGGCCGAATCCCTCGTACACGGACGGGTAGACGAACGCATCGGCCGCCCGGTAGATCGCATCGAGATCGGCGGCCGCGAGCGCGCCGGTCATCGCGATCTCGCCCGGGCCCTCGAGCGCCAGCTCGCGCATCAGGCCCTCGTGGTGCCAGCCGAGCGGACCGGCGAGCACCAGCGCGTGCGGCACGCCGGTGGCGGCCACGCGCCGGTATGCCCGGACGAGCCGGACCAGGTTCTTCCTCGGTTCGATCGTGCCGACGAACAGGACGTAGGGGGTTCGAACCTTCAGGCGCGCCAGCGCCTCCCCCACGTCGACCTGGCCGGCCGGGAGCGCGGCGGCCTCCGGGACCACGTGCAGCTTGCGCGGGTCGATGTTCGTACGCGACCGGACGTCCTCGGCGGTCGAGCGCGACGGCGTCACGATCGCATCCGCACGCCGGACCGCCGCACGCAGACCCAGCCGGTACACGGTGCGCCACGCCCTCGGGAACAGCTTCGGGTAGCGATCGAACGCAAGGTCGTGCACGGTGACGACCAGGCGCTGGCCGTGGGCGGTGGGCGGGACGGCCATCGCGCTCATCGCGTGCACGAGGTCGGCCGAGCGGATCGCGGCCGGGAGCGCCGGTCTGGCCGTGAGGTTCCACCGCGGGTACAGGCTCCGGATCGAGCCGGGCAGCTCCACCTCGGCGAAGCCGTCCATCCAGGGTTCCGAAGGCCGCGGGGACGCGAACCGCGCGTGGAACAGCGTCACCTCCAGCGACGGATCGCGCCCCGCGAGTGCGGGCACCAGGTTCCGGATGTAGGTCCCGACGCCGCCCGGCACGTCGAAGAACAGCTGGTCGACGTGCGCGGCGACCCTCACCGAGAGGCCTCCACGCACGTGCAGCCGTCCGGCCCGACCGTCGCCGCGTGCTCGGTCCCGGGCTCGATGTCGACGCGGTCGCCCGGCCCGAGCTCGACGTTGCCACCGTCGACGTGGAACGTGATCGAGCCGTCGAGGCAGAACAGCACCTTGTGGAAGTCGTGGGCGTGCGGGCCGTACGCGTCACCGGGTCCGTTGCCCCACGATCTCGGCGCCGAGCACCCCTCGGCCCTGAACACCTCGAGCGCGGCGCCGCGTCCGCCGACCGCGGACTCGGACTTCGACGCGGTCATCTACCCCGCGTCGCCGCGTCCCGCCTGAGGCGGGACACCCCGGCGAGCGAACGACACGTCGCCGAAGCGCCGCCAGGGGGCATCCGCGTGGTGCCTCGCCTGCAACGCGCCGAACCCCGTCGCATCGATCCGTCCGGCAAGGACCCACGGGTGAGGATGCGGACTCTCTTGTGCGAAGTAACGCTCGAGCGCTCGGATGATCGCGCGCTCCTCGTCGGGAGAGAGGTCGTCGGGGAGCTCGAAGCGGCGATCGTCGCTCACGGCCGGCTCGCCTGTCCGCTCGGCGACCCGCTCACAGGGGGATGTTCCCGTGCTTGCGCGCCGGGACGGTCTCGCGCTTGGTCGCGAGCATCCTGAGCGCCTTGATCAGGCGCGGCCGCGTCTCGGCGGGTTCGATCACATCGTCGATGAACCCGCGTTCGGCGGCGATGTACGGCGTCGCGAACTTGTCCTGGTACTGCTGGATCAGCTCGGCGCGCGCCGTGACCGGGTCCTCGGCCTTCTCGATCTGCTTGCGGAAGACGACGTTCACCGCTCCCTCGGGTCCCATCACCGCGATCTCGGCGGTGGGCCACGCGAACGACACGTCGGCGCGCAGGTGCTTCGAGTTCATCACGAGGTACGCGCCCCCGTAGGCCTTGCGCGTGATCACGGTGAGCCGCGGCACGGTCGCCTCCGTGAACGCGTACAGCAGCTTGGCGCCGTGACGGATGATCCCCTGGTACTCCTGGTCGGTGCCCGGGAGGAACCCCGGTACGTCGACGAACGTGACGATCGGGATGTTGAACGCATCGCACGTCCGAACGAACCGCGCGGCCTTCTCGGACGCGTCGATATTGAGCGTCCCGGCGAGCACCTTGGGCTGGTTCGCGACGACGCCGACCGCGCGGCCGTCCAGCCTGGCGAACCCGGTCACCACGTTCATGGCCCAGAACGGGAAGACCTCGAAGAAATCGCCGTCGTCCACGATGCGGCGGATCACCTCGTGCATGTCGTACGGCTCCCGCGCCGAATCGGGGATCACGTGCGTCAGGCCTTCGTCGTGGCGATCGGGGTCGTCGACGGGCGCGAACGAGGGGGCGTCCTCCAGGTTGTTCGACGGGAGGTACGAGAGGAGGTGGCGCACCATCGCGAGGCACTCCTCCTCGTCCTGGCTCACGAACGACGCGACCCCCGAACGGCTCGCGTGCGTCATCGCCCCGCCGAGCTCCTCGAACGTGACCTCCTCGCCGGTCACCGCCTTGATCACGTCGGGACCCGTGATGAACATGTGCGAGGTCTCGCGGACCATGAACGTGAAGTCGGTGATGGCGGGGGAGTAGACGGCGCCCCCGGCGCACGGTCCCATGATCACGCTGATCTGCGGGATCACGCCCGAGGCGCGCACGTTGCGCTCGAACACGTAGCCGTAACCGGCAAGGCTCGCGGCGCCTTCCTGGATCCGGGCCCCGCCCGAGTCGTTGATCTGGATGAACGGGGCACCGGTCGACATCGCAAGGTCCTGGACCTTGCAGATCTTCTGCGCGTGGATCTCACCGAGCGAGCCCCCGAACACCGTGAAGTCCTGCGAGGCGACGAAGACCCGGCGCCCATCCACGGTCCCGTACCCGGTGATCACGCCGTCGCCGGCGGGACGGTTGCGTTCGATCCCGAAGTCATGCGAGCGGTGGACGGCGAAGGGGTCGGTCTCCTGGAAGGAGTCCCGGTCGACGAGCAGCTCGACGCGCTCGCGCGCCGTCAGCTTGCCCTTCTCGTGCTGCTTGCGAACGGCGTCCTTCCTGGACCCGTCGAGCAGGGCGCCCCGGCGCTTGCGGAGCTCTTCGATACGGTCCTCGACCGTGCGCACCGACGGCCGGGGACGATCCTCGGTCTTGGCCATGATCTTCAGGAGTCTATCGAAGCGACCCTCGGGCCCGGTCCGACGGGCACGGGCTCCCGGTGAGTTCGGGCTAGACGTCCACGCGTCCGCCGGTGCGCCAGTAGCGGCCGTGATCTCGGGCGAGGAACCCCTCGTCGATGAGATAGCGGCGGAGAGCGGCGTGGTCGGTGGAGAACCGTCCGACGATGGCGTTCACGGTCGCCTCGTCGTAGTCCACGCCGGGCTCGAACTCGAGCGCGATCCGTCCGAGCACGATGCGCCGCTTCGACTCCTTGGCGGGGACCTCCGTCAGGCGGCCGTCGCGGAAGAAGGCCCGGAGCACGGCCTCCTCGTCTTCGCTCGCGGCGCCGAGCACGAGTCCCGCCTCACGCGGCGGCCCGACCTGCTCGGCGGCCCAGCGGAGGGTCTCGACATCGAGGCGGTAGGTCCGGCGGTCGTCCTCCAGGCGGACGATGCCCGCGGCGACGAGGCGGTTCAGGTGCTTGCGCAGCCGTGGGAGCGGGAGGTCGAGGGCGTCCGCGAGCTCGGCAGACGACGCGTCCGAGCGCGCGAGGTGCCCCGCGATCGCGAGTCGCTCGGGGTCGGCGAGGGCTCGCAGGATGTCGTCGGGCGTCTCGGCCATGTCGTCGGCTACTCCTACCATCCGCCGCATGCAGGCGACCGCGGAGCTCACGCCCGCCCAGCGCCGAACGCTCGACGGCCTGATCGGGACGGGCGAACGGCCGGTGTTCGCGGCCGGCGGGGTGCTTCGGGTGCGCGACAGGATCGAGGAGGCGGCCCGGGCGTTCGAGCCGCCGCAACCGCTGTGGCTCGGCAAGTCCAACCTGAGCGATCTCCACCGCTGCCCCGGACTGTTCGACGCGGTCCGCGCGGGCGAGCGCGCGCCGTTCGCCTTCTCGGCCCGTACGGCGGCGGGCCGGCTCGCGCACAAGGCGATCGAGCTCGAGGTGGCCGGGCGTGAGGAGCGCGACCCGCACGAGCTCGTCGAGGGGGCGGCCGAGCGACTGACCGAGGACGGCGCCTTCTCGGCGTACTGGGGTGGGCTCGACGCGCTGCGCCGGGACGAGACCCTCATGGACGCGGCGAAGACGCTCGAGCTGTTCCGCTCGACGATGCCGCCGCTCAGGCAGATGCGGCGCGAGCTCGCGCCCTCCACGGAATGGCACGTGCGCGTCGAGCTCCTCGGTGGGACGGTCGTCCTGTCGGGGCAGCTCGACCTGGTCCTCGGTTCGGGGCGGACGGACGGGACGGCCCGAGCCACGCGGCTCGCGATCGACCTGAAGACGGGACGCGCGTGGCCCGAGCACGCCGAGGACATGCGTTTCTACGCGCTGTTGCTCGGGCTGCGGTTCGGGATCCCGCCGTATCGCGTCGCGACGCTGTACCTGGATTCGGGTGAATGGCAAGCGGAGGACGTCGACGAACGCGTCCTGGACCGCGCCGCGGACCGCGTGATCGAGGCGATCCGTGCGGCTGCCGCGTCCGCGGCCGGACGGCCCGCATCACTCACCCCCGGGCCCTACTGCACGTGGTGCCCTCGGTCGCTCACCTGCCCCTCCAGCGCGGCCCGGCAGCCGGCCTGAGGTTTCCGCCGGTTCGGCGTCCCCTGCACCACGGCGTTGTCGTGTCCGCCGACGCTCGCCTATCGTCGGCCGCACCCAGGACGTCGAACGGAGCGAGCATGGCCAAGGACGTGTACGACGTCGGCGAGATCCCGCCGTTGGGCGAGGTTCCGCCCCGCATGCACGCGCAGCTGGTCCGGCCCGAACGGTACGGCGAGCCCGAGACGGCGATCCGCGACGAGGTGATCGACGTCCCCCCGATCGGTCCCGACGAGGCGCTCGTGATGGTCATGGCGGCGGGCGTCAACTTCAACAACGTCTGGGCCGCTCGCGGCGTGCCCGTGGACGTCACCAAGACGCAGGCGCGGTGGGGCGAACCGACGGATTTCCACATCGTCGGCTCGGATGCGGCAGGCGTCGTGTACGCGGTCGGCGAGCGCGTGACGAACGTGCGGGTGGGCGATCGTGTCGTCGTCCACGCGGGGCAGTGGGACCTCGAGGACCCGTGGGTGACCGAGGGCAGGGATCCGGGGCTCGCGCCGTCGTTCCGGGTGTGGGGGTACGACACGTGCTGGGGCTCGTTCGCGCAGTTCACCAAGGTGCAGGCGCATCAGTGCCTGCCCAAGGCCGAGCCGCTCAGCTGGGAGGAGGCGGCGGCGCCGACGCTGACCGGCGCGACGGCGTACCGGATGCTGCACGGCTGGCCGCCCAACACCGTCAAGCGGGGCGACGTGGTGCTCATCTGGGGAGCCTCGGGAGGCCTCGGGTCGCTGGCGGTCCAGCTCGTGACGCTCGCGGGCGCAAGGGCGGTCGCGGTGGTGTCCTCGGCCGACAGGGGCGCGTTCGCGGTGGAGCAGGGCGCGGTCGGGTTCATCGACCGGACGGCGTTCGACCACTGGGGGACGCCGCCCGCATGGGACGCGCCCGAGTGGAAGACGTGGTTCGAGGGGGCGAAGGCATTCGGCAAGGCGATCTGGGACGCCGTCGGCGAACGCACGAACCCCAACATCGTGTTCGAGCACCCGGGGCAGGACACGATCCCGACCTCGATCTTCGTGTGCGAGCGCGGCGGCATGGTGGTGATCTGCGCGGGGACGACCGGCTACGACACGATGGTGGACGTCCGTTACCTCTGGTACCTGCAGAAGCGGTACCAGGGCTCGCACCTGTTCAACGACGAACAGGCGACGTCCTTCAACGACCTCGTGCGCGAGGGCCTCGTCACGACCACGCTCGGACAGACCTACGACTACGGCGAGTCCGGGCTGGTCCACCAGCTGATGGAGCGGGGCGCCCTGCCCGAGGGCAACGTCGCCGTGCTGATCAACGCGCCCGAACGCGGCCTGACCGATCTTCCCTAGACCCGCCGGCCCGCGGTGGTCGGCGAAGGCCCCTCGACGAGCTCGACCAGCACCCCGCCCATGCTCTTCGGGTGGACGAACGCGATCGTCGTGCCCCGCGAGCCCCCTCGCGGCGTCTCGTCGATCAGCACGACGCCCTCGGCCCGAAGGCGCCCGAGCGCCTCGGTCACGTTCGCGACGCGGTACCCGAGGTGGTGCACGCCGGGGCCGCGCTTGGCCAGGAACCTCCCCACGGGCGTGTCGGACCCGAGCGCCCCGAGCAGTTGGACGTACGACTCGCCCACCGCGAACAGGACCTCCTCGACGCCCTGGTCACCCATCAGCTCGCGGTGGGTGGGCTCGAGGCCGAACGCGCGCCGGTAGCGCTCGACCTCCTCATCGAGATCCGCGACCGCGATCCCGACGTGGTCGATCTGGGTCAGCATCACGAACCCCGGCGCTTGCGGCGCTGGCCCTCGGCGAGCCGCGGCTGGAGCCGTTCCATCAGCTCGTGCGCCTGCTTCACGTGGTAGGCGGGCAGCGTGAGCGCCCGGGTCACGGATGCGACCGCCTGGGCTCGAAGGTCGTCCTCGGGCTTGCGCCCATCGCCGCGGGACGGATGCAACGCGTAGAACTCGGTGATCTCGAGGAACTGCTGGAGCGAGGGTGTCAGACCGCCGCGCTCGTAGGCGTAGATCGTCTGTCTCGCGGCGGGGAAACCGCCGGCGGCAGCCGCGTCCTGGACCGCTCGGTAGCCGGCGGCCCGCCGGAGGCCCCGCAGCATCGCGCCGATCGCCCGCGCGTCCTCCCTGGTCACGGGCTGGAGCTTCTTCCTCGCCATCGCCCACGCACGATAGCGGCTGAGGGGTCCGCGGGCAGCGCCACACCCCTCGTGAAGGTCGCGTGGAACGGCCCTTCGGCGTCCCTGTCTAGGCCGAAGGTCTGATGCTCCGTTCGGACTTCGTGCATAGGATGGGGCTCGCCGTCGGACGACCAGATGAGGGGCGTGACGTGAAGCAGGCGAGCAGATCGACCGCATCCGTGCTCCACGGTTCGGACGCCGTGGCGCAGGGCCGGGCAGACGTCAACAAGGTCCGCGAGAAGACGCGCAAGCGCCGAATCACACGGCTCATCGTCGTGCTGCTGCTGTTCGACCTCTACCTCTGGTACCGATACCTCACCGACAACCCCTTCAAGATGCCGACGCTCGGCCCCGAGGCGATCATCTTCGCCCCGATTCTCCTGATCATGATCATGATCGTCGCGATGATGGCGATGCCGCTGTTCAGCGGCCGATCCCCCCACCAGATCGTGCGGCCCGAGGAGATCGAGGTCGGGCTCGACGAGGTCCGCGGGCTCGACAACCAGGTCGACGAGGTGGGGCGCACGCTCGACGTGTTCCTTGGGTACGCGACGTTCCGCGACCAGTTGGGCGGCAACCCACGACGCGGGATGCTGTTCGAAGGTCCTCCGGGTACCGGCAAGACCTATCTGGCCAAGGCGATGGCCAAGCAGGCGGGCGTCCCGTTCCTGTTCAGCGCCGCGCCGGCGTTCCAGTCGATGTGGTTCGGGATGACGAACGCGAAGATCCGCTCCTTCTTCCGCCGCCTGCGCAAGCTCGCGCGAAAGGAGGGCGGCGCGATCGGCTTCATCGAGGAGATCGACGCGATCGGCGGCGAGCGCGGGGGGATGAGCGCGAGCCCGGATCCGACCGGTCTGGGGCGCGTGGCGTCGTCGTTCATGGGCGCCGGCGGCTCGGGCATGGTGAACGAGCTGCTGATCCAGATGCAGTCCTTCGACCAGCCGCCGCTCGGCGCGCGGTTCAAGGCGCGGATGATCGAGTGGGTGAACGGTATGCGAAAGCCCGAGCGGCGGATCCCCGCGACGAAGCCTACGTACAGCAACATCCTGCTGATCGCGGCGACGAACCGCGCCGACAACCTCGACCCGGCGCTGCTCCGGCCCGGCCGCTTCGACCGCCGGCTCTACTTCGACCTCCCGTCGAAGTCCGGCCGTCGCGAGCTGATCGACTTCTTCCTCGATCGCAAGACCCACCATCAGCAGCTCGACGACGACCACACGCGCGAGGACCTGGCGCACGAGACGTTCGGCTATACCCCGGTGATGATCGAGCACCTGCTGGACGAGGCCCTGTTGATGGCGCTCCGCGGAGGGCGAACGGCGATGAACGTGCAGGACATCCACGAGGCCAAGTTGACCGAGGAGCTCGGCTTCAAGCAGCCCGTCACCTACACCGAGACCGACCGCGTCTCGGTCGCCACGCACGAGGCGGGGCACGCCACGGTCGCGTACTTCCTGGGCAAGGGTCGGCGGCTCGAGGTCCTCTCGATCATCAAGCGGCGGATGGCGCTCGGGCTGCTCGCGCACGGGGACGAGGAGGAGCGGTTCACCCGCACGCGCACCGAGATCGAGTCCGGTCTTGCGATCGCGCTTGGCGGGCTCGTCGCCGAGGAGGTCTTCTTCGGCGAGAGCGGGACCGGTCCCGCCTCCGACCTCCAGCACGCGACGACGCTCGCGGCCCAGATGGTCGGCTCCTTCGGGATGGCAGGCTCGCTCGTGTCGTTCGACGCGATCGCCGAGGGTCCCATCGGATCGAAGAACCTCGTGGGCAAGGTGCTTGCCGACGGCCAGGGCAAGGCGCGGGTCGAGGAGATCCTCACGGAGCAGAAGGAGCGAGTCACCAAGCTGCTCGAGGAGAACCGCGACGTCGTCGTCGGGCTCCGGGACTCGCTGATCGCGCGCGACGAGCTGGTCGGAGACGAGATCATGCAGCAGATCGAGCTTGTGCTGGATTCGCGGAACCCGGCCGCGGGGTAGGTCGGGGCGCGGTCCGCGCTGCTCGTCTTCGCCTACGCGTTGGGTTCGTGCTTGCGGAACACCTTGGGCTTCGGCTCCGCTCGACGACGCGCGGACCGCACCCCTCCCACCTCGACCACCCGCCCGGCCGATTGTAGGGTCGGGAGATGACCTCTTCCTCGGATGTGCTGCGTTCGATGTTCGAGCATCACCTGTGGGCGACGGAGGTTCTGATCGGCCACCTCGATCGACTGCCTGCGGAACAGCTCGATGCTTCGGTCCCCGGAACGTATGGATCGATGATCGACACGTTGACCCACATGATCGACGCCGATACGCGCTACCTCCTGCGGCTGCGGGATCCCGCCCCGCCTCCGGCAGACGATCGCGTCGGGATCGCGCTCGCGCAGCTCCGCTCCGAGCTACCGGAGCATCGGCGCCGGTGGGACGAGGCGCTGACGGATCTGGAGGGTCAGACGCTGCATGCCTCGATCCTCGGGCGCGACGACTACCCCGACACGGATCCCGCCGAGTCGATGTTGCTGATCCAGGCGATCCACCACGGGAACGACCACCGTACGCAGATCTGCTCCACCCTGGGTGCGCTCGGGCTCCCGGTGCCCGAGATCGACGGATGGGATTTCTGGGCCGACCGGCATCGCACGTAGGTCGATGGATCCGGGGGACGAGCTCGTCGACGTCGTCGACGACGGGAACGAGGTCGTGGGAGTGGCCGCGCGCAGGACCGTCCGGGACGAGAACCTCCTGCACCGGTGCACCTACGTCTTCGTCCTGAACGCCGCCGGGGAACTCTACATCCACAGGCGCACGGACACGAAGGACGTCTACCCCGGCTTCTACGACGTGGGGGCCGGTGGGGTGAACGCCGCAGGCGAGTCCTACGAGGAATGTGCGCGCCGGGAGCTCGAGGAGGAGCTCGGCGTCTCGGCCGAGCCCGTCTTCCGCTTCCTGCATCGATACGAGGGTCCGAGCGGCCGGGTCTGGGGCGGTGCGTTCGACGTCGTGTGGGATGGTCCGATCGTCTGGCAGCCGAGCGAGGTCGTGTGGGGGGCGTTCGTCCCGTTGGTCGAGGCGGACGCGATGATCGCGCGCGAGCCGTTCTGCCCCGACGGGCTCGAGGTCTTCCGGCGTTGGCGGCGAGAGGTTCAGCCCAGCTGACACCAGAGGCCGCCGAAGTTCCTTATCCGGTTCCGCGACCTCCGAGCGATCCGAGCCGGCGAGCCACTCGACGCCCCGGGATGCGCAGCAGTCGGGCGGCCACCACCACCGCGAGCGCCAGCACGTCGGTGGCCGACGGAACTGCGGACCTGCCGGCGGTCGAGGTCGAAAGCCCGGCGGTCACGACGGGACTCGAGACGGCGACGGTCGCCGGCGGTTCGGCGCCGAGCTCGTGGGGGTAGGTCGGAACGACCGTCGTCGTCGACCTGGCGGCCTCCGCGCCTCGCTCGGTGACGCCGGCACGGCGTTCGGCCGCCTCGAGCCAGCCGATGAGGTCGGACATCGTGTCCAGGGCCTGCCCCGACGGAAGATAGTGTCCGAAGTGGACGTGCGTCGGCCCGCCGACCGCGTCGCCGGTGTTCCCGCAGTACCCGATCACGTCCCCGAGTTCGACCTGGGAGCCGCTTTCGAGCGTGGAGTTCCAGTCGGACAGGTGCGCGTAGTACCAGTAGTCCCCATCGGGCTGGAACAGCCGCGCGACCCTGCCGCCGAGCACCCCGACGTCGAACTCGACACGTCCCGCGGTGACGGCCAGGACCGGCGCACCCTCCCGGCAGAGCACGTCCTGGCCCTCGTGGAGATGGAACCCGCCGGCGTAGCGCGGAGCGTGCCACGTCTCCGTCCACGCCGCGGGCCCCCGGACGATGAACGGCCTATAGACGCGTCGCGTCGCGACGTCTCTGCTCATCCCGGCCTTGACGAGCTTGTCGTACACGTCGTCGAGCGCCGCCGTCGAATAGGTACCGCCGATCGACGTCGATACCTCTTCGGCCTGCTTGGCGAGCGCTCGATCGTGCGCCGAACGGGCAGCGATCGGCCCCGGCGGGGGCTGCGCCGGCGGCGGGCTCTGTTCTCGGGGGGCCGGGGCCGTCGGCGTCGACCGCGGAGGTTGCGTCGGAGTGGGCGGCGCGGTCGAGGTCGCCGCAGCGGGCCTGGGCGCCGGCGTCGGGCTCGTGTCGGTGGGCGCTGGATCCGAGGTTGGGCACGGCTCGGTCGGCGAGGGCTCGGGTGTGGGACTCGGCTCGGGCGACGGTTCTGGCGTCGGGCTCGGCGTCGCCGTCGGCGTCGGCGTCGGCTCGGTCGGCGAGGGCGTCGGCGTCGCGCTGGGCTCTGTGGGCGAAGGTGTCGGCGTCGGGGGGCCTTCGGTCGTCGCACACGTGTCCGCGAGGGACGACGGGCTCGTCGGATCGACCTGGGCGACCGCTCGATCCCCGAGAGCCAGCCCGAACGCGGCCGTCGCCGCGAGCGCGACGAGGACGCAGGCACGACGCCTGACGGCGGTCCTTCCGGGCCGCCCCGACGTCACGCGACCCGGAGTGGACTGGACGACGATGGCATCTCTTCGGTCACGCTCCTCGACCTATCGCGCTTCGGGTGGCTTGCGGGGGTTCAGCCGAGCTGACGTAGGGGCGTCACCACCTCCGACGCAAGACGTTCCTGTTGCT
>Ga0207428_10001908_pt1 | contig 21099 bp, 12 predicted proteins | sample RhiMethybrSRZTD1_FD_187600 | JGI IMG/M metagenome (GOLD analysis project Ga0207428, IMG submission 187600) | Populus rhizosphere microbial communities from Tennessee, USA - Rhizosphere MetaG P. TD hybrid SRZTD1 (SPAdes) (version 3) | ecosystem: Host-associated > Plants > Roots > Rhizosphere >...
GCTGCGACCAGTTGCGCGGACCTGGAAGTCCGGTTCGATCGGTAAACACCTTCATCGCGTCCTCCCAGGGCAGGACGCGGCCGCTCTCGACGAACTGATGCTTCCAGTATTCCTTCTTGAGATACCCGCCGGCGCTGACGAACTGGCTGTAGTCCTGGTTGCTGACCTCGTACTTATCGATCAAATAGTCGTCGAGCTTCGGACGGTCGTCCGTCGGGCGGCTCCATGCGACGAGCCGGTACTCGCCGCCAGGCACGAACACCATCCGTTCGGGGACGTCGCCGGCGGGTTGCAGCGTCTCTGCGATGCGCACCGGCGGCGAAAGATAGCGGTCGCGGCCGAGCGTCTCGGTCGTACCGGAGATCGGCCGTTCGATGGGCGCATAGCCGTCACGCTCGATCGCCAGGAGGTAGGCACCGCGGGCGATCTCGAGCCCGTCAATCGGCGTGACGCCGACTCGCCGGCGCTGTGGTGTCCTCTCCGGCTCCCCTGGGTCCGGCCGCGTGAGATAGACCGTTGCACCCGGTGGATCACTCGAGACCGACAGCACGTCAGAGACGATCGGCATCAGCCGTGTGAGGACGGGATCGGCTGGCAGGTAACGCCGTGCCTGTACCGCCAGGTCGTACGCCGGCATGAGATCACGCGCCGCGACCAGCGCCTCGATCCGCGGGATTTGCTCGCGCGCCCACGCCGCCTGCGATCGCCCGCGATAGAACCAGAAACCGGCCGCACCGAGGGCCACGATCGCCGCGACGGCGGCAACCGCGCGCCATCGTCGCGCGTGAGCGACCGGCGGGTGCGATGAGACCTCCGCCGGTGGCGAGTCCGTGGCGCTGATCGGCGCCACGCTCGCCGGCGCCGACGACGCGGCCGGGGGCGTGCCGGCCATCGGCGAACCGCTCGCGGGTCCCGAACGCGCGCCCGTACTCGTCCGACGAACCTCGTCCTCGTGCGCGCGCAGATCGATCAGCAGATCCTTTGCCGTCTGGTAGCGCGCCTCTCTGTCCTTCCGGAGGGTCTTGAAGACGATGCGCTCGAGCTCGGCGGTCGCATCCTTTGAATAGCGCCCGAGCGGCTGCGGCTCCTCCGTCAGGATCGCCGACAGCGTGCCGGCCGAGCTCGGTGCCGCAAACGGCTGATGACCCGTGACGAGCTCGTAGAGCACGATGCCGAGGCTGAAGAGATCCGAACGCGCGTCGAGCGGTTCGCCGCGCACCTGCTCGGGCGACATGTACGGCACGGTCCCGAGCACGGCACCGGGCGATGTGAGACCTGTCGTTGTCTCCGCGTCGTCGCCGGCGCCGCCGCGGCCGCTGGTCGCGAGCCCGAAGTCCATGACTTTCACCAGGCCGCGCCCGGAGACCATGATGTTGGCAGGCTTGATGTCGCGGTGGATCGTGTCGTGCGTGTGCGCTTCCGAGAGCGCATCGGCAACCTGTCGCGCGATTGAGAGCACCTCGAGGAACGGGACCGCGCCGCGCCGCATTCGGGCGTGCAGCGTCTCCCCCTCCACGTACTGCATCACGATGAACGTTCGGCCGTCGTGCTCGGCAACGTCGTAGATCGCGCAGATGTTGGGGTGATCGAGCGCCGCGGCGGCGCGTGCTTCGCGGAGGAGCCGCTTGCCGGCGTTCCCGCCCGACGCGAGATCAGGAAGGAGCACTTTGATCGCGACCTTGCGTTTGAGCTTCGTGTCCTCGGCGAGGAACACTTCGCCCATGCCGCCGCCGCCCAGCTTGGCGGTGACTCGATAGGCACCGAAGGTGGCGCCGATCATGCTATTTCCTCTCCACCAGCCAGAGATCGCTCTGCGGTTTCGCCAGCGCGACGACGATGCGCGCGCTGTCGCGCGAGATGTCGAGGCTGTCCACGACCATGACCAGCCCGGGAATCGTAAGCCACAACACGGGCGGACCGGCCGGGGTGAGCGAATCGCTCATCGGCATGCGCCAGATGCTCTGGGTATCGCGGAAATAGAGGAAGAGTGGCGACGCCTGCCACGCGGCGCTCCGCTCGTTGACCGGCAGCGTCGTCAGTCGGCGCGGCGAGGTGCCGTCAGCGCTGGCGACCCAGACGTCGAAGCTGCCCTCGGTGAACGCCTCGTACGCGACCGCGCGACTGTCGGGCGACCAGCGCGCATATTCCTCCAGCGTACCTGGCATGTCGTGATCGCGAAGCTCCGTGAAGAGACCCGTCTTGGCATCCAGGTTCGCGACGACCAGCCGGCTCGCGCCCTCCTTGTTCACGACCGACAGGACGACCCGGCTCGAATCAGGCGACCAGGCGGAACAGCACACATGCGAGTACTTGTCTTCCCAGTTCGACGGGGCGTGCGCGCCGCTGCCGTCGGGACGCATCAGCCACGTCCACTTCCCGTCCTTGTCGAAGGTCACCCACTGGTTGTTCGGCGACGGCCTTGGGCGCGACTCGGTGCCGACGCCGGTCGTGAGCCGGGCCGGCTCGCCACCCGGTGACGTCGAGACCCGCCACACGTTCACGCTGCCGCGCCGGTTCGATTCGAAGAAGATCTCGCGACCGTCCGCCGACCACCGCGGACGCTCGTCGCGAGAGTCGCCCGCCGTGAGCGGCGTGCCCTGCGACAGACTGTCGATGCGCGCCGCTGCCGTCGGAAACGAAAACACCGAGCTCGAGCTCCGTTCCTTGACCGCCAGGATCTGACGGCCGTCGCGGCTTGCGGCGAACGTGGTCGCGTCCAGGCCGGACGTAATCCGGATGGGCTCGCCCGCTTTCGCGCCGGTCGCCGGATCGATCGTGACTTCCCACAGATCGGGCAGCCCGTCGCGCGCGGACACGAACATGAGGTGCCGGTCGTCGCGCCACTGCGGCACGTCGACGTTTTCGGCGAGCTCGCCGACGCGACCCGAGGACAGATCGAGCACGTACAAATGCGGCCGCGGGCCCATCACGCCGCCGACAAACGCGAGCAGCTTTCCGGAGGGGGACAGCGCGCCGGCCCGGCCCGACCTGGGCGGCTGTCCGCAAGTGAGACACGCAGGGCGTGGATCGTTCGCCGGCGCACGATAGATCTGCTTGTCGCCGTTCTCGTCGAAGTTCGTATAGACGATCGAATTGTCGTTCGCCCACTGCAGGCTGAACGTGTACACGACGCTCGGCCTGACGGCGACGACGCGCCGGACGTCAGCGCCGAGCGGCGTCATGGTGTAGATGCCGCCGCCGTTCCGATCCGAATAGAACGCGACGCGCTGGCCGTCGGGCGCCCACGCGGGAAACGTGTCCACCCCCGCGTGATCCTTGGTGAGGTTGATCGGGTTCGCGCCGTTCAGGTCCGTCATCCACACATCGTCATTCCCAGATGTGTTCGAGACGTAGGCGACGAGGTTCGCGGTCGGGCTCCAGGCGGGCAGCGTCTCGACCGCCGGCCCGACGAGAAACGGCGTCACGGCGGGCGGTGTCGTGAACTCGGGGCCCGGCACGGACGGACCGGCGCGCGGCCAGAGGATCCAGCCGGCGGCACCGATGATGGCGATCAGGCCGAGGCTCGCGGCGATGATGAACGCTCCTGAGCGCCCGGTGCGAGCCACGTGCGTCGGCGCCGGCGTCGGCGTGGCGACGGCCCCCGGACCGGCGCTCTCCGTCAGCGTCTCGAACCCGAACGCGAGGTCACGCGCCGATTGAAAACGGCGTTCCGGAGATTTCTCGAGACAGCGGCGGACGATGCGATCGACGGCACCCGCGATCGGCGCGCCCGTCTCGTCGCTCGACCTCGGGGGCGGATCGACATGAAGAATCGCGCCCATGACCTCGGCGCCTGTCGTGCCGGGAAAGGCGCGACGCCCGGTGAACATCTCGTACAGCACCGCGCCGAGCGAGAAGATGTCAGAACGGTGGTCAGCGTCCTGCCCGCGGACCTGCTCCGGCGACATGTACGCCGCCGTGCCCATCACCACGCCCGGCCCCGTGGCATTGAGCGCCGTTGCGGCCTCCCCGGCGACGGCGTCCGGCCGAAGCTTGGCGAGCCCGAAGTCGAGAATCTTGATATGGCCGTCGCGCGTGACGAAGAGGTTCTCGGGCTTCACGTCGCGATGGACGACGCCCTTGTCGTGGGCGGCGGCCAGGCCGGCGGCGATCTCGCGGGCGTAGGTCAGCGCCGTGCGCCACGGCAGCGCGTGACCGTCCATCTCGGCGCGGAGCGTCCGGCCCTCGAGCAGCTCAGAGACGATGAACGGCGCCCCGGCGCCCGGCAGCCCGTCGGGCACGCGCCCCACGTCATGAATCGCGATGATGTGCGGGTGATTCAGCCGGCCGACCGCGCGCGCTTCCTGTTCGAACCGGCGAACGCGGTCCGCATCCGCGGCCAGATCCACGGGCAGGACCTTGACGGCCACGTCGCGCTCGAGCCGCGGATCGCGGGCGCGGTAAACCTCGCCCATCCCGCCGGCGCCGATGGCGCTGAGGATTTCGTAGGGACCGAGGCTGGTGCCGGGATTCAGCGCCATCGACAGTCACATGGATGGGCGAGGTCGGTCTGCTTCAAGAAGGGGCGCGGGGCCCCACCCCCGCACCTCAGCGACTCGACTCGCGACCTGGACGCTTCGCAGGTCGCTCGCTCGTCGCGGCCGCAGGCGCTCATCCCGCCGGCGCCGATGGCGCTGAGGATTTCGTAGGGACCGAGGCTGGCGCCGGGATTCAGCGCCATCGACAGTCACATGGATGGGCGAGGTCGGTCTGCTTCAAGAACCCAGCTGACCGTCGTCGGATGTTGGGCAAGGGCTGATTGTATGTTGCCTGTGCCAGAATACGGCCGGTTGGCAAGGAGCCCGGGGTTCAAGCTGCTGTGGTAAAACACGTCGCGGCGATGGTGTTTCTGCTGGCCGCCGCCTTGGCGGTGGCACCCGAGCGGCCGCTGGTGATCGCGCATCGCGGGGCCAGCGGCCACCGGCCCGAGCACACGCTCGAAGGCTACCGCCTGGCGATCGAGATGGGCGCCGATTTCATCGAGCCGGATCTCGTGTGCACCAGGGACGGCGTGCTGATCGCGCGGCACGAGAACGAGATCGGCGGGACCACCGACGTCGCTGAGCGCTTCCCCACCCGCCGGCGCACGGCGACCGTGGACGGCCGCGCGGCCACCGGCTGGTTTGCCGAAGATTTCACGCTGGCCGAGATCAAGACGCTCCGCGCGCGCGAGCGGCTCGCGACCCGGTCGCACGCCTACGACGGCCAATTTTCGATCCCGACCTTCGAGGAGGTCATCGAGCTGGCCCAGCAGGCCGGCAAGCGCCGCGGCCGCGAGGTTGGCATCTATCCGGAGACCAAACACCCGGCGTACTTTCGCAGCATCGGCCTGCCGCTCGAAGAGCGGCTCGTCGCCTCGCTGACGAAAGCTGGCTGGAATCGCAAGGACGCGCCGGTCTTCATCCAGTCGTTCGAAACCAACCTGCGCGATCTCCGGCCGAAGACACCGGTTCGCCTCATTCAACTGGTGAGCGCGCCCGCCATGGTGGACGATGCGGGGTTGAAGGCGATCGCTGGCTACGCGGACGGCATCGGGCCGGAAAAACGGCTGATCGTGCCGGTCGATGCGGACGGCGCGCTGGGCCAACCGACCGATCTCGTCCGCCGCGCGCACGCCCTCGGCCTCCTCGTGCACACCTGGACGATGCGCAGCGACAAGGAATTCCTGCCGGCCGGCTACCGCGGCGACCCGGCCGCGGAGCTGCGCCAGTTCCGCGAGCTCGGCGTGGACGGTATCTTCACCGACTTTCCGGACGTCGCCGTGCGCGCGTACGAGGGGTCGAATCCGCGCTGATCACGCCTTCGCCAGCTGCGCGGCGTAGGCCTCGGGATTCTTGAGAAACGTGTCCTTGCACTCGGCCGAACAGAAGTACACGGGCTTGCCCGCATAGGTGGTGCTGGCCGGGGCGTTCTTCTCGTCAACTTTCATGCCGCACACTGGATCGATGGCCATGACGTCCTCTCTCTTGTCTCGCTGCTGTCACAAGGGATACAACTCGGATGCCAGTAGACGACGCCCGGCTGCGTCGAGAGCCGGCGCAGACCATGCCCTGATCCTGCCGTCTCTGGATGGTTCGCTACTTACTGTGGTTCGCGGCAGGGAATCAGGAGTTCGACCCTACAATTCAAAACAGTGGAGTGACGATGCCCACGCCGCGGGAATCTGGCGGCTCCAAGCCCGAGCCGCCTTACGGCAGCCGGTACGTAGGGCGGCTCGGGTTGTGAGCCGCCGCGGTCATCGCCTCCGGAGGTCCCCATGAAAACAACAGCCGCTGCGATGCTCGCCCTGACTGTCGGCGTCGTCGGGCCGGCGCACGCCGAGCTCAAGATCACGTCGCGAACGTCGCTGAAGGCGGCGAAGCGGCCCGCTCAGCCCGCTCCGCCCACCTACGCAGCGTTCGGAGAAATGACGCTGGACTTGATCGTGCCCGCCGATGCGGTGGACATGACGGCGATCATCGGCCCGAAGGGCGCGCGCCTCGAGTACGCGCAGCCGACACTGGGCATGCCGGCGGGGACCGTAGTCCTCGTGCAGCCGAACGGCGACGTCGTCACGCTGAATCCCAGGGAGCGCACCTTCTGGAAGACGACCGCCGAGCAAGCGGCGGCGATGTGGCGCCAGCTCGGCATCGAGCCGGTGATCACGCAGAAGCGCACGGGCGAGTTCGCGACGATCGCGGGCGTCCGCACCGAGCGCATCGCTTTCGAGTGGAGCATGGCCTTTCCGCTGCCGCCCGATGAAAAGAAAGATCTGCCGCCCAACGCGCCGGCGGCGATGACGATGAGCGGGGATCTCTGGGTGGCGGTCGATCGCTACAAGGCGTACGCTCCGATGGCGGTACGGAGCAACAGCGGACTGGCGTCCCTCGGCATGATCAAGCTGCTGGAGGAAGGAATCGTGCTCCGATCGGTCCTGCGATCCCCGTCGTTCGGCGAACACGAAATCGAAACGATCGTGACGTCGATCACCGAGGAGTCGGCGCCGGCGAACACGTTCGAGATCCCGGAGGGTTACAAGCAGGTGCCGCGCCCGGGCGGAGGTCTGGCGTCTGGCGGCTCCAAACCCGAGCCGCCCTACGAGTACGATCCGCCGGTCGTCGCCGCCTGACGCGTCTTCGTAGAGCGGCTCGGGTTGTGAGCCGCCAGCCGGTTGCAATCTCCGCACTAACTCCAAGGCGCGAAGCGGCCGATAATCCGAGCGCTCCCCTGGAGGTTGAGACGATGGCCGTGCGTCCTGTGATCCGTGCATGCTGGCCGATGGCGTTGGCGCTGGCCTCCCTGGTGAGCGCGGGTTGCGGTCAGGCCAATCCGATCGCCCCGGCGGCGCCTCCGGCTGCCGCACCGGCAGCGGTGCCCCTTCGGGCGACGGTCACCGAGATTTCGCCCGGATCGCTCCGCGAGAGTGGGTCGGCGACGCGCGTGCGCGTCGGCGGCAGCCGCTTCCGGCCCGGGTTGCACGCGGCGCTCACTCGTCCCGACGGAAGCGTGACGACGGTCAAAGGCGACGAGATCCTCGAGTTGACCGACTCGTCGTTCGAGCTCGTCCTCTCGCTTGCGGCGGGATCGCACTCGCTGGTCGTCACCAATCCGGACAGCGCGCCGTCGGACGGCTTCGCATTTTCGGTCGCGGAGGCCGAGCGGGCGCCGGAACCGCCGCCGCCGGCCGCAGCGCCGGCCCCGCCGCCCACGACGACTCCGCCGCCGTCGGCCCCACCGCCGACGTCGCCACCTGCTCCCGCACCGCCCTTGCCCACGCCGCCGGCACCGCCAGTCGCTTCGTGTGTTGCGGTGACGGGCGTGTTCGATCCCGGCGCGCCCGGCTTCATCGTGGTGTTCAAGGACGGCACGAACGTGGATGCGACGCTGGCCCTGCTCACCGCCAGGTACGGTTTTACACCGACGCACATCTATCGGGCGGCGCTGCTCGGCTTCTCGGCACGCCTGACCGATAGTCAGCTGCAGGGGCTGCGGTGCGAGGACGTCGTCAAGTCGATCACTTACAACGCGAGCGCCGGCATCGGGTTTTGAAGATCAGTGAGAGTGCGGTTCAAAACACAGATGGAGGGGCGGGCTTCAGCCCGCCTTTGCAGGGCCGGCTGAAGCCGGCCCCTCCCGCCGCTGCGACGTACAGCCGGCGGGAATGGCTCAGCGCCGTGTCGGGCGCGGCGGTTGCCGGCGCGTGGACGGGAAGAAAGAATCAACACGTGGTCAAGTGGTCCGCCGGCACGGACGCGCCCTCGCTCGTGGCGCCGGCGAACGCCACCGACTGCCATCACCATATCTATGACGCGCGATATCCCGTCGATCCGGCCGCGACGCTGCGTCCGGGTGACGCGTTCGTGGACGACTATCGCGCCCTGCAGAAACGGATCGGCACGGCGCGCAGCGTGATCGTGCAGCCGTCCACCTACGGCACCGACAACCGCTGCACGCTCGAGGCGCTGGCTGCGCTCGGCCGAAACGCGCGCGCCATCGCGGTCGTGAACGACAGCGTCACCGACACCGAGCTCGGCCGGCTCGACGGGCTCGGCGTCCGCGGCATCCGCTTCAATCTGTCGCAAGCCGGCGCGACGACGGCCGCGATGATCGAGCCGCTGGCCAGGCGCATCGCGCCGCTCGGCTGGCACATCCAGATCAACGCGCCGGCGGCCCAGTTGCTGGAGCTGATGCCGATGTTCGCGCGCGTGCCGGCGCCGCTCGTCTTCGATCACCTGGCGCATGTTCCACAGCCAGATGGCATCGCGCATCCGTTGTTTTCCCAGGTCTGTACATTGCTCGATCGCGGCCGCGCGTGGGTGAAGCTTTCAGGCGCGTACATCGACACGCGCACCGGCCCGCCGGCCTATACCGACGTCAGCGCCGTCGCGCGCGCGTACGTCCGCCGCGCGCCCGAGCGGCTGGTCTGGGGCAGCGACTGGCCGCACCCCACCGAGCGCGAGAAGCCGGACGACGCGGTGTTGTTCGATTTGTTGAAGGATTGGGCGCCGGATGAACAAGCGCGCCGCCGGATTCTCGTCGAGAATCCGGCGGCGTTGTATGGGTTCTAGATTTGGCGGGCCAGAACCCGGCCCGCCCTACGTACGCAGCGCGGGTCGGGTTTCGACCCGCGTCAAGCCTACGCCTTCGCCGTCAGCGCTGCTCGGCAGAACTCGACGCACTTCCGCGTTTCTTTCACGGCGTCGGATCCTTCAGGGACGTTGTACTCGAGCTCGATGGACGCGGGGATCTTCCACTTGTTCTTCTTGACGAGCTGGAGGATCTCCTTGATCGGCGTCTCGCCGGTGCCCCACGCGAGATTGAGCGCGCAGTTCTTCGGCAGCGTGCGGTCCTTGAGGTGGAAGCTCGACACGCGGTCGTGGTACTTCTCGAGGAACTGCATCGGCGTGCCGCCGACGTTGCCCGCCGCGACCCAGTGACCCAGGTCCACGTTCGCCATGTTGCCCTTCGAGATCGCGAACGCCTCGTCGAAGCAGGTCATGCTGCCCTGCGTGTGCGTGTGGTAGGCAGCGTAGATCTTCTTCTTCAGACCCCAGTCGCCGAGACGCTTGAGCGTGGCGGCCGCGTTGGGACCGCTCGGTAACTCGAGAGTGACGTGATTGGCGCCGAGCGCCTCGGCCACCGCAAACGTGTACTCGAGATCTTCGTCGGTGCCCTGCCGGACGTCCTTGACCGCGTAGATGCTCACGCCGGCGTCGTTGTACATCTTCCGCAGATCTTTGAAGATGCTCATCGGCAGGCTCATCCGCCACTTGCGTTCTTCCTCGGCGGCTGCGGCCGCCGCGGCCTGCTGCTCGGGCGTCTGATCGCCTCGCCCACGGCCTCCGCCGCCGCCCGCTGGCGGAGCGCCTGCTGCGCCTGCCGCGGGCGCTCCCGCGGGCGGAGCCGCACCGGCGCCGCCGCCGCGTGGCGCGTCGCCTTCAGGCGCCGGCCGGCACGGTGTGCCGTTCCATGACGCCGTCAGTGTCGCCGGATCGACCTCGCCGCGGCCTCGCCCGCCGCCACCGCCACCGCCGGCACGCCCGGCGCCGCCGCCGCCACCGGCGCGTCCGCCGGTGCTCGGCTGGAAGTTGGTCCGCTTGCGCGCGTAGTCATTGACCGGACCGCCCATCAACTCGACTGCGCTGATGCCCGATTCGACGATGTACCGGAGCGTCGCTTCGGCACTCTGATCGGGCATGCTGCGGTAGCTGTACGTGATCGTGCCGATCTGCACGCCCTCGATGAGCGAGTTCGGCTTGGTCTGCGCCAACGCGCGGAGGAGCGGGCTGGTCCCCAGCACCGTCGCCGCGGGCACTCCTGCCAGAGCAAATTTTCCAAATTCCCGTCGTGTCAACATCAGCCTTCTCCTCGGCTTGCGCCGTCCATCCTCGGTTCGACCCGGGGCGCCGGTCACGTTATCTCATGACCAGCGCCCCGGTTGTCAGCCTTTCTGTCTACGGAGGGGCAGGCCTCAGCCCGCCTTGCGGGGCCGGCTGAAGCCGGCCCCTCCTTCTCCGGGCTCTCGGTCTTCTCCGTGATCTCCGTTCCTCTCCGTGTCCTCGCTCTAGAAGGAGAACCGCGCCTGGAACTGAATGGTCCTCGGGTTCTGGTAGCCGGTGACGACGCCAACGCCGGCCCCTCGCGGGAGCGACCGCGCCGGGATCAGATTGCCGTTCGCGTCGTACGGCAGGTTCGTGATCGTCACGGGATCGTTCGGGTTGACCAGATTGATCGTCGTGTTGCGATTTGTGATGCCTGCCGCGTTTGGCGCGTTGAACATGTCGACGCGCAACTGCAGGTTCCGGCTGCCGCCCAGGCGGATGTTCCGGGCGATCGCCAGATCCAGCGTGTTCGTGAAGCAACCGTGCAGGTAGCCGTTCCCGGATTCGAGCCCGACGCTGTTGTAGAGCGGACCCTGGAACGCGTTCGGGTTGAACTGACTGTAGACGTTGCTGGCGCAGCCCGCTCCGGGATCGCCAGCGATGCGAACGCGCGCGCCGTAGTCCGGGCTGCCAGTCAGGTTCACCGATCCGCCGCCGTTGTTGTAGTTGAAGCCAACGGTGTACGCACCGCCCGTGGCGGCGGTCCAGATGCCGGAGAGCTGCCAGTCGTTGACAACGAGGCCGATGACGCGCAGCGCGCCGTTTTCGCTCTTGAGGTCCGGCAGATCCCACACGAAGTTGCCCTTCATCGTGTGCGCGACAGGGTTGTTGTTCCCGAGCAGCTCGTCGGCTTGCGCCTGATCGTCACGAAGGGACCAGGTCCCGTCCGCGTTGTGCTGGATGCGGGCGGCCGTGTTCTGCCGGTCGTACAGGCCGATCGTGTCGTTGAACCCGAACGAGAAGCCGTGACTAAATCGGCGCTGGAACGACAACTGGAGCGAGTGGTAGGTCCGCACTTCGCGCCCGAGCTGCTGGTTGATGCCCGCGTATCCCCGATAGGCGCGCATCCGGTCTTGCGACACCGCGTTTGCGCCCGGAGTCGCGCTCACGCCAAGCGTGGGATCTTGGTTCTGCGGCAGGAAGGCCGCGCCAAAGTCCACCGCGTTGATTTGAACGCCCTGGAGCACCTGGAAGCTGTGCTGGCCCACGTACTCGACGTCGAGCGACGTGTTCCACGGCAGCATCATCTGCATGCCCGCATTCCATTGCGTGGACGACGGCAGGCCGCCGTCGTACTCGAACACCGACAGCGCCGGCGGAGCTTCGGTCGTGAGACCGCCAGTGCCGAGCGTCTGCAGCTCGCCGTACCGCACGGTCACGCTCTTGTAGACTGGTGGGTTCTGCACCTGCGAGTAGATCGAGTTGCCGTCCGGCCGATCGTAGAACAGGCCGGCGCCGCCGCGCAGGACGAACGTCTGGTTGCCGCTCATGTCGTACGCCATGCCAAAGCGCGGCGCCAGCGCGAGCAGCGGCCACGTGTACGTCGTGTCGACGATCCCCTGACCCGACAGGAAGAGGCCGTTGGTCGAGCTGCCGGTGCCGGGGACGATGCCGCCGATCGCCAGCGTCGAGTTCGGTCCGAGGAGCTGCCCGTTGCGCGGGTCCATCGCCTGGCGGGTGTTGCCGCTGCACGTCACCGCGCCGTTGGAGCACCCGGCGACGTACAGGACAGGCGCCTGGCCGGTGGACCACTTGTCGACGAAGAAGTTCGACGCCTGTCCGCGCGAGTCGTATTGCGGCTGCTGCCGGACGAGCCGGACGCCGTAGTCGAGCGTCAGCTTCTCGTTGAGCTTCCAGTTGTCCTGGATGTAGCCCTCGGTGTTGTCGTACACGAACGCGCCCTCGACGTAGGCCGAGGCCTGCTGGTAACTGCTGAAGATGCCGAGCGCCGCATTGGCGTAGCCGAACTGCGAGTCGAGGGGGTTGTTGGCGTCGTTACTGAAGTTGATGGTGCCGTTCCACCCGCCGCGCTGCTGGGCCTTGTAGCTGTGGGTGTTGTAGAAGCCCATCTTGATCGTGTGGCGGCCGGCGATCTTCGTCAGGCTGACTGCGATGTCCTTCGTCGCGTTGATGTTCAGGAAGCCCGGGAACGGGATGTTCGGCGGCGCGTTCGAGACGCGGTTGCCAAAGTTGAAGTTCGGCGGCATCACAATGCGGCCGTTCTGCCAGATCGGCGTCTCCGGCACGCCCTGCAGCACGTCGTAGGCGTAGTACCGCTCTTGAATCTTCACCGCGTCCGGGAAGAGGTACGGCAGCGCGCCGAGCCCGGCCTGTATGCGATCCGCCGCGGGATTCACCGGAAAAGCGTTCCGGCAGTCGCTCGGGCCGGTGCCACCCTGAGCCACGCCGCAACCGGTCAGCTCGTTCTTGCTCTGCCCGTAGGTCGCCTCGAGGAACATCGTCGGCGAGAGGTTGTAGTTGGCGGTCACCGTCCATGTGCTCACGATCGGCTTGTGCATCAGCGTGTCGTTGAACCCGGGAAGCGATCCGTTGATGGTCTCCTTGCGCTGCTGCCAGCCCGAGTACTTGAACGTGGTCCGCAGCGCAGCCGACACGTTGTAGTCGAACCGAATGGCCGGCTGCCACGCCAGCAGCGACTGGTTCGGCCGCGTGATCTCGTAGTTGTAGTTCTGCCCGGCCGGCACGTTCGTGATGTTCGGCATCGGGAACATGTTCAGGACATTGAGACCCGTCTGATAGAGCCGGTTCGTTGGGACCCGTCCGAGCACACCGCCGTCGGCAAAGCACGCCGCCCGGTCGTTCGCGTTCGTCGGCGAGCAGTTGCCGGCCGCCCGCGGATCGCGAATGTACGGGAAGGGACTGCCGTTATTGTCGGTCGTCTGCGAGAAGTCGCCCCGGCGCTCGAGGTCCGTCGGGAAGCGGAACCGCTGGACGTCGGTCCCCGCCGTTCGGGGGGCGTACTCATGGCTGTAGAAGAAGAACAGCTTGTTCGTCCCGCCTGGCTTCCCGATGGGGCCGCCAATCGAATACCCGAAGTCGCGTTCCTTCGACACACTCTTCGGATCCCCGTTGAGCTTGTTGACCTTGCTGTTGGAGTTCCAGTTGGAATTGCGCTCGACATCGTAGAAGGATCCGCGGAAGCGGTTCGTGCCGCTCTTGGTGACCGCCGTAATCTGCAAGCCACTCGAGCGGCCGTACTCGGCCTGGTAGTTCGAGACGAGCACTTTGACTTCGGCGATCGACTCGACGTTCATCTGGAGCAGCACGCTGTTGCTGCCGGTGTCCATGGTCGACACGCCGTCCATCATGACGTTGCGATCGCCGCCGCCGCCCAGCCGGTTGCCGTTGCTGGCCACGCCGGGCGCTAGCGTCGCGAGCGCAATGAAGCTGCGGTTGGAGATCGGGAGGTTCTCGACCGAGTCGGTGGTGACGGTGAAGGAGCGCTCGCCGGTGGTCGCCTGGATGACGGGCGACTCGCCTTTGACTTCGACGGTCTCGGTCATGCCGCCGACCTCGATCGTGAGGACACCAACCGCGACGCGGTTGCCCGCGCCGGCCACGATGCCGTCCCGCTTGAGCGTCTTGAAGCCGCTCATGGAGACTTCGATGCTGTACGTGTCAGCCGCGACATTCGCCAGGACGAAGTCGCCGGTGGCGTTCGTGATCGCCGGCACCGTACGCGTGCCACGTGATGCGCTGATGAGTGTGACCGTGGCGCCGGGAATGACGCCGCCCTGTCCGTCCTTCACGGTGCCCGTCACCGTGGCCGTGGTCGTCTGCGCCGAGGCGGGGATCGCGATAGCCACGAAAGCTATCAGCGCCGCGGCGAGAATACTGACACTCCGTCTGCCGATCATGGACTCCTCCTGACAGTGCCTGCCGACCTTCAAGATCATCGAAATCATCGAACCGTGGAACCCGACTGAAAGAGCTTCAAATTCTGCATCGCCCAGGGCGGAGCGCCGTCGGCGGTGGCAGTTTGCGTCATGCGAACGAACCGTGCCTGAACTGGCGCGAACGCGATTGCCGTCGTGCCGGCGGCGCCCTGGCCGGCAGCGACGGGCTTCCAGGACACGCCGTCGAGCGAGACTTGCACCTGGTAGCCACGCGGGAACCCGCTCGAGGGCGGCGGACCCGCCTGCGGCAGGCCGTCGCCCGCTTCGACTTCCGCTGCAGCTGCCGTAGTCGCCGGCGGAACGACAGCAGGTTGAACCGCCTGGCCAGGTTGACCGGGTGCTCCAGGAGCGGCGGCACCCGCGCCTCCGCGGCCACCGCGCCCGCCAGCGCCTGCGCGTCCGGCGCCGCCTCCGCCGCCACCGCGCCCGCCGCCACCCGACGTGAACTGGATCTCGGTGAGGTTCACGGCTTGTGGCAGTTCAATTTGCAGCCACATGCCCGCGGCCTGTGGCGCGCCGCTGGACCAGGGCGCGAAGGTGAGCGCGCGACTCGCGGTCTCCGAGTTGTGACTGGCCGTCACTTTCCAACTCGTCTCCGCCGGCAGCATCGTCGGCAACGACGCCGTCAGCGCCTCCACCGTCCAGGGGGTCGTGCGATCGGCCGTGGCCGCGCGGACTCGCGCGACATCAGCGGGCGTGACCAACGCACTCGAGTTGCCGAAGCTGTTCCGCACGAACGAGGCGACATCGGCAATCCATTGATCCTGGTTCGACCCCATCGGCACCATGACTTCTTCGTACCGCTCGCCGTCGAGCGGACCGGTCATCCCGTGGAGCAGCGTCTTGATCACATGGTCGCGGTGACCGGCGATCCGCGGCGACGAAGCGAGCGAGGGCGCCATCGTCGTGCCAGCAGACGCGCCAACCTTTTGCGTCCCACGGCCGTCGTTGCCGTGACACGTGAAGCACAGTTCCTTGTAGATCCCCTCCCCGCGCGTCATCACCGTCGCTTCCGCCGGGGTGAATCGCGTCGTCGAGGCGGTCGCGGCGTTGGCGAGCGCCGTGAGGATCTGCTGACCGAACTCCTGGACGCCGCGTGCCGGGTTCGAGGCGCGCGCCGCTGCGACGACCTTGGCGGTGTCGGCGTCCTTCAGGACATTCACCGTCAGCATCGCCTGGATGACGACATCGGTATTCGCGTCCTTCGTCATCGCCCGGTAGTCGTTCGCGAAGGATCGATCGCCGCCCTTGAAGAGCGTCTCGCTCGCGCGGATCGCCTGAATCCGCATGCGTGGATTCGGATCCTTCATCATCTCGCGCGCGAGCCCGGGATCGAGCGCGCCGAGACCTTCGAGCGACCACAGCGCATGGAATCGCTCGAGCAGGTTCTGCGACGTGCGCACGATCCGCTGAAGCGCCGGGACCACCGACTTGTCCTGCTTCAGCACGAGCAACTGCTGCGCCGTGTCGCGCCACCAGCCGTTCGGATGCGCCAGATGCCGGACGAGCTGCGCCGGCGTTTCATTGAGCATCCGCGGCTGCGTGCGATCGCGTTCGAGCCCGTCGTACTTGAGCCTCCAGATCCGGCCGTGATCGGTGACCTTGTCGAGCTGATACTGCTCGATCTTCGCGCGGAGGTACGTGCCAGGACGCGTCCACTGGGATTCCTGGATGATGCCCCGATACATGTCGACGAGGTACATCGTGCCGTCCGGAGCGGTCGCCTGATCCACGGAGCGGAAGAGCGGATCGGTGTGCCGGATGAACTCGGAGTTCGGGTAGGCGTTCGTGAGGTACGTGATCCCTTCGCGCACGTCGGGTTTGATTCGTCGAACGATGCGCGCGACCACCTCGCCGTAGAAGTAGTCCCCGACGAGATCCTGCGGCAGACGATGGCCACGGAAGATGTCACCGCCGGCGCCGGCGGTCGATGTGTGCAGCGAACCGTCAGGCATGCGCACCGAGGGCATGCCAGGCTGCATGTCCGCGATACGGACCGGCGCGCCCCACGTGGTCCTGAGCGCGGGATCGGTCGTGCCGGGGATCGCGAAGTTGCCGTAGGCGAGCGGCAACTGGTAGTAGCCGGGCTGCCCGCTCGCGCCGCCTTGAATCCAGATCTTGCCGTCGTTGTCCTGGGTCACGCCCCAGGCGCCGCCGGGCGATCCGATGGGCTCGCGCAGGACCCCGTGCGGCGTCCATCGCAGGCGGACGGCGTTGTACGTGCTGTACAGCCAGTTGTCCATCGCCCAGGTGAGGTGGCTTTCCTGGTGCTCGACGTTGCCGCCTCGGCCGAAGTCCGTGGCGAACAGCTCGCGCTTGTCCGCCACGCCGTCACCGTTCGTGTCGGTGTACTTCCAGACGTCCGGGTCGTTCGAATTCTTCGTCAGGATCGCGTCGGCGCCGAGCGGCATCGCGAATCGCGGGAAGGTCAGCTTGTCGACGAACACGGTGTGCCGCTCGTAGACGCCGTCGTTGTCGACGTCCTCGTGCCGGGAGATGCGGCCCGTGGGCGTCAGCGTGTCGGTGCCGTCCGCGTCATTCATGTAGGAACGGATCTCGGTGACGTACATCCGGCCGTTGCCGTCGAACGTGATGGCCGCGGGCTCCGCAATATCCGGCTCGGCCAGCACCAGTTCCACCCGATAGCCCGTCTGAAGCTGGAAGTGTTTCAGCTCGTCGGCTGGTGGCAATACCTTGACCGGGGGTTTCGGAGAGTAGTCCACGCCGGCGTTCGCCGGATCGTCGCGGCCTGGGCCACCGAGGCCGCCTCGCCCTCCGCGCCCTCCAGGCTGTGTGCCAGTCGGCGGTACGCCCGGCGCCTGCGGGGCGCCGCGGCCGGCGTCTTGGCTCTGCACCGCCGGAGCTCCGGAGCCTTGCGTCCCGGGCGGAGCGGCGGGAGTCTGCGCGACCAGCGTCAGGCCGGTCGTGAGCACAACGACTCCAGCGAGGATCCGGCCCGCCGTCACAGCTTGATCTCCCAGCCCTTGCGGTACGCGGGCTTGACGAACTTGTCGGCGTCCTTCTTGTTGGTGAACTCGAGCTTCTTCGGATCCCAGAGCAGCTTCTCGCCGGGAAAGCGCGCGGCGACGGCGCCGAGCACCATCCACTCGGTATAGGGTCCGGCGATGCTGAAGTTAGAGCACGCGGGCGCGCCGCCTTTGCAGGCACGAATCCAGTCGCGCTGGTGCCCCGGCGACCGCGTCAGCAGTTGCGGCGGCAACTGGTAGTCCGCCCAGCGCTCACCCGGAAGCAGGCCGACGCCTTCGCCGCGCCCGCTCGTGCCGAGATACCCCTTCGATCCGACGAACACCTGGTTGTAGCCGATGTTCGGCGGCGCGGCTGGTGCGCCGGCTTGCGCGGCCTGTCCGCCGCCGGCCCCACGCCCGCCGCCGCGTCCGCCACGACCACCTTGTGCCGCGGCGCCGTCCGGTGGCGCGCCACCTGGACCGGCCGGTGCCGCTCCACCGCGGCCGCGTCCACCGCCGCCGGCGCCTGCCGCATTCGCGATCGTCGGCCCGGTTCCCGGAATCTGACGCGCCTGTTCCGGCGTCATTCCCGGCGGCACGTACACCTCGCCGGTGTCCGACCAGTAGATCGTCACAGGCGGCATGCTGCCGCGGGCCGCAAACTCCCACTTGAGCGCGACGCCGCCGGTCGGGAACGTGTACGGGCTCTGTCCCTCGCCGAGCTTCGTGCACTCGACGCTCACCGGGCTGCCGAGCTGCAACCCCCAGTTGGCCGGGCCGAGGATGTGGATGCCCCAGTCGCCGATCAGGCTGGTGCCGAAGTCGAAGAAGCCGCGCCAGTTGAACGGCATGTAGAAGCCGTACTGCTGTTCGTTGAACTTCTGACGGTACGCGTCGTCTCCGGTGGTGTACTCACGCCACTGCGCGCCGCCGAGCCAGAGATCCCAATCGAGCGTGTCGGGCACTTTCGTCGGCGCCGGGAGCGTCGTCATCCCCTGCGGCCAGCCCGCGCGGCCGCGAAACGCGTGCACCTCGGTGACGTTGCCGATCTCGCCGGACCAGATGATCTCGGCGGCCACACGCGTCGCCTCGTGCGAGTACCCCTGGTTGCCCATCTGCGTCGCGACCTTGTACTTGGCCGCCCCGTCGGCGAGCAGCCGCGCTTCCCACGCCGTGCGCGTCAGCGGCTTCTCGACGTAGACGTGCTTGCCGAGCTGCATCGCCGCGATCGCGGCGGTGGCGTGCATGTGGTCGGGAATCGCGATCGTGACCGCGTCGATGCTCTTGCCCTGCTTGTCGAGCATCTGGCGGAAGTCCTTGTAGCGCGTCGCTTTTTCCCAGCGCTTGAAGCCTTCGGCGCCGCGCGCCCAATCGACATCAGCGAGGGCGACGATATTCTCGGAGTCGCAGCCGCCAAGGACGCTCATGGCGCGGCCGCCGGAACCGATGCCGGCGATATTCAGTTTTTCGTTGGGGGATTGGAAGCCGAGCGCCTGCAGGGACGGAACGCTCCCGAACCCGGCGCGCGGGATGACGCCGGCGAGGAGGGTGCCGAAGAAAAAGTGGCGCCGAGAGATGCCGCGGCCCTGGCGGTCGTCACTCATAGTGGCTCCTTGCGCGCGCGAAACGGGGCCTCAGCCAGACGCAGAACGACTGAGGTATGCCTGTCGATGTAATCGATTGCGCGGATGCTACCATGCGGTACTCCGGCTGCAAGGCCGATCCAGCCTGTTTTGCAGTGAGTAACGGCAGATCCGCTGTTCACCGCGTATTTACCGCATTGAAATCGATCTCACCCCCTCCATCACATTCCGCTTCGCGCAAGGAACCGGTTCCATATAACCCGGCACGGTTCGCAGGGCGAAACGACGGCTTTCGACCCACAACACGGAGAGCCCAGAGACACGGAGTGCACGGACCTTGGGGGCTAACCCCCCTGAGCACCGTGTTCTCCGTCTCGCCGTGACCTCCGTGTTGTGGATCGAATCGTGCCCGGTGCACTGTGCACCGGTGCTCTCTGCTACCATTTCCCTTATGTCTGCGCTGAAACCGCCCCGTTGGATTCTCCAGTCGCTGCTCGGCATCCTCGTCGTCGTTGGTCTGGACGCGGTCTTCAGCGCGCCCGAGGCGTTCGACGCTCAGCAGGCGGCGGTCTATTGCAAGGCCGGGTTCCGGCTGGTTGACGGCAAGTGCGCGGACATCGACGAGTGCGCGATCGAAAACGGCGGCTGCGGCGACGCCAAGTGCGCCAACGCCGAGGGCGGCTGGCGCTGCGGGGCCAATTGCCCGGCCGGGTTCAGCGGCACGCCGGCCACCGGGTGCGTCGATCTCAACGAGTGCACGAGCGGCAACGGCGGCTGCGACCGTCTGACGCTCTGCCGGAACACGCTCGGATCGCGGATGTGCTCGCCGTGCCCGGAAGACCACGTCGGCGACGGGCTGGTCGGCTGCTTCGACGTCAACGAGTCGAAGAACGCGCCCGACACGCGCGCGCCCGGCATCGCCATCCCCGGCAGCATGACGGTCGCCGCCACCGCAGGCGAGGGCGCCGGCGTGAAGTACGCCGCGTCCGCGCTCGATTTCGTGGACGGGCCCCGGCCCGTGACCTGCACGCCGGCCTCCGGCACGACCTTCCCCGTCGGCGTGACGAAGGTCACCTGCACGACGAGCGACGCGGCCGGCAACACCGCGACCGCCGCGTTTACGATCACGGTGGTCAAGTAGAGCGCGAACAAAAGCTTCACCATGAAGATGTAAAGAGGTGAAGAGCTTTTGGGACAAATCGCTTGTCTCTCAGATCATCGCTATCGATTGTCCGCGGGTGAAGGGACGCGCAGGGCGGTCAAAACCTTCAAATTCTTGACCACCGGACCAGGCGGTTGACGCTGGCCCGACGAGGCAAGCAAGCTCTACCCAAAAAGGTTTTCTTCAATTCTTAACACTTCATGGTGAAGCTTTTTGTAACGTCTGGCTTCTTACTTCTGACTTTCGCAGCGCCGTTCTCTGCGCCACCGCAGGATCTGTCACGCGTGTTCGTGTCCGTGATCGACGGGCGCGGCCAGCCCGTGACGGGTCTGACCCCCGCCGACTTTGCCGTCCAGCTCGACGGCACGCGGCAGACGATCGAAAGCGTGACGCCGGCAAAGGAGCCGCTTTCGCTGGCGCTCCTGACCGATCGCCTCGGCCACAGTACGACCTACACACAGTTCGACGTACAGCGCGCCCTGGGCTCGTTCGCCAGGACACTGCGTCAAGCCTCGCCGGACGTCCGCATCGCACTGAGCACGTTCGACGGGCCGGTCAGCCAGATCACGCGGTTCACGAGCGGCGCCACCGAGCTCGACCGCGCGCTGACGCGCCTGCCGACCGTGGCGCCGGACTCGACGCTCCTCGACGCGATCAAAGACGCGTCGACGATGATGCTGCGGGCGCCGACGGTGCGGCGCGCGATCTTCGCGCTCGTGGCCGCGTACCGGCCGGATCAGAGCACGGTGCGGAGCGACGAGGCCGGACAGCTCCTGCAACTCTCAGGCGCGTCGTTCTGGGCGCTCGAAGTGGTCCGGGATCTGACACAAGGCGGAAACGCGACCAGCGACCCGCGCGAGCTGCTGCTCGAGTCGGGCACGACGCTCAGCGGCGGGTTGCGCCAGACGATCTCGCGCTTGAGCGAGCTCGAGCCGGCCTTGATCCTGTTCGCCCATCAGCTCGCCGGACAGTACGAAATCGCCTACGGCCCCGGCGGCGGCACCCGCCGCACCCGGCTCGTCGTCGGCGTCCGCGGAAATGGACTGCGGATGCTCGCGCCAAGCTGGCTGGCGAAGTAAATGCGCGTCTTTCGGGCCATACCACGGAGAG
>Ga0207428_10001910_pt1 | contig 21092 bp, 22 predicted proteins | sample RhiMethybrSRZTD1_FD_187600 | JGI IMG/M metagenome (GOLD analysis project Ga0207428, IMG submission 187600) | Populus rhizosphere microbial communities from Tennessee, USA - Rhizosphere MetaG P. TD hybrid SRZTD1 (SPAdes) (version 3) | ecosystem: Host-associated > Plants > Roots > Rhizosphere >...
CCGCTGGCAGTTTCGTTTGAGCGATCGCAGCGCACATCAAGGGGTCACAACCCAGTACCAGGACCCGGCCAGCGGGGAATTGTTGGTCTCGCACCTGGACAATCCCAACGTCCCCGAGGGCCTGCCACCGGTGCACACCGATCGCCATATCTACCCGGACCGCACGGCAGCCGATGAGGCGGCGAAGGCACGTCTGGCGGCGTTCAACCGATCCACCGCCTCGGTACGCCTCGACCTGCCGGGCCGGACCGATCTGTTTGCCGAATGCATGATCAAGGCGCAAGGCTTCAAGCGCGGCCTTGATAGCGAATATCTGGTGGAGTCGGTCGATCACACCTTCACCCCGTCCGGGTGGACGCTGTCGGTCGAGTGCAATGGCGGCAAGGAGGGCAAGGCCAAGGCCTCCGGCAAGCCGCAGAAGGTCGTGCTTGAAGTAGCCGATTGATTGCCCGGGCGTGTGAGTCGGCCCGAGTCAAAAGTTTCTAACTCAAAGTAAAAGGAGCGGCCAGGCTGGATGCGTCAACATCCAGACTGGTCACCGTCCCCGCAGATTGTCCCTGCAAGTCCCGCCAAGGCTCCTGCTCTGTGCACAAAGCAGAGCGAGCCTAGCACCTGTTTATTTATACAGTAAAGGTCTTGCTATCCATGTCTACCCCTATCATCCCTTGGATGGGCGGCAAACGCCGTCTGGCCGATCGCCTCATTTCCCTGTTCCCACCACACGAATGCTACGTCGAAGTTTTTGCCGGCGGTGCCGCGCTGTACTTCATGCGCCCCCAGGCCGCGCCGGTGGAAGTGCTCAATGACATCAACGGCGACCTGGTGACCCTGTACCGCGTGGTGCAGAACCACCTCGAAGAATTTGTGCGCCAGTTCAAGTGGGCGCTCAGCTCGCGCCAGGTGTTCGAGTGGCAAAAGATGACGCGCGTTGAAACCCTCACCGACATCCAGCGCGCTGCCCGATTTTTCTACCTGCAGCACCATGCCTTCGCCGGCAAGGTGTCCGGGCAGACCTTCGGCACCGCGACCACTACCCCGTCAATCAACTTGCTGCGGATCGAGGAAAACCTCTCGGCCGCCTGGCAGCGTCTGTCCGGTACCTACGTGGAAAACCTCTCCTGGCTGGAATGCGCCGAACGCTACGACCGGGCACACACCTTCCACTACATGGACCCGCCGTACTGGCAGACCGCAGGGTATGGGGTGGATTTTCCATTTGAGAACTATGAGCGGATGGCCGACTTCATGCGTCGCTGCAAGGGCAGGGTGATGGTCAGCATCAACGACCACCCGGACATCCGCCGGGTGTTCGAAGGCTTTCATTTCGAGATGTTAGACATCCGCTACTGCAGCACCAATCAGCGCCAAGGCAAAGCAGAGGTGAGCGGCGAATTGGTGGTCATGAATTGGGAACCAGAGGTTTTTATGGGGCTTTTCTAATCCTATCAATGTTGCCGCGCCACTTCTTCGACAAGGAACTACATTGGACCGCTTTTTTGAAGCTCCCAACGAGGCCAATCTGTTGTGTTCCGAGCTATCGGGCGAGAGGCAGCCGAAGTGCCCAATCGTCGCTGGTGTCAACGAACGGCCAGCGACTGTTTAGAATTTGTGGTCACCTAGCACGACCCTAAGGCTAGCTCCGCTGACCAATCTCATCGGCTAGCAATCAAGCTAGAGTCGCAGCGATTAGAGCTGCATTTTGAGCTGGAGACTTTTCGGTTCCATGCCGCTAGTATTCATGGCTGTCAGGGACTTGAGATCTCCACATGGGGCGAAAAAGCCAATCTAAAGAAATCTATTAGAGTAGTGATTAAGGGATTTTGGGCTTTTTGCTGGTTATGATGCATGTGTCGTTATGATAAATTGTTTTTGGTAAATCTGATTTTCATTAGGCAAGTACTTAGGGGTCGTTAACCCAAGGATGATCTGAATGCCTCAGGTGGCGAAAAAAAAAGTTCCAGGGTCATATTTTGAGAAGTTCACTGTTGACGCAGCTTTGCTGCGGGAGCTTGGTGAAAGGCTCGTTGGTAAACCGCATATAGCTCTGGCCGAGCTTGTAAAGAATAGTTATGACGCAGACGCAACCGAGGTAATAATAAGGTTTGACTCGGATAGCATAACGGTTATAGATAATGGTGACGGAATGTCACCTGAAGAATTTGTAAAATATTGGTTGCGTGTAGGTACTACTCACAAGCAAGGGAAAATATACACTTCTAGAGAGAGGCAAGTTACAGGCTCGAAGGGTGTTGGACGGTTGTCAGTCCAGTTTCTTGGTGATGAGTTGGAGTTGGTATCTAGAAGTAAAGATTATAAAAAACAATTTTATGCTTCTGTCGACTGGTCTGGGGCTCGCGCTGCCGGGGATCTGGTTGAGGCTGGGGCCGATATTGTCGAAGAAAAATCACTGTCACTGATTGATGGAAAGTACCCGCATGGTACGTCAGTGAAAATTAAACTCCTGAAGCAAGAGTGGGAAGACGAAGATCTTCAGGACCTTGCGAAAGAATTATGGTTTCTTAAACCGCCATCGGAATTGCTCGAAACGGATAATCCTGATGAAGTTCCTGACTTTTTTAACGTAGAGCTAGAAGGCGTTCCTGAAAGCTCAGCTGAAAAATTTTCAGATCAAATGAATCAAGCTCTTCAAAATTGGATTGCCGTTATTCAAGGAAGGCTGAAAGATGGCAGGGGAGATGGGGAAAATTTAATATCGGTAAAGTTTAGAAATGGTGATATTTATAGGGCAAGGTTTAAACCCACAACTCGAGCGTTAGATAAGGCGTATTTTAAAATATACGTGTTTAAACTTTCGGGGAAGCAGTCGGGTGGTGTTCAGGTTTCAGATGCTCGAGTATATTTTAAGAAGTTTGGCGGCGTGCATATATATGACAACAGTTTTAGGTTGCCATTTTATGGGGGCGATGAGCAAGACTGGTTGCGCTTGGAAATGGATCATTCCCATCGAATTAATAAGTCGCAACTTCTTCCGCCAAATCTTCAGGTTCAAAGCGGGCTTAATGATCTTCCCACGAATGGCCGTATATTTGGCATTGTAAAAATATCGACATCTCATGAGCGTGAATTGGCGCCGCCCTCAGACGTTGCTCGAGGACGGTATTTGAATGTTCAGGTTACACGCGATCGATTGATTGACAACAAGGCGTTTGAGGAGTTACAGCATACTGTTCGCTGGGCAATTGATTTTTATGCAATGCGCTCATATGAACGTAGGCAGCGCCAAATTGCTTCGCAGCGTTTGGAGATGCCTGAAACTGATGTAAAGGTCTCTGAGATTCGACAGGATCTATTTCAAATTTCATTGCGTGCCCCTTCAGAATTAGCCAATAAGCTGGAAGAGGTTTCAAGTAAATTTGAAGAGCTTGAAGCTCTTGAGGTGCAAAGGCAAAATGCCTTTGAAGAAGAGAGAATATTGCTTGCCGCCCTTGCCACAACCGGTATGGCAGCATTAGCTATGGAGCATGAAATGCACAAGGAGTTAACCCTCCTTGAAAGTATTAGGACTAGGTTGAGAGGTGGCGGTAATGTATTGGATGAGCCTGAGTTAATTAGGTCTTTAGACGCTTGGGCTTATCGGACTGCAAATGCAAGAAAGCTTTTTTCTCCTTTGATGCACGAGGCTGATAGAGAGAAAAGGAATGTTTTTAGTGCTAGAAAGTTGATATCTCGGGTAGTGAGTAACTCTGAGGTCTTACTGCGTCAGGTTAAAATTACCAATGATATACCCGAAACTATGAAGTTGCCGTCAGCCACGTTTGCAGCTTGGAATGCCATTTTTCAAAACGTGTTGATAAATGCGGTAAACGCAATGCTTGATTCTAAGGTCAGAGAAATCAGGTGTTGGGGCGAAGTTGAAAATGGGAAAAGTATGCTTTATGTCATGGATACTGGTGTCGGAGTTAGACTCCATGATAGTGCCGATTTGTTCAAGCCATTTATCCGCCGCTTGGAAATTCCTGAAGAAAGAAAATCTCTAGGGTTGGGTGGAATGGGTATTGGGCTTACGATTGTCAAAATGGTTGCGGACTCACTTTCCTGTAAGGTTTATTTTGTTGAGCCGATAGATAAATTTAAAACTTCGTTTACGCTTGAGTGGTGATTTGATGCGAATCGTTATATTGGATGATGAAACACCGCGTGCTAATTCTTGGAAAGCTGCCCTCCTGGATTTCTTGGGTAATGATGTTGATATTACTGTTTTTGACGTAGGGCAGGTTTCTCAACTCATTGGCGAACTGCATAGGGCCCGGTTCGAGTCTCGGACTGAAGAGTATAAGCAAGTCAATAGCCTGGATGGTTATGATCTTGTGATAATTGACTATGATTTGTTAGGCCTTGAGCCTGATCAGGCTGCTGCATGGGCTACTGGGGCTGAAGTGGCTTATACCATGCGCTTAATGTGCAATGTAGGGCCAATTGTAGTTGTTAATCAGTTTGGTACGAATACTTTTGATTTAACGATGCGGCGTGGTATTGCTTCTTACGCAGATATAGATATCGGTAGTCTTCAAATAACTTCAAAAGGGCTATGGACTTCCGATAGATTCGAAGGTTTCAGACCTTGGCATTGGCCTGATTTGCGTACTGAGTCTGTAAGGTTTAATGCGGCATGTGAATATGTTGCTGAAAATTTAGATGCTCCTATGATGGCGACGCTTGGATTTGACGTTAGTGATGCCGAATTGGATTCTTTTATCAATTATGAGCTCGCTGCTTTTGTTGGTGCTGCGAATGGTCATGACTTAACATTTCGTGACTTGGTTATGAGTAATGCAGGGTTGAGAGTATTTAATATACTTGAGAAAGATATTCCGATTTTAGCCTCGATGCCAAAGCAGCAAGTTGCTAGAGTGTCAGCAGTGATTTTAATGCATTGGTTAGAAAAGGTTGTGTTGCCTGCGCAGGAGGTAATTGGAGATGCTCCTCACTTAATTACTCAGTTGCCATGGATGCTTAACGACTCCGGCAGTACGGATGAATGGAATGCTTTGTGCACGTTAACAAAGGCCGGTGTGCCTCAAGCGTTGCTGCCATATGTTTTTGAACCATCCGTTCTTTTTTCTAGACCTGTTTTTTGGGCAGAAAAAGCTAGGCGTGAATCTAGTATGCCCCAGGAGTTCGAGTTTTCAAATCTGCCTTTGATTCAGTTTTGCGAAAATGTTTCTAGCTTTATTCCCGAATCTGAAGCGACCAGTTTTCCCAGTGATGTAATTGCGTTTGATAAAAAAAGATGGGTGAAAATTGATGAGGATAGGGCAGGGCAGATCGAAAATTATGAGCCTCAGTCTTATCTGCTTATGTAGTCGGAGATAAATTCATGGAAGAGAGGCAGATAACCTCTTTAGCAGAGTTTTTGGTGAATTTACACTTTAGAAATAAAGATGTAATTCAAGGGCGCCCTGCGCTCGTAAAGTATTCAAAAATTGCTGAATCCCCAAGATCAAGAAATTACTGTGATATTAATTATTCTAGTGATCAGAAGACTAACCTGAAAACTAAACTGCTCAATTTTTTTCGCAATCCTGCAGCGTCTAGTGCGATGTTACTAGTTCATGTTGATGATAGGCATGACTGGATTAAGCTTGTAAGATTTGTGGGGAGGAGGGATGGAGGTGTTAATGCCGAAACCATCGCTCTAAGTGGCAAAGATGTAGACAAATTTAACGGGTTTGGTTATCGGTATGAGCATCCTGAGGAAGCAGGAGATGAGCATAACTTTTTTCATGTCCAGCCAATCGTGAAGGTGTCAACGGGGGAGAAAATCCCTGGCATTCCTGCATGGTACTCAGATAAGTTTCCAACTTTTTACATGCGTGCTGATAATTCATATGAGTTGATTATCTATGCTCTAAGTTCTTTGTGTAGTTGGCGTCAGCTTGAGGTGTATCAGCGAGTGGCACGAGATGACTGCTGGTTGCTGAGGCATCTTATTGCGCAGGGTAGAGCGGCGTTGCAAAACGCTTAACGGATGTAGTGATATGGCTATTAGCCTAGTCGCAAAGATTAGGCTATAAGTTAGATGTGAAAGAAGCTATTCGATTTTTCGAGTAAAGCTCATGTTAAGTCGTAGCGATATAATGCGTGCAGTTAGACGTGAGAATACAGGGGCGGAGATTAAGGTGCGACGTCTGTTGCACTCATTCGGCCTCCGTTTTAGGCTGCATTGTAAAAAAATGCCTGGAAGTCCAGATATATTACTTCCTAAGTATAGAACGGTAATTTTTGTGCATGGTTGCTTCTGGCATAGACATTCCGGCTGCCGCTATGCTACTACACCAAAAACCCGCCCTGAATTTTGGCTCCAAAAGTTTGAGGCTAACGTTCAGCGCGATTCCAAAAAGGAAGCCCAACTGCAAGAATTGGGCTGGCGGGTACTGGTGGTTTGGGAATGTGAAACTCGCAAGCCAAGAGAACTTGAGGAGCGACTTAGGCGTGAGTTCCCTGACGCCAGTCCTGTTCGTATGCCTCGACGTGACGCATAAGGCTTTCACCTATCACCTCACCCAGGCGTACCGGAACAGCGTTGCCGATCATCCGGCCGACTGCCTTAAACGTGATCATCTCCGCGGGCAAGAATTCATAGTTTCGCGGAAAAGATTGAAGAATTGCTGCCTCGCGTAGCGACAGTGCCCGAGCTTGTTCGTAGTGGCCAAAGCGGCCATTGCCGAAGCCATAACACAGTGTGGTCATAGTGGGGCTCGGCTCATTTCTTTTCATTCGTCCATAGACGCTGGGGTAGGTCTTGCCGCTTGCCTTACGGTGACATTCTGCAACGAGGTGCGGAGGCCAATCTCGCCACGTGCCGCCCTCGCGAGAGTTTAGGATCCTCTGTAGATTGATCGGAGTGAGTGAGGCTGCACGATGCATCGGATCATTCGGGTCGCATTCGCCCGCCGCGATTCGCGGTAAGTCACCAATCATTTCCATAACGGAGACCGGCATATCGTGATGGGTAGGTTTGATGATCTCAATCGGGCCGAGCTTGGATGCCAATAGGACGTGCCGTCGGCGGTGCTGAGGAAGTCCGTATTCGACGCAAGCCACGCGATTGGCCCATACGCTGTAACCCTGGCTCTCAAGATTCTTCACGAAATCGCCGTAGACTTTGTGTTTGGTGACGTCGGGCACATTCTCCATCGTTACCAGTTCAGGCTGCACTTCGCTAATCAAGCGGGCAAAGTGGTACAGAAGGGGCCACTTACTGTCGGCACTGGTGTCTCGCCCCTGGTTATAGGTAGAGAAGGGCTGGCAAGGAGCGCAGCCTGCGAGCAAGCGATAGCGGCCCTCCACACGTGGATACCAGGCTTCGAGTTGTTCTTTAGTGAGGCTCTTCACGTCCTGGGACACGAACGCGGCCTCGTTGTTGACTTCGTAGGCGTGCCTGCATTGGGCCTCAATATCGTAACCAGCATGTATGGTGATACCGGCTTGTCGCATCCCAGCTGTCAGGCCGCCGGCGCCACAGAAGAGGTCAACTGCATCAATCATTGGGTGTGTCTTCTTTTAAACGAGGCGCATTTTAGTCACTTGGGGCTGCAAGTCGAGCGTTGTTTCTTTTGGGTAAGCCCATCCGTCTTGGATGCGGAACGTGACTTCGTCTTTCAAAAGGATGTGGTCGGGGTACTCGGTGATTCGATATCCCAAGAGACTGGTGACTTCTCGCTCCAAATACTCGATGACCTCCACTTCCCAAACGAAAACTCCATGCTCGGTTTCGATTCTGAAAGGAATAGTGATCTTTGCCCAATCGTTGCCGGAGCGCTCTCCGTCGTAGCTCTCACGCTCTACTATGCCATCGGCAAGAATGGGGTACTCCTGGCCACCAGTCACGTAACTGCCATCATTGCAGATCTCTATCCAGAACATTTTCACTAATCCTTGGCATTCGTGTGTGAGATCATCGATCCGGTGATGCATCACGTCAATCGATAGGTGCCGATCTTATCTCATGGCAGACTGCTTGCCAGCCAATTTCATGCGCATGGATTGGCTCTGCATGGAGAGAAAGCTTAGGCTCGTTGATCAAGATCAGATCAGCAATGACTAGCACCAATGCCTGCCATTGGGTAAGCCTGCGAGGAGATTGGGGGTGCATTGAGGGAAAAACCAGAGCCCCATTCGATTCCCCTTTCACCTCAAGACCCTTGTCTGATCCACACTGATGTCTTTCTCGACCTTACTAATCATTAGGTGCTGTGGCAGCTGGAAGTCCTTGAATTAGAGGGGGGAGTTCAGTCGGTTCAATTTATCACTAAAAAATTAGACTCTGGATCGTGACTGGCTGAAATTCGATAGCTGCCGTTAGCTTTTCACTCCGGCGCCATCATCACCGCGAGCGTCATCTTTATGAACTCTTCATTTTTGTCGATGACTTCCAGCGCACCGCGGACGTTGTCGGCAACGTCGGCCGAGCCGCGCTGCTCGACCCAGTTCGAAAGCTCCAGGATAGCGGCTTCTAGGGCGAGCTGGTTTTCGTTGATTTTGAAGAGCAGAGAAGGGAGTAGGTCAGAGTTTGGCATCGCGATTCCTCAGTGGAGATATCAGCGTAGCAGCCGGTGATGATGAAGGAATGTGAGAGGGCTAGGGGGCCGAGAACCACACAGCGAAACGCTATGGTATGCGTGATCGGCATATCTGTGGTGTAAGTGGCATCGGAGCGAAAACATACTTTGTCGCTGAAATGGGTGATTGTTTCGGTCCGCAATCTCTAAAAGGTATGCGGAAACATTGGCCTGGATGGCAGCCAAAAAGGCGTGTTTGCGGCCCGGAAAAACTATTGAGAGTTGCGGCCTGATTGATTTTCCCTTGGGACTTAAAATCCCCCGCTCGTAAGGGCGTGCCGGTTCGATTCCGGCTTCGGGCACCATGAATATCAAGGGCTTGCGTGAGATACCTCATGCAGGCCCTTAGTTTTTTATTGCCGCAATTCCTATTTTGTCGAAGTCACTTTCTTACCTTTTCGATTACGGACGTAATGCTCGGTCATCACGACGGTGGTGTGACCCAGCTGGTCCATCGCCTCTCGAATGTTGCCGGTCGATTCTTCCTTATCAGTAGCTGCTTTTGCCGGCAAATGACGGTGTGAGCATCTTCCCGCTCAGCGTGTTACAGCCCTGCATGGTCGACGGTTGGGTGGAATGGTCGGAGGACTACAAGCCCTTCGCTGCGCGGCCGTTCGCCGATCGTCAGGTCTGGGAGGGGGGCTCGGCGCTGGCGCGTACGGCGCTGGTGGCCGCCAAGCAGTTGATGACTGGCAATGGCTACACGCAGAAGCAGATCCGCAACGCCCGTGAACACCTTTCGATAGCGACGGCCCGCTCTGGTTTCGGGAGCGACACGGTCGTCAGTTGGTCCCTGCCTCAGGCACAGGGTGACTTTGCACTTTTTCGTCCTGCGAAATCGCCAGAAACACTGCATGCCCGTGAAGAAACCGAGATCGGTGCGGATGAAATGGTCATATGAATACCGCTATCGACTATCTCGGCCAGTTCGGCTTATCCGCACGTAAAAAAAAGTAACCGAGTGGTCGTATCTCCTCGCTCCCTGGTCACCGATGCCCTGCGAAAGTATATCCGTGCTCACCGTCTGGAATTACTGGCCGAGTTGGCAGCGAATGACGGTATCGCGCGCAAAACTCATTGGAAGGTCACGCTTCCAGGTTGCCGGCCTTTCACGATGGTCGGCGAGCCCTGTACCCATGAGGATGCTCAAAGCGTCATCCATTCCATTTGGCAAGAAGCAGAGGTGACACCTTGACCAACGGTCAGTTACTGCGCGGCGTATGACTACCAAACCTGAAGATGTTCTTTCCTCTCTGCAGCGCACTTGTCCATGCAATTGCATATGAGCTGACCAAGCATTTGCATTAGTCGTGATCGACCAGATATCAAGAGCGAGAGGCTCATAACGACCCATAGCAGCCGCTCAGCATTGGCAGAAATTGGCCGATTTCTGCCTGCCACGACTGACCGGTTTTGATTGCAGCCCTTCGTGAAGGACAGCTATAGGCCCTGAGCGTGTAAAAACACCTCCGCGAGCCCTTGCTATGATTTCTGAGGGTTTCATCTCAGGGATCGCCCATGAAGCGCTTCATCCAAGGTGAACATCGAGGCCAAGGCACCTTACTTCCCGAAAGCGTCGACGACTACGTCAACGATACCAATCCGATTCGTATAGTCGACGTCTTCGTCGATGAACTCGACCTAGTCAATCTGGGTTTTGACGGTGCTATTCCTGCTGACACAGGCCGGCCTGCTTATCATCCTTCAATCCTGCTGAAAATCTACATCTACGGCTATCTCAACCGCATTCAGTCGAGCCGGCGGCTGGAACGAGAAGCTCAACGCAACGTTGAGCTTTTGTGGTTGACCGGGCGTTTGATGCCGGACTTCAAGACCATCGCGAACTTCCGAAAAGGCAATAGCAAGGCCATCCGAGGCGTCTGTCGCTAGTTCGTTGTGCTGTGTCAGCAGTTGGAACTGTTTGGAGAGAATCTGATCCCCATCGATAGCAGTAAATTCTAAGCAGTCAACAACCGCGACCGCAATTTCACGAGCGCCAAACTGTAGCGGCGAATGGGAGAAATTGAATAGAGCATCATCCCTTCGGGACGCTCAAACAGTAGATGGGTGCAACGCACTTCCTGACGCGAAAGCTGGCCGGGGTCCTCCCTCAACGTGGAGGACAAACCATGAAGATTATTGAACCGACCGGGAAGTGCAGACCATCGAGCAGGTTGTGCCCGGCGACAATGAGCAGTCCAAGAGCAAACAGGGTTGGACTTGGCAGCCAGACCAGTATGGCTAGGGCAATCATGCTTACACCGATGGCCCAGATCACCTGCATGTTAATCACACTGGGTGGGAACTGGAATGTCCAAGCGAAATTCACCGAGGTGAACTCCAGCAGGGCAAGGAATAGGCCACGCTTGAACAGGAAGGCGTAGATCAGGCCCTGCAGCAGATATATGAAATCCAAGCGGACCGTCCGACCGAGGTCTGTGAAACACCGCTGTTCGAGCCAAGCGAGGAGTAATTGCGCCTGAAGTCTGCATCCTTACGCCGGCACCATAACCGGCGAATAGAAGTCTCTCAGATGACTCTGAAAAAAAATCAGAGGCGATTCAATCTGGAGACTTCTAAGGACGCAGGATCAGCGTTTAGGCTGGTTTAAAGCAATAAACAGCCAATTTATTGCCGTCGAGGTCGCGGACATAGGCGGCATAAGCATTCGGCGCCCAATCGCGAGTTCCTGGCGCTCCTTCATCGGTACCACCGGCCGCCAGTGCTGCTGCGTGGAAAGCATCAATCGAGGCGCGATTCGGAGCTGCGAAGCTGACAGTAACCCCGTTACCTACGCTGGCAGGGGCGCCATTGGCTGGTTTTAAAACGAAGAAAGAGGGGGCGTTCTCACCCCAGATCGAACCATTGTCGGCCAGATCGGCGATGCGCTTATGGCCCAACTGACCCAAAGCACTGTCATAGAAAGCACGGGCTTTGTTCAGATCGTTGGTGCCGACGGTAACGTGGGTAAAGATGCTCATCTATTTACTTCTCCGAGTGTAAACACAGTGGGTGGTGCAGTTATGTCAGGGCAACCCTGACGAACGTCGCTGCGCCCAAGCTCAGCGATCAAAATGAATGACGGTGCGAATGCTTTTGCCTTCGTGCATCAGGTCAAAGGCGTTGTTGATGTCATCGAGCCCCATGGTATGGGTGATGAAGGTATCCAACGGGATTTCGCCCTTTTGCGCTTTCTCGACATAGCTGGGTAGCTCACTGCGCCCCTTCACGCCGCCAAAGGCCGAACCGCGCCAGACGCGACCGGTCACCAGTTGAAATGGCCGCGTGCTGATTTCCTGGCCAGCACCGGCGACGCCGATGATCACCGACTCGCCCCAACCCTTGTGGCAGCTTTCCAGCGCCGCGCGCATCAACTGAACGTTGCCGACACACTCGAAGGAGTAGTCGACGCCGCCTTCGGTCAATTCAACGATGACATCTTGAACTGGCTTGTCGTAATCCTTCGGATTGACGAAGTCGGTGGCTCCCAGTTGTTTGGCTATCTCGAACTTGGCCGGATTGATGTCCACAGCGATGATCCGCCCCGCCTTGGCCATGGTGGCGCCGATGATGGCTGCCAGGCCGATGCCCCCCAAACCGAAAATCGCTACCGTAGCGCCTGCTTCGACCTTGGCGGTATTGAGCACTGCACCGATGCCGGTCGTGACACCGCAACCGAGCAAACACACCTTCTCCAGCGGCGCTTCCCTTGGGATTTTCGCCAGCGAGATTGCTGGTAGTACGGTGTATTCAGAAAAGGTCGAACATCCCATGTAGTGATAGATGGGCTCGCCTTTGTATGAGAAGCGACTGGTGCCATCAGGCATCAGGCCTTTGCCCTGAGTGGCGCGGATTTTCTGGCAAAGGTTAGTCTTGCCGGACAGACAGAACTTGCATTCTCCGCACTCAGGGGCGTAGAGCGGGATCACGTGATCACCCACCGCTACTGAAATAACGCCCTCGCCAATCGCCTCGACGATACCGCCGCCTTCGTGACCGAGAATGGTTGGAAAGAGGCCTTCCGGGTCAGCACCGGAAAGGGTAAAGGCATCGGTATGGCAGACCCCGGTAGCGATGATCCGCACCAGTACTTCACCCGCTTGGGGCGGTGCGACATCGACTTCAACGATTTGCAGGGGCTGGTTGGCTGCGAAGGCAACGGCGGCTCGCGATTTGATCATGTTCTTGATTCCTCAGTGCAACGAAGGCGGTAGCGGTGTTGATCGTGATTGGGCCGATTACTGCCGCAGGTCCACCGTCACCGCGGTGGTCGGGCGGGTGCAACAGAGCAGAATTCGGCCGCATTCAGGGGTATCCAATGGCTCTTCGAAATACTCGACAGAACCTTTCCGCAGGGTGACCTGGCAGGTGTTACACAGGCCTGCGCGGCAATTGAATGACGGAGTCAGGCCGTTCTGTTCGGCAAGTTCGAGCAGTGATTGGCAATTCTGATCCCATGCCACGCGCCTACCCGATGGCAGAAACTCCACGGTCAGGGCCCCTTCAATCGACGCGGTCGGCGCTTTGAGTACAGGCGACGCGCGAGGAGGGGGCGCCACTGGTACGACTTCATCCTCTTCGAGGATTGTCGCCGGGCCGAAGAACTCATAATGAATGCGCTGGCTGGCGATCCCGAGGTCGCGCAACAGGCGCCAGTTCGCCTGCATAAAGAACCGGGGGCCGCACAGATAGACGTCGTAGTCGTCCAGTGGAAGAAGCCTTTGCAAGGTTTCTCGGCTTACCAGACCCTGGCTGTGAAAGGCCGCGTTGGCCTGATCGTCGGCATTCGGGTTGCGATAGCAGAAATGCACGCTGATCCCTGGGCGACGGCTGGCCAGTGCCAAAACCTCATCGCGAAAAGCATGTACCGCTCCATTTTCGCAGGCATGGATGAAATACACCGGGCGCGACGAATGTGTACTCAGTTGATGGAGCATACTCAGCATCGGAGTGAGTCCCACGCCACCACTGAACAACACAACTGGCCTGGGGCTTTCTTCGTCCAGCACGAAGGTGCCAGTGGGACCGGCGATCTCCAGGAAATCGCCGATCTGCACATGGTCGTGCAGGTGGTTGGACCCTTGACCCGGTGGCAGCTCTGGCTGGTCGAACGGTGCAGGCTCACGTTTGACCGAAATGCGGACGCGCGCAAGGTCATTGGCGTCTCCGGATAGACTGTAGTTGCGCAGCACCTTGACACCGCCGTCCAGGGCGAGGCGAACGATGAGGTACTGCCCCGGGCGAAAGCACAGGTTGGAAACGCCGTCGCTCGCCGTCAGGACGAAGGAGGTGATGACTGCGCTCTCTTGTTTTTTTTCAATCACCCGGAAGGTCTTGAAACCTGCAGAGGAGGACAGCGTTTGCAGTTGAGTGCCCATCTCATGCCTCCGTCTTTTGTTCCGCAGTGTGCCGTTGGGTGAGCGGAATCAAGCTGCCAGCCTGTTCCTGGGCAATCAACTTATCGAGGTTACGGCGAAAACGTAGCGGCCCCGAGTCGGAAGCCAGATCGATGTTGGGCGTGCTTTTATTAGCCATGCCCTTATGCACAGCACTCAGCACTACCCGATCTTCGGCAAAGGCGTGTCGGACGTCTTCGTCGAACTGGCGTGATACATCTTCATTCTCGGTATCGAAATTACGGACCTGGAACCAGTAGTAACGCGTGTTCGATTCGTCGATCGGGGTCATGAAATTGTAGGAGTTCATCAGGAACACATGTTCGTGCAGTTCACCTTCATCGCTACCCGTTCCAGCTGGCGTGAACAGCGCCTTGATAATGGCCTGGGACGGGTAGTGCACTTCGTAGTGCTGCTTGCGATCACAATGACCACTGAACTTGACGAACTTGGCATAGAAAGGTGCCACCTCGACATCGCGCATCCAGCGCGAAACAATCACACCGACATCGGTTACCGTGGTTTGCAACGGTTCCTCTGCGCAGGCTGCGTTACCAAAGGAAGATTGATGCACCCACGCGACATGTGCGGGGTCCAGCAGGTTGTCGGTCATGTACAGGTAGTTGCACGGGATAACCATGCTGTCGCCGCGATTGAGCCCCCACGCGGGGTCACCCCATTCAGGCACGTGACAAATTTTCGCTTCGTCTGCCAGTTCGAGATCACCCATCCAGATCCAGATCAAACCGTAGCGCACGGCCAGGGGGTAGCTGCGAACCCTGGCGCCTTGGGGAATGCGTTGACTACCGGGTGCGCGGACGCAGCTACCCGAGCAGTCGAAGGTCAAGCCGTGGTAACCACATTCAATGTCATCACCTTTGCGACGCCCCATTGACAGTGGCAGCTTGCGGTGAGGGCAGGCATCTTCGAGGGCTACCGGGGTGCCGTCACTCTTGCGGTAAAGCACCACAGACTCACTGAGAAGAGTCACCGGGAAGAGATCCTCACCCAACTCGGCTTCACTGGCGGCTACATACCATGCGTTTCGCAAAAACATGGGCATTTCTCCTTATTATTTTGTTGTTCGCCCTGTGCTGGCGAACGTTGGCTAACAAGGAGGACAGGTTACGAGGATCTGCTTGAGTAAGAATAGATGTCTAAATCTGTTTGTTAGTTTAGATCTACTAACGGGTCATAGGATTGAATGAGTGCGCGGAACCTGGACTTGAACTTGCCTCAGGCAACGCATTCAAGACCGCGCAAGGCAGTCTTGAATGTGGGGTATCGCGATGGATTTCGGCCGTTGTGGTGGGCCGGGATTTATGGGTGGGATGGAGGCTGAATGAGTGGCAGTGCCACCAAGGCACGCTCCCATATTTGTCGAGTGCGCTGCCAGACGACGGCTTGCCAATCAAGATCGGCTGGGTAGAACTGTTCGAGCAGCTCCCGTTTGATTTGCCCGGCAACTGGATCCGTGAAATCCCCGTGCAGGTGCAACCAATGGTCGTTGCGCAAAACGGTATGGATCTGTTCTCCCGGATACGTGCCGCATTCAATGACGAATGGCATCAAGTGTACGTGCGGTAGCGCGTCAATGATGGCTTGTGATGTGTAGCCAGTCGCTGTTGCGGCTACGCCCGTATCACTCTGGCTGCCAGGTCCGGTGATCAGGGTGTACAGCCAAGGCCCATAGATCGCTTGAGCATCGGCAAGCGCTGGATAGGAGGACTGGGCAATCGTCATCAGCATGGGGTGGCCATAGTCCCCGGCGCCGGTGTGAAGGTCAAAACACATGACCGTGTCGCAGCGGTGCAGGTGCTCCTGCAAAATCGTATGCAGGGTTTTGTTCGTCCAACTTGCAGTTTGTCCGCCGTAGTAAAGACCGTCAGGGTGGTTGTACTGGCCGGCCTCGACAATCGACATCACCGCTGCCCAGCCTTCTGTGCGAACGCGATCGTCGAGCAGGGCGTCGGCCTTTTCGCGCGATGGCCCCGACAGCTGTTCGCAGGCATAGATAGCGTGTAGTGACTCGTACTGGCGGTTATCGGGCAGTCCTGGAGTGAAGTCCGGATAGTTGCGATTGATGTCGATGTTGTCTTCATTGACGCGGCGCATCCAGGCCGTACCCCAGGGGTTGATGAGGTGGATCATCAGCACCGCGACATCGGCAGGCAGGGTCCTTTTGTTGAATTCCTGTAACCATCTGATCTGACAGTTCGAGCCATAGTAACCTTCAACACCGTGGGTGCCACTGAGGGCGACCAGCACTTTGCTGGCGCGTGGATCGCCAAGCCAGGCAACATCGGTACTCAGTGGCTCGCCAAAGGGCCCGTTCAATGGGTGGGGGTAGGTTGTCAGGCTGGCATCTGCCGCTTTAGCGGCAGCCAGAAATTGCTCGCGTTGGCTGTTGTAACTCGGATGCGTGGGAAAACCTGTGCTCATGGTCATCTCTTGTCGATCGCTGGCACCGGACGCTCATGGAGCGTCCGGTGCGAGGGTTTTGAACGAAGCGCTATTTCAAGCGGCCGGAGAGAAATTGGGTCAATCGTTCACTTTTCGGGTTGACCAATACTTCGCCGGGATGTCCTTCTTCTTCTACGCGACCTTGATGCAAGAACATGACGTGGTTGGAAATGTTGCGGGCAAAGCCCATCTCGTGGGTGACCACGACCATGGTTCGGCCTTCCTCTGCAAGCGCTTGCATCACTTTCAACACTTCGCCGACCAGTTCCGGGTCGAGTGCTGACGTCGGTTCGTCGAAAAGCATCACTTCCGGTTCCATCGCCAGCGCACGCGCAATCGCCACGCGCTGTTGCTGACCGCCCGAGAGATGCGAGGGATATTTACTGTCCACGCTTGAGTCCAGGCCAACCTTGCGCAGGTACTGGTGGGCTCGCTGCACAGCTTCCTTGCGCTTGATGCCAAGGACATGAACGGGCGCTTCGATGATGTTTTCCAGCACCGTCATGTGCTGCCACAGGTTGAAGTGCTGGAACACCATCGACAGTTTGGTGCGTATTTTTTGCAGTTGGCGCGGATCGGCCACACTCATGGCGCCGTTGATATCCTGTTTCGTGCGAATTTCCTCGTTGTTCACGGTAATTCGCCCGGCGCAGGGCTGTTCGAGGAAGTTGATGCAGCGCAGGAAGGTGCTCTTGCCCGATCCGCTCGAACCGATGATGCTGATGACATCACCTGCTTTGGCTTTGAGCGATACACCCTTGAGGACTTCATGAGGGCCGTACTTCTTGTACAACTCATCTATTTTCAGTTTGTACATTATCGATGCTCTCCAGGTAGCGGCAGATCAATGAGCTTGAGGTTTCAAGAAAGCCAGCCAGCGGATTTCGCAGCGACGAAAAAGCCAGACCAGGGTAAACACCATCAAGGCATAGAGCACCGCCGCTATCCCGAATGCCTCGAACGAGGAGTAAGTGGCCGAGTTCACATCACGGGCGACCTTGAGCAGATCAGGAACGGTGGCGGTGAATGCAAGGGTGGTGGAGTGCAGCATGAGGATCACCTCATTGCTGTAGTACGGCAGCGCACGACGTAGCGAAGACGGCAAAATGATTCGTCGATACAAGGTAAAGCTGGACATGCCATAAGCGCGTCCGGCTTCGATTTCACCGTAAGGTGTGGCGCGGATCGCGCCGGCGAAAACCTCTGTGGTGTATGCGCAGGTGTTAAGGGCAAAAGCCAGTAACGTGCAGTTGATCCCTTCGCGAAAGAAGGCATTCAGTTCCGGTTGGGAGCGGACCATTTCCAGGCTGTAGACGCCGGTGTAAAGAAGCAGCAACTGGATATACAGCGGCGTACCCCGGAACACATAGGTATAGAACCAGACGGGCCCACGGATGAACGGATTTCTTGAGACGCGTGCCACTGCCAGTGGCACAGCGAAGACGCCGCCGATAGCGATGGAAACCACCAGCAGCCACAACGTCATGGCAACGCCGGACAGTTGATAGCCGTCGAACCAGAGGTAGGATTGCCAATACTCCTGGATGATTTCGATCATAGCTGCGCCCCTCTGACACCGGCAGAGTAGCGGCGCTCCAGCCACATCAGGATGCCGTTGGACAGGGTGGTAATCGCTAGATAAATCAGAGCGCCGATCAGGCTGAAGTAGAACAGTTGCATCGAGTGTTTGCCGGCATCCTGCGTGACCTTGACGATATCGATAAGACCGATAATCGAGACCAGCGCGGTCGCCTTGATCAGCACCTGCCAGTTGTTGCCGATGCCTGGAAGTGCGAAGCGCATCATTTGTGGGAACAGGACCCGCACAAATAGTTGTCGACGACTCATTCCATAAGCGATAGCGGCCTCAAGCTGGCCGCCAGGTACGGACTGAAAGGCGCCACGAAACGTCTCGGTGAAATAGGCGCCGTAGATGAAACCAAGGGTAAAAACCCCGGCAACAAATGGATTGAGATCAACCTGCTCGAAGTGCATCCGTTCGGTAAAAACATTCAACAAAATTTGCAGGCTGTAGAACAACAGCAACATGATCACCAGATCAGGAACACTGCGGATCAACGTTGTGTAACCTGTTGCCAACACTCGCAAGAAGCGCTGGTTGGAAAGCTTTGCCGACGCACCGATTAAACCGAGCGAAACAGCCAGCAACATCGAGAGCAACGCCAGTTTGATGGTTGCGAAAGTACCTTCGAGAATCAACGCACCATAACCCTGTAAAAACATGTTCTGTCTCTCCTTCGGCAATAGTGGTCCGTAAACCGTCTATTTAGAGGCTTTGAAATCAGGGGGAATCGCGGGGGGGCATGGCCAGGGCTCTTGATCACCCATGCATGGAGATCAGAGCCCGCCAGGACAAGGACTCAGTTATAGATATCGAAGGTGAAATACTTTTTCTGAATCGCGTCGTAAGTTCCGTTCTTGTGTATTTCTGCAAGCGCACCATTGATAGCCTGGACAAGTTTTTCGTCATCCTTGCGCAGCCCAATCGCAATCCCTTGGCCTAGTAGCTCTTCATGCTGAACAGTGTCGCCGGCAAAGGCGAACCCATTGTTTTGCGGTGTTTGCAAAAAGCCGATATCCGCGACGACCGCGTCTGTAAGGGTGGCATCGATACGGCCGCTGACAAGGTCTGGGTAGAGCAGGTCTTGATTGGTGTAAGACACAACGGTAACGCCGTGTGGTGCCCAGATTGCCTTGGCGTAAGCTTCTTGAGTGCTGCCTTGGGCGACGCCGACACGCTTGCCCTTGAGCGACTCCACGGTGGGGAGCAAACCACTGTCAGCCTTGGCGATCAGACGATTGGGCGAGTTGTAGAGCCGGTCAGAGAACGCGATATTTTCTTTGCGTTTTTCGTTGACCGTCATCGCCGAAAGGATGCCATCGAACTTCTTCGCCTTGAGTGCCGGGATGATGCTGTCGAAAGCGACTTCGACCCAGACGCACTTGACCTTGAGTTGAGCGCAAATGGCATTACCCAGATCAATATCGAAACCGATTAATTGACCACTGGGCTCCTTCGATTCGAAAGGCGCGAAGGTCGGATCTACGCCGAAGCGAAGCGTGTTCATGTCGTTGGCGAACGCGTAAGTCGAAGCGAGAGCAAATACTGTGGCGAGAATTATTTTTTTCATTGTTCTTTGCCTTTTTCAGTCATTGGAGTGTGCGCAGGGCTAATGCAAGGTCAGGGTGCAAGGCTCATCGTGTTGCCCTCGCTGCCTGCAATCAGCAGCGCTGGCAGGACCAGAATACGAGAGTCTGAACATTCGAAAAGATGCCTAAAACTGTTGCTTTGTGTAGCTGAGCTAAAGTATTAATTCGCACTCGCTTTTCTGGAGGTGCCTATGAACAACTTGCCTTCTCTACGGGCCATACAGGTATTTGAAGCTGTTGGACGCTTCGGCGGGATTGTCGAAGCGGCAAGGCGATTGGGCATTTCGGCAGGGGCTGTCAGTCAGCAAATGAGATTGCTGGAAGACAGTCTGGGGATGAGCTTGACCTTCAGGGTGGGCAAGCGTATTCGCCTGACTGCTGCGGGGCAGCGATACCACGATAGCTGCGTGGCGGCGTTTGAACTGCTGCGTATTGCTCAGGTAGAGGTCGAGCGAGCGAAGAGTGCCACCAACTTGCGAATCAGTGCCTTGCCATCGCTGCTTTCAGATTGGCTGGCTCCGCTCATCTACACTTGGCAGAGCGACCACCCGGATATTAATCTGTTCCTTGATGGCAGCCATGCGGAACCCTCACCTGACGGCTATGAAATCGATTTTCGGGTGACATACGGAGATTATGCGGCAACCGAGCACGCCATCGAGCTGTTCCGCGATTGTGTCGTTCCGGTCTATAGCCCTCACATGTTGCGTGCCGATATGCCGTTACGGACTCCGGCAGATCTGTTGGCTTATCCGCTATTGTCTATCGATTGGTTGCCCAAGTTCGCCTCCCCACCTTCCTGGCGAGATTGGTTCAGCACGCAACAAGTCGACTGTTCTCAGATTTGTGACGGTTATCGTGTCTATTCACTGTCGTCAATGGCAATCCAGGCGGCGATCCTTGGGCAGGGCGTGGTATTGGCACAATACTCAATGATTGCCGATGCCGTGGCGGATGGGCGTTTGATCATGCCGTTCGCGCAGGGGCTGCAAATGCCTTCGTCGTATTTTTTAGTGGGTGCCAAAGATGCTTTCGATAAAGCCCACTGTCGCGACTTCCATCGATGGCTGGTAGCCCGTGGACGGGATCAAATGGCAGTAAGTGAGCGACTATTGACCTGACCATAAGTGAAAAGAATAGTTACCACTTGACCTCCCGTTTGCATTCGATCTGACCACCGATTGCATCGGATTTGACCAGCACGCTTCGTAACCATGACCGGCAGAGAGTGACCCTTAGCTGCCAGTGGCGAAAAGCAGAGATCGGCCAAAAGCGGATATTGCACTCGGTCCGCTTTTGGCCGATTGCTGCCCTTGCGTGCTCACTCTGGCGTCATGAGTACTGCGAGGCTCATCTTGATAAATTCTTCGTTCTTGTCGATCGTTTGCAGGGCGCCGCGAACGTTGCCGGCTACCTCAGCTGATCCTCTTTGCTCAACCCAAATCGTCAGCTCCATGATCGCGGCTTCGAGCGCCATTTG
>Ga0207428_10001914_pt1 | contig 21074 bp, 21 predicted proteins | sample RhiMethybrSRZTD1_FD_187600 | JGI IMG/M metagenome (GOLD analysis project Ga0207428, IMG submission 187600) | Populus rhizosphere microbial communities from Tennessee, USA - Rhizosphere MetaG P. TD hybrid SRZTD1 (SPAdes) (version 3) | ecosystem: Host-associated > Plants > Roots > Rhizosphere >...
GCGAACCGGCGTATAGGACCAAGGCCGTATGGCGCCGCCACCATCAGAGCAGGCCCAGGAGCCGCCAGTACGGGACGGACACCATCAGTCCGACCAGGACCAGCGCCGTGTAGGCGAACGCGAAGCGCCGCGCCTGGGCGTGGGAAAAGAGCCGACCCTCCGATGCCGACTGGGCGACGAGATAGCTGAGCGTCTGCGAGGGCAGGAACCACGCGACCGACATCGCCAGCACGCTGATGACGACGATCCACGGATCGACGCCGACGCGAGGCGCCACCGGGAGCAGGGTCACTCCCACCAGCACGACCGTGAGGTCCTGATCGAGCGCGAGCCGGATCAGCAGGCTGATCCCGGCCACGGCCAGCACGAAGAGCAGCGGCCCGGGCTGCGCGGTGCCGAGCAGTCGATCGACGCTGGCCGCCGCCGCGCGATCGAGGCCCACCGTCACGCTCAGTCGCCCGATCGTCAGGACCACACCGAAGAAGACCAGAAAGCTCCAGTCGAGCGACTGCAGCGCCGGCCGATCGAAGATCCCCAGCGCGACGGTGGCGAGCAGGCCGAGCAATGCGATGGTCGCCAGGTCGAGGCCGAGCCACGGCGCGGCGACCCATCCCGCCACCGTCAGCACGAGCACGACGATCGTGCCGGTCTCGCGCGGCGACATGGGCCCGAGCACCGCCACCTGGAGCCGGACGCGCTGCATGGGGAGCTGGGCGACGGGCTCGGGTGGGAACATCATGCGCAGCAGCACGAGCGAGCCGAGCGCCACGACGATGGTCAGCGGCGCGGCGGCGACGAACCAGCCGACCCAGCTGAAGTGCGCGCGGCTGGCCTCGGGCAGCAAACCCCACGCGAGCAGGCACGTACCGGAGCCGTTGAGGAAGGCAAACATCAGTGGTCCGGCGCCCACCCACGCGCCGAGGCCCAGCAAAGCGGACGAGCGTCCGCGCTCGGGCAGGCGCAAGGCTTGGGCGACGGCCAGCGCCAGCGGCGAGGTGAGCGAGACGCGCCCGGTGCTCGAGGGCACCAGGGGCGTGAGGAACAGGCCCGTCACCAGCAGCGTCGCCATCTGCCACAGCACGCCCGGCGGCAGGCGGCGCACGAGCAGCAACCCGATGCGGAACAGCAGCCCCGAGCGGGCGGTGGCTGCCGCCAGGCCGTAGGTCGCGATGACGAAGATCCACTCCTTGGAAGCGAAGCCCGCGAGCGCCGAGGCGGTCGGCACGACCCGGAGCAGCACCCAGCCGGTGATCAGCATGAGCCCGACGGCGAACTCCGGCACGACCCGGCTCATCATGAGGGTGATGGCGCCGAGCAGCAGCCACACGAATGCCCACAGGTGACTGGCCCCCGGCCAGGCCGCCAGCGCGACGCACAGACCGGCGACGCCCACGCTCACGATGGCGGGCCCCCGCCGTGGCGCCGCCGGCGCGGCGGACCGCGCGTCGGCGGACGAGTCGCTCGTCCGGCCGGTCGAGAGCCGTGCGATCTCCGTCGACAGCCGTGGCCCGGTGGCCTGGTCTCCCGCCACCAGCGCGCCGCCGAGGGCGCGTCGGAGGACGGCCAGCGCTCGGTCCGGATCGCCGCGGGATTCGTGCAGCGCGGCCCGGGTCAGGGCGAGATCGCCGTCAGCGATCGCCTGCTCGTCCTCGACGTGCTCGATCCAGCGCAGCGCGTGCTCGGCGTCGAGCGCGGGGACCGCGCGCAAGGCGCGCGCCAGCGTCTCGCCGAAGACGGTCGGGGTCGACGCGCGCGCCAGCACGCCGAGCGCGTCGTGCCACAGGCCGGCGGTGACGAGCTGGGCCGCGAGCGCCTCGGCCCGCGTGGTGAATCCCTCGCGTCCAAGCGCGTGCTCGAGCCGCTCGCGCAGCACGCGCAGCGCGGTGCCGAGATCGCTCCCACCCACGCCGAGGTTCTGCAGATCGGCCGCGACCGTGTCGGCCTGGGCGCCGAACCGGGCCTGCAGCGGTGCGGCGGCCGGAGTCTCGAGCAGGCTCGCCTCGAGCACGGCGTCGCGGCGCTCGTCGGAGAGCCGGCTCAGCGCCCCCTCGAGCGTGGTGGCGACGAAGCCGGCGTGCTCGACGCGCGCCGCGTTGGCCGAGCGCAGCCGCTGGCTCAGCGTGGCGGCAATGGTCAGCGAGATCGTGGGCTCGCGGACCACCAGGGCCAGGAAGCGCTCGCGGGGCAGCTGCAAGATGGTGCTCCGGACCTCGGCCCGGATCGTCGCCGAGCGCGGCTCGCCGGTGAACAGCGCCATCTCGCCGAAGAGATCGCCCGGCGTGAGCGTGCCCACCCGCAGCGTGCTCCGCCCGTCGGGCGACGCCACGAAGACGCCCAGCGTGCCCGCGGCCACGACGTAGAGGCTGTCGCCGCTGTCGCCCTGACGGAAGACCTCGGCGTCGGCGGTGAGATCGACGGAATCCAGGTAAGCGGCCAGCTTGGCCAGCTCGACCCGACCGAGCGCGGCGAAGAGGCCGACGCGGGTGAGGAGGTCTTCCGGCCGGGCGGTCTCGGTCATCGTTGCGGCAGATCCGCGATGATGTTACAGCTAGCGTCCATGCCGGCGCCCGCCGAGGACTTCAATTACCTCGTCGTCAGCGATCTGCATCTGAGCGAAGCCGAGCGCAACCCCGCGGGCCGGTTCTTCCACTTCGACGAGGACTTCGCCGACTTTCTGCGCCACTACCGGCTGTCCTACGTCGGCCAGCGGCGCTGGCGGCTCATCATCGACGGCGACTTCATCGAGTTCTTCCAGATGACCGAGGCGCCCGATCCCACCGAGCGGCTGCTGCGCGGCGTGACGCTCACCCCCGCCGATCGGCGCTTCTACCCCGGTACCGAGTGGGCGAAGTCGGTGTGGAAGCTGGACCGGGTGCTGCGTAGCCACCCGCAGCTGCTGCTCGCGCTGAGTCGTTTCCTGCTCGCCGGCAACGAGATCTACATCCTCCGGGGCAACCACGACGTGGAGATGTACTGGCCCCAGGTCCAGGAGCACTTCCGCCTCGTGCTGGCCCAGCACCATCCCGCCGACACCACCTATCTCGAGATGAAGGCGGCCATCCAGGCACGCCTGCACTTCCTGCCGTGGTTCTACCTCGACCGCGGGCTCCTCTACGTCGAGCACGGCTGCCAGTACGATCCCTTCTGCACGAACGAGCACAACCTGTGTCCGGTGCTGCCGGACCGACCGGAGCAGATCCACCTGCCGCTGTCCGCCTTCTCCATGCGCTACTTCGCCGCGCGTATCGCCATGGTCGATCCGGCGGCGATCGAGAACGTCAACTCCATCCCGAAGTACCTTGGCCGGCTCGTCGCCAAGAATCCGCTGCTGGCGCTGCGCCTGCCCTACTACTACGTGGAGATGATCGTGCGGACGGTGCGCAAGGTGAACCGGGCCTGGGCCGAGGCCGAGCACGAGGTGATCGCCCGCGAAGCGGTGGTGCGCCACCAGCTGGAGGACAAGCACGGGCTGTCCGCCGACACCTTGCGGACCATCGAGGATCTTCGCGAGGCCCCCGTCCTGCGCAGCCTGTCCGCCACCATCCGGAGCTTCGCGGTCGACATCGTCGCGGCCGGGCTGGTGGCGGTCACCGCCCTGTGGGTGGCGACGCCCCGCACACGGCGCGGCCGGCTGGCGGCGGCCGCGGCCTCGGGGTTGATGGTGGCCGGGCTCACCGCCGGCTGGGTCAAGCGGGCGTCGACGATCAACGACCACCGAAACCTGAGGGAGATCGCGCGCGTCATCGCCGACGCCGTCGGCGTCCGCTACGTGGTGTTCGGCCATTCGCACCAGCCCGACGCCCATCGCCTGTCGGCGACCGAGGATCGGTGGTACTTCAACGTCGGCACCTGGGTGCCGAATCTTCAGGAGGGGCACTTCATCTACCTGCAAGTCTTGCGGGACGCGGGCGCCGCGCTCACGCGCTGGAACCGCAGGCTACAACGGCCGGAGGAGCTGGATGCTGCGCGCTTCAGCCGCGGAGCGCGGACAGCTCGCGGGTGAGCTGCTGGACCCGCGCCTCCAGCTCCCGCGCGTACTCCTGGAGTCGGTGGATCTGCAGCCGCTGGTTCAGGGCGCCGTCGATGATCTGCAACAGGTCGTCGTTGTCCCAGGGCTTCTCGAGGTAGTGGTAGAGGCCGATCTCGTTGATGGCCCGCACGGCGCTGTCCTTGTCGGCGTAGCCGGTCAGGATGATCAGGGGCACCTCGACGTACAGCCGGCGGACCTCCCTGAGGAACGCCACCCCGTCCATCTCCGGCATGAGGTAGTCCGAGATGGCCACGTCGCAGGACCGGGTCCGGATGGCCTCCAGGGCCGCCCGGCACGAGGTGAAGCCCATGATCTCGTAGTCCCCCTCGATCGACAGCAGCCCCTCGAGACTCTTCACGACCAGGGGCTCGTCGTCCACGACGAGGATGCGTTTTCTGGTATTGCTCATGCGGGTCAGGAGATCATACCCGAGGCCCCGCCCCGGGTGAAGGACCGCCCCCTGTGGACACCGACGACACGCTGAGCGGCTGGCTGGACGACGCGGCCGAAGAGCACGCGCACCATCATGCGCTGCTCGCTCTGCTCGCCGAGACGAGCCGGGTGCTGGGCGCGGACCTCGATCTGCCGACGCTGCTCGTCCAGCTCATGGCGCTGGCCGAGAAGATGGTGGGCGCCGAGACCAGCTCGGTGATGCTCCTCGACGAGGGCCGCGCCACGCTTCACTGGGTGGTGGCCGAAGGCGACGCCACCGCCGGCCCGCTGCGCCAGATGACACTGGCCGTGGGGGAAGGTATCGCCGGTACCGTCGCGGCGAGGGGCGAGTCGATCGTGGTGCCCGATGCCGAGCAGGATCCTCGCGTGGCCCGACGGGTGGATGCCGCCACCGGATTCCGGACGCGCTCGATCGTCTGCGTGCCCATCCGATTCCGCGGCAGGGTGACCGGGGTCCTCCAGGTGCTCAACAAGCGCGCCGGGACGTTCGCGACGCGGGACCGTGAAGTGCTCGAGCTCATCGCGGCGGAAGCCGGGGTGGCCATCGAGAACGCCCGGGTGTACGCCACGCTGGACGAGCGGGTCCAGCAGCGGACCGCCGAGCTGACGGAGGCCAACGGCCAGCTGATCGAAACGTTGCGAGAGCTGCGCCAGACCCAGGCCCGGCTCGTTCAGTCGGAGAAGATGGCGGCGCTGGGCGCGCTGGTGGCCGGGGTCGCGCACGAGATCAACACGCCGCTGGGCGCCATCACCAGCAACGTCGACGTGGTGCTGCGCGGGCTCGGCAAGCTCGGACCGAGCGTGGCCGCACCCCGGCCCGACGCCCTGCGCGTGCTGGACGAGCTGCTGCGCACGACCGCGCAGGCGTGCCAGCGCATCTCGGCGATCGTCCAGAATCTGAAGAACTTCGCGCGGCTCGACGAGGCGGAGTGGAAGCCGGGCGACCTGCGCGAGGGGATGGACAGCACCCTGGCCCTCGTCGAGCACCTACATCGCGGCCGCATCACGATCGTCCGCGAGTACGGCGCCGTGCCGCTCATCGCCTGCCATCCCGGCCAGCTCAACCAGGTGTTCATGAACTTGCTCGTGAACGCGATCCAGGCCATCGCGGACCACGGGACGATCCGGATCCGGATCGGCGTGGAGGGGAGCCAGGTGCGGGTCGACGTCGAGGACACGGGATCCGGCGTCGCGCCCGCGCACCTGGCGCGCATCTTCGACCCCGGCTTCACGACCAAGGGCGTGGGCGTCGGGACCGGCCTCGGGCTACCGATCTGCCATCAGATCGTCACGGCGCACGCGGGGACGATCAGCGTGGCGTCCGAACCGGGGGTCGGCAGCACGTTCACGGTCCGGCTGCCACTCGCCGGGCCGGCTCTCACGTCCTGAGCTGACCGGCCGTCACTTCCTGAGGAGCTGGTGGTACGAGCCCTCGGCGAGATCGTCCCAGGGGCCGAGCGAGGCCTGGAACCGGGCGAACGACGCGTTCACCTTCTTGGCCATCGCGCTGCGCTCGGATTGCTCCCGCACGACCTCGGCCGAGAGCTTCTTGAGATCGCGCAGGACCGGCGCGGGGAACTGCACGAGCTCGACCTTGCCCTTGTACTCCGTCTTGAGCCGCTCGAGCGCGGCGGCGTTCTTCGCATGGTACTCGGTGCTGCCGTGAATCTGGATCGCCGCCGCCGCCAGATCGAGAATCTGCTTCAGGTCGCCCGGGAGCGCCTCGTACGCCTTGCGGTTGAAGCCGAAATCGCTGACGGTCCCGGGCTCGTGCCAGCCCGGATAGTAGTAGTGCCGCGCGGTGTTCTGCAGGCCGAGCTTCATGTCGTCGTGCGGTCCCACCCACTCGCACGCGTCGATCACGCCTCGCTCGAACGCGCCGAAGATGTCGCCGGCGGGCGTGACGACGGCGGTGCCCCCGGCCTTGGCAACGACCAGCCCGCCGAGGCCGGCGATCCGCATCCGGAGCCCCTTGTAATCACCGATCGTGTTGATCTTCTTCTTGAACCAGCCGCCCATCTGCGGCGCGAACGCCGGGCCGAGGCGCGGCACGACGTTGTAGGGGGCGTACGTCTCCTCCATCAGCTTGCGACCGTCGGCCTGGTAGTACCAGGACGCCATGCCCTGCGGATCCATGCCGAACGGAATGGACATGAACCACTGCATGGCGGGTTCGTGGTCCGGGGCCCAGTAGCTGGCCGTCCCCATGAAACACTCGATGGTGCCGTTGGAGGTGGCGTCGAAGCATTCGAAGGCCTTCATGATTTGCCCGCTGGGAAAGACCTCGATCTGGAAGCGCCCGCCGCTCGTTTCCTCGACGACCGCGGCCAGTCGCTGCGCCAGCCCCTGCATGACGTCGAGCTGCTTGGGCCAGGCCGTGGACATCCGCCACTTGACCTTGGGCTGGGCGATGACGCTCGGCGCGTCCGCCAGAAGCGTCGCCGCGGCGGCCGCAGCCGCCATCCCGCCGGCCTGCGCGATGAATCGGCGTCGTCCGGTTTTCATCCAGTCTCCTTGTCGACCTTGCACGGCAGGGCGGTCGCGGCCGGTCATTCCGGTCGGAGGATTGTGTCACGAACGACGGATGGTGCGCGCCCGTATCCGTCTCACCCCGCCTCGCGGTATCTGAGGTACAGTCCCGGCCAGAGGTGACCTGGGTATGGATCGCGTGCGACTGGCCATCGTCGGCTGCGGCAATATCTCCCAGCTCAACGCGCCGGGCTACCTGCAGCACCCGCGCTGCGACGTGGTGGCGCTCTGCGACACCGATGCCGAGCGCGCCAAGCGCCGGGCCCGCGAGTGGGGCATCACGCCCCGGCTGTACTCCGACTTCGCGCAGGTGCTGGACGACGCGGCGGTCGACGCGGTCGAGCTGCTGACGCCGACGTGGATGCATGCGGACCAGATCGTGGCGGCGCTCGCCGCCGGCAAGCACGTCTCGGCCCAGAAGCCGCTGGCCATCTCCATCGCCGAGGCCGAGCGCATCGCCGCCGCGGTGGCCAAGGCGCGGACCACCTTCCGCGTCACCGAGAACTTCCTCTACTATCCGCCGATCTTGAAGGCCAAGGAGCTGCTCGACGCCGGCGTCATCGGCGAGCCTTCCCTGGTGCGGATCCATACCACGCGCGCCCAGAAGATCACCGGTCAGGCCATCGAGCTCGATCCCGACGCGCTGGTGTGGCGGCGCGATCCCGGCCGCAACCCGGGCGGCGCGCTCTACGACGACGGCGTGCACAAGTACGCCACCGCCGCGCTGTGGATCGGCGAGATCGGCGATGTCTCGGCGATCGTGAGCCGCGGGTCCGACTTCGTCCAGGAGACGCCGAGCGTGGCGATGTGGCGCTTCAAGGGCCGCGACTGCCTGGGGATCGTCGACTACACCGCAGCACCGGAGATGACGGTGCGCTCGCGGTACTACCGGGCCGACGAGTTCTTCGAGATCCACGGCACGCGCGGGATCATCTGGGTCACGCGCTGCACCGGCGAGATGCTCGACATGCCGCCGGTCATCGTGATCAAGGGCACGGAGACGGTCAGCTATCAGGTCCCCACCGACTGGCGGCTGGGCTTCGACGGCGCTGCGGTGGACTTCGTCGACGGCCTGCTCGCCGGCCGTCAGCCCCAGCAGGACATCCACGAGGCCACGCGCATGCTCCGGGTGCCCCTTGCGATCTACGAATCGGCGCGCACCGGGCGCTGGGTGGCGCCCGAATCGGTCGCCTGAGGCAGGGTGCCCGAGCGGCGGCCGACCTGGCGCTGAAGCGTGCGGGGGCGTGAAGGGCGGACCGTTGTCGAAGCCGCCCGTGAAGAGCGCCATCAACCTGGAAAACGTGCAGATCACCAGCTAGTAGGTACACTCTGCTCGCGCCCGCTGGGCTGCCCGGCGGGCGCGGGGCGCGGCGCCGGATCCGACGCGCCACCGCTTGTGGGGCGTTGACAGCCCCTGTAACGACAAGCGATTGACACGGGGCCCGAGGGTCGTCATGCTCTGTCGGACATACTCAACCCAACTCAACCCATCGAAAGAGGGCGATCCCCACTCATGCGATACGAAGCACCTGACACGCTGGAGGGCGCGGTGGCGCTGCTGTCCGGGGCGCCGGGCGAGGCCCGGATCCTGGCCGGAGGCACCGACTTGCTGGTTCAGATGCGGGCCGACGTCGTCGAGCCCGCACTGATCGTCGACATCAAGAAAATCAAGGAGACGCGCGCGGTTGCCGAGGAAAAGGGCGGCTGGCGCATCGGCGCCGCGGTGACCGGGTCCGAGCTCAAGGAGCACCCACGGCTCAAGCAGGTGTGGCCTGGGGTGATCGAGGCGGCCAACCTCATCGGCTCGACCCAGGTCCAGGGGCGGGCGACGATGGGCGGCAACCTGTGCAACGGCTCGCCGGCGGCCGACAGCGTCCCTGCTCTTATTGCCGCCGGAGCGGTGGCCACTCTGGCCGGGCCGGAGGGCCGGCGCGACCTGCCGGTCGAGGATGTCATGCTCGGGCCCCGCAAGCTGGCGCTGAAGAAGGGGGAGTTCGTCGTCTCCTTCCTGCTGCCGCCGCGCCCGCCGCGGTCGAGCGACGCCTACCTGCGCTTCATCCCGCGCACGGAGATGGACATCGCGGTCGTGGGCGCGGGCGTGAGCCTGATCGCAGACGCCGGCGGCACGATCACCGCAGCCCGCGTGTCGCTGGGCGCGGTGGCCGCGCGGGTGTTGCTGGTGCCGGCCGCCGCCCAGGCCATCGTCGGCAGCCGTCTGGACCGGCCCGCTCAGGACCGGCTCGAGGCGGCCGCACGGGCGGCCTGCGCACCGATTGACGACAAGCGAGGAACGATCGATTTCCGCGTCCAGGTCGCGGGCGTGCTGACACGCCGCGCGGCCCTGATCGCGCTGGACCGAGCGAGGACCGCCTGATGGCCAAGCACCATATCGAAGCAACCGTGAACGGCGACGCGATGGAGTTCCTCTGCGAGACGGAAGACACGCTGCTCGACGTCCTCCGCGACACCCTGCAGCTGACCGGCAGCAAGGAAGGCTGCTCCTCCGGCGACTGCGGCGCCTGCAGCGTCATGCTGAATGGCCGCCTGGTCTGCTCGTGCCTCGTGCTGGGCTGCGAGGTCGCCGGGCACCGCGTCGACACGATCGAGGGCGTGGCCAAGGGGCAGGCCCTCCACCCGCTGCAGCAGAAGTTCCTGGAGCACGCCGCGCTGCAGTGCGGGATCTGCACGCCGGGATTCATCGTGGCCAGCAAGGCGCTGCTCGAGAAGAATCCGAATCCGACGGACACTGAGATTCGCTACTGGCTGGCCGGCAACCTGTGCCGGTGCACCGGCTACGACAAGATCGTGACCGCAGTGAAAGACGCCGCCGTCGCTTTGAGAAAGGGATAGCCATGGCCGAGAACGGGACGAACGGGACCAACGGGCAGGGCTACGTCGGGACGCGCACGATCCGACCGGACGGCGTGGACAAGGTGACCGGGCGCGCGCGCTTCGGCGCCGACTTCAACCTGGCCGGCCAGCTCATCGGCCGCGTTCTGCGCAGCCCGCACCCGCACGCGCGCATCGTGCGGATCGACACCTCGAAGGCCGAGGCGCTGCCCGGCGTGAAGGCCGTCATCACGCGCGACGATTTCGCCGACCAGTCGTCGGAGTTCATCCCGGCCGGCGAGATGATGATGAACTACAAGGACGTCGTCCGGAACGTCATGGCCCGCGAGAAGGCGCTCTACGAGGGCCACGCGGTGGCCGCCGTGGCCGCCACCAGCTCCGCCATCGCCCGCAAGGCGCTCAAGCTCATCGACGTGACCTACGAGGTGCTGCCGCACGTCATCGACGTGGTCGAGGCCATGCGGCCGGACGCGCCGGTCCTGCACGACGATCTCTTCACGGTCGGCGTCGAGCCCAAGCCCGACAAGCCCTCGAACATCGCCAAGCGCATCGAGATCACGCTGGGCGACATCGAGGCCGGCTTCGCCAAGGCCGATGTCATCATCGAGCGCGAGTTCAAGACCGCACCGGTCCACCAGGGCTACATCGAGCCGCACGCGGCGCTGGCCACCGTGTCCGAGGACGGCTCGACCGAGCTGTGGTGCACGACGCAGGGCCACTACATCGTGCGCGCGCACTGCGCCCGGCTGCTGGGGCTCGATATCGGCAAGGTCCGGGTCACGGCCACCGAGATCGGTGGCGGCTTCGGCGGCAAGACGGTCGTCTACCTCGAGCCGCTCGCCATCGCGCTCTCGCGCAAGGCCAAGCGTCCCGTCAAGATGGTCATGTCGCGCGAGGAAGTCTTCAAGTCGTCGGGCCCCACCTCCGGTGCCACCGTGCGCGTCAAGATGGGCGCGACGAAGGACGGTCGGTTCGTGGCCGGCTTCGCCGAGCTGAAGTACCAGGCCGGCGCCTTCCAGGGCTCGCCGGTGCAGCCTGGCGTCTTCTGCGCGTATGCGCCGTACGACATGGAGAACGTCAAGGTCATCGGCTACGACGTCGTCTCCAACCGCCCGAAGGTCGCGGCCTACCGGGCGCCGGGTGCGCCGATCTCCGAGTTCGCCGTCGAGAGCGTGGTGGACGAGATCGCCAAGAAGCTCGGCCTGGATCCGATCGAGCTGCGCCTGATGAACGCGGCGCACGAGGGGACGAAGGCGGCGTACGGGCCGAAGTTCGGGCCCATCGGCCTGGAGGAGACGCTCAACTCGATCAAGAAGACCGAGCACTGGAACACGCCGCTTCGGAAGTGGCAGGGCCGCGGCGTGGCCTCCGGCTTCTGGTTCAACATCGGCGGTGAGACCTCCGCGTCGCTCACCGTGAACGAGGATGGCACCGTGTCGCTCATGGCCGGTACGCCGGACATCGGCGGCCTGCGTGCGTCGCTGGCCATGGTCGCCGCGGACGAGCTGGGCATCCCCTACGACAAGGTACGTCCGATCATCGGAGACACCGGCTCGCTCGGCTTCAACTTCCTCACGGGCGGCAGCCGCTCGGCGTTCTCTGGCTCGATGGCCATCGTGGAAGCGGCCAAGCAGATCAAGGCCGAGCTCTGCGCGCGGGCCTGCAAGCTGTGGGAAGCCAAGCCGGACCAGGTCGAGTTCAAGGACGGCGCGGTGCGGCCGATCGGAAGCCTCGGCGAGAAGGCCAAGCCGATGACGATTGCCGATTTCGCCAAGGTCGCCGGCAAGACGGGTGGTCCCATCGGTGGCTACGGCCGCATCAACGCTCAGGGCGCCGGCCCGAGCCTGGGCACGCATCTGGTCGACCTCGAGGTCGATCCCGAGACCGGGCGGGTCACGATCTTGAGGTACACGGTGGCGCAGGACGCGGGGAAGGCGCTGCATCCCGCCTACGTCGAGGGTCAGTTCCAGGGCGGAGCGGTGCAGGGGATCGGCTGGGCGCTCAACGAGGAGTACATCTACGGCGCCGACGGCAAGCTGCAGAACGCCGGCTTCCTCGACTACCGCATGCCCGTCGCCTCCGATGTTCCAATGATCGACGCGATCCTGGTCGAGGTCGCGAATCCCAAGCACCCCTACGGCGTGCGCGGCGTCGGCGAGACGCCGATCATCCCGCCGCTGGGGGCGATCGCCAACGCCATGGAGAACGCCACCGGCATCCGCTTCACCGAGCTGCCGATGTCGCCGCCGAAAGTCCTCAAGGCGCTCAGGGAGCGCGAGGCGGCCGCGAAGGTCTGAGCAAGTGACGCGAGACAGAGGAGCGCCACGGGTCCCCCGGGGCGCTCCGAACGCGTGGGGGTGTGGGGGCCATTTCGGGGCCCCCACGTAAAATGGCGCGAGTTGTCCTCATAGGAAATCTCGCGCAGCTGACGGGGGGCGTCGTCGAGTTTCAGCTCTCGGCGACGTCCGTCAAGCAGCTCTTCGAACAGCTCGCCGAGCTCCATCCGGTCATGCAGCCCCACCTCGAAGAGGGCGTGGCCGTGGCCATCGACGGTCAGATCTACCAGGACGCGCTCTTCCAGCCGATCGGTCCCAACAGCGAGGTGTTCCTGCTGCCGCAGATCGCCGGCGGGCGCGGGCTGTAATCCGAGACGTCCCGACGTTCTGACGCTAGGCGGTAAGCCGGCGGCGCTGCTCCACCACGAGATTCGGCGAGAACAGGCGGAGATGCTCTTCGATCCTGTCGAGTTGACGTTCGACGACGTCCGCCGCAATCTCCGCAGGTGCGTAGGCCACGTAGAGAACACGCGAGCTCTCCGGGGAGATCGGCGACCGGGCGTCTTGCCCGTAGATGATCGAACACGAGATTCCGCCGGCGTCTCGCATGATCATGTCGCCCGACCGAAGCGCCCTGCACGCCCCGTTCATCTGCGTCATCTGATCGCCATCGCGGGAGACGTCGATCACGATCGGGCCGGCCAAGTTCTGGCCGTCGTGTCCGGCGGTCAGGATCAACGTCTCGACTTCAGCCATGAAGTTGGCGTCGACGGCCGGTGACACGTCCGGCAGGGGCTTGCCCTTCAGCACGATCGACTCCAGCTGCAGCTGTACGTGATAGGTCTTGTTGAAGCGCTTGTAGTACCGCTCGTACTCGGCCATGACCGGGAGCGCCAGGAAGTCCTGCCGGCTGAACCCCTGGTATCGTTCCCGCAAGCCCGCCTCAATGGCGCGTTTGCGCTCGTTCAGTCGGGACGACGAGCCGTGATTGTCCAGCCCCGAGAGCTCCAGCACGCCGATTGTGGCCCTCGCGTGTGCGGCTCGCCAGCCGTCGGTCGCCGAGATCTGCAGCATCACGGTCCGCCGGTCTCGCCCGCCGTCAGCTCGGGATGCAGGCGGTGACCGTGATCTCGATCAGCAGCTCCGGCGCGTTCAGCGCTGCGACCGTCACGGTGGTCCGGGCCGGCTTGCTCGTCGGGAAGTACTTGGCATACTCCTCGTTGTAGGCGGCCAGGTCCTGCACGCGGGTCAGGTACGTCGTGGCGGTGAGCACGTTGTCGAGCGACGTGCCGGCGGCTGTCAGGATCGCCTTGATGCGCTCGAGGATGTTGCGGGTCTGCTCACGGACATCCTTGCCGACCTCGCCCGTAACCGGATGGCGTCCCGTCTGCCCGGCGACGAAGACGAGGTTGCCGAACTTGGTGGCCGGTGAGAGGTTGGGGTTCGGCGCCGCGTTCCCGATGTTGACGATCTCTTTCATGGGCATGGCGTTCTCCTGCGAAGTAAGTGGTGATGGGGTACTCTTCGGGCCGACATTCCACCATGACGGCGATGCGCCTGCAGGGAAATTCGCGATGAGCGACTGGACGACCGTGGCGGGCGTCCAGCTCGAGATGGTCGAGCGCGGCCGGGGCCGCCCGATCCTCTGGTTGCATGGCGAGGAGGGGCTCGATCCCGACGCGCCGGTGCTCGGGGCACTGGCCGCCCACGGGCGATTGCTCGCGCCCTCGCACCCGGGGTACGGCCACTCACCGGAGGCGGCGACCGTCGACACCGTCGACGATCTCGCGTACCTGTACCTGGACTTGCTGGCCCAGCAGAAGGCTCGGGACGCGGTGGTGATCGGCGCCTCGCTGGGCGGCTGGATCGCCGCCGAGATGGCCGTGAAATCCACGACAAGCCTCGGCCACCTCGTCCTGGTGGCGCCGCTCGGGATCAAGGTCGGCGACCGCGAGACGCGCGACATCCCCGACATCTTCGCGCTGCATCCCGACGAAGTCCTGAAGCTGCAGTACCACGACCCGGCCTGCGCACGGCTCGACCCGGCGACGCTGTCAGACGATCGGCTGACGGTGATCGCGCGCAATCGCGAAGCCACCGCGCTCTACGCCTGGGAGCCGTACTTCCACAATCCAAAGCTGCGCGGACGACTGCACCGCATCACGCTGCCGACGCTCTTGCTGTGGGGCGCGGAGGATCGCTTCGTCACCGCCGGCTACTACGGCTCGGCGTACCGCGACGCCATCCCGGGCGCCCGGCTCGAAACGGTCGCGGCGGCCGGGCACTTTCCGCACCTCGAGCAGCCGGCTGCGGTGGCCGAGCGCATCGGAACGTTCATCACGACGTGACGACACCCGGGCGTCGCGCGCCGACGCCCGGCATCGCGAGGAGGTCGGGCATGCGCGCCTGGTTCTTCAGCGAGAACGCGTACCACCTGCTCCCCGAGGCGCGGGAGTACGACTCGATCCGGGTCAAGCTTCCCAACCGCTACTACGATCCCAAGCTCGGCGCCGATCTCTATCACCGGTTCATCGACGAGTGGCTGATGGCCGAGGATCTGGGGCTCGAGATCATGGTGAACGAGCACCACCAGACGGCGACCAACGTGAATCCGTCGGCCGCCGTCGTGATGGGCGCGCTGGGACGGGTCACGCGCTCGGCCCGTTTGCTGATTCTCGGCAACCCGATCGCCAACCGGCGCGAGCCGGTGCGGGTCGCCGAGGAGATGGCGATGGTCGACGTGTACTCGCGCGGGCGGCTGGAGTGCGGCTTCGTGCGCGGCGTGCCCTACGAGATGTCGGCCGGCAACCATCGCCCCACCCGCATGATGGAGCGCTTCTGGGAGGCGCACGACCTGATCGTGAAGGCGTGGACCAGCCACGACGGGCCGTTCAACTGGGAGGGCAAGTACTTCCATCACCGGCAGGTGAACATCTGGCCGCGGCCGTACCAGGAGCCGCATCCGCCGATCTGGATCACCGCGCTGAGCCCCGGCAGCGCGCGCGAGGTGGGCGCGCGTGGTTACACGGTCGCCTGTTTCCTCACCGGGTTCGAGGGAACGAAGACGGTCTTCGACAACTACCGCGAGCGGCGGGTCGAGCTGGGACTGCCGGCGGCCTCGCGCGACCGCTTCGCCTACGCCGCCCTCGTCTACACCGGCGAGACCGACGAGGCGGGCTACGCCGGCGCCCGCAAGCTCATGTGGTACTTGGAGTCGAACAAGGTGCCTCCGCAGTTCACCGGCCCGCCCGGCTATCATCCCATCGCGTCAACCGTGAACGCGATGAAGGGCGCGACCCCGGGCATCTACAAGATGTTCCAGAATCCCACGCTCGAGGGGTTGATGGAGCACGGCCTGGTCTTCGCCGGCAACCCCGACTCCGTCTACCGTCAGGTCATGCGCATGTACGACCACGTGGGTGGCTTCGGCCAGCTGCTGATGATGAGCCAGGCCGGGTTCCTGGACCACGAGGAGACGGTGAAGGGCATGCAGATGTTCTCGCGCGAGGTCTATCCCCGGCTGAAAGAGCTGCGGTAAGGGCCCCGCTGGACCACGGCGCGACTATAGAGACAAGGACCGTCATGCAGGAGGCCTCCATGGAACAGACGGCAGGAATCGACAACCCCGGCCTGGTGACACGGGCGTTCTTCAAGCTCGGCGAGCGGATGTTCGGCCAGGTGCCCACGCCCGAGCGCCTCATGGCGCGCCGGCTGCCGATGATGCTGGGGCTGGGCACCCTGCACACGGCCATCGAGTGGACCGGCACCATCGACGCGCAGCTGCGGGCGCTCCTCAACCTCCAGGTTGCCACGCTGTACGGCGTGCCGTACTGAATGGACATCCGCCACGCCGTCGGCGTGAAGCTGGGCGTCCCCGCCGAGAAGCTGACCGATCTCCTCGACTACCGCGACAACCCGCACTTCAGCGCGCGCGAGCAGGCCGCCCTCGAGTTCTGCGAGCGCACGACCCGCGACGACCTCGAGGTCACCGACGAGTGCCTCGCCCAGGTGCGCGAGCACTTCACCGAGCCGGAAATGGTCGAGCTGGCGTTCATCGGCGGGTTCCAGATCTTCGCGAGCAAGTTCGCCAAGGCGTTCCGGCTGGCGCCCCAGGGGTTCTCGTCGTGACGGCGGGACAGCTCAGGCGCGGATAGCCTGGACCATGCGCTGGGCGGCGCCGGTGAGCAGGCCGGCGTCGCTGCCCAGCACGACGAAGCGATAGTCGCGCGCGATCATCGCGCGGGCCTCGTCCGCGGAGAAGGCGATGCCGCCGAGCGCCACGCGGCCGTGGCCGAGGATCGCCTTTTCCGCCTTCGCCACGACCTCGTGCAGGCGGGGATGCTCGGGCTGGCCGGCCACGCCGAGGGCCTGCGAGAGATCGCCGCGCGCGATCGCCACGACGTCGAGCCCGGGCACCGACAGGATCTCGTCGAGCGCCTCCACGCCTTCGGGGGATTCGATCAGCACGACATTCAGGATGGCGTCGTTGGCGGCCTTCAGATAGTCGAGGTTCGACAGACCCCAGCGCAGCGCGGCGTACGTCGGTCCGTAGCCGCGGCGCCCGGCGGGAGCGTAGCGCACGGCTTGCACGGTGGCCTCGGCCTCCGCGCGCGTGGCGATCTGCGGGAACACCACGCCGAGCGCGCCGCAGTCGAGCACCGGCTTGACCATCTCCGGTCGCACCCCCGGTACGCGCACGATCGGCGTCGCCGGGGTGCCGCCGGTGGCCGCGATCATGGCGGCCAGCGACTCGATGCCGACCGGCGCGTGCTCGGTGTCGAGCATCAGCCAGTCGACGCCCGTTCGCGCCAGCGCCTGGACGAGCTGCACGCTCGGCATCGTCACCAGATACCCGAGCGTCGCGCGCCCCTCGGCCAGCGCCCGCCGTAGCGGATTCAGCGACCCCTCGGCGCTCACGCGCCTAACGTCCGCCGGTGACGGCGAGGGTGTGACCGGTGATGTAGCTCGCCTCTTCGGAGGCGAGGAACAGGACGGCGTGGGCGACCTCGAAGGGTTCGCCGAGCCGGCGGAGCGGGGTCATGTGGTTGGGGCTGTACTCGACGGTCTCGTTCATCCGCTTCAGGCCGGGGCCGAACCGCTCGGTGTCGATCGGGCCCGGGGCCACCGCGTTCACGTTGATCTTGTGCTCGGCGAGCTCGAGGGCCACGTCGCGCACGAAGCCGTGCACGCCGGCCTTGGCCGCCGAGTACGCGGAGCCGCCCTGGTAGTAGGCGGTCCACGGCGTGCCTTCGCGCGCGCCCGAGGACATGCAGACGATGCGGCCGTACTTCTGGCGGATCATGTGCGGCACGGCGGCGCGCGTGCAGAGGAACGTGGGTCTCAGGTTCAGGCGGAGCACGAAGTCCCAGTCCTCCGCGCGCATCTCCCAGATCTTGGCGTTGCGGCTGCCGCCGACGACGTTGACGAGAATCTCGATGCGTCCGTGCCGGGCGACCGCCGCGTCGATCAGCTGTTGCGCGGGCGCCTCTTCGGTGAGATCGCCGGCCAGGGCGAGGGCGTCGCCACCGGCCGCGGTAATCGTGGCCGCGGTCCGCTCGAGCCCGGGCTTATCGAGGTCGCCGAGCACCATGCGCGCGCCCTCCCGGGCCAGCAACTGAGCAATCTCGCGGCCGAGGCCGTTGCCGGCTCCGGTGACAACGGCGACCCGATCACGCACGCCGGCCATGGCGACTCTTTCAGGGCAGGTCGACGATCTCGACCCAGTTGGGGTTTCGGCCCATCGCGTATTCCTTGAGCTTGCTGAGACGTCCGCTGGCCGGATCGATCGCGTAGCTCGACAGGCCGTCGGAGAGCTGACCGACCGCGAGCAGGAAGCGGCCGGAGGAATCGATATTGAAGCCGCGGGGCTGACGTTCGGTCGGCACGCTGCCGATGGCCGTGAGCGCGCCGCTGGCGGGATCGACCCGGAAGCCGGCCAGCGTGCTGGTCGCCCGGACGGAGGCATAGAGGAACCGGCCGTCGGGCGTGATGTGCAGGTCGGCCGCCGACGGCTTGCCCGAGAAGTCGGGTGGCAGCGCGCTGATGGTCTGGGTGTGCGCGAGAGTCCCGCAGCCGGCATCGTAGTCGAACGCGTAGACGTGGCCGTCGAGCTCGCCCAGGACGTAGACGCGCGCGCCGCCGGGATGAAACACGAAGTGCCGCGGGCCGGCGTTGGCCGTCACCTCGACCGCCGGCGGCGTGTTCGGCGTCAGCCGGCCGGTGGCGGCGTCGAACGTGAACTGATTGACCCGATCGTTGCCCAGCGTGGGCACCAGCACGTGGCGATTGTCCGCGTCGACGCGGATCGAGTGCGCCTTCGGATGGTCCGGCAGCACCTGGTGCGCCGGCTGGACGGTGCCGGGCGGACCGATGCGGTTCACCGTGACCTTGTTGCCGGGATAGGACGCGCCGAGCAGGAAGCGACCGGTGCGGTCGGTGACGATGTACGCCAGGCTGTCGGCGAGCGGGCCGTTGGCGACGTGCGTGAGCGTTCCGCGCGTCGGGTCGATGGCGAAGCCCGCGGCGATCATGGGCTCCCCGCGCGTGCCCACGTAGAGAACGCGACGATCGGGACTCACCGCCATCGGGGTCGACATCCCCGGCTTGGCGACGCCGGGGATCGGCACCTGCTGGACGGTCGTCAGCGCGCCGCTCGACCGGTCGAGCCCCAGGACATGGACCTCGTTGCTCTCGGCGTTGCCGACGTAGACGTAGGTGGCAGCCATGGTCGGGTTCAGGCGAACACGGGCAGCGTGTCAGGCTTCACGTTGCCTGGCTGGTACTCGGCCTCTCGCTGATGCTGCTGCGGCTTGCCCTCGTCCAGGATCGTGACGCAGCGCTTGCCGAACCGGCTCACCAGCACGGGGTGGAGTCGTATCTCCGGCCTGACGTGGATGGTCTGGCCGGCCGGCCCCAGCATCGTCGGGCCAATGGACCGTACGCCCTGCGGCACGAGCTTCAGCTTGTCACTGAGCTCCTTCCACGTCTTGTCGAACGACTCGTGCTGCGGGGGTAGCGGTTTGAGGGTGACCGGCGGCGTGGGCTGGCCCGGATCGATCACCAGGCCGTGGCGCGCGGCCTGCCGCATCATGAAGTCCCACGTGTAGTCGCCGATTCCCTTGTCGCCGTAGCCGCCGCCGATGTCGGAGTGCACGCCGGGGAACCACACCTGCAGCACGCTCTGGCCGGCCAGCGCGGCGGCGTTGGCGGCCTGCGTCCACAGCGTCGGCATGTAGGGGCCGCGCTTTTCGTCCACCGCCAGCGCCTGCACCGCGTGCTCCACCATGTCGCCCAGCGTGGTGTCGTGGAAGCCGATGATCGGTTCGTTGACCTCGGTGGCGACCGACAGCGGCACGCCGAGCGCACCCACCGTGTCGTACACCCCGATGAATCTGATCTTGACACCGGCGTGCCGGGGCATCGTGCTGATGTCATCACCCAGACGGCCCACCGCGTCGCCCGCCTTCTCCACGAGCCAGCCCCGTACCCGGTCCGCCGACCAGCCCTTGGGGCGCGCCACGATCCGGGGCCCGGTGGCGTAGAGGTCCATGTAGGCGCGCCACACGTCCTTCACGGTCGGATGCTGCAGCAGCCCCGCCGCCTTGACGAACCCACAGAGCGAGCGGGCCGTGTAGGCGCCACGGGAGAAGCCGAACACGTAGATCTCGCTGCCCGGCGTGTAGTTCTGCGCGAGGAAGTAGTACGCGTCGCGGACGTTGTCGGAAAGGCCGACGCCGGCGGCGCCCCCAACGATGCGCGAGAACCAATCGGTGCCGACGCCCTGATCGTAGAAGAGCAACACCTCGGTGCCATCCCCGGCGCGCCCGCCGCAGGACGTCACCCCGTTCTTCTGCGTCATCTCGGTGGGGTGGCCCAGCCGCTCCTTGAGGAAGTGATAGGTGCGGAAGATGTTGGTGGAGGTCCGGGGCGTGTTCCACGTGCCGTCGCAGCACACCACGAGCTTTCTTGCCATGAAACACCTCTGGTCGCCCGGGGTCAGCCCGAGGAATTCTCGGTGTGATCGACAGCGTGTGTCAAGCACGCTGCTGCGACGGGGCCCTTGACGCTGAGTGCTCGCCCAAGCGATCCTCACCCCCGCCGGAAGCCATTCCTTGGCGCCACGAAAGGAGCAATCCATGAGGCAAAAGGTGTCGTACACCATCGCCGCCGCCCTGTTCGCGGCGGTGTGGCTGGGCGTGGTGGCCCAGGCTCAGCAGCCGGCCCAGCCGCCGTTCGCGACCACCAAGGTCGACGGCACGAACAACGTCTACATCTTCCGAAACGGCGGCCACCAGTCGATGTTCGTGGTCACCTCGGCGGGCGTGATCGCCACCGACCCCATCGGCTACGGACGGCCGACGGGCGGCGCGACGTACGTCGACGAGATCAAGAAGGTCACCAACCAGCCCATCAAGTACCTGGTCTACAGTCACCACCACTTCGACCACATCGCGGGCGGCAAGGCGTTCAAGGACGCCGGCGCCACGGTCGTCGCGCACAAGCGGGCGGCCGAGCGGCTGGTCGCGCTCAAGGATCCGCACACGGTCCTGCCCGACGAGACGATGGACGTCAGCCGGACGATCACGCTCGGCGACACGTCGCTGGAGCTGACGTACCTCGGCCTGAATCACTCGGACAGCACCATCGTCATGCGGCTGCCCAAGGAGAAGATCATCTTCGCCGTCGACTTCGTTTCCGTCGGCACCTTCCCGGGCCGCGGCATGATCGATTCCTACCCGATGGAGTGGGAGGAGTCGCTGAAGAAGGTGCTCGCGATGGACTGGGACAAGCTGATTCCTGGCCACCCCGGTGCTCCGGGCGGACGGCTCGGGACCAAGCAGGACGTCCAGAGTCTGCTGACGCTCCTGCAGGACGCCTCTGCCGAGGTGAAAGCCCAGGCGCAGGCGGGCAAATGCTGGGACGCGGTCGAGAAGGAG
>Ga0207428_10001915_pt1 | contig 21073 bp, 19 predicted proteins | sample RhiMethybrSRZTD1_FD_187600 | JGI IMG/M metagenome (GOLD analysis project Ga0207428, IMG submission 187600) | Populus rhizosphere microbial communities from Tennessee, USA - Rhizosphere MetaG P. TD hybrid SRZTD1 (SPAdes) (version 3) | ecosystem: Host-associated > Plants > Roots > Rhizosphere >...
GGTGACATCCTGGCCACCGCCGTCCCCGGGTTCCCGGTCTTTGACCTGGCCGGCTTCCTCGGCAGCTCCCTGTGGGCCATCTGGCTGATCGCCCTGGGGGTGGCCGTGCTGCGGCGGCCCGCCGGCCGCCCCCGGTCCGGCTCCGACCGGACCGAGCCGGTCGGCTCCCGGGGCTGAGGGCCGGCCCGGCCGGGTCGCGGACTACTCGGGCTCGGCGACCGCGGCGGGCTCGGGTGGCTCCTCGGTCTCGCCGCCCGCGGCGGCCGCGGGCCTGGAGTTGAGGGCGCCGCCGGTGGGCAGCGGCTGGTCCCGTTGCTTGCGGGTCCGCTCCAGCAGGCCGCTGATCTCGCCGTGCACCCGGCCCAGGTCGTCCAGCAGCCCGTCGCGGAACTCGCGCACCTGCTCGGTCTCGCTGAACAGCGCCGCCCGCTCCGCCTCCACCTCGGCGCGGATGTGGTCGGCGACCTCCCGAGCCTGCTCCAGCGCCTTCTGGGCCTCGGCCTCGACGTCGGTGCGGATCTGCTCGGCCTGCTGCTGGGCCTTCTCGATGATCGTGTCGGCGCGGCGCCTGGCGTTCTCGACCAGCTGCTCGGCCGACCGGCCGGCCTCCTGGAGCAGCGCCGCCGCCTCCCCGCCGAGCTGCTCGAATGACGGGGACCCCTCCCGGAGGCTGGTGACCTCGCGCTGCAGCTCGGCCCGTGCCTGCTCGGACTTGGCGTAGAGGCCGACCGCCTCCTCGAGGCGGGCGACGAGCTGCGGGATGTAGGCGTCGACCTCGGCCCGGTCGTACCCGCGCCGGACCATCCGGAAGGTCGGTGGGCCCTCCGCGTTGTCCTGCGCGGCCTCGGTGTCCCGTTCGTACACGCTCATGGCAACCTCCGTCCCACGACGTGCGGAACCCGTCGCCTGGCCCGCAGCTGCAGGAAGATCCCATTTACGGCGCGACGGCGCAAACTCCGGCGAACAGCGTGAGCTGCACGGGCGGTGTCGACGCGGGCGATGACCCCGAAGGTCCGGTGGTGGAACAGCCACAGCCGGCCGATGACCCCGAGGCGGTTGCAGCCAGCCGGCATCCGCCGGTTCCGGTTGCCGGGTAGCGGCAAACGGGTGCTGGCAGCGATGCCGCCAGGCCCCCCGAGCGCGATCCTCGGGGCGAAGCAATGGTGCTCACCACAAGCAACAAGGAGGTGGACCTCGATGCGGCCTTGGACCCGCCTGCAGGACTTCGGCGCCCTCATCGCCGGCCTGTACGCGGCGCTGTCACCGATCTGGGTCAGCACGACCGGGGAGCGTGGCGCCTACTGGGCGCTGATCGCGCTGGGCGTGCTGCTGGCCGTGGCCGCCCTCATCTCGCTGGCCATGCCGGGCGTCGTCGCCACGGAGTGGCTCATCGTGCTGTTCGGGGTGCTGCTGTTCGTCGCCCCGTGGGTGCTGGGCTACACCGAGCTGACCGGCGCCTCGTGGACCTCGTGGGTCGTGGGCGTCGTCGCGGTGATCCTCGGCGGGACCGCCGTGCCCCCGAGCCTCCGGGCGCACCGGCAGGCGATCCAGCACTGACCCCCAACACCGGACGGGATCGGCCATCTCCCCCGGCCGGTCCCGCCCGGCTGTCCGGCCGTGACCGGCCGTCAGCCGGCGACCGGGAGGTCGATCTCCAGGGTGGTCCCTTCCCCGGCCGGGCTGCGGACGCTGATCCTCCCGCCCAGCGCCTGGACGCGGTCGCTGAGCCCGATGAGCCCAGAGCCGTGGGCGACGGTGGCGCCGCCGACGCCGTCGTCGCGGACCAGCAGGTGCAGGCGCCCGTCGCCGGCCCGGGCGTCGACCTCGACCACCGACGCCCGGGCGTGCTTGGCGGCGTTGGTCAGGGCCTCGGAGACGACGTAGTAGGCGGCGACCTCGATCGACGCCGGCAGCCGCGTGCTGTCCAGGTCCACGTCCAGCTGGACGGGGACGGCCGAGCGGCGGGCCAGCGCCCGCAGCGCCGGGCCGAGGCCGCCCTGGGACAGGATGGCCGGGTGGATGCCGCGGGACAGCTTCTGGAGGTCGGTCAGCGCGTCCCCCAGCCCGTCCGCGACCCGCTCCAGCTGCTTGCCAAGCTCGGCATGCTCGACCGCGGCCGCCGACTGGGTGGTCCGCAGGTCGAGCCCGAGCGAGACCAGCCGCTGCTGGATGCCGTCGTGCAGGTCGCGTTCGATGCGGCGGCGGGTGTCGTCGGCGGCGGCGACGATGCGGACGCGGGAGGCGGTGAGCTCGGCCCGGCTCTCGGCGTTGGCCATCGCCATGGCCATGAGCTCGGTGAAGTTGGCCATGTGCTGCTCGGTGTCGGCGGGCAGGGGCGCGTGGGTGGTGGCGACCGACAGCGCTCCCCACAGCCGGCCCTCGACCACGATCGGGCTGGCCGCCACCGAGCGGATGTGCAGCTGCCGCAGCCGCTCGGGGGCCGGGCCCGACGCCTCCTTCCAGAGGTCGTCGTCCACCCGTGCCGAGTGGCCGGTGCGCCACACCCGGCTGGTGGCCGAGAAGTCGGTGGCCCGCCAGTGCGTCCCGGCCGGGATCTGGTCCTCGCCCAGCCCGGCGACCACGGTGGCGGCCCCGTCGGGGTCGAAGCGGGCCACCAGAGTGTCGTCGGCGCCGACGAGCCGGCCGACCTCCCCGGCGACGGCCGAGAAGATGTCCTCCGGGGGCACGCCGCGGGCCACCAGGGTGGCGACCCGGCGGAGGGCCGCCTGCTCGGCCAGGAGCCGGGTGAGCTCGTCGCGGCTCTCCTCCAGCGAGCCGGCCATGCTGTTGAACGAGTGCTCCAGCGCCCCGATCTCGTCCACCCCGGTCTCGGGCATGCGCACGCCCAGGTCGCCGCCGGCGAGCCGGCCGGCCATGGCGGCGGCGCGGCGGACGGGTTGGACGATCGCCCGCGTCAGGTAGCCGGCGAACAGCAGGACGAGCAGGGCCGAGCCCACCAGCCCGCCGACCGTGGCCGCGACGGCCCGGCCGGCGGCGGCGGTGGAGCGGCCCTCGCGGGCCACGGCCAGGCCCTTCTCGGTCGTCACCAGCCGGTCGAACTCGGCCCGGATGGCGTCGATCCGCTGCCGGCCCTCGTCGGTGGCGGCCACGGTCCGGGCCGAGTCGGGGTCGCGCCCGGCGGCCGCCACCAGCGGCACCGAGTAGTCCCGGACATAGGCGGTGACGGCCTGCCCGATCCGGAGCGCCTGGCCGTGCTCCTGGTCGTCGGCGGTGAGCTGCGCCAGCCTCCGGCTGGCCCCGGGAAGCGCCCGCTGGGCGTCCCGCCAGGAGTCGAGGAAACGCTCCTGGCCGGTGATCACGAACCCGCGCTGGCCGCTCTCGACGTCGATGACCAGCCGCTCCAGCTGGGTGGCGGCGGCGAGCACCTCCTCGGAGTGCAGGGCCAGCCGTTCCGTGGCCCGGAGATCCTCGACCGACACCAGCAGAACCACGAAGGCGGCGCTGACGACGAGCGCGAGCAGGCCGCTCGCGACGACCATGCGGCGGGTCAGCCCGCCGCTCACCTCAAGCTCCGGTGCACAAGAAACGGCTAGCCGACCAGGTCGCGAATGGCATCGGCTGACAGGGCGGCCTTGGACAGGAACCCGACCGCCGGGCTGGCCGCGATGAGGTCGGCGAAGTCCTCCTCGGAATGGGTGGAGATCAGGATCACCGCCGCCACCGCCGGGCCGCCCGGCTGCTGGAGCCGCCGGGCGAGCTCGAAGCCGCTCTCCCCGGCCAGGTCGATGTCGACCAGGGCGACATCCGGCCGCAGCCGTCCGGCCTGGTCGAGGGCCTGGTCGATGCTGGTGGCCACGCCGACCACCACGATCCCCTCGCGCTCGAGGTGGTCGTGGGCCGCGCCCAGGAAGCGCGGGCTGTCGTCGACGAGCAGGCAGCGCAATGTCATGGCGTCAGGATCGCAGGGGGGTGTGCGGGCCGCATCCCCGCTAGCTGGAATCGGGAGGTACCGGGTCCAGGTGGAGCCGGCCGCCGGAGCGTTCGTCGAGGACCTGGCGGAGCGCCTGGCGGGGGACGAACCCGAGCACGCCCGGGGCCTCGACGGCGAACCGGCCGTCCGGGTCGGCCGCGGACCGCAGCCGGGAGGTCACGCACCCGCCGGGGAACCGGTCGTGCCAGGTGGCGGTGAAGCCGCCGGCCAGGCGCTCGGTCCGCTGGTAGTGGCGCACGCCCGGGTGCGGTGACGGCAGCTCGGTGGCGCCGGCCGGGTCGCAGGTCGCTGTCAGCCGCAGCACCATCGCGTGCTCGCCGGCCCCGTCGTGGTTCAGGGCGATCTCGGACCAGCCGTCCCTGGCGTTGGCGCCGGCCATCGTCCAGCCGGGCAGCTCGCGCACGCACGGCACCAGCGACGCCGACGGCACCGACTGGGCCTCCAGCCACAGCGGCTCGGGCCGGTCGCAGTCCAGCTGCACGATCTGGAGGCGGGTCGTATTGGGGTCGTGGTTGCCCAGGAGCACCGGCAGGGTCGGCAGCAGCAGGATCGCCACCGGCACGACCAGCAGCAGCAGGCCGACCCGGCGGGCGCTCCAGCGCTGGAGGCGGACCGGCCGGGGCCGGGCCGGCAGCAGCCGCAGGAACCGGGCGTGCACGTCCCGGCCCTGGTCGCGGAGCATGCGCCGCAGCTGGGTGGGCAGGGCCAGGCCACGGGCGGCGGCGAACCCCTCGCCGATCTCCTCGACCGAGAACTGGAGCCGGGCCCGCTCGTAGACCCGCTCGGGGCTGGAGCGCAGGGCCAGGCAGAGCATCATGTTGGCCAGGTCCACGGCCTGACGCCAGGGGGTCGGGCGGACCTCGGTGAAGAAGACGTCGATCAGCAGCATCCGGCCGTCGCGGACCAGCAGGTTGGCCGGCTTGATGTCACGGTGGGCGAGGCCGGCCGCCCACAGCCTCCTGATGATCGAGAGGCCGTCGTCGATCACCTGGTCGTCGACCTCGGCCTCGCCCAGCTCCACGGCCCCGGCGAAGAACTCGGTGACCAGCAGGTACTCCCGCTCCGGGGTCAGCTCCACGATCCCGTAGGGCCGCGGGGTGGGCAGCCCGGCCAGGTACAGCTTCTGGAGCGCGTAGTCCTCCTGCTGGACCAGCCGGCGCACGGTGCTGAACGGCTTCTCGTCCTCCAGCCGTCCGTACAGCAGCTCGCGGCCGAGCTTGTACCAGCGGTCGGCACGCAGGTGGCTGCGGGCGTAGAGCTTGCCGAACAGCTGGGCCGGCGGGTCGCCGGCGAGGGTGATGCGCAGGGGGGTGGAGCCGGCCGACCCGGCCAGGCCGAACGGCTCCACCTCGGTGACCACCAGCCCCAGCTGGTCGTGCACGGCCTGGCGGACGGCCTGGCCGCGGGCCCCGCCCACGTCCAGGTGGGCGCTCCGGCCGCGCCGGTAGCTGACCGGGAAGACCTGGCTGGGCGCGAACAGGCGGAAGCCGAGCAGCGGCACGGCGACGCCGATCGCCACCCCGACCAGGATGTCGGTCGGCGCGGCCACGCCCAGGTAGAGCTGGGCCAGGGCGACCAGGGCGACCACGGCGGTCGCCACCCACTTCCCGGTCTGGCGCCAGCGGCCCTCCGGCACCAGGCCGTACAGGACCCCGACCAGCAGCGTGGCCAGGGACGCCAGCTGCTGGGCGGGCAGGGCCCAGGCGTACCAGTCGATCCGGAACGCCACCCCGAACGGCCGCGGCCGCTGCACCAGCGGGGCCAGCAGGTACTGGATGAGCAGGCCCTGGAGCATCCAGGCGCCCAGCACCACCAGCAGCTGCCGCAGGCGCCGGAGGACCAGCAGGGCGGCCAGCAGCCCCCACAGCAGCACGGTGATGGCCGTCCAGGAGCCGAGGGCGGCCAGCGCCCGCATGGCAACGAGCAGGCCGGGCGCGTCCAGCCCGGCCAGCCAGCCGGCCAGCGCGGCCTCCATGGAGGTGATGGCCAGGCCGGGGCCGCGCCAGCGGTCGGCGAACAGCACCACGGACGCCGCGGCCAGGACGAGCGCGGCGGTCAGCCAGCCGACCCCGGTCGTCTGGAGGTGGTGCGGCAGCGGGGGCGGCTGGCCGGACGGCCGGCGCCGTGGCGAGCGGGGGGTCCCCGGAGGCTGGAGCACCAGGGGATGGTAGGCCTCACGGTTCGACCGCCGCCGGCTGCGGCGCCGCCTGGGGCGCCGGCCGGCGGAGCCGGCCCAGCGCGAGGCCGGCCATGCCGCGGACACCAAGGAGCCGGAGCAGGTTCCTCGGCGCCAGGTACTCCGGGAGCGGCACCGTCCCGGTGATCACGCCCAGGAACCGGTCGATCTCGGCCTGCCGCCCGGCCAGGGCGGCGAACAGGGCCTGCTGCTCGGCCCGGGGCGGGGCGAAGCTGGCCAGCTCGGTGGTGAACTCGTACATCGGCATGGCCGCCCGGTCCCTGGCCCGCTCGTAGCCTGCCAGGGCGGCCTGGAGGGGCTGGCGGCCGCCCAGGCCGGCCTCGGCCGCGGCGGCCAGCAGCTCGGCGTCGCGCAGGGCGTCGCCGATCCCCTGGCCGGTCATCGGGTCCATGACCAGGCCGGCGTCCCCGACCAGGGCCCAGCCGGGCCCATACGGCCGGCGGAAGCGGTTGGGCAGGTCGGGGCTGGCCCGGAACCGCTCGGCGCGGCGCCCGGCCCGGACCCGCTGGCCGAGGTCGCCGGCCAGGTCGAGGGTGCGCAGGACGTTGCCCTCGACGTCGGCCCGGAAGGCCGGGAACTCCTCGACCGGCCAGCCGACATAGGTCAGGGTCAGCCCGTCGTTGGTCGGCCAGGCGCCGATCGCCCGCCGCGGGCGGGCGTAGAGCTCGCCGCCCTGGAGGGGCACGCCGTCCCAGTAGGTGTAGCAGGCCGTGGTGAGCGGCGGCCGGTCGTGGTGGACGGCGGCCCCGATGGTCCTGGCGACCAGCGAGTGCTTGCCGTCGGCGCCGACGGTCAGCCGGGCCGACTCGGCGACAGGGGCGCCGCCCTTCTCGCGGCCGCGGATGCCGGTGACGCGCCCGTGCTCGACCACCACCTCGTCCACGGCGAAGCGCTCGCGCACCTCGGCCCCGGCCGCCCGCGCCGCCTCCAGCAGCAGCGGGTCCAGGACCGTCCGGCGCGGGCTGTAGACCGCGTCGACGCCCTGGAAGGCGGGGAAGTGGCCCTCCAGCACGACCGGGCCGACGTCGAACCGGACGTGCCTGGCCGGCGGCGCGCCCGAGGCCACGACGGCGTCCAGCAGCCCCCAGCGCCGCAGCCGGGCCACCCCCGGGAGCTGCACCTGGTGGGTGGAGAGGGTGTCGCTGGGGAAGCCCGCCCGGTCGACCACCAGCACCTTGAGCCCTGCGCGGGCCAGCAGCATGGCCGTGGACGAGCCGGCCACCCGCGCCCCGACGACGATGACGTCGTACATTTCCTGATCCTCCTCGCGCTCGCCTGCCTCTCAACGGCAGGGCGCGAGACGCCGCGAGCAACCGCCAGATCGGCTACAGCTCCCAGGCGGTCGGCGCCGGCGGGGAGTAGCTGCAGTACGTGCCCGTGGTGACCGAGGCCCGCAGGTGGGCGCCCAGGGCCGGGTGGAGGCGCTCGACCCGGCCGATCACGTCGCGGATCCGGGCGGTGACCGTCTTGCGGGCCCGTTCCGACTGGTCCCCGAGCCGCCTCGCCCGGCCGCCGAGGCCGGCGGCGGCGGCCAGCTCGGCCACCAGGGCGTCCCGCTCCAGGACGGCCCGGGCGGCCCGTTCCTGGTCGTGCCAGCGGTCGGCCTCCTCGATCTCCTCCTCGAGGTCGAGGAGGCGGGCCCGGATCTCGTGGCGGGCGCGGTCGTCCAGCATCTCGTCGGCGCCCAGCCGCAGGTCGGCGGGCACGGCCGCCTCGCCCGCGGCCGCGGCGACCAGCTCCGCGGCCGCGACCGGCCGGCCCGGGGCGGCGAGCAGGGTGGCCAGGTCGTGGAGGCCCTTGGCGTCCCGCATGCGCACGGTCCGGCCGGCGTAGGTGAGGGTCCACAGCGTCCCGTCGCGCCGGAACACCTCCCCGCCGGCCGCGGCCGCGCCCCCATCCGGCCGCCGGTCCCCGGCCAGCTCGTGGCGGCTCCGGGCCGCCCAGGCCCGGGCGCCGAGGCGCTCGTGGACGGCCAGGGCGTGCTCGAAGTGGGCCCTGGCCTCCTCGGGCCGGTCCAGGGCCGCGGCCAGCAGGCCCAGGTAGTGGGCGACAGCGCCCCGGAAGGCGATCGCCACCCCGATGGCAACGGTCTTCTCGGCGTGGGGAAGCAGCGCCTCGTACAGCCACTCGCAGGCCGCCCGGGCCCCGAGGGCGGCCGCCAGCTCGCTCCCGTAGGTGACCGACGCCAGCCAGGTGCGGTCGGCCGGGAACGGCGGCGGGGCGGGCAGGTCGAGCAGGGGGCCGGCCGCGGCCTCGGCCCCGGCGCGGTCGCCCTGCTCCAGCAGGGTCAGGGCCAGGAAGCCACGCCCCGGCGGCGAGTCGTCACCGAACAGCGCCCGCCCCAGCGGGAGCAGCTCGGACCGGCGGCCCTGGAGGCCGCGGAGCTCCCACAGCTGGGCGTGCTCGACGTCGGCCACGTCCGGCTCGCCGATCGCCCGGCCGAGGTCGGCCGCCTCGGCGACCAGCCGCTCGGCCTCGCCCACCCGCCCGGCCAGCAGCGCCTGCATGGCCCGGCGGGCCAGCGCGGCATAGCCGAGCCTGGGCTGCTCCAGGTCGGCGGCGACCCGCAGGAACTCGGCCAGCTCGGCCTGGAACGCCGGGTCGGCCAGCTCGAGCAGGTCGGCCGTGCGGAGCAGGCGGGCCTCGGCCAGCAGCTCGAGGTCCCGGCCGTCGCCGGCCAGCTCGACGATCTGGGTGGCCAGGGCCAGCCGGTCGGCGGCGTTGCCCGGCCGCCAGCCGGCGTTGTGCCGGGCCAGCAGGCAGGCGGCCAAGGTGGCCCGGTCGCCGGCGGCGCGGGCGGCGGCGATGGCCGCGTCGGCGAACCGGGCCGCGCGGGCGAGGTCCATGCCGTTCCAGGCCAGCTCCCGGGCCAGGCCGGCGAGCACCCGGGCCCGCAGCGGGGTGTCCCGGTCGTCTAGGGCGGCGGCGGCCTCCTCCAGCAGCGGGACGGTGTCGCGGACCAGGGTCGGCCAGCTGCGGCTGCCCACGGCCTGCATGGCCAGGGCGGCCCGGGCCAGCCCATCGGGGTCGGCGGCCCGCCGGGCCAGCTCCGCCGCCCGGGCGCAGGCCTGCCGGCTGCCGGCCAGGTCGCCGGCCCGGCGGCGGGCCGCCGCCAGCTCGAGCAGCAGCTCGATCCGGCGGCCGCCGACGTCGGCCCGGGCCGACCCGTCAAGGACCTCCAGGGCTCGCGCCCACTGCCGGGCCGCCTCCTCGTGGGCGAGCCGCCGGGTGGCCTCGGCCGCCGCCAGGGCGCCGTAGCGGATGGCCTCGTCCTCGCCCTCGGCCCCGGCCTGGGCGAAGTGGCTGGCCAGCCGGGCCGGCGGGACCCCGCCGGCGTCGCGCTCGGCCTCCAGGGCCCGCCCGACCCGCAGGTGCAGGCGGGCCCGGGCCTGGCCGTCGAGCCCGTCCAGGACCACCTCGCGGAACAGGTCGTGGGCGAAGCGCCAGGGCCGCAGCGGCCCGGTCGGGCCGGCCAGGACGTGGGCTCGGGCGGCCTCCTCCAGCAGGTCGCGCACGGCATCGGGGGGCGCGCCGGCGACGCGGGTGAGGAGGGCGGCGGTGAACTCCGGCCCGGCCACGGCGGCCTCGGTGACCAGCTCGACGCACGCCGGGCCGAGCCGGGCCAGGCGCCGCCGGACGGCCTCGCGGACGCCGAAGGGGATCCCGGCCGGCGCCTCCCGCCCCGGCGGGCCGGGGCCGGCCTGGGCGAGCAGCAGCCGGGTGACCTGCTGGACGAAGAACGGGTTGCCGCCGGTCCGCCGCCGCAGGTCGGCGACCAGGGCCGGCTCCGGCCGGCCGCCGAGCATGCCGGCGAGCAGCTGGGCGACCTCGTCCTCGGACAGCGCCCGCAGGGGGACGACGGTGCCCCCCGCGGCCAGGTCGGCCAGCAGGGGCACCGCCGGGTCGTCGGGCGGGGTGTCGAGGTCGCGCCAGGTGGCGAGCACGAGCACCCGGGCGGCCGGCAGCCGGCGGGCCAGGAAGTCGAGCAGCTGCAGCGACGGGGGGTCGGCCCACTGGAGGTCTTCCAGGATCACCACCAGCGGTCGGTCCTCGGCGGCGGCCGAGAGCACCGAGGTGACCTCGTCCAGCAGCCGGAAGCGGGCCGTGGCCGGCTCGTCGGAGGTGGCCGGCGGGGCGGCCGCCGCCGGCAGCTCGGGCAGGAGCCGGGCCAGCGAGGAGGCGCCGGCGGCCAGCCGGCCCAGGCGGGGGTCCTGGGCGACGAGCGACCGGAGCACCTGGACCCAGGGCCACCAGGCCGGCGCCCCCTCGCCCTGCCAGCCCCAGCCCCACACCACCCGGGCCCCGCGGCCGTCGGCGTCGGCGGCCGCCTGGGCGGCCACCGAGGTCTTGCCGATGCCGGCCTCGCCGGTCAGCAGCACCAGCCGGCCCCGGCCGCCGGCCGCGTCCTCGAAGGCCCGGCGGAGCTGGGCGAGCACGTCCGAGCGCCCGACCAGGCCGGCCCAGACCGCCTGCCCCGGCCCCGCCCCGGCGCCTTCCGCCGCCTCCCCGATGGTCATCCCAGGGCGATTCTCCCGCCGGCCGCCGCCCGCGGCCAGGCCGCCTGGAGCGCGGCTCCTAGCTCGGCTACAACTTCCTGGCCGTCTGCGCCATCCTGGCCCCGCGGGTCCTCGTCCTGATCTTCCGCCCCGACCGCTGATCCGAGGAGTGCGGATGGAACAGCACGGCACCGCCACCGAACCCGACAGCCAGGCGCCGGCGCTGCGGCTCACCGGGCTGCACAAGCAGTTCGGGGACACGACCGCGGTCGACCACCTCGACCTGACGGTGCCGCCGGGGTCGTTCTTCGGGCTGGTCGGGCCCAACGGCGCCGGCAAGACCACGGCGCTGTCGATGGCCGTGGGGCTGCTGCGCCCCGACGCCGGCAGCGCCCGCATCCTCGGGGTGGACGTGTGGGCCGACCCGGTGGCCGCCAAACGGCTCATCGGGGTCCTGCCCGACGGCATGGCCCTGCCGGAGCGGCTGACCGGCCGGGAGCTGCTCACCTACCTGGGGCTGCTGCGGGGGCTGGACCGGGCCACGGTGGCCGCCCGGGCCGCCGAGCTGCTGGAGGTGCTGGAGCTGACCGCTGCCGAGCGCACCATGGTGACCGACTACTCGGCCGGCATGCGCAAGAAGATCACCCTGGCCACCGCGCTGCTGCACACCCCGAGGCTGCTGGTGCTCGACGAGCCGTTCGAGGCGATCGACCCGGTGTCGGCGGCCAGCATCCGCGTGATCCTGGGGCGCTTCGTCGACGCCGGCGGGTCGGTGGTGCTGTCCAGCCATGTCATGGCCCTGGTCGAGCAGGTCTGCGACCACGTGGGCGTGATCGCCAGCGGGCGCCTGGTCGCCGCCGGCACCCTGGACCAGGTGCGCGACGGCGGCTCCCTGGAGAACGCGTTCGTGCGGCTGGTCGGCGGGCACATCAGCGTCGAGGGCCTGTCGTGGCTGGCGTCCTGACGCCCGAGCTGTCGGGCGCGGCCGTCCGCGACACCGCCCGCGCCCTGATCGGCATGCGCCGGTCGCTGACCCGCAACGCCCCCGGCGGGTCGTCCACCGTGCAGCTGTTCCGCACCCTCGGGCTGGGGCTGGCGGTCGGCACGCTACTGTGCGGCCTGATCCGCTTCGAGGATCCGGGCCGCTGGGTGGACCTGCTGGCCGCGCTCTACCTGGGCTGGCTGCTCGGCTGGGCCATGGGGCCGATCGCGGTCCGGGGCGCCGGTCAGGGCCTGCGCCCGGAATGGTTCGCGCTGCTTCCGATCCCGCCGCGCCGCCTGGCCGCGGGGCTGCTGGCCGCCTCCTTCGTCGGGGCCGCGCCCGCGGTCACCCTGGTCGCCTTCGCGGCCCTGCCGGTGGCCGCGGCCCGCCTCGGCGTCCCGCCGCTGCTGGTGGCCGTGCCCGCGGCCCTCCTGGAGCTGATGCTGGTGGTGGTGCTGTCCCGGGTGGTGGTGGCGGCGTTGACCGCGGCCCTGAGCTCCCGCCGGGGCCAGGAGCTCGGCGGGTTGCTCGTCGCCGTGGTCATCGCCCTCGCCTCGGGCGGTTGGTCGCTGGCCATCGTGATGGGCCAGCGGCTGGCCGCCGGGCCGGGGACGGCGCTCAGCACGGCCCTGCGGGTCCTGCCCTCGGGGTGGGGGGCGGTGGCGGTGGCGGCCGCCGACCGCTCGGACTGGCTCCTGGCGGCCGCCGCCCTGGTCGGGCTGGTCCTGCTGTGCGGGCTGCTGCTGGCGGTCTGGGCGGGGCTGCTGGCGCGGACCATGCGCCGGCCGACCGGCCGTGCCCCCCGCGCGCGGCGCGTCGCCCGCGGCGGCACGGCCCGGCGGGGGACCGCCGCCGCCACGCCGACGGCCTGGCGGCTGCTGCCGGCCAGCCCGACCGGCGCCGTCGTCGGCAGGGAGCTGTACGCCTGGCGGCGTGACAGCGCCCGGACCCTGCTGTTGCTGATGGCGCTGCTGGTCAGCGGGCTGAACCTGGCCGTGCCGGCGCTGGCCTTCTCCGCCCCGGCGCTGCTGCCCTGGGTCGGGCTGGGGGCGGCGCTGATCGTCAGCACGGGCGCGGCCAACGTGTACGGCGAGGACGGGACGGCGTTCTGGCTGACCCGGATGGTGCCGGGGGTCGAGCGGGCCGACGTGCGCGGCCGGCAGGTCGCCTGGCTGCTGGTCGTGGGGCCGGCGATGGTGGTGCTGACCGTGGCCCTGATCGCGGTCACCGGCCAGGGCTGGGCCTGGCCCTTCGTGCTCGCCTCGCTCGCGGCGGTGCTCGGGGCCACGCCGGGCCTGATGGCGTGGGTGTCGGTGGCCAGGCCGGTCCCCGAGAAGGACCCGCACCTGCGCGCCGGCCCGTTCGACACCGGCGACGACCCGAGCACCTCGGGCGCGCTCGCCGCCCACGGGTACCTGATGCTCCTGCTGGTCGCCGCCTGTGCCGTGCCCGGCGCCCTCGTGGTGCTGCTGGGCGCCGTCCGGGAACGGCCGGCCCTCCAGGTCGCCGGGGTCCTGGTCGGGGTCGCGACCGGCGGGCTGCTGTGCTGGTGGGGCGGCCGGGCCGCCGCCCGCCGGCTGGCCGACCGCGGCGCCGAGCTGATGGACCTGCTCCGCCTCGGCCCCGAGGTCCCCGCCGTGAGCGAGGCCACCGGCCCGGCCGGCGAACCCGACCGGCGCCGGCGGGACGCCGCCGTCGGCGCCCTGTGGACCGTCGGGATCATCTGCGTGGTCCCCCAGGGCCTGGTCCCGGTCGCCTTCAACCTGTTCGGCGTCGACCCTCAGGTCAGGGTGTGGTTCGCGGCCCGCTACGCGCCCCAGGACCTGCAGCTGCTGGTGGCGGGGGGCTTCATCGTCGTGGGCCTGCTCGCCATCTGGTGGGCCGAGACCATCCGCCGCCGCGCTCCCGAGCCGTCCTAGCCCGGGGGGATGTTCTGGTTGCGCCGGAACAGGTTGTCGGGGTCGTAGCGGCGCTTGACCTCGACCAGGCGGTCCCAGGTGGGACCGGGGTAGGCCTGGCGGACCCGCTCGGGCCCCTCGTCGCCGAGGAAGTTGACGTAGGCGCCGTCGTCGTCCTGGTGGAGGGCGGCCGCCAAGCCGTCGACCCAGGCCTGGCGCCGGTCGCGGTCGGCGGGACCTTCGTAGAAGGCGGCCACGTTGGCCATGATCCGGCTGTGGCGGTGGGCGAAGGCGGTCGCCTCCACCGGGACCCGGGCCATGGCCCCGCCCAGGGCCCGGAGCTGGACCGCCCGCATGGCCGCGTCCGACGCCTGGATGTGCTCCAGGATGGTGTCGGCGACCGTGCCGTCCACGCGGTCGAGGTACATCGTGTGGCCGGCCGCGGTCGGGTGGAACTCCTCCTCGGGCGGGAACATCCCCGCATAGGGCATGGGCCGGACCATGTCGGCGATCGGGTCGGCCAGGGCCCGGAACGGCGCCACCGCCCGCTGGCCGGCCTCGGCCTGGCCGGCGTAGGCCAGCATGGCCAACACGACCAGCTCGCCCTGGCGCTCGGGTGGGATGAACGGCATCGGCGGGGCGGCCATGACGGCGGCGATGGCCGACAGCTCCTCGGGCGCGGCCTCGGCCGCAGCCATGAAGTCGGCGATGACCTGGGCGGTGGCCGGTAGCAGCAGCATCCCCCCGACGATCGAGGGCAGCTCGTGCAGCCGGAACTTCAGCCGGGTGGCCACCCCGAAGTTGCCCCCGCCGCCCCGGATGGCCCAGAACAGCTCCGGATGGGCCTCGGCGTCGACCTGGAGGACCCGGCCGTCGGCGGTGACCAGCTCGGCCGCCAGCAGGCTGTCGATGGTCAGCCCCTGGCTGCGGACCAGATAGCCGACCCCGCCGCCCAGGGTGAGGCCGCCGATGCCGACCGAGCCGGTGTCCCCGAACCCGGTGACCAGCCCGTGGGCGCCCACCGCTTCGGTGTAGGCCCCGGCGGTCAGCCCGCCCTGGGCCCAGGCGGTCCGGGCCTCGGGGTCGACCTGGATGGCGGTCAGCGCCGACAGGTCGAGCACGATCCCGCCGTCGCTGGTGCTGTGGCCGGCCAGGCTGTGGCCGCCGCCGCGGACGGCCAGCTCCAGCCCGCGGTCGCGGGCCAGGTTCACGAGCTGGGCGACCTCGGCCGCGTCGGCCGGGCGGACGATGGCCGCCGGCCGCCGGTCGAACCCGCCGTAGAAGATCGTCCGGGCCTGGTCGTAGCCGGGGTCGCCGGGGGCGGTGACCCGGCCGTCGAAGGCGGCCCGCAGCCGTGGGATCTCGATGGTGGATGCGGATGAACGTGCCATGCCTGGACTCCAGCGTTGGAGGAAGCTCGTCCGACGACCACGCTACGGCATCACCCCGACAGGGGCATCCCCTGGGTGCCGGCCACCTCCTGGTCGCGCTGGCCTCGTCAGCCTGGGCCGCTAGAACGAGAGCATGCCGCTGACCAGCGCCCGCCAGGTGACGGGGCCGACGATGCCGTCGACCGTGACCGAGGGGATGTCCTGGTGCAGAGCCTGCTGGAAGCCCCGCACGGCGGCGTCGGTCTTGGGGCCGAAGATCCCGTCGACCTGGACTCCCGTGCTCGGGTCGCCGGACAGGTTCCGGAACTGGAACTCCTCCTGCACCCCGCGCACCGCGTCCCCCTGGCTGCCCTGCTTGACCGTGATGATCAGGGCCGACCAGGTGTTGGGGCCGACGATCCCGTCGACGGCCAGGCCCTTCTGCTGCTGGAGGGCGCGGACGGCGGCCTCGGTCAGGGGACCGAAGATCCCGTCGACGGCGACGCTGTGGCCGCGGGCCCGGAGCAGGTACTGGAGGGTCTTGACGGGATGGTTCTGGTCGCCCTGGCGGACCAGCGGGAAGGGAAGGACGGTGGCGGTGGTCATCTGCGCCTCCTCGGGCGGTGACGGCACGACAGCCCGAGGCTAGTCGCGCCGCTGCCCCCCCGCTGTGCCGGCCGTCACAATCGCTGGGTGACGTCCGGCACGGCGCCGGCCCGCCGTCCCCGAGCGAGAGGAGCGAGATGCCCGAGAGTCCGGTTCGCGAGCTGCGGCTGGCCCTGACCGTCGAGCGCTTCGAGGAGGCCGTCGTGTTCTACCGCGATCTGCTCGGCCTGCCGGTGCTCGAGTCCTTCGAGGGACCCGGCGGCGGGCCCGGCGGCGGGGTTGTCCTGGACGCTGGCCGGGCCACTCTGGAGCTCCTCTCGGTCGGCCAGGCGGAGCTGGTCGACGAGATCGAGGTCGGTTCCCGGGTCGCCGGCCCTGTCCGGGTCGCGCTGGAGGTGGCCGACTCCGCCGAGCTGGCCAGCCGCCTCGCCGCCGCCGGCGCCGAGCCGTTGGCCGACCCGGTCGTCACCCCCTGGAGCCACCGCAACGTCAGGTTGCGCGCTCCCGACGGCCTCCAGCTCACCCTCTTCACCGTGCTCGACGACACCGGTTCGTGACGGTGCCGCCGGCCCTGGATCACGTCGTGGCTTTCGGCGGCCTGCCGGGGCGGGTTGTCGGGGGCATGCCGATCCTCATCTTGTTGCCGACCGAGGCCCGATGATCTCCCGGGCCTGTGACCTGGAGGCCCCGCCATGACCGACCACGCCGCCCATGCCACCAAGGCCAGACGGTTCCTGGAGCTGCACGTCCCCGGGCGGCCGCTGCTCCTGCCCAACCCCTGGGACCAGGGGTCGGCCCGGCTGCTGGCCTGGCTCGGGTTCCAGGCCCTGGCCACCACCAGCAGCGGCTTCGCGGCCACCCTGGGCCGCCTCGACGGGTCGGTGACCCGGGAGGAGGCCGTCGGCCACGCCGCCACGATCGCCGAGGCCACCGACCTGCCGGTGTCGGCCGATCTGGAGAACGGCTTCGCCGACGACCCGGCGGGGGTGGCCGACACGCTGGCCCTGGCCCTGGAGGCCGGGCTGGCCGGGTGCTCGGTGGAGGACTTCACCGGCCAGGAGGACGACCCGATCTACGACGCCGGGCTGGCCGCCGAGCGGGTCCGGGCCGCCGCCGAGGTCGCCCACCGGGGGCCGGTCCACCTGGTGCTCACCGCCCGGGCCGAGAACTACCTGCACGGCCGCCCCGACCTGGATGACACCATCGCCCGCCTCCAGGCCTACCAGGAGGCCGGCGCCGACGTGCTGTACGCCCCCGGCCCGCGCCGCCTGGACGACATCGCCCGGCTGGTGGCCTCGGTCGACCGCCCCGTCAACGTCCTCGTCCTGTCCGGGGCGCCCCCGGTCGCCGACCTGGCCGCCGCCGGCGTCAGCCGGGTCTCGGTCGGCGGCGCCTTCGCCTTCGCCGCCCTCGGCGCCGTGGTCGAGGCCGCCACCGAGCTCCGCCAGTCCGGCACCTACGGCTTCTGGCGGCACGCCAGCGCCGGCAGGGACGCCGCCGGCCCCGCCTTCGGCGCCTGACCCGCTCCACCTCCGCGCTGGAGGATTGCCGGGTCCACGCCGTCAAGGTATCTTGACGGCGTGGACGACAAGGCGGATCCCCAGCCGGTGGCCCTGGCCGCGGCCACCGGCAGCACCGACCCCGAGGTCGGTCTCCAAGCCGTGGCCGCCCTGCGCGGCCTGGTCGAGGCCCTGGAGGCCCTGCAGGTGGACAACGCCCGGGCCAAGGGATGGTCCTGGCAGGACATCGCCGGCCGGCTGGGGGTCAGCAAGCAGGCCGTCCACCAGAAGCACGGCCCCCGCAGCCGATTCCGCCCAGGGAGGCGACCGTGATGGTGCGCCCCGCCGTGCTCGCGGAGTTCGACCGATCGGAGGGCTGATGTCCGTCCAGCTCAACCACACCATCGTGCGCGTGCGCGACAAGCGGGAGTCGGCCGAGTTCCTGGCCGAGGTGCTGGGGGTGGGGCCGCCCACGCCCTTCGGGCCGTTCCTGGTCGTCCAGGTCGACAACGACGTCTCGCTGGACTTCGCCGACGACCACGGGCCGGTGCATCCCCAGCACTATGCGTTCCTGGTCGGCGAGGACGAGTTCGACCAGATCTTCGGCCGCATCCGGGAGCGCGGGCTGGCCTACTGGGCCGACCCCGGACGGCGGCGGCCGGGCGAGGTCAACACCAACGACGGCGGCCGCGGCGTCTACTGGGAGGAGCCGAGCGGCCACTTCCTGGAGATCATCACCCGCCCCTACGGCAGCGGGCCCTGACCGGCCCCGGGCCGCCGGGTCAGGCGGCCTCGGCGGCCGGGGAGCTGGGGCGGTGGCGGACCGTCCCGGCGAGCAGCAGGCGGGTGCCGCGGACCTGGGCGTGGTCGCGGAGGCGCCAGCGGCCGTCGTCCCAGCGGGCAAGGCCCTCGCGCTCCAGGCGGCGGGCGGCCAGGGCGGCGTGCTTGCACGGGACGGGCAGGGCCGTCCGGTACTCGCCCGAGCGGCAGGTGCAGCCGAACCGCAGCACGCCCTGGTCGATGCCGCGGACGGACACGCGGTAGCTGCCGGGGTGGGACTCGGCCTTGACCAGGATCGAGCCGTCGGACAGGACCCGGGCGTTGTGGCCCTCCTCGACCGCGCGGACCTCGGCGGCGAGCCCGTAGGCCCGGTGGTCGTGCGGCTCCGGGGCATCCGGTTCGATATCTTGACGTCGTTCGACGAGTAGTTCTTCCATGTCACTATTGTAGGCGTTTGCTGGGACAATCGCCCTCGTGAGCTTGCCTCGCTTGTCCGGTCGCACGGCGGGGATATGCTGTGGCCGAGCGACCGGGGAGGTGCCGTCGATGCGGGTCACCGAGTGCGCCCAGCACGCGGTCCGGCATGCCCCGGGGGAGGCCGGACGGCTCGGGCGTGACCGGGTCGACACCGAGCATCTCCTGCTGGCCCTCCTCCGCGACCCCGAGTGCCTGGCCTCGGCCGCCCTCGGCGAGCACGGGGTCGAGGTCGAGGCCGTCCGGCGCCGGGTCGAGGAGGCCATCGGCCCGGGCCTGATCGAGGGGCGGCCCGGAGCCGGCGGCGAGCTGGCCGTCCGCCACCTGCCCATGACCAAGCCGGTCACGCTCGTGCTCGGCCTGGCCGCCCGCGAGGCCAGGGAGCTGGAGCAGGACCGGGTCGGCACCGAGCACCTGCTGCTCGGCCTGGCCGGGGAGGGCGACGGCGTCGCCGCCCACGTCCTCGAGGAGGTCGGCGCCGGCCTGCTGCAGCTCCGGGAGGCCGTGATCTCGCTGTACACCGCCGGGGTCGACCTCGAGCCGCTCCCCCCCGAGCTGGGACCGCCGCTGTGGGAGCCGCCGCCCGGCGCCCGGCTGCGGCGGGTGCTCCCCCTGGCCGGCGAGCACCCGCTGCCCTCCGGCGACCTGCTCGTGCTGCTGTCGCTGGAGATCTGGTCGGACTGGTTCGACCTGCGCTACGCGATCGCCTACGCCACCCCCGATCCGGAGGGGGACCTGCCGCGGCCGCCGGTCCTCGGCCCCTGCGCGGTGTCCGACCGGGCCGGGACCGACTACGTCAACTGGGTCACCTCGGCCCCCGCCCACGGCCTGGTCCGGGTCCACCAGCGCACCTTCGTGCCCGCCCCACCGCCGGGCACCGAGGTGCTGGAGCTGCGGTTCGGCCCACCCGCGACCGTCATCCCCGGCCAGGCCCCTCCCCTGGTCGTCAGCACCGTCCTGCTCTGAGGGCGACGGCGTGAGCGACCGGGTCCGGGTCACCCATCCGGAGAAGGTGCTGTTCCCCGACGACGGCATCACCAAGGGCGACCTGGTCGACCACTACCGTGCCGTCGCCCCGCGGATGCTGCCCCTGATCAGCGGGCGCCCGGTGACCATGCAGCGGTTCCCGGACGGGATCGGCCGCGGCGGCTTCCTCCAGAAGCAGGTCGGCCGCCATTTCCCGGACTGGATCGAGCGGGTCACCGCCCCCAACCGCCGTACCCGCCAGGCCACCGTCCGCGACCAGGTCACCTACGTGGTCTGCCGCGGCCCCGACGACCTGGCCTACCTGGCCAACCAGGGCTGCATCACCCCGCACGTGTGGCTCAGCCGCACCCCCGACATCCACCACCCCGACCAGATGGTCTTCGACCTCGACCCGGCCTCCGACGACCTGGGGGTGCTGCGGTCGGCGGCCGCGGCCCTGCACGGCCTGCTCGACGAGCTCGGGCTGGCCTCGTTCCTCAAGTCCAGCGGGTCGCGGGGCCTGCACGTGGTGGTGCCGCTGGTCCCGGCGGCCGACACCGACACGGTCAAGGTGGTCAGCATCGCCGTGGCCGAGGCCCTGGCCGCCCACCACCCCGACGACTTCACCACCGAGGGGCGCATCGCCAACCGCCACGGCCGGCTGTACCTCGACATCGGGCGCAACGGCTACGCCCAGACCATGGCCGCGCCGTACGCCGTCCGGGGCCTGCCCGGCGCGCCCGTGTCGGTCCCGCTCGACTGGTCGGAGCTGGACGGCTTCGTCCCCGGGCGCCACACCCTGCGGACCATCGCCGACCGCCTCGCCGCCCCCGACCCCTGGGCCGGCATGGAGGCGGCCGCGTCCCGCCTCGAGGCGGCCGGGGCCCGCCTGGCCGAGCTACGCTGACGCCTCGGCCACGCCGGCCGGCAGCCTGGTCGCCTCCAGCAGCCACGCCGGACGCCGGACGCCGGCGCCCAGGCGCCGGCCCCAGGTCGAGCGGGTGGCGGCGACGTCGGCCGCGGTGGCCGGCCGGGCCCTGGTCGCGGCCAGGCCGTGGCGACCGTAGGCGTCGACCAGCGCCGCCAGGGTCGGCTCCGAGAGCGGCTCGACCCCGGCGCCGCGGTCGCGGTCGGTCGAGGACAGCAGCATCGACAGGGTCGCGCCCGGGCGCAGCACCCGGGCCAGGCCGCCGATGACCGCCGGGTCGGCCGCCACCAGGCCGCGCAGCAGCGAGCCCCAGGGGAAGTGGACGGTCACCAGGTCGGCCAGGCCGTCCAGCTCGGCGGGCAGGGCCTCGGCGGCCGCGACCACGAACAGGGCGTTGGGCAGGCCGCCACGCTCGGGCCGGCGGGCGGCCCGGCGCGAGGACTCGGCCATCGCCGCCGCGTTGGCGTCGACCCCGACGACCAGCCGGTCCGCGTCGGCTGCGGCAGCGGCCAGCACGGAGCGGCCGTCGCCGGTGCCCAGGTCGACCGTTGCCGCCGGGTAGCCGGCGGCCAGGTCACGGAATCAGCCGACGTCCACGTCCCGCACACGCCGGCCGGCGACCACGCGCATCGTCTCCCATCCTCCACGTGCAGGTTCCAGGTCCTGTACCAGTCTCACCCACCCGCCGCGGCGTTACAGCTCCAGCGGGCGGCCGTCGTCCAGCACCTGGAAGGTCGTGCCGCCCCGCCCCCCGAGCTGCCCGAGCTGCCGGTAGTGGATGGCCACGCCCTGCTCGGACAGGACCTTCTCATGCACCGGGACGGCCACCCTGGGCGCGACCCGGCGCAGGTAGTCGACCGCCTCGGCCAGCTTCAACCACGGCGCCCCAGCCGGCACGGCCAGGACCTCGACCGGCCGGCCAGGC